>Ga0156400_1267_pt1 | contig 32639 bp, 29 predicted proteins | sample RifOxyA3_FD_108044 | JGI IMG/M metagenome (GOLD analysis project Ga0156400, IMG submission 108044) | Deltaproteobacteria bacterium RIFOXYA12_FULL_58_15
GAATTCAACCAAGAGGTTTTTCGACGAGGTCCGTCGTGGTGCTCACGATGTCTACACCAGCAATCTGGTCCTGCGGGAAATTTCTCGCGCTCCCGAGCCACGCCGCTCCGAGCTGGTAGGCCTGATGGAAGAGATTTCACCGACCATTCTACCGATGCCCGACGAGATCGAGATAATCGTCAACCGGCTAGTCACTGAGGGTGTTGTTCCTGCGAAATACGACGACGATGCTGCACACATAGCGATCGCGCTCGTCAATGATGTCGATGTGCTGGTCAGTTGGAATTTCAAGCACATAGTCAAAGTGAAGACGCGTCGGATGGTCAGCGCACTGTGCCGTATGCTAGGCTATAGGGAGGTGGACATTTGCACACCCGAGGAGGTCTGCGTCGATGGGTAACGAGCCACAGACTATGACTGACCTTCATGATTTGCGCGAGCGGTCCCATCGTGAACGTGAGCAGAACGGCTGGACCTATCAGGAGTATCTGGGCCAGGTTCGTGACGACGGAGAGCGGCTTGGCGAGCAACTCTGTCTGCGGAGAATTCTTCCGACGGCAGACGTCGTGCCCAACGGCGAGTTTGGTGAAGAAGAAGGCAATGGCGCTTCCGTGTAGAGATTGTGATCCTCATGGTGTGCTCATAGCCGAAGGTCACTAAGCGGCGGGTCGCCGTGCCAGCCGGCCTTCCCCGTTTGGTGCTAGAGGTTATGAAGCCGTAACACGGGGTCTCCGCAAGACCAGAGGACGCGGTGTGTCCGAACTCCCTTTGGTTGTGATCGATAAGTTGCACCTGCACGCACGCTCATGGGTTATGATGGTGACGATGACGATATTGGCTCGGGAGTCGAGGACTTCATCGGTGGACAGGCTTACGGTGCTGTACAAGACCTACGGCGGGCAAATCTATGCCCGGTGCCTCCGAATCCTCAATGACCGAGCGGCTGCCGAGGACGCAACGCAGGAGACCTTTGTGCGGGCGTACAGACATCTAGAGAAGGTGCCGGATTCGAAGGAAGCCCTTCATTGGATCTATCGGATTGCGACGAATTATTGTCTGAACCAGCTGCGTAATCGGCGGCGTGGGCCAGAGCTACGCGCCGAGTTTTCTGACGCGGCAGATCCCGGTTTCGACAAGCAAGTGAGCGATCGAGACTTTGTCCAAAGCCTGGTGCTCAGGATGCCGAGCAAGCTGCAAACGGTGGTTTGGCTACGCCATGTGGATGGTTTGGACCAAGAGGAGATTGCCGGTATTTTGAACGTATCGCGTAGGACGGTGATCAACCGTCTGTCCGAGTTCGACCGACGAGCCCGCAAGTTCACGCAGAGGATGCTGGCATGAGCGATCCCACCCATCCATCTCGCTTCAAGATTGACAGTCTTGTGGCAGGTAACATCTCCTCAGAGGAGGCTTCACGGATTAGCGAGCATCTTGAGGGCTGTGAATCCTGTCGACGCGCGCATGACGATGTGCGTGAAGCCCATGCGCATTTCTCCAATAGTGTCTTTCGGCGCACCGTGGGAGGCGTTGAGCAGAGGATACGACGGCGCTCTCTGATTTTGCGTTGGCCGGTTTGGGGCCTGACGCCGGCGCTTGTGGCCGCGACCCTCGTGCTTGTACTGGTGCACCCCCAGCTCGAAGAGCCGACCTTACAGATCAAAGGGCAAGCCAACTTGCGCGTGTTCGCTCGCAGGGGTGAAGAGGTCTTCCCGGTGGAGAATGGAACGACTCTGGCCGCGGGTGACCGGGTGCGCTTTGTCGTCGAGCCCGCCGATCTCGAATACCTCCTGCTTGTCGGTGTAGATGGTGACGGCAATGCCAGCGTGTTCTATCCGTACCAAGGGAAAGAAAGTGCCCGTCTTTCTGTTTCGAGGGAAGGCACCACTGACATTCGAGAGCCTGTTCTCGAGCTTCCTGGGAGCGTTGTTCTAGACTCTGCCCGTGGGCCGGAACGCCTTTTTGCGATATTCTCACGAGAACCCGTTCCTTCCGCCGACGTCCTGGATAATCTTCGTGCCATTGCGGCCGCAGATCCTGATTCGATTCGCACGACGGCACACCTCGATCTGGCCGCGACGGTCCAAGAGTCGATTTGGTGGGAGAAGTCTCAGCCATGATGCGGGCTCTCCTCATCGGGTGTTGGCTCCTGGCTGGGGTGCCCTCCGTGAAGGCGGCGACTCGGCGGGTGGCTGTCGTTGTGGGCAGCAATGCTGGGAAATCTGACCAAAAGCCGCTGCGCTTTGCCGAGACCGACGCCGGAAAGATAGCCAGGCTCCTGGTGGAGCTGGGTGGCGTGGAACAACCTGATCTGCTCCTCCTCCAGGGGCGAGGTTCCGCTGATCTCGAGAAGGCCTTGGCTTCGGCCCAGACGAAGATTGAGCTCTGGCGTCGCGAGCCCACCGACCGCGTCATGCTTCTCTTTTATTTTTCCGGCCATTCTGATGGGGTCGCCTTGGAGCTTGGCCGTGACCGCTTTCTCTTTTCCGATCTACGCGACCGGCTGCGAAAGGCTCAAGCCGACGTGAACGTTGCTATCGTGGACAGCTGTAGAAGCGGAGGCCTCTTGGCCAGCAAAGGAGGTGTGCCCGGCCCCGCGTTCGAAATCCGCCTGACAGACAATCTGTCCAGCACCGGCGAAGTGATGCTGACCTCCAGCGCCGCCAACGAGGTCGCCCTCGAGTCACAGGAAATCGGCGGATCGTTTTTCACCCATCACTTGTTGTCAGGACTGCGCGGCGGGGCAGATCTTTCGGGTGACGGTCGCGTCACGCTCTATGAGATCTACCAATACGCGTACAGTCGCACGATTACGGATACCGCAGCCACGGTTGTTGGCGCGCAACACCCAGCGTTCGACTATAGCCTGGCGGGTCAAGGGGAGCTCGTGCTCGCGGAAACCACTCCAAGCACAGCGATTCTCGAGCTCCCGGAGCTCGATCGGGCGCTGATCGTGGATGTTGCCCGCGATCAGGTCGTCGGCGAGGTGACGGGGACGAGCAGCCACCGAATTGCGTTGGCTGCCGGTGAGTACGGGATCACCCTGTGGAGCGGCAAGCGGACGGCCTCGGGTCGGGTAAGTCTTGCTTCGGGTAGTCACCTTCAGCTCGAGTGGTCGAGCCTTTCCGACCTAAGCGCAAAGAAAGGGGCGAGAAAAGGTGAAGAGGAACAAGTCGTTAGGAAGACCAATACGCCTTTTAGCGTCACGTTCATGGTCGCAGGAGGATTGGCCCGCGGGGCGGCCCGAGATCCCGGGCTCGTGGGATCGGGACGAGTGGCTGCCCATTTTGGTGACGCGACAGGCCTGTGGCTCGCTGTTGATGCGTCGTACGGAAAAGGCCAACACTTTCAAGAGAGTGCGGCAAGTTTCTGGGCCGGTTATCGTGTGGGGGCGCAGGTGAGCCGGGTGACCGCTTCAGCCGGCATGGCCTTGGGGGCCGGCGGCGTCGCACAGAACTTGACCGGTTCCGGGGGCGGCTGGAGCGGCACCGTGGCGGCAGCCCCATGGCTGGGTTTGGAGCTACGCCTTACGGAGGTCGTCTCCTTGGTAGCCGAGGGGCAATTCTCCGTCACTTTGATGCGCCAAGATGGTCGTCTGGCAGTTACGTGGCTGCCAGCAGGCTTCGTCGGGTTGGGTGTGCGGTTTCCATAAAAGAAAATATTCACACGGCTTCCACTCTGGGGGTTATGCGAGTGAACGCACGAAATAGGAGTAGATGGGTATGATCGTCAAACATGTCTTTCGGGCCATTGTCGCTAGTCTGTCCCTGGCGGAGTTCGCTTGCGGTCCTGGGGTCAACATCTATCTCCCATCCGACGAGCTCCCTCAGGTCTGTGTTGGAATTACCTGCTCGAACCATGGCACGTGTGTCGCGGCCAACGGTCAGCCACATTGCAACTGTGAATTCGGTTACACCAATCTCGACAACGTGCGCTGCGTGGTGGACCCATTCGGCCCGTGCGCGGCCGTAACTTGCTCGGGCCACGGTGACTGTGTCGTTGAAAACGAGTTGGCCCGCTGTGAATGTGAAGCGGACTACTACCCCTCGGGTTTGACGTGTCTCTTGGATCCCTGCATTGACATCGATTGCAGCGGGCACGGGGACTGTGTCGTTGAAGACGCGTCGGCACGTTGCGATTGTGAAGCAGACTACTACCCCTCGGGTTTAGCCTGTTTGGCGGATCCCTGCATCGGTGTCGGCTGCAGCGGACACGGCGAGTGTGGGATTCAGAACGGCGCTGCAAAATGTCTTTGCGAGACGACCTATGTCCCGGAAGGCCTCGAATGCATCTTCGCGCCAATGCCGACTGCGAGCTTCGCACTCTCTGCTCCGAGCGCCACAATTCGAGACGAGATCACGCTCGACGCGGCTCAATCCACCGGCCGTTCGCTGGAATACCGCTGGGATTTTGAGGCCGACGGCCAGTTCGATACCGCGTGGTTGCAGGAGTCTTCGATCATTCACCGCTGGTACGCGCCAGCCGACTTCACCGTGGCCCTCGAGGTGCGTGACGCCGCCGGGCAAGTAGCGAGTGTCAGCCGGCCCCTTACGATTCAGCGCGGAGGCACTGCATCGTGGCTGCTCGTCTTGAGCGGCAACAGTAGCGCAGCCCACAGTGTGTCGTTCGAGCTGGATGGCACCTTCATCCAGGACGAGGAAATTCGGGCTTCCTCGTACGAGTCGTCGTCAACGGATGGCTATGCCGTTTATCAGGGAGCCGACGGACAGGTGCTTGCGGGTATTTGGTGTATGTTCAACTACGAGGATCTCGGTTGTCTTTTTGACGAGGTGAGTAGCGTAGGCAAGGCGGGCAAAGGGTCCGTTTGGTCGCAGCTTCCCCAAGAATACGAGCCGACGGGTCTTCTGGAGTTGGCAGATGGATCCTGGCTCGTGAGCAGTCGTTCGCAGAACGCGATTCGTCAGTTCGACGTCGCGAGCTCTGTGTCTTGGAGTTGGGCGCAAGCCGTAAGTGCGCCGCAAGGCATGGCGCTTTCCCCCGATGGCACGAAGGTGCTCGTCGTTGTTTCGGGCGCGAGCCGAATCGATGCTTACGACCTCCAAGGGACGCGAATTGGGCGATGGGACGAGCCTTCCCACCTGTCGAGCCCCGACAAGATCATTCGCCTTTCGAGCGGCGATTACCTCGTGAGCGATCGCGGTGGCGGTGCCGTCGAGTTTGACGAGAACGGGCTGTTCGTGAAGGTCATAAGATGGGACCCGATGACAGTCACGACCGGCTTGGCTGAGCTTCCGGATGGTCGCATCCTCATTGGCGAGACTTGCCAAGCTGCAGGCGACGACTGCGGATCCATTCTTTCGTACAACCCTTCCACAGAAGCCTTTGCGATTTGGGTGGGCAACTCCGCCCCAAATGCCGGAATCCTTAAGAATCCCGAGGGTATGGTGGTTGTCTACGAATGATCAGCGGGTAGCTCTCAGTACAGACAGGGAAGCCTCCATGCGATGGGCCATTGGGATGATTGTACTCGTGATGGGTTGTGGCAACGCCCCTGACCCCATCGAATGCAATGCCGACCGACATTGTCACCTGAACAACGGTGCCGCCACGTGCGATGACGGTTACGTCTGGCGCAACGCCCAGGACTCCGCAGACTACGAGTGCATCCCGGTCCAGACACAACGCCCGGTCCAGCCACAAGACTGTGAGGAGATCACCACCTGTTCAGGTCATGGATTGTGTGTGACCATCGCGGGCCAAGTAGGCTGTGTCTGCGACGAGGGCTACGTCAGCGAGCTTCGGAGCTGTGTCACAAGAACGGCCGATCCGTGTAGTGGCTGGCCGACCGTTCAGGTTGCAGCACCGAACTGCGGTCCGAGGCCGTTGGCCGTTCAGTTCGACGGCAGCTCGGCTGTTGACGGCCTCGATTGGTATTCGCCGAGGTGGGAGTTTGGAGACGGAGACACGGCCTTTGCTCTGGCGACTTCTCATACCTACAATGAGACGGGTGACTATGAGACGTTGTTGCGGTTTGAGGTGGATTCGGAGGGTACACACGTCACCATCAACATCAGCGACATACCGGTCCGTGTCCTCGACACGGCGTTTGTGGAGATTGAGCACGCATGTGATGCTGTGGATTGTGGTGCCAGCAAGTGTGTGCTTCTATCCTCTGGGCCGGTCTGTCTTTGATTGGAAGAACCCGACCGCTCTCAGGCCTTCGCCCCTAAAGGCCCTGACCCAACATTGCTGCTACGAGCCCCAAGGTGACGAGTAGGGGCCTGATTGGTGAAAGAGAATCAAAATAGTCATCATTTCGCTTTCGCAGAGGCCTGTCTCCCTAAGTCGTTGCCGTTTCTTCGATCCCGCAAGGAGTCGCGGTCCGAGTTCCTTCTTGAGCACCTCAACGAAATCGTCGACTTGGCAGAACACCTCAGCTATGTCGCCATCCGTCATTGGAGCTCCCTTTCCTGATGGTGGTCTTCGCAAAACGAACCGATCAGTTGAGGGACTCCAATGCAACCCCATTCGTTATCCAGAACTCAGGTTTATTGAGCTTCCAGAAATAGCTAAGGGTGGGGCACGTGAGAGTGACGGTACGGCAATCCGAGCATTTGCGCACCTTGGAATTTCTGGTACAGACTTCGAGGGGTGGTCCGCAACCTATCGCAAAATCATAGCCAGCATAGTTTCTGACGCAGCGGGTGTGTATCCTTTCTTTCCAAATGATTTGGCAGAGGGTTCAACGAAACACAACTATTTGTTGATATTTGATGTGGCAACAGTTGTCAAAATGAGATTACACTATGCCGTACACGTCGATTGAATTGAATCATTCTCCCTTTGATGAACGGGTTGTATGAACTACCACGTTGACCTGGTACTGCTGATACCAGCTGTGGGAGGCGGCTCTGTTCAGGCCGCTCGAGCGCATAGGGTGGCACCTACCAGCGCCGCCGAACGATGGCGGCGACAAGTCCAAAAACAACAGCAAACCATGAGGGCGGCGTATTCGCGCACCCTGCATTTTCGCAACCGCCCCCTTCAGATTCAGTATCGCCAAGTCGCCCGTTGAGTGGCGGTGGGTCCAGTGGATCAACCGCGTGGGCGTCCCCTCCGATTCCATCATCGCCCTCGGGTCCCCCATCGCCCTCGGGTCCCTCATCGGCCCCTGGCCCTCCGTCGGCCCCTGGCCCTCCGTCGGTCCCCGACCCTCCATCGGCCCCCGGCCCCCCGTCGGCCCCCGGTCCCCCGTCGGCCGCTGGAAGATCCAACCGCGTGAGTCGAATCGCGTCGAACACAATCTGCAGGCCACTGTCGGAGGGGTCCTCGACATTGTCGTTAACCCGGATGCTCTGTTCACCCCCTGCGGAAAACTCCACGTCCGCGATGAGCAGCCAACCATCGACGGCGGTCTGATCGACGAGCAGGGTCTGCGTGGCACCCGCGTGCTCGAAGATGTAGGGCACCCGTCCCCACTCGGCGTACGTTGAATCGACATAGGCTTCGACCCGATAGGAACCGCCCTCCTCAAAGGTCAGTTTCCACTGCCCGTAGTTTTCGGGGTTGGCTGCAATCCAGCTACGAGTCCAGGTGAGATTGCCGCCATAGCCAGCATTGTCGACCAATCGAAGATAAACCGGGTTACCGCCGGCCTCGAAACATGCGTCTCGGTCGTCGACCGTACGGCCTGCGGGGGGGATCGCATCACACGTCGCGCTTTGCCCTTCCGCGATCAGATCTTGGATGTCGCCGTTATAGGTGTCTGTATCGGTATCGCCAACGATACCGTCAATACTGCCGGTGGCACTGTCTTGCCAAAAGGTCCAGTGGGTCCACGCCGTTGGGATCGAAGGGCACGCCACGCCCCATTGTGCGATCCAAAGCGGATACTCGGAGAACGCGCCTGACTGAACATATTCGTTCCAAAAGTACTCTCCGGTATAAATGATCGGTTTCATCCCCACCGCACCCTCGACACGTTCGATCCACGTACGAATGTTGGCCTCAATGGTTGCTGGGCTTTGCCCATCGTGGGTTTCGACGTCAATCACCGGGGGAAGGTCGCCTGGTTGTAGCGCACCCATGATCTCGAGAAGGTAGTCGGCTTGTTCCTGTGGGTCTTCGTCCGAACGAAAGAACTGATACGCCCCTCGCAAAACACCGCTGGCCTTGGCACCGCTCCAATTCTCGGCGAAGCGATTGTCCGGGTAGGTCAGCCCGTCGGAGGCGCGCACAAAAGCAAACTCAACGCCAGAGTTGGCAACCTGGTCCCAATCGATGTCACCTTGCCACTTCGAAACGTCGATACCTCTGACGGTGGCCGACCCGGGACAATCGTTGAGCGCATGGTTCGCAGTGAAAGCCGGGTGGTCGAAAACCATCTGGCTTCCCATGGTGGCGTCACGTCTCGGGTTAGCACTGCAGCCCGCCACCAAGCCCGCGACCACAGCCCAAGATCCCAAGAGCCACAAAAACCACAGCGCCCGCGACCCGAATTTCATCCCTCACTCCTCATCGGCTAGCCCTCGTCCACTGGCACGGGTGCCCGCTGGCGCAACCAGCTCCGCACTGCCGAGGATGCCGCCGCGGCCGACGCGAGGAGGAACACAAGAAGGCCGAGCTTCACGTCGACAAAAAGGCTTTCCAGAAAGGCGACGGCACGGTTCTGCGGGGCGTAGGCGAAATATCCGCGGCAGTAGCTGATGGAATCGACAACCCCCGAGACAATGAGGGCACCACTCACGAGGAGTGCCACCGCCGATACGATAACAGTCGCCCGCGGCCAACGCCCCCGCCAACCAAACAGTCCGAGGATCACGGTGAGCACGAGAAACAAGAGGTAGGGAGCGTCGTCTATGGCAAGTCCGCCCCTGATAAGCGCCATGGGGCCGGGCTCATCGCTGACCAAGGGACCGAGCGCGTCTCCCCAATGGCCAGGCTCCGACAGTGATTCCGTAGACGGGTCCGCTGGAAGTGTGAACGCCACCGTCGTGTGCTTCGTTGCTGCCGGTTTCCGAGACTTGGCGTCGTCGCCGGTTGCATCCACAGCTCCGTCCGCGGTCGGTGGCTCGGCACCGCCGCCAGATGCCGCAGCGTGGCCGTCATCCAGAGGGGTTGGCACGAGAAAAAGCCGGGCGGTGATGGCGCAATCGAACGTACGACCCTCGATGTCGTGGGTGCATTCGACTTCCAGTTGCGCCTCCGGCTGACCGGGCATGCGAATGTCGTCCGTGAATCCGACTGGCTCTTTCGACTCAAACTCCTCGGCCAGCTTCTGGTGCAGTGCCCACCCTGCCTTGTCATCGCGACGAGAGGCCCAGTAGTTGAAGTCGGCACACGCGGTGCTGCCGCGTCGCGAAAAGGGCGCGACCAATCGGCCGTTGTTGAGGTCCGACGAATCTGGGCACCGAAAGGGCACAACAACGAGGTCGTAGAACTTCCCGTGCTTCTCCACCCACTCCGTGAGAAGTCCCGCCGCCGCAGACTTGACCTGGACCGACTCGCACGGAAACGACTTCGACTGAGCACAGCCCGCACCGCCCATACGGAAGAAGGGCAGCAACAAGGCCGCACCCATGATGGCCACCGCGACGCGGACCGAGCTGAGTCGCAATCCCTTCATCGCCGGCATCCTACCGCGCCACGCCCCCCTGGTCGAGTAGCGGGCAAGAGCGAGGTGTAGAGCCGTGCTGGCTGGTTTGGTTGAGAAAAGACATCACGTCAACTCTGGCGGAGGTTCCATGGCCTTCATGGCTCTTACGCTCTGGGCATTTTGCTACAGGGCGGTTTCCCCAACGCTGCTCAACTCTTCGGGACGTATCCCAGGCCCGGCAGGTCCGACGGAAACAATGTTCCGTCCCTCAGTATGACCACTCCCGCCGAGGGATCGCCTTCGAGACCAATGTGCCCGTCCAGATCGGCGTATTTAACAGTGGGGCGAGCCAACGCGAAATGAAGGCCAGCGGCGATACCTAGAGCTGCTTCATCCATGCAGCCGACCATCACCTGGACTCCGGCGGCGCGGGAAACCGAGTTGATATGGAGAGCCTCTTCGATACCGCCAACCTTCATGAGCTTGACGTTGACCATGTCGGCCAATCCGCGTTTGGCCACGCGAAAGGCGTCGCGAAGCGTCATCAGGCTCTCGTCGGCCATAATGGGAATGGCCGTGTCTGCTGTCACCCGTCTGAGTAAGTCAGGTTGGCCGCATGGCGTGGGCTGCTCGAGAATCTCAATATCGGCCGCACGCGTTGCCGTCACAAAACGCACGGACTCATCCAAGGTGTAGCCCTGATTCGCGTCAAAACGCAGTGCGATCTTCGGGCCCACCGCGTCGCGCACCGCCTTGACCCGCTGGATGTCCCTCTCCATATCGAGTCCGCCTTTGAGCTTGAGGATGTGAAAACCGCGATTGACGTATTCTTTGGCGCGATGAACGGTTGCACCTTCGTCGAGAATGCCGATGGTCATCGACGTGCGAATGCGATCCCTAAATCCCCCAAGAAGGCGCCATGCCGGCAAACCGGCGACCTTGCCGAGAATGTCGTACAGAGCCATGTCTATCGCAGCTCGTACCGATGGTTGGTTCGGCAAGGCCTTCTTGACCCGCTCCGTAATCTTGACTGCGCGCAGGGGATCGGAACCCTTGAGATTGTATTTAATAATTCCGTCAAATGTCTCGAGAGCTCCCTCGGGCGTTTCACCGGTCACCCGCAGATCCGGTGCCGCACACCCATACCCGCATATCTTTGTGTTCGTCTCGATTCGGCAGAATACATTGACGACTTTGTCTATCGTCTCGTACGCAATCGTGTAGGGTTCTTCGAGACCCATGGGCACAGGCCAGGCCTCGATGCATGTGATACGCACGGATTGATTCCTTCTTCTTGAGCTCTCCCGGTCTCGACTTTGGTTGCGGCATGGCGATGGCCATGATGCTGCTGTGGCCTACGTATCTTTTGGCGCCTGACGCTTTGTGATCAAAGGACGAAGGGCATGAATCAGTTTCTCCGGGCCCTCACGCAGAACATCAACGGTGGGCCGACCCATTTCGGTCTCGATGCCTTTAATCGCCGCGGCCAACTCTTGTTTCCCCAGGCCTTCTGCATTGATGGTAATGGCTACCACCGGTTTCTCTGAGATGAGCTCGATAGCCTGAATCTGAGTCTGAAGCGGCTGCATCGGGTGGTTGGGGAAGCCGTCGTAGTGTCGCCTTCCCGGCGCGTGCTGCAAAACAATGACATCGGGGCGCCCGGCCGCCAGGATTTCGAAGCCACCCGGATAGGCGGGATTGAGGAGGCTACCTTGACCCTCGATGACGATGACGTCCGGATGACGCTCCTCCCAGGCTTGCCACACGGCATGCTCGATTTCGCCTGACACGAAATCATTTGGGAGAGAGTCCATGATGATGGAAAAGGGGGCGCCCTGAAGCCAGGCGGTTTGTCCGGTGCCAACCATCTCTGCGGCAAAACCTGCCTGGCGCAATGCATCCACAAGGATCCAAGCTGTGGTTCTTTTGCCAACCGCCGAGTCCGTGCCCAAAATGGCGACTCGCAGCGCCTTGACCTGTTCGATCTTCCCGGAGAAGAAGTGCAAACCTTTGGTGTGCGGGGGCTTGCGAATGTCGCGGATTGTGACTCCATTGTCCTCGGCTATTCTTGACATCTCGGGATCTTCCGTGAGGTAGTCGTGCAAGCCGCAGACCACGGAAAGTCCCAAACCCAGGGCCGACTTGATGTCCGTGCGCGCTTCTTCACTGAGTCGACCGCCGTCAGGGGCAATTCCCACAATGAGATGTGTGGCTGGGTGGCCTTCGAGCCGGGCCGACTCGACGGCCTGTGTGAGGCTCGCGTGGATTGGGATCTGTCGAGCAATGCCGTCCAAGAGCTCAGCCGCATCTGAACCTGATTGGGATGAGTCCACCACCGACAGAATACGATAACGCCGGGAACGGCGAATCAAACCGTGTGCGGTTTTGCCGTTCGTCGTTGCAAAGGCGCCCTCGCAATAAATGATCGCATTCGCTTCTATTGATTTGCTCATGATCGTCTTCCCGTTAGCATGACGACATATCGATCGTTTGGAAATTCCTTGTGCTTGTGACTCTCCAGAAGCCCAATCAGCCCGGCTGTTGAGGCGGGCAACACATTGAGTCCCTCCTTCTCGCGCACCAACCGAGAATAGGCGAGCATGGCTTTGTCACTGATTCGTGCAGCCCAGCCGCCGCTTCCGCGAATCGCTTCCAGGGCGAAGTCCCCGTCCTCAGAATGCCAGTTGATCAGGGGCTCATTGACAACGGTCTCCTTGATGCGGTCCCGATCGAGGTCTGAACAGGTAGCGTGGTTGTGCAGGAATGCCTGTATGATTGGGTTTTTGCCAAAAGAGGAGCCCGCAATCATCCTGGGCACGCGGGAGGTCTTGCCCCGTCGATGCAGACTCACAAATCCCCTGTAGATCCCCGCCAAGGTGGTCCCATTCGAGACGGGAACAGCCACCACGGCGGGGGCATCCCTCAACTGGTCGTAGATCTCGAAGGCAATTTCACCGTATGCCTTGAGCTGAATCGCCGTGTTGGCCCCTCCCGGATTCGCATCGTAGAACTGTTTCTCGTCGGCGTACCGCCGTGACTCTAGCACGGACGCTTCGTAGTCCCCAGGAATGCGAATGATCTCCGTGCCGTATCCCGCCATCTCTTGAATGCGTCGCGTATGATAACGCTCGGGAATATGAACCACACACCGAAGTCCAGCCACAGACGCCGCGAGCGATACCGCGGTGCCATAATTCCCACATGTCGCTACGGCGATGCCATCAAAACCTCGCCGTAGCGCATCCAATGCCTGCGCGAAGGCAATTCGATCCTTCTGGGTTCCGGTCGGGTTGCCACCATCAAACTTGAGATAGATCTGACGGAGTCCCATCTCACGCTCGACGTTCCTCGCCCGTGCCATCTGTGTGTCACCGACCTCAGAATCCATGATGTCTTCGAACGCCTCGAGACGGTCACTGAGAGGAGCGCCTTCATCTCGCGCCACATGCGCTTGAATGGCGAGCTCACGGGCAATTGCCGGACTGTTGGCTGTCGCCCCGTCGAGCAAGCTATTTGTGGGGGTGTTCGGATCGACCGGGGTGTTCGGGTCGACCGGAGCGGTCGGATCCGCCGGGGCGGTCGGGTCCGCCGGGGCGGTCGGGTCCCCAGGGGTAGCCACTTCCTCTGCAGCCATCGGTTCCGTGATCTTCATCTTTCTGGACTCCATGGTTTGGCTCTCTATGATCGGTCGCAGTCATACGCAACTGGGAACGACACGAGCCAGCTGCCTGGCTGCTGAATTCCAATTGAACAAAGGGGGCCGAACTCCTCGCACTCAAACAAGACCCGCAGACCGCATACAGTTTCAATCTATGGCGGCGATGGGGAACGGGAGCTCAAGAAAAGGGGGAAACGCACCCAACCGAGGCTAGATCTCAGAAACCAAAGGGCACCATCTCGGGCTCAGCATCGCCAGCGTCTTCTTTGGGCTCCTCTTCCTTGCAATTTTCCGCTTTGCAGTTCTTGCCCTTCTTGCACTCCTTGCCACTCTTGTCGCATTTCTTCGCATCGTCGGCCATTGGAGTCACTTCGGGCTCAGCATACTCATCGCCAGCGTCTTCCTTGGGCTCCTCTTCCTTGCAATTTTCCGCTTTGCAGTTCTTGCCCTTCTTGCACTCCTTGCCACTCTTGTCGCATTTCTTAGCCTTGTCGCCCATGGGGGTCGCTTCGGGCTCGGCGGCGTCATCTTTGGGCTCTTTGCAATTTTCCGGCTTGCAGTTCGCGCCCTTCTTGCACTCCTTGCCACTCTTGTCGCATTTCTTCACATCGTCCGCCATCGGAGTCGCTTCGGGCTCGGCGGCGTCATCTTTGGGCTCCTCCACTTTGCAGTTTTCCGGCTTGCAGTTCTCGCCCTTCTTGCACTCCTTGCCACTCTTGTCGCACTTTTTGGCTGCATTCACGACGACTGGCACTGCAACCAGACTCATAGCGCCCAGTCCCAAAGACATTGCCATTACGATCGACTTCAAACTCATCGCACTCTCCCGGGTATAGGTCGGTGAACATCGCCACCAACGTTTCTTGGACGGTGGACCAAGCCACCAGCGCCGAGGCTCCATGCATAAATCGAGCCATGTTGTTTTCACTACCAGAGGCTGTGTGATGACAAAGAACAGTCGAAGAGGCTTGCACTTTGCAAAATGCAATGTGATATGCAAGATCCCAATGATGGAGGTGGTCGTGAAAAGACGACCGCTGGTGTGGATTCTCGGGTCGGCAACATTGATCGCGGCCATCGCGGCTGCGGTGGCCTTCGTTGGCAAAGAGCTTATGGGTGAGCGACGTGACCTCCTCTTGACTCAAGTCGAGGAGCAGGTCGCATCAGCCGCCACCACCATGGCTGCGTTGGTACGGGACCGCGGACGCGACATCCGCAACGACATGAAGGTCGTCATCGACGCTCGCAGGCAGGCCCCAAAAAGCCAACAACTCGACATTATCCGGTCACACCTCATTGCGTTGAACCGCTCCACGCGAAACTATCTGCAGCTGTGGTTTTTGGAGAACGGTGCCGTGCTCACCGAGGTATCCGGATACCGCACCCCCGAAAATCCGTTGCCAACCGTCCCGCACAACGAGATCGAGGAGATCGAAGAGAGAGCCCGCGAAACACCCGGCACCATCGCCGCTATGCAAGCGTTGGTGCCCATCGATTCACCTTACGATTGCTTACGCCTGTTCGGTCTCGCCACCCACGACGGCAGCGCCGCCATCGTCGTCCTCGTCAACATGGACGCCGCATTCGACGCGCTGCAACGCCGCGCGAGCCTTCCTGACCTCGATTTGTGGGTCGTCGACGTTGACGGCTCTTTGCTGGTTGATCCGGACAGCATTTGGAGCCAGCAAGTTTCGGCGGCCTTGCTCCGCGACAAAATCAGCGGCAGAGCCATTCTTGGAGAGAAACCGTCGCTGTGGCCGTTCTCCGACGCAAGCATGGATTCGCAAATGCTGGCCTGGCGAACAACTCAAGGACAAGCATTTCCTTGGGTCACGGCGGTGGCTGCACCTCTTGATGGCGTCACTCTGCAACTGCGGGAACTTGCGAATCGGGTCCTCTTCGCCACCATTCTCATCTTGCTCTTGGTTGTGACGGCAGTGACGCTCATCGTCTGGCTCGCCAATCGTCAGGTTCAACTCAAAGAGCGCCTCCAGAATGCTGCCATGATCGAGAAGTTGCGCGAGCAGTTACTCCATCTCGAGAAGCTCTCGACCATGGGACAGGTTGCCGCCGGACTCGCCCACGAGATGGGGACACCCCTGGGGGTCATCGCCATTCGCGTCGAGCAGCTCATCGAACAAATCGACTCCCCTAAACAGCGCGCCGCCCTCAGCGTGATGCGCGATGAGATCGAACGGATCAACCGCATCATGCGCCAGTTGCTCGACATGTCGCGTCCAACGACCGGCCGCAAAGAAGAAGTCGACGTTGCGCGCGCCGCCAAGCAGGTTGCGGACTTGGTCGCACGTCGATACGACAGCCGTGGCATCACCCTGAGGGTCGACGTCTCCTCAACCGTCAGGGTGTGCGCAAATCCCGATCAACTGCAGCAGGTTCTCCTCAACTTGTTGGTCAACGCGTGCGACGCCTGCACGTCAGGTGACCACGTCGTCGTTTCATCCTGTGGTCCAGACCGTCAAGGGCGCCTCGGCATCGCCATCGACGACACGGGCACGGGCATCAACGATGATGCGCTGGCTTCGGTGTTCGAGCCGTTCTTCACCACCAAAGCGCCTGGTCAGGGAACGGGACTTGGCCTCACCATCGTTCGCGAAATCATGCGCCACCATGGAGGCCATGTGGAAGCCGTCAACACCCTGGAGGGAACCCGCGTCACCACTTGGTGGACTCCTTACGACAGCGAGGCCCAACCTGCTTGCGCAACCGCGACCAACTCGGTGGAACCAACTGTACTCGCGACGAACTGAATCATGACCCAAACGCACACGACCACTGCCCACATTCTCGTCGTCGACGATCATCCAGAGATGGCGGAAGGACTCGGCGACTACCTTCGCGATCACGGATACACCGTCGACACCGCCACCAGCGGTGCGGAGGCTATCGAGATCTTTTCGCGCACTGCCTTCGACGCCGTTATCTCCGACCTCAAGATGAAGAACATGGATGGCCTTGAATTGATCGACGCCATTCACGCAGTCGACAGCAAAACGCCCATTTTGATCATGACCGCCTACGGCTCGATCGAGAATGCCATCGAGGCCATCCGCCGCGGTGCTTTTCACTACTTCTCCAAACCTTTGAAGACCGAAGAGGTCCGCATATACCTCCAGCGCGCGATTGATCACCGTCGCATGGAGGTTTCGCACGCCCAGCTCCTCCGAGATATTCAAGAGCGCTACACCTTCGAGTCGATGATCGGCCGCTCGACGGTCATGCGCCGCATCTTTGATCTCATCGATCGCGTCACCGACAGCCCAGTCTGCGTTCTCATCACGGGGGAGAGCGGAACAGGAAAGGAGCTCATCGCTCGCGCTATTCACTTCCGCGGCGTGCGTCGAGAACGTCCGTTTGTTCCCATCAATTGCGCTGCCCTACCGGCCCCACTCATCGAAAGTGAGATCTTTGGTCACGAAGCCGGTGCCTTCACCGGCGCCAACAAACCTCGCGCCGGACTCGCCGTGGAAGCCAGCGGCGGCACCCTTTTCCTCGACGAAATCAGCGAGCTGCCATTGGAGCTGCAACCCAAACTTCTGCGCCTGTTGCAGGAAGGTGAGATCCGCCCAGTCGGCTCAGACAAAACCCGTCAGGTCGATATCCGCATCCTTGCGGCAACCAATGCCAATCTGGACGCCGCCGTCAAGGCTGGTCGCTTTCGTGCCGATCTGTTTTATCGCCTCAACGTGGTTCCCGTCCTGGTGCCACCCTTGCGCGAACGGGCCGAAGACGTACCGATCTTGGCCGAAAGACTTCTGCAGCGGGCTGTCTCGCAAAACCCCATGCTCTCCGCCAAGCGTTTGTCGGCAGAAGGTGTCGAGTTCCTCCTCGGCCACGATTGGCCTGGCAATGTTCGCGAGCTTGAAAACGCCATGGAACGGGCTGCGACGTTGTGTACGAACGACATCATCTGCCCCTGTGATCTGGCCTTCCTTTCCCCACCTTCAGGCGCTGCCCCTCTGGCCAGTCTCACGGAGTCCATGCCAACACTTCGCGAGCTGGAATCGCGTTACATCAATCACGTGCTCGCTAACGTCAACGGCAGCAAGATTAGGGCGGCCGCCATCCTCGGTGTCGATCCATCGACCCTCTACCGTCGGGGCCGGTGACTCCCAGTTTTGCCGTTTGCTGCCTGTCTGCCTGTCTGCATGTCTGCCTGTCTGCCTGTCTCCTTGCGACGCAACCCCTCGACAGGGTCGCCGATAACCATCAGGTATCGATACATTGGGTATTGCTGCGTCTCTGGAAGGATCGAATGGGCGACTCGAGAATCCCTTCGCTGCCGCCGCCTATCGCTGGTGGTGAGATCGATCTTCACACCCACACCAAATGTTCCGATGGTACTTCGACGCCATGTGAAGTGATTGACCTGGCAAAGGCCGCTGGCATCTTGCTCATCGGCATCACCGATCACAACACAGCCTGCGGCCTACGCGACTCGGTCCTCCGCAAATATGTGGGAGGACTCGACCCAAGAGCGCCCCAGATTGTCCCCGGCGTCGAGATCACCACGTCCCTGCCCGAGCCTATCTTCGAGCACGAAAGAGTGCTGCACATCGTCGGTCTCGGGGTCAATCCCAATCATCCCGTGCTACGCAAACGACTCATCCGCCAACGCGTCGCCCAAGAGAAGCTCATGCGCGACAGACTCAGCCGTTTGCGCGATAGTGGCTTCGATGTGCAGTGGAAAGACATGTGGCAGGTGTGTGGCACCTACTCCGCGAGCCCCTACTTCATAGCCAAACTGTTGCTCCTCAAAGGACTTGCCCCCGACCTGAGCACCGCAAAAGAGATCGTCAGCCAACACTGCGAGAACGAAGGTGAGATTCTCGACAATGCTGCCATGCGTCCTGCCGAGGCGATCGCCCTGATCCATCAGGCTGGCGGAGTCGCTATCTTGGCGCACCCCCACCGTGAGGTACGCAATCATGACCCAGAGATCTTGCGCCGCCTTTTTGCTGACCTCAAAGACAAGGGCCTGGACGCAGTCGAGGGTTATCGTCAAGACATGGACGACGAGGTCCAGCCCCTTTATCACCAACTCATCCAGGAAGCCGGTCTGTTACTCTCCGGCGGCAGCGATTATCACAATCCCCATTGGCTGCAGAAACACAATGGGGTGCCCCGCCACCCCGGCGACGCCAAAGTGCCCGCCAGGCTTTGGCCACCATTCGCCGCGCTCATCAAAGAGCGCGGTGGCATAACCGATCTACGTGATCTCATCGTCGCCAAACATGAGAGTGGCAACGCCAACGAACGGTTTCTTTTCTAGAGCGTCCTCCGAGTCGCAACTGTCTCAGGGTGCGAGGACAGTGAAGGGGTAGCACGGCAGATTCCGAACCACCCAGTACACTGTCACCACTGCCAGAAATCCCCACAACGTCCACCTCGTGGCAGGCAGAGCCGGCCAAGGTTTACGACCGAGCACACGCCACAGGTGCGACAACCATGCATAACCGACGACTGGAATGGAGAGTACCATCAGCACATTGGCATCGGCGGCTGCAAGCAGGTGGCCGTGCAACAAAGCGTGCAGCCCACGTGTGGTGCCGCAACCGGGGCAATGCAAACCGGTGACGAGGTGAAATGGACACGGCGGATAAATGCCCGACGTTGATGGATCAACGGCGAACAGAACAAGAGCCCCCACGATTGCGGCCGCCGCGGCTAGCCAGAAGACCCGGCGCCCTGGCCATGGCTCTGGCTCGCCATCGATGCTGCCGGCAACTGACACGTCACATGTTTTCGGCGACAGCGGCGATGATGCCGAAGACGGTGAAGAACAAGAACAGGACAAGGCCGGTGCCAAACGACACCCACGCCCAAATCTTGGCGAGACGGGACGAGTTCATCGCGCCTTCGATGTCACCCTGGGCTAACTTGCCAGAAACCTGAGCGGCGAAAATGATCGACACCACACCGAAAGGTAAGCAGCAAAAAAACGTCGTAAGGATGGCGAACACCAGATGATTGCTTACTGCCTGGCCCGGCAGGGGTGCCGTCCTCCCCGTTGCCGGGGCATGTGCTTGAACCGAAGGTGCCGCCTGGACCTGAGCCGTTTCTGTGGCGATCATCGGCTGCGCCTTCTGCGCTGCATCAACCCCAACCAGCGGCGTGGCGCAGATCACACAGGCAGCAGCATCATCCTTGTTTTTCGCTCCGCACTTGACGCAGTACATTGACAGCTCTCCTTCTCAGAATCGAAGCATTGTAGGGCGACCCGCGACCGGGGCCAAGCTCGTTTCGCTCAATCCGTTCAATCCAGGGAGCTGTTGCGAATGAGTTGGGCGTAGAAGTGCGGCACCTTGGCGTACTCACCGGTGGCAATGCGCTCATTGATCCCGTGCACTCGGCCGCGGTCTTGGTCGGTGAACATCATTGGCGCGAAGCGATACAGATGTTCTGAAACGGGAGCGTAGTGGCGCGCGTCGGACATGCCCAACATCAGAGATGGCGCGACCACAGCGTCGGGATAGATCTCACGAATCGTCTGCTCAATGAGGTCAAATTGCCAACAGTCGCTGGGACTCATGGGCGAAGGATCTGCGGCACCCTCGCCAGGATTGACTTTCACGCGAGCGTCATCGACAACCGCATGAACGTGCTCGAGGACGCTTTGCACCGTGTCGCCAGGACGAATACGGAAATTGACCACAGCGCGAGCGCGGGACGCGAGCACATTCTCCTTGACGCTGCCCTCAAGCATGGTCGGTGCCGTGGTGGTCCTAATCAAGGCATTGGTGGCGGGCTTCTGCGTCAGCTTCCATGTCAGAGGCTTTTCCAAAAGCCAAAGGTTGCGCAAGGCGAGCCGCTGTCCGAAGGGCATGTATGGGGCGATGGTGTCGAAAAACTCGCGGGCCGGGCCGTCAATGGCAGCGGCCATCTGTGTAGTCTCGAGGCGACTGATGGCACCGGCGAGAATTCCCACGGCCGTCTCTTTCTCGGGCATCGAACTGTGACCGCCATCCTGCTCAACCAACAACTCGACGCTGAGGTAACCTTTTTCCGCGATGCCAATGAGGGCGACAGGTGAGTCGATGCCCGGCATCATCCCCTTGGTTACCGCGAGCCCCTCGTCGAGGACGAAATCAAACTTCAACCCCAAGGCAGCAAAGTGCGCGGCAATCCTCTTCGCCCCGAGTACCCCGCCGACTTCTTCATCGAATCCCAAGCCTATGTAGACCGTGCGCTTCGGCACAAACCCCTCGGCGAGCAATGCCTCCGTCGCCTCGTGAATCCCCATCACCCCTTGTTTGAAATCGAGGGTGCCACGGCCCCAAACAAAGCCGTCGGCAACCTCACCAGCAAACGGTGGGTGCGTCCAGGCCTTTTCCGTTCCCGGATCGACCGGCACCACATCCATGTGGGCGATGAGCAGAATCGGCGAGCGGGTCGCATCACTTCCTTGCCAACGGTAGACCAACCCATACTCCGACACCATCTCAACCGTCAGCTTCGCGTAAGTCAAAGGAAAGCTTTCCCTAAGGAACTGGTGAAAACCGGTCAGCTGTCCCGTATCGACCTGACTGAGGTCCTGGTGCGAAATAGTTCTGAAGGAGATGGCTTTGCCGAGTCGTTCGGCCGACTCCGATGGTTGCACAGACAGAGGAGCGGGAGCTTTTGGCGCATCGAGCTGCGCCGACCCTGAGGCGCGGATGACAACAATGGCAACGAGCAGTACGAGCACTGTTCCAAGACCTTTGCAGACCTTCTTCATGGCAAATCTCCACCCACCCGCACAGATACACAGACACACGCAGACGAATCCTTCGTCAACTGCGATGGAGGTTAACCCAACCCGGTCGGTTGAGCTACCTCTTATCGGTCCACTGCACGCTCGCCGGTCTATGCGATGCGCTCGCCGGCCCAGTCGGAGTTGATGCCGCCTTGGGCTTTGGAGAAGACAACAACGTCAGAAGAAGAAGCCTGCGAAACCATCGCGGTCGAAGCATCGGATATCGAGCGTGGTGGTGCAAATCCGACGTTCCGAACGCTCCAGTCGGTGGCACGCCAACTAGATCTTCGCGTTGGACTCGTACCGGTTCGGCCAACCGCACGTCGAACCAGATGAGCCATATGATCCAAACGCCATCCCCAACCAGATGGGTCGGCTACACCGACCCCACCCCATGACACACTGTTACCCACCAAGGCCGGATATTTGTGCGTTTTTCACAGCACCCTTCACTATTCGTCTAACCCGCGATTTTACTGGGTCCGAGAGCCTCGTTTTGACCCCCCTTTTTCACAGCACGCTTGATGGGCCGAACACTCGAGAACATGGCAACATCATCGTCGGTCTGACAACGCGAGAACGAGCCGAAGTCCGTCTTCCACCTGGCCATACACTTTCCCGCTCAACGTGGCGACCCTCTCCGTGAGGTACGTCTTGTTGGCGGTGATCACCTGGGAGACGTTGACCACGGAGTCACGGGGCAACTCGGAGTCACGAGACTTCAGAAGCACGTTGCCCGGTGCCGCCGCAAGGCGTTGGTTCGACGTGATGGCCGCACAGATGACGGTGTTGATCTTTGTCACGTTGAAGTCGTCACTGGAGATGATGAGCACTGGCCGCCTGAAGCCTGGCTCGGACCCCGACGGCGACGGCAATGAAGCCCACCAAATTTCGCCGCGCCTCATCTACCAATCCTCGGTTGAGAAAGCGGTAGTCTGCAGCGAGGCAAGGACGGGATCCAACTCCGACGACTCGGTGCCGTAGATGCGGTTGAGTGTCTCGATGGTCTTCTCGTGATCATAGGCCTCAACGAATGTCTCAACCGCTTTCGCATACAACTCGCTACGAGACATGCCCACGCGGCGCGCAAGCTGGTCTGCCTTTTTGAACGTGGCGTCCGGGATGGAAATAGCCGTCTTCATAATCACAGTATAACCATAGTTATACCCGACTTCAAGTCCGCAAATGGTAGGCGCAACAGATGACTGGAGTCTATTTGCAGGGGTTTGAAAGTCCACCAATTGAACTCGCATAGCATTTATTAGGTCAGTCAATCCGAGTTACTCGATCCTGAAGCGTCCCCGGATCTTCCATCCTACAAAAACACGCGATAGTCCGCCTTGAACACCTTAGCGAGACGCTTCGCCATCGATTTACCAATCGAACGGCGACCGTTCTCCATGGCTGAGACGTCGCCTTGGGTGACGCCCAGCTTTTTCGCCAGCTGCACCTGCGTCAACTCATCTCGCGCGCGAAGGCCACGAAGCACCGTCCCCGCCTTGCCATGCTTGGCATGCTGCTCCGAGAACACTTCATCAGCCGAAACAGAATCGCTCTCCTGCGTTGCGTATGGACGCAGCAGTTCCGCTACACCCTGGGCAGCCTTGCGGGGAACGACGAAGGTCTTCCCGCTGCGACTATCCGCCAATGGAAATCAGGAGCAACCGGCGCCTTCCCCACCCAACCAGTTCTTCACGGCAATCGCCTTGTGTGCATCCGCACAGGTACTCACCTCGGTTGTTCCGACCAACTCCACGGCTTTCGGGTTCACTGCCAGAAAGTCATTGATGGCAGTATAGTGATATTGATACTCGTAACCATCCCAGACACAAATCCCGTCTGCCTCACGCGAGAAGTCGTCCCCACCACCCACATGTATTGCTGTCGTTATATGAGGAGGTGGAGGACCGTCATATGGGAATTTGCATTCGTCACTTTCGTTGTCCCCACAAGAAACCACGAAAACCGCCACACAAAAAATGACCAACAAACGTTTTCTCGGAAACATCATTTCCCCCAGCGTCATCACATCCCTCGACCAACGCAGATCGCCGCAAGCACCTGACTCCCGCTAATCCCGCCCCTAAATCCAAAGCCACCGTCGCTGTTTTCCCAATTGCTACAGGGAGGGCTAAAGAGGCCTCTCTCCAAAGCAGAGCAAGAACAACTCGCGGCCAAAACGACGGAACTGAGACTATCAATCGTCGGACGCTTGCTCTTGCTCGTCATCCTCGAGAGCTTGCTTGCGCGACAGCTTGACCTTGCCACGGTCCATGCCGATGCACTTGACCATCACTTCGTCACCCTCTTGCAACACGTCCTCGACGCGATTGACGCGGCGATTGGCGAGCTCTGAGATGTGAACCAGACCATCGGTGCCGGGGAAGATCTCGACGAATGCACCGAAGTCGGTGATCTTGCGCACGTTGCCGAGATAGATCTTGCCGATCTCTGCCTCTTGGGTGAGGTCGTTGATCATTCTAATGGCGCGGCTTGATGCCTCACCGTCTGTGCTCGCCACAGACACTGTGCCGTCGTCCTCGACGTTCACCTGACAACCGGTGCGTGCGACGATGTCCTTGATGACTTTGCCGCCCGGTCCAATGACGTCGCGGATGCGGTCGACTTTGATCTTGAACTTGGTGATACGCGGCGCGAAGTGAGACATCTCCGCGCGGCTCTCAGTGAGTGACTCGCCCATACACTTGAGGATGTGCAACCGGCCGACACGGGCTTGCTCGAGCGCCGCTTCGAGAATTTCGCGGGAGACCCCACCAATCTTGATGTCCATCTGGATGGCGGAAATGCCGTCTTTGGTGCCGGCAACTTTGAAGTCCATGTCACCGAGATGGTCCTCATCTCCGAGAATGTCAGAGAGGATGGCGATTTCGTCGCCTTCCTTGATGAGGCCCATGGCGATGCCAGCGCACGGCGATTTCATCGGCACACCGGCGTCCATCATTGCGAGAGATCCACCACACACCGTGGCCATCGACGACGAGCCGTTGGACTCGAGAATGTCGCTCATGACCCGGATCGTGTAGGGAAAATCGTCACCAATCTGGAGACAGGCCTTGAGGGCACGACGAGCCAGGGTCCCGTGACCCACCTCGCGACGGCCGGGGCCACGCAGGGGTTTCACCTCGCCAACGCTGTAGGGAGGGAAGTTATAGTGCAGCAGGAAGTTGCGATAGTGATCGCCGAAGAGGTCCTCAATCTTCTGCTCGTCTTGACGAGTGCCGAGGGTAACATTTACCAGACCCTGGGTTTCGCCGCGACAGAACAGTGCCGAACCGTGGGTGCGGGGCAAAACACCCACTTCGGTGGTTATCGGGCGAATGTCGGTGAGACCGCGACCATCGATGCGCTTCTTTTCTTTGATGATCTTGGTGCGGACCAGATCATACTTGAGATCGCTCATAATCGCTTTGATCTCGCCAGTGCGCTCTGCGAGGGTTGCGTCTTCGGCAACGAGGGCCGCAATGACATCTCTCTTCGCATCGTCGAGAGCATCGTACCGCGGCAGCTTCTCACGGATGAGAAGGGCATCCACAAACTTGGAGGTGGCGACCGCGCGAACTCGCGTTTCGAGCTCAAGGTCGCGCTTGGGCGGCTCGAACCCACGCTTGGCCTTGCCAGCTTCTTTGACCATCTCGAGCTGAACGTCGATGACCGGCTGGGCCGCTTCGTGGGCAAACAACAGCGCGTCGATCATGACTTGTTCCGAAACGAACTGGCCGCCACCTTCGACCATGACGATGGCATCGCGACTGCACGAGACGAAAACATTGAGGTCTGATTTGCCTTCTTCTTCGTGGGTGGGATTGGCAATGAACTTCCCGTCCACACGAACCACACGAATGCCCGCTATCGGTCCGGCAAAGGGCATGTCGGAAAGCATCAATGCAAGCGAAGCACCGGTCATCGCCAAAGCGTCAGCCGGATGTTTGTCGTCGTACGAGAACACGGTGGCAATAAGCTGCGACTCGAATGTCCACCCTTCCGCAAACAGTGGTCGAATGGATCGGTCGATGAGACGGGAGGTCAGTGTCTCGTCGTCGCGTGGGCGCGTCTCGCGCTTGAAGTAGCCGCCAGGAATGCGGCCAGCAGCCGACATCTTCTCTTGGTAGTCGACGGTGAGCGGCAAAAAATCTAGGCCTGGACGAATGTCCTTGGAAGCTTGCGCGGTGACCAGGACCATGGTGTCACCGGCGGTGACAACGACCCCGCCCGACGCTTGCTTGGCGATTTTACCTGTTTGAAATGTGATTGTTGAACTTCCGACTACGACGGATTTTTCCACTGGGGTCATGTTTGGACCATTCCGGGCGCGCTACGAACAACCGGTACGCAGCCCTATTATTTGGGCGCAGTGCGCCTGATGAAGTTGATCGCGAGCTCGAGCTCGAACCCGCGGAGCCCGCTACTTGCGCAGGCCGAGTGCTTTGATCAATTCCCTATAGCGTGAGATGTCCTTTCGCTTGAGATACTCAAGCTGGCTCTTGCGTTGACTAACCAACATCAAAAGCCCCCGCCGGCTGTGGTGATCTTTCTTGTGCGCCTTGAAGTGCTCGGTCAGGCCGTTGATCCTATTGGTCAACAAGGCCACTTGCACCTCTGGCGAGCCGGTATCGGTGGGGTGGGTACGAAACGCGTCAATGATTGTGGCTTTTTCTTGGGTAGCCAACGCCATGGTACACCTCATTTGTAATCGCGAGCATCCCCGGCGTGGTGGAGATGCCGCTTGAATGGGCGGCTGTTTATTGTATCCCCCCCAATCTGTCAAGGAGACTCCCACCCATCAGGAGACTCCCACCCATCATGTCATTCCCAAATGTACGTGTAGACAGCCCCAGAAGATTCAGCGGTGACATCATCATATTGATCGCCATTTATGCCCTTGGATCTGCTGTCTTCATACCTTGCTTGAATTGAGAATGTATTGCCATCTGCCGAAATGGCGACGGCAGAACCAAAGCCATCATAGGCATCCGGGTTCGTGGCTTTGACGTAGGCTTTTTGTGCCCAAGTGCTCGAGTCTCTTGTGAACACGTATGCCGCACCAGAATGAAAAGCTGAGTTGTCCGTTTGATCGCCGTTGATACCCGTTGCCGCACTACCTTCTGCCGTTGCACCAGCCACCAGGATGTTGCCATCCGCTGACATCGCCAATGCAAAACCAAAATCGTCACTCGCCTCGGTGTTGGAAGCCTTCACATAGGCCTGCTGAATCCATGTGCTCCCACTTCTGGAAAACACATAGGCCGCGCCAGACGCTTGGGCAAAATTTTCGGTTTGGTCGCCGTTGATACCTTTGGCTCGACTGTCTTCGTTTCTTGCACCAACGGCCAAAGTGTTCCCGTCCTGTGATAGGGTGACAGCCCCGCCGAACTCATCGTAAATCTCCGCATTGGACGCCTTTGCATAGACCTGCTGAGTCCAAACGCTCCCACTTCGGGCAAACACGTACACGGCGCCAGCGTCTGTCGCTTCGTTGTTGCTCCCAATGCCATTTAGCCCCGTAGCTTCGCTGTCTTCCCCTCGTGCCCCAACCGCCATCGTATTGCCATCCCCTGACAGAGCTAAAGAGCACGAGAACATGTCGCTGGCACCCGTATTGGAGGCTTTCACGTAGGCCTGTTGTGTCCAAGTGCCACCGTTTCTGGTGAACACATATGCCGCGCCAGATAGTTGAGCCGAATTATCCATGGGGTCAGCATTCACACCCGTATCACTGCTCCATTCCCCATAGGCTCCAACTGCCATGGTGTCACCATCCTCCGACAACGCCACAGTTGCCCCGAAAAGATCGCTGGCACCGGCATTGGACGCCTTCACATAGGCCTGCTGAGTCCACGCGGTCCCATTTCGAGTAAACACGTACACGGCCCCAGCATTCTCAACTGAATTGTCCGTTGGGTCTGCATTCACGCCGGTGTCACCACTCGATTCGCCCGGCGCGCCAACAACAAGCGTGTCACCATCGGCAGACAGTGCAACGGCGATTCCAAAGAGGTCACCTTCACCTGTGTTTGCGGCCTTGATGTAGGCTTGCTGACTCCACACACCGAATGACTTTGTGAGCACGTACACTGCGCCAGCAGACAGCAGCGAATTGTCGTCTTGATTGCCTGTGGTCCCTGTACCGCCGCCGTCCTCAGCGTACGCTCCAACTGCCATGGTGTTGCCATCGGCAGATAGAGCTATGGAGTTCCCAAAATAGTCATAGGTTTCTGTGTTGGATGCCTTGATGTAGCTGTCGAATTTCCATTCTTCTGCAGTTTGGGGAGATGTTGAGCCCTGCTCCACCTCACTCGCCGGGCTGTCCGCGTATCCCGAACCTGTCGCAATCACGCGGTACCAGTAGGTAACCCCTGCGGCCAATGAAGAATGAACGGACAACGTGTTGTCGAGGGCAACAAGCAAAGACCAAGGACCGGTGGCGTTCGCGGAGTACTCCAACCTGTAGGTTTCAGAATTCGCCACAGGTGCCCATGTGATTTCGATCATGTCGGAATATATCCCGTCGCTGGCATCGACCGCGCTTGGCTGCTCAAGCTGTGGCAAATCATCAGCGGTGGTTCTACCTTCGGCGGCAACACTCGGTTCGCTGGTCTGATATCCGGACGCCGAGGCTGTCACTTGATAGAAATACTGGGTGGACGGGGGCAACGGCGAATCCGTGTACGCATTTGTGGATGACGTATCCAGCTCAACAAACCCCCCTGTGTGGCTCGCGGACCTAAGCACCGCATAGCTCGTGGCTTGCGGTACAACGTCCCACTGCAACAAAATGTGATCTTCGAAAGACTGGGAGGCACTCACGTTGGCAGGCGCGGCCAACTGGTTTTCTGTATTCGTGGCCAAGCTAATTTCTCCCAAGGCATTGGCGCCTTTGTCTAGCTCAATCACCCGTGAATAAGCGGCATAACCTGCAGCTTGAATGCTGAGGGTTTGCTGTCCTGTGGTGACTTCGCCAAGAAAAAATACACCCGCATTGTCTGTGGATGTGGTCTTGTCGGCCACGCGCACGGATGCGCCCGCAACAGGTTCGCGATCATTCGCATCCACAACCACGCCAGAGACGTCGGCAACGCCACGGGTGACAATCTTGCTGTCATCAAAACCCGACATGTCCACGCCCGAGCCGCAACCACCGTCAGCCATGCCCTGCAGACACGAAGCCACCAAGAGCATCACCACCACATTTCTCACGGTCATCATTTTCACAGCCTCTCCTCATGGGTCATGGGTCGAGCACAACTGCGCTCAAATATGCTTTCTGACCACGAGTACGAATCACGGATCCTGATTTGTTGCTGGATGAAGGGAAATACTGTTCTCAATCCCAAAAAATCATCACATATCCCACGGGAGCACCACGAATGGACTCCTTTGTGTTCATCGTCACCAGAAAACCGGATCCCGCGGCACCCACCTCAAGTGCGAAACCCCGCGATGGGCACCAAATCATCCCCGTACGGAATTTTCCAACCAAAACGAGCGGGTCTACGCTTGATTCTTCGGCTGCCACGGTGAGCATCGCATACCCCACGTCTAACCCGAGAATCACGGCCAGGTTGTGCGAAATCTGAGTCCGCCAATTCGCTCCCGCCATGACGCTCAGCCTCGACAGGGTTGCGGTGGGATCCTCTACCCATGCTCGACCGAGCTCGACAACTCCTGTCCAAGACACCCCTGATCTCCAACGAACATCTGCTTGAGCCCGCAGGCCATGCTCGATGTGATCGGACAAGAGTGGCGCCATGCCCAAGGTATAACCGACACCCACAGCCAGCAGGGAATCCTCTTGGCTGACTGCGACTGGATCAGTCTGGAAATCAACGGTCAGCATGTTGGGCCGATTGGCCATAAAACCTAGGTAATATGAGCGACCAAACGGAATGCCAAACAAGCTCTTCTCAAACTGGGCGTCCACGGCACCGCGCTCAGCCACCCTTTGGACCTTACTGCCCAAAGCCAATACCGAAACATCAGCGGCACCCGCTTCGACATTGGTTTCGCCATCTGAACTGCGTACGTAGAATCCCAAATGTTCGGGCAGCACCAGCGTGACAGTTTGTTCTCCAGATGCATGCGCCCCGACCCATACGTCCCCATTCTCAGACTCAACGCTGAGCTTGCCTCGTACAGCCGGCCCAATGGCCACTCGTCTACTCCCTCGGCCCCGCCGCAGGTCCAACAAGGGTGCGCGACGATGCCGTTTTGGGGCCCAGGCAAATACGGACAAGCGTTTGCTGGCCTGACCCAAGTTGGCATTGGCTGCGGTCAAAAAGGCCGCCACCTCACTGTACTCCAATTGTCCATCGCCATTGATGTCAGCAGCCCCACTCAGGGCCGAACGCATTTGGAAAGAGAACAAACCTGCCTGTATCTTGGACCACTCGTGTGTCACACGATCTTGGCTGGTAGCTGCCAACACACCCACGTCTGGAAAATCCTCTAGTTCCTGACCAGCCAAGAATTGGTCCAGCAACACGGCCCCGGGGTCGTCTGGGGCGTCAGGACCTGTGGCACCGCGGCCGGCGACCAGTGAATAGGCGTTGCACGCATCCACGATCACATGAGTGTATGTCGCTGGGGATGACGAAATCACTTCGTGGAATAGGTCGCCCCGCGCAAACCGTCCGTCCTCGAGGTGGACGAAGCCTTGTCCTTCCCGATCCACGCTGCCGTGCCCCACAAAGACGAACATCAGTTCTGTCTTCTTGATACCGGCGGCCTGCCAGGCCATGATTATTTTGAATGTAGAGGTCAAGACATCGTTCATTTCTGCCCGCGTGGGTCTGCGGGTTCGTTCCGCATAGCCCGGGAAACGACGTTGGGTGTCGTCGTCCAACAACGTGAGCAATGTCAGCTGATCGGCAAACGGCGCCAACATCTCGGCATAGAGGACAGCGTCGTCGTCAGCATAATGAAGATCTTCCACACCAGGGTCGATGCTGTGATTGTTTCCAACAATCACCACAGCACGTTTTTGTGAAGAATCTTGTTTCGAACTTCCGGCGTTGACAGTGCCGCCGCAGACAAAGCCAAGAACCAAGGTCAGGACAACAAGCAAGCTGTCTGAAACCATCCAATGCCGGCCCGAAACTATCCAACGTCGGGTCATCGTGGCTTCCCTCTATTTGTGGCTGCGTCGAGATTTATTCGTCGAGCTTCAGCTTGAATGCCTTTGTCAGGCCCACATGGATTGTCCGCCAACACCTGATCAGCGCACGAGACCGCATCTGCCATTGCCATCGGCTCAGGGCTCAGAACGTAAACTAAGACAACATGGTCTCGTCCAGCCAGACTGTCTGGGTCGATTCGCAAGGGCAAAGACTTGAGCTGTGTGGCGCGGTCCACGTGCACCGGCGGAGCCTCTCCTGACCAAGGCAATACGCCGTGCCACGAGCCGTCTTCTTGGGTCACCAAGATCCACAAATAGCCTGGGGTTGGGCTCACATAGGCAAAACGCAAGATCCCGTCCTGTGGGCAACTGACTGTCTCGCTGGGCCCGGGTGTGTCCGAGATCGATCGAATCAAGGCGTGGCCCAACGGATCTTTCTCCTCGCAAAACATTCGAATCGACAATCCGGAGGCTTCGGAACCTCGCATTCGCCACTCGGGTTCCTGGCGTTGTGTCACCACAATTGAGGCTACCACCAGCACCACGCCCACGCTTGCACCAGCCAAGGTCCACTTCTGGAACGGTTGAAAAAGCCACGACACGGCCCCAAAGATCTTCGCAGGTATCGTGGACGGAGCGACCTGGTCGAGAACCACCGGTAGAAACGTTTCCAGCTCCAGGTCGGAAGGCAAATGGCGGGTTTGGCTGCCACTTGCCAACCAGCGGTCCATGTTCATGACATTGTCGTAATGGCTACGGCATTGCTGACATTGCCTCACGTGGCACCACCACCAGAACCTGCCTGGCTTGAACCACGCTTGTTTGACAAAACTCCGCTCTGTCAAGCGCTGCGCCAGGCGACACACTACGCCCATGGGTAAAGCCTCCCAATCACCAGCACACACAGGATCAGCCCGACCTCCGACCTCGGATCAAATCCCCGCGACCGCATGTGTTGCAGCAAAGTCTGCCGCAGGCGCTCCTCTCTCTTTCTTACCTTCATGTCCGTCAGGCCCATTTGGGTCGCAATGAGGTGCCGCGGCAAACCTTCTTCAAAACGCAGCTCGAATAGCCGGCACTGCTCGACGTCGAGGTGTTTCTTGAAATCAGCCAGAGTTTGCCGCAGCTCGAGGTTCATGGCTTGTTCTTCGGGCGTTTGTGGGTTCTCCATACCCGAGGCAGCAAGATCAATCTCGATATTCTCGATAGTCTCGATATTCAACCCAGAAAATCTCGCCGCGTGCCTGTCTTGTTGATGAAGACGGTCCACAGCCAAATTGGCGGCGATGACAAACAGGAAATTGCGAAACGGCCGGATACCGTCGTAGGCAAGTCTGGCATTGGGTGCAAATGCTCTCACGAAGGTTTCCTGCAACAAGTCATCCAGATCAGATGGCGACAAGAGGTTGGCCTGATTCAAACGAAGATTTCGTAGACGTGGTGCCGAGGCCAGCGCTTTGGCCAAACCAGGAGCGTAGACACGATACGTTTCGGCCAGGGTAGCCCGGTCACCATCTCGAAAGTGTTCGAGCCGGACCCGATCTCGTGACAGCCATGGCATGGATGCAGATGTTTTCACACAATGAATACCCGTAACCAACGGTTATTTGTTCTGCAAAGCACGGTTTTCGGTTTTCCCTCCCTGCGCGGACGAAAAATGTGTCCAACGGACTTGGTGTAGTTTCGTGTAGTTTAGGAAGACGCAGTCACACGGTCACGCAGTCACACAGCCACACAGTCACACAGTCACACAGTCACACAGTCACACAGTCACACAGTCACACAGTCACACAGTCACGCGGAGAGTTGACGGGGACGGTTGCAACCGTGTAAACCACGGTTGGCATTTCACAAGGCATAGGTGACCAATATGAGTTTCCACGGCAAAATACCCCTCTTCGTTATCGCCCTTTCCCTCTCGTTGGCGTCAGCATGCGCCGAGGAGAATACCAACCCCGGCGGCAACACGCCGTTGCCAACCGCCTGCACAGCCGCACAGCAAGGCAACCTGCGGTGCAATGGCCTCGATGTTCAAGAATGCAACGGCGCGGCATGGGCCACCACCACCACCTGCACCGGCCAACGCTGCGTCACCACCTCGAGCACCACCGCCGAGTGCCAAGATGAAGTCATCCCAACCTGCACCAGCACCCAAAATGGTCATCAACGCTGCAATGGCCTCGATGTCGAGGATTGCGACGGCACCGACTGGGCAACCAGCGACACCTGCACCGGCAACGAAGTCTGCGTCCTCACCGGGCTCAGCGCAGAGTGCGTCGACAACACCGGCACCGACGCAACAGAGTTCAACGGCTTCTGGCTCTACCAATCCATGACCAACGGCAACACCACCTACACGCGCGGCGACACCAGCCACGGCCTCATCGGCGACGTCACCTTTGCCTCGACCAGCACCACAACCGCTGCCATGGACTATCGCTTCGCCATCACCGAAGATGAATTCATCACGGGTGCACCCTTGTGGGGCGAGCAGACCGTCGCTCTCGACGGCACCAAGTGGGTCGTAACCGAAGACAACAAT
>Ga0156400_1265_pt1 | contig 32310 bp, 24 predicted proteins | sample RifOxyA3_FD_108044 | JGI IMG/M metagenome (GOLD analysis project Ga0156400, IMG submission 108044) | Deltaproteobacteria bacterium RIFOXYA12_FULL_58_15
CCGAATCCAGTCAGAGCCGTCACTGAGAACGACGAGCAGCTTGGCCCCGTCAAATCGCTCATGAAATCCATGCCCCATTGTTACACGGGAGGACATAATCGCTGAGCTACCACAGTGGACAATACTTTTGTTTGACTGCTTCAAAACCACCAGTTAAACTGCATAGGTTCTATCGATTTTTATTCAGTAATCAAATGCCAAAGGGGACCCAATGAGCACACCGAAGAAACCAAAGAAAGAAAAGATTCGCAAGCTGTCAAAGAAGCAAATGGATAAGATTCGGGGCGGAGTTTTGAAATGCTCGGAGACGAGATGCTTATCGGCTGGCAGCATAAGAACATGCGGCGGTAACTACCCCGGAGCGAGTGTTGATCAGTGCGGTGATTCAACTACTAACACGCTTAGTATGCAGCAGTAATCAAGTTTCAAACCTTTTTTACAAAAGGAGTGGAGATGACAGCTAGAAAACAGAATATGAAGAAAACGGTACGCAAACTAACGAAGAAAGAAATGAACAAAATCCGAGGTGGCCGTGAAAAATGTATCGACACGCAATGCCTAAGTGCCACCTGTAATATGGAGAGAAGCGAAGACTATTGTAGAAGTGGCGCGGGGAGTACAGATAAGACAGTAAGTATCGCTCAGTAGTAAGAATCTATAAAATGAATGGGAACATTGTTCTCCATGATGATTCTCTTAAACGTTTGTTGATTAAGCAGTGGTCAAGGTCTGTTGTTTCTTACGGTCTCGCGTACGGTTGGGAAGGAGCGGCGTGGGTAGGTCTTCATTGTGCTCGGAAAAAGTTAGATCTGGTGGGTGAAGACAAGATTCGGAAAGCTATCCATGTTCGGCTTCAACGTGGCTCTTTCCCGAATAAATACGGTCATTCTAGTGCTTTTATAGGACTACCGGGTCGCGCCATTTTGGTCGCGTTGGCGGCTCGTGAGGATATCGTTTTTCGTAAGTTTTTTGGCAGCTTGTTTCGTGTTTGGGAGCAATCTAACAAAGAGACCCCTTACGGAGATCTAATGCTTGGTGCCGCGGGGGCTCTCTTGGCCTGCGCTGAAATTGAAACGCTTTTACCGGGAGTCGTCCCGCAGCGACTAGTAAAAAGTCTGCAAATGCGGACGCTCCAGGCAACCCGTTCCGAATTAGGGAAGCTATCGAGAGGCGAAAATATCTACTTGGGGTTGGCCCATGGATTGGCCGGTTACCTATTAGCGCTCGAGGCGGCGCAAACCGTTTTTGGAAAAACTCTGACCTCCTCTTTTAGAGCTAAACTTATTGAAGAAATTGGGGTAATGCGGTTAGAGTGTCCTGGTGGTGCGGCATTGTGGACCGTATGGTCAAATAGCGACGCCCCCTCCTTTCAAGGGTGGTGTCATGGATCGCCAGGAATAGGTTTGGCCCTTCTTGCAGGTTTTTCAATGACTGGGCGGCAAGAGTATTGGCAGCTTGCCCATATGGCGCTCAAGGGAGCCTCTATTTATTCGAGTGGTTCGCGTACGTTCTGCTGTGGTGCGATTGGTAAGACCCAAATTTTCATTGAAGCGTACCGTATTACTAAGGACAAAAGATGGCTTAAAGACGCCACCACAACGGTAACGGGAGACAAATATGGCCGTTGGCATAACCCACGAAGGCGGGGCTTCCACGATGGCCGACTGGGTGAATTTTACCTGAAAGAGCGCTTTTCAAATCATACTCTTCCGCTGTTGGGCCTCGGGCCACTTTCCGTACCGTCATGAAACCTCGCCGCCTTCACACCACACTTATTGAAGATAAGGCGCTCTGGCGGCTCGATGATGGTCAATTGGCTTTCGTAAAGATTGCTGCCTCGAATTCGAGGAATTATGTCAACGATCTGCGCAATAAGTACAATGTTGAAAAGACGTGTCTAGAAGTGCTTAAGGGACTCGCCGTGCCAAAGATTTTAGATTTTGATCCAACTCAAACCCCGCAATTTAAGGAACAGAAGAATATATTTTGTTTAGCCCAGAGTTTTGCTGGCAAGCACGCGGCCCACGGTCTCAATCTTACCATAGACGAACTCGTCGGAGTCTGGATTTTTTTAGTTGAACAAATGGCGGCCTTCAGACGTCATCAGATTCTCTATACTGACTTAAAATGTCACAACATTATGGGTCGAACAAATCCTCTACAAGTAACTATCGTAGATTTTGATTATGGCTCCCCGCTTATTTCGGGACAAAAGCATCTTGAACGTTATGGATACACACCAGGCAACCAGGCGCCGGAAATAGAGCGAGGCGAAAAACCGACAGAGCAGACCTTAGTATTTGAAAGTGGGCTTCTTCTTTTCCATTTCTTAACCGACCAAAAACAAGAGATGCTCAAGCATCCGAAGTACGGTTTGTCTCATGCGGTTAGCATTATGAAACGGCTGCGTGTAGACGATTTAATCCCTTTACTCGTCTCCTGTTTGGAGGAACAACCCCACAAACGCCCGCTTCATTACGAGGAAATTCTCGAAGTAATCAAAGCCACAAAACTGCCTCCTCAAATAAGAAAAACGTGGGAACAACTAAAATCTCCCTATATAGATCGTTTAGCCGAGGTTTCACTGTGAAGCGCAAACTTGAACCTTATATGCTACCCGTTCTCCCTGAATTTAAATCCGATGTTTTCAAAAAATGCACAGAGAAATATCAATATGGCGTAGAAGCCGCGCTATTTAAGGCAAAAGGTTTCGAGAAAGGTCTGCACGATTGTTGGGTTTCGTATAGTCCTGAAATCAAAAACAAACGGCGAAGAAAACGCACAGCCACTTGGGTGCCGAAGTTATACGTTTGCGTTGCGGCTGCTTTCTATTGGCCCACGATACGCCGTCTTATAAATGAATCTAAAAAATTGGAGGTGTTCTGGAAATTCTACATGGCGCCTTCGGGCTACGAACGTCCGGACAAAATTGTTTTCTACTTTGGATCAGAGGAAGCTTTGAAGCATTTTGTTTCAAAGCTCCGTCCTCATTTACCTCGTAGAGGGTTTCATGATTTACGCCATAGCGCGTCCACCGTAGCAATGGGAATTGAGGGGAAAAATCAGCGGGGCGTTTTTGTGGGCATTGACCCCCCCGTCAAGGAAAGCTGGAGAATATACCGTTCTCTTTGCTCTGCATGGGCCGATCTAAATTACGAATATATCAAACAACTACGTGGCGGAAGAAAACGCTGGTTCGAGCGAATGAATTTGTCCCTTACGCATGAGGGCCCACATACCTTGACTCCCCCACTCAAAAACACGCGCTATATCAGACACTATTGGGACATGATCAACACGTTTTCAGAATAATCTGTTACCGGCACGTAGGTGGGACAAAGGCCGGATGGTTTATGGAAGTATCCATTTTCGATAACAATCGTCGACTCTCCGCCTAGCTACTCTTCTCCAGCCTTGAAAGAACATCCCGACGCTGGTGGGATGAGGACGACAAGGAAGCGCGCTCGCAAGAGGTGTAATGAGTGTCGTCGATGGTTCGTACCATCCAGGACCGCGACACGCTCCCAAAGAACATGCTCGCGATGGTGTCGAGAGAAACGGCAACGAAAGCTGTCCAAGCGGCGACGCCAGCGTGACCTCGAGGGATATCGGGCTGACGAACGTCAACGCCAGTCCGATTTCCGGAAACATCGATGCGAACAGGCTGATGAGGCGACCAAAGATCCTCAGGTGTCACGACACCACCTTGTCTTTGCAGACTGCTGATTTAAGGGACGAAATCGTCGAAAGTTGGGACAGGCAGATCGAGCTGTCACGCGCCAGGTTCGAGCGGCGCATCGGCCACCTGCTTGGCCGAGCGGGTCGTAAGCTGGGACAAACTGGGACAGATATTGTCGACTGTCACGCATGTGGACGCGAACTCCGCCCCCGCAATCCACCCCGCAACCGACATGCCGAGTACAGCCGACGTTCAGCACAAGCCGATTCCGGCGGACATCCGCGAAGCCCTCGGCGGTATCTTTGGCCGTGACGAGTTCTGAGTTCCGTGCCCCACACGCTCTCTCGAGCCCCGCAACCCGAACTACGAACAAGCTCTTGGGCGGCACAATCTCTGTCACATCCGATAGTCATTTACATATTGAGCTGAGCACCAAAAAGGGAAGCGTAGGGTCCTTGACGAGCAAGCAGCTCCTTGTGTGTGCCTTGTTCCACAAGCCGACCGTCTTCGAGAAATAGAATCCGATGCGCACGGAGCACCGTTGACAGCCGATGCGCAATGATGATGGACGTTCGGTCGCGACAAAATGATCGCATGGCTTCCACCACGCCTCGTTCGGTCTCTGCATCAAGGGAACTTGTCGCCTCATCCAGAACGAGGATCGAAGGTTTTCGGTAAAGCGCGCGGGCAATGCTCATTCTCTGTTTTTGCCCTCCTGAAAGCCCACCACCGCCCTCGTTGAGTTCCGTCAGGTATCCGATTTTTTGGCGTCTGATAAATTCGTGCGCGTTGGCGACCTTTGCTGCGGCTACTGCAAGATCCATGTTGGCTGAGTCGTCACCGTAGGTGATGTTTTCGAGTATTGTTCCACAAAAGAGATGGCTGTCTTGCATAACCATGCCGACAGATCCCCGAAGCTCAGCGAGCGGTATTTCGGCCGTGTCGCGCCCATCGATCACTATTCTTCCTCTCTCCGGTTGGTACAAGCGATTGATCATTTGCACGAGGGTTGATTTTCCACAGCCACTACGCCCAACAATGGCGACGGTTTCGCCAGCACGGATAGAGAACGTGAGACCTTTGAGTACCCACTGAGAGAGATCTCCGCCGTATCGAAACCACACGTCCTGAAAATCGATATTGCCGCGCAGGGGCCTCTTCTCATTGGATAAAAGGTGGGCACCGACTTCAGGTGCAATGGTGATCACATCGTCAATGCGATCGACTGCAACAGAAGTCTGTTGCAGAAGCGCCCATCGTTGAGCGAGCGCACTCACGGGAGCCATCGCCATTGCGGCCAGTTGGCCCGCGGCAACCACCTGACCCACAGAGAGTTCTCCACTCATGGCGAGACGCGCAGAGACATACAGGATAACGACAAGACCTATCTCTTCAACGCCGCCCCCAATCGAATCGAGCACTGCCCTTAGATTTTCCAGGGAAAATCGTGTCTTGAGAAGCTTTCGCATCGCCGCTTCCCACCGCCAACGCGCGGGAATTTCCGCTCCCATCGACTTGATGGTTTCAAGCGCTCGGAATTGTTCGACCACAAGGCCATGTGTTTTCGCCGTATGTTCAAAGTATTCGTTGTAGCCCCGCCGCAGTGACTTTGAAAGAAGGATGCTCGTCGCAACCAAAATGGGCATCATCGCGACAAGCAGAAATCCAAGCTGCACATGGTAGGCAAACAACACCGCTCCATAGATAAACAGTGAAAGCAAATCGATGGCGGTTGATAAGGTTTCTCCCGTCAAAAACTCACGCACTTTTCTTGTTTCGCCAAAACGCGTGAGAATATCGCCGACCCGCCGAACGGCAAAAAAGGCGAGGGGGAGTTTCATCACGTGTTTGTACAAAAGCGCAGAGAAGGCTGTATCAAGACGATTCGTCAAAAAACCGGTTAGATATTGCCGAACCGCGGTCGTCAGAATTTGAGAGATCGACACGGCCACGGTGGCCAGCACCATCACGCCGAGCAGAGAAATATCCTTCTCGACCAAAACCTTATCAAAGACGGCTTGAGACAAAAGTGGCGTAACGAGACCGAATCCAAAAAGAAGGAGTGATGCAAGTAGAAGCTCTCCCGTGTGGATCCAATTTCCACGCATGATCTCAAGATACTTGTGATAGCGCGCTTTAGTTTCGGGGTAGCCGTACAATGCGGGAGTGGGTCTGAACAGAAGAGCCGTACCGCTCCACTGCCGCTCAAATTCCTCCCGGCTGAGTGTTCTCGAACCGGCCCCAGGATCTACAATTCGCACCTGCTTTTCGTCAGCGCTGGCCAAGACAACAAAATGGTATTCCGTGAGCAAAATGGCAGGCCAATGAATTTCGGATAGTGCGTCGTATTCAAGTTGTGCGCCCATCGCCTGAATGCCTGTTGTCCGGGCCGCCTGAACGATGGACCACATCGAAGCGCCTTCGCGCGTCACATGAATGAGGGAGCGGTAGGTAGCGAGGCCGATGTTCCGACCGTAGGTCTTGGCTACCATTGCCATACAGGCCGCTGCACAGTCCATCTCGTCGTGTTGCTGGACAAAGGGAATCCGTCCCCGATGGCTGTCAGGCTTGGTCTCTGACTTGAGGAAGAGTTCAACAGGAAGGTCCTCATCCTCCTCTGCGGGCTGTTCGGGTCCGCTCGCCTCAAGGGGAGCCGTGGGAGACGATAACAAACCAAAGGCTGTCAATAGCTGTACTAAGCCACTTGAGCCTTCAGCGACCTGAACCAAGGCTTTTCTCTCGATTTCCAAAACCACGGAATTGAAAGTTGCCTGGTAGGACGCCATACAGGGTGTTCCCCCAAGAGCCTCCGCAGCACAGACAAGATCTCCAGGACCCGCGTGTCCAATTTCAACAGGCTTTCCGTCAAGGTGCTTGACGATCCGAAAATCTCCCTGCTCAACAAGAAATAGGCCCTTGGAACATTCCCCTTCTTGACAAAGCATCTCGTCCACCGAAAGTCGCCGCTCACAAAGCAAGAGCACGAGCTCTTTTGTTGCTGCTACTTCGATGCCATATTGGAGGGCCAAGTTTCGCAATCGTTTGGCGCTGCTATAGCGGTTCATGCGCAGCAGAAAACTCTTCAGCGAGGGGTTCTCTGTTAATATTTGTCGAAGAGCGTCTCCCGACAATCGCAAAACGGTGACTTTGTCCCGAGCTGTGGCGTCTTGTAGGTATTTTTCCCGGTTGATGACCGCAGACAATTCGACGGATTGGAAGGCAGAAACAACCGAGCCTTTGCCGTCGCCACTGAGTCCTCCTGAAAGCTCAAGTTCTCCATCCACAACAAGGTTGAAGTGATCGGCAAGCTCGCCTGCCTTCACAAGATGTTGATTCGGCTCAAGCGTCACGTTGCGCGCATCGCGCAAGAGTTCCTGTTGTTGCGCAACAGAGAAAAATGAAAGCAAAGAGCCTGACACAAGCTCTTCCGGCAAACTCGCCAAGGCAAGAACCCTCACGGTATTGGGTTCAAATGCCGATGTGTCGACAGCAGGAACATTCAAGGTTTGTCGCGGAAGCGATTTGTGAAATTCTAGTCGGCTGTCACCAAGGACAACAAAGCTAGCCCACGGTACACGTGTGGGTTTTCTAATCAGGCTGCCTTCGTGATAGGTACCGTTGCTACTTTTCAAATCGTGAACGACAATACCGTCGAGGCCCACCTCAAGTTTTGCATGCTCGCGAGAAACCGCCGTGCTTTCAACAAGGATCTCGCATTTGGGGATGCGCCCGACAAAATAGGTCCCTTGTTCGAGGGGCAACTCGATCCGCTCTCTGCCTGGAACTCTAAGACGTGCAAATCCAAGCGCTCCCTTTGTTGTTTGTGCTTGTTCCGCGTCCTCTTCTTTTTCAAACGTATGCACCACAAATTCAGCCGAACCTATGCCAAGTGTTGCCTTGTTTTCGAGTTTTTGAAGGCCTTTCAGCCGCAGACCGTTAACGAAGGTTCCGTTAAGACTCCCAAGGTCCTGAACCAATACCTCCCGCTCATTCACCACAAATCGCGTATGTTGGCGTGAGATGCCTTCGTTTTCGATCACAAGATCTGCGAGTGCGTTTCTTCCACAGGTCCACTCACCATAGCCGAGCAAAAAGCGGGGCATAGAGAGATCTAGGAGATGGCGCAGCTCTGCACGCCACGGTTGGTGCCCCAATGTCACGACCCCGATTTCTTGTTTCACAGGATCCATCAACATCCCTTCATCTTCATCTTCATTCCAATAGGAGCTGCTGCGAGAACAGATGAAAATAGATCCCTTCTTTCGCCATCAGTTCTGAATGTGTTCCCATTTCCGCAATTGCGCCCTTACTCATGACCAAGATACTGTCTGCATTTCGAACCGTATTGAGTCTGTGTGCGATGACGAGTGCGGTCCTCCCTTTCAATATCACGCGAGTATTGGCGAGAATCGCGCGCTCGCTCTCGGCGTCCAGTGAACTTGTAGCCTCATCGAGAATGACTATTTTGGGGTCACGATAAAGTGCACGCGCAATATTCAAACGCTGTTTCTGTCCTCCCGACAGGCCCATTCCACCTTCGGCAAGATATGTACTGTAGCCCCCAGGCAGATCTCGAATGAACTCGTGCGCAGCCGCAAGGCGCGCAGCATCTCTCACGCGCTCAGGGTTGGGTCTGTCATCACAGTAGGCAATATTTTCGAGGATCGTTCCGGCGAAAAGCTGGCTGTCCTGTAGCACATAACCCACATTTCGACGGATTGCGGAGCGGGAGAGAGAACTCGCATCCACATCGTCAAAGACGACCTCGCCGGAGGTGGGTTTCAGTAGTCCAACCACAAGCTTTGCGAGTGTCGTCTTCCCGCAGCCACTCGCACCGACAATGGCAACCACATGACCGGGTTTGACCGAAAAACTGATGTTGTCGAGGACGGGGGGGCCATCCTCCCCATAAGAAAAGGAGACGTTTCGAAGCGAAAGGGCACCTCCAAATTCAAGATCCGTTGTCGGTGTACCCACCGGATCTTCGCTTTGCTTGGAAGCAACCTCAACGATTTTCTGTAGCGAGACCATCACGCGCTGAAGCTCGTTCAGGTGCATACCAAAGCCAATAAAGGGGACAAGCGCGAGCGAGGCATACTGGCTTACTGCCAATACCGCACCAGCCGTCATATTGTCAGCAAATACTGCCGTAATCGCAAAATAGACGATGCCGACGCGGGCCGCCTCCTGCACAACACGCAAACTCGTATTCATTGCGATGTGCGTGTGAAGTAAACTGCGCTGAATGCCGATGGAGTCAACAAACAAGGATTCCCATCGCGCACGTGCGGCAGACTCAGCACCAATGGCCTTGATCGATGCGATGGCCTCAACCTGTTCACTCAAACGACTTTGCATCTCAGACTGCTTGTCAAATGCCTGGAAACCGAGTGCGTGGAAACGAAAACCCGCAAGACGAACCACCACAAAACAAACGATGGCCGCGAGTACTGCAACAAAACCGACCGACACATCATATGTAAAAATGAAAATGCTAAAAAAAACTCCGGAGAAAAGATCTAAAAGTGCTCCCAAACTGCCGCTGCCAAAGAACTGTCGAACCCTTTCAAGCTCACTCATTCGCGAGAGCATCGTTCCCACACGATTTTTTTCTTGGGTGTCACAGGCGAGAGAGAGAGCATGCTGGTAAAACAGTGTTGAAACGCGATAATCGAACGAACGTGCGATATGTGCAAGGAGATAGGTTTTCGCCCAGCGAAAGGCGAGGGTGCTCACGGAAACGAAAATCATGCCGATGGCGAGAACCCGCAGAAAATTTACGTCTTGCTGTCCCAAAGCTCTATCAACGGCCATCTGTGTTAAACGGGGGCTTAAGGTTCCGAGCAACATCAAGCAGCCACTGAAAATTCCAACATGCATCAGGAGTTTTCGACTTTGCGTAAACAAACGAATGAATCGAAGGCCTACATTCCACAAAGAAGCGGACTCACTCGGAGCATTCTTGGCTTCGTTCTTTGAAGTCGATTTTGTGCGTCCGGAGATCCCCTGAAAGAAAGTGTCTTCGACCCGCACCACAAGAACGTGGCGCGAGGCGTTGCTAATAAATTTCTCAGGTTCGACGCTCCGTAAGCCAAAACATGGATCGAACATCGCGACTTCATCCCGAGTGATCCTGTACACCACCACGAAACGCCCAAAGGCCATTGCAATAAAGGGAACATCCAATCGCCCCAGAACTTCAACAGAAGAACAGGCCACTGCGTGGCAAATGAGACCTTCGTGTTCTGCTGCTTGCGCGATATCGAGGAAACTACACGCCACGTGTTTCCGGAGTTGGCGACGGAGTGATGGGAAAGATACTTTCTTTCCAAAGAATGCACAAAGACTCGCCGTAGCTGCTGCGGCCGTGTCAACGTCTGTTTTGCAGCGGACACCCTGCCACCGATGTGATGTCACCGCGCGCCACGAACCAACAGAGCCGGTATCGAAAGGACGCCCCGGACCCGTGTCGTCTTTTTGCGGAGTGCCATCCGCTTGCGTTTCCGTTGCGAGCTCCGCGACTGGCTGGGCGTTGAGCGAGACAATGTTGGTGAGCTGCTCACCAAAAGTCAAAAGTCCCGGGCGAAGCCGGGCCATCACACTCGGGTGCTCTTTCATCAGGGCCAATCGAAGATCGGGGTGCTCTGAACAAACCCGTCTTAGGTGCTCTGCTTCGGCGTACAACAAACCACCTGCCTTTTTGACTTCGATGGAAAAAGGGAGTTCGGCGCCCAAAATGGTTGTCGCCCCGTAGTACTCCCCCTCCACAAGCTCTGTCAGAACCGTGACCTCATCTTGACGTTTTACGGAAAGGCGGAGTTCGCAGGTCAAGGGGAGGACCCACTGGGGCTTTTCGTGGTCGCCCGCAAGGGTTTCGAAAGCCTTCACAGTCCTTTCATGTAAACCGTTGATGAGTTCCCAGAGTCCCGCAGGTTTGGTCCCCAAACTTCGCAAGGTTCGAGAAGCCTTGCGCGCTTGTGGAAACGAGGTCACCAGCCGAAGATAGGAATGAAACGGAGCTGCCTCGGCAAGCACTCTCAGAAAATCGCTGGCCGACGCTTCCAGAACCGACATGTCAGCATCGGCCTCTGCCGTATACTCCCAATTGTCCTGTGCGAGGACACTCTTTAAGTTGAGCGAGCGCGGTGGTGCCAAAGACCCAATGTTCTCAACCCGTCCCACGGGGGTGTGCAACATCAGCGAAAAGGAACCGTCGACCGGTATGACAAGGCGGTCGGCGGGGCATCCTTGAACGCACACTTTTTCGCCGGTGACAAACGCTCGGACGGAAAATGTTTCCCGCAGTTTTGACAGAGCCTCCTGGGGCATCAGGCTAAGGAGAGAGTCCTGGCTTACGCTGCGAATTGCGCTTTCGAGATCGAGTGACACTAGAAAAGCCCCCGAAGTTTGAGAGTCTCAACCAGGGCGAGTTGCCACAAGGCCCGCTTTTTGGTTGTGATGTCCGCTGAGAGCGCCATACCAAGTAAGATCGGCTTTTTTTCACCGCTCGGCGCTGTCATCTGATCAACATCCAGGGACGCGAGAACCAAGTACACCGCATCCCCTTCTTTCTCTTTTTCGAGTGCTTTGACGTCTTGCGGTACTTCGCGAACGCGCCCCTTGAGGAATCCATAGTCCTGGTAAGGAAGAGCGTCGAGCTTGATACGCACGGGCAGTCCCACGCGAATGTCGGCAATGTCTTTGTTGGCAATCTCAACTTCAGCGACAAGTGGCCCTCCCACCGGAATAACCTGCAGAAGAATTTCACCCGCCGTGACCAAATCGCCTGCGCCCCCCAATGCGATGTTTCCGATCACACCCTCGGTGGGAGATTTGATTTGCTGACTTTCCACGTGAAAACGCAGTGCCTCTTCGAAGGTCCTTACATCGACCTGGAGGGTGGTCCTTGCTGTGGCAACCTGGTTTTTGGCTTGCTGTATGCGGTCGTTGATAGACACATTGAGACGGGCCAGCGTCGTTTCAAGTTCTGCGAGGTCGTTGGCAAGAATTGAGGCCGATTTGAGGGCCCGAATACGGCGGATTTTTTTCTGAACCTGGGTTCGCTCGAATATATCGCCGCGGAGTAACTCCGGCACAACCTCATGCTGATTTCGAAGAGCCTGCACATAGTTTCGAAGTGCTTCTACCATCGTGGCAAGCTCACGGGTCAGACTTGCATTTGAAAGACGGGGCGTTGACGCTATGAGCGTTGTGGCCATCGAAAGGGCATTGCGCTCGTCTTTGAGCCGGAGGAGTTCATTGATCTTTTTAAGATACTTTTCTACTCCCTGACGCTCAGATTCGCGGACCAGCTCGTCCATTTCGATGAGAATTTGATCCTGCCCAACGCGCTCACCGTTGACCACATTCAGTTTGGCAATTTTTCCGGTGACGGGAGCACGGAGCTGACGCGATTTTTCCACACTGCGGATCATTCCTCGACCGGACACGTTGATAGCTACCGTGGCAAAGAGAGAAATGGCACAAGTAATCAATACTGTCGAAGTGATCAGATACAGGGTCAGACGCGCAGCAAAAGCAGGTGGTCGAGCAACCCCCTCTGCAACAGCCCACGACACAGTGCTCGGATCATAGATCAATGCGGATCTGCCAGGATCGGTTTCTTGCTTGGTTTTGGCGCCGGTCATAATGGAATAGCGCCTTTTGTGAAAAAGCCTTCGCTCACTTCGTGCCCATTTTTAGAGTGATTCGAAAAGGGAAGCAAGCGAACATGGCGGGAGGGCGGGAGTTGCCATCTTGCCTTCTTTTGGGTCTTGGTTGATACAACGACCAACGTCAATTTCAGGGTGCCTTTGATCTGAGGGAATTAGCGCGTGTTTATGGCTGACCGAAAATGTGCGACTTTCGTTCTGTGTATCGCAAGCGTCTCATTCCGCACCGCGTATGCCGCAAGCCCTGTGGATGAATGGGCCCGTCGAATTCTGGATTCTGTACGCTCTTCTGTACCCTTTTCGGCCCTTGAAAGTCGTGCGGCCGCCGCTCTGATGTCTTCGAAAGTTGAGCTAGAGCTCAATCCTCTGTCGTTAGAAGTTTCGGGTACACATACGGAGTATCCCGTAGCAGGGGCACAGATGGATCGCTTGAGCAGACTTCAAATTGGAGCGAGCAAGTACCTCGGAGGGGGGGTCGAGTTGGATACGACTTTGGCAGCCTCCTACGCGGCCTACCTAAAATCGATAAATATGAGGGTTCCCGACCAGCAGGGTTTGCAGGCAGATCTAACCATTACAGTAGATCTCTGGCGAGACCGCTTTGGGCGATATTTGAGGTCACAACAGCAAGTAGCGGCGCTTGCGTATCAATCGTCGGTCCATGTTTTGTCAGCCAATGTCGAGGAGAAAGCTCTTGCGTCGTTGTCTTCGGCACTCGATTTTTGTGTTCTGGCCGCTGAGCGAGAACAAGCAGAAGATCTGATTGTCCGAGTTAGAAAACTCCTACAGCAAGTTCGCTTGCGAGAGCAAGCCCAACTGATTTCAGAAAGCGATCTTCTCCAATTTGAAAGTTTGATGTTGACGATTCAGCAAAGCCTTGAACAGCAGTCTCTTCGTCAGACGCGAATTTATCAAGATTTTCGGAGCGCGTATGGAACAACGTTAAAAACCGAGGACTGTCCATCCCTTTTGCTACCAACCACAGAAAGTGTGGCTACCGTGTCAAAGACGCACGGCTCAACGGTTTCAGATCAGGCGCCACTGTTGCTCGCGGCCCGAAAAGAAGTTTCCATGAAAGAGGAAGCCCAAAATCTCTCTGATCTGAATCTTTCTCCAACGCTCACACCTTTTGTAAGTGTGAACGGCTCGCGTTTTGCGCCCAAATCGAGCGATGTAGCCGGGGGCTTTTTCGCGAATTCCAGGAATTGGGGATATACGGCCGGGGTGGCGTTGCAGTGGGATTTTGGGAACTCACGTCTCGACTATGCGTATCGCGCCGCAGCGCTCGAATTGGTGGCGGCGCATTTGTCACTTCAGGAAGTGGAGAAGGCCGTTTCGGCGCGTGTGGCGGATCTCGAGGCAGAGATGAGCAGTGTTCAAACATTGGTCGACATGTTGAAAAGACAGCAGACCCTCACGCGCAAATATCTTGAAGCAGAGCGTGCACGCTACATGCTCGGTCGCTCGACAGCGTTTGCTCTTTCGAGCGCTTATCAAAGCTATTTTGCCGTTGCCAATAGCTCGGCGAATCTTGTGGGCCAATGGTACAAGTCGCGGTGGACCATCGATTCCATCAACGGTGAACTGTTGAAGGCCCAAAAGTGACGGGGAGGATCGTTCACCAGCGGCTCCGCCCCTGGTCGGCCAATGGGGGAAGTATCAATGTCACCCCCCAACCAGAATTGGAGACCGAAACAGCACCCAATCAGAATTGGAAACCAAAACAGCATGAGGGATTGACTCCTCACTGGCCCATTGAAGACCCGCCAAGTGCCGTTTCGGTGTGCGGTGGCACTCAAAGTGACGTCCCAAACGCCCAGCCTGTTTTGGCGACTGCGCCAACCCTTTGGAACCCATTGGAACCACACTTGAACGTCGGTGTCCTCGGTGCCATCTATTGGCCCGTTCTGTGCATCGCCAGAGCCCAACCTCAAAGCGGGAGCTGGGGACATGTGTTGTGGTGAATTGCTTGTTCCTCCAAGGAGTTGTGTTGTGCGCAAAAAATTGTCGTTGCCTCCTCTCGTCACTGTCGGCATTGCTCTGCTCGCCGTTGTCGGAGGAAGCGGTCCATCCTACGCGAAAGACAATGAAGTGATCGACTACGAACCCAAAGTTGTGTTGAGCAAATATGAGGTGGAAGCGTTTAGCTATGACAAGCGCTCTCGGCCAGGATTTCCCATCGCTTTGGGTTTCCCCGATGCGCTCACCACCGCGTGGCTTGGCAACGAGAGCGCCGTGCGCAGCAACTGCAAACTGGATCGGGTGGAATACAACGACGGCAGCAAGGTCATGACTTTCTGGCCAGACGGAACTTTTCCCTATCAACAGAAATGTTGGTTTGAAGTCGACATGGCGTATTTCTCAGCCACGGTAAATGGCGGGCGTCATTATCGCTTCGAGACGATGATTGATCTCTTGGATTGGAGCACCAGCTATGGTGAGGTGAAGATCGATGAACAGGATATTCGATTCGTTGATCTGAAAGGGTGCAGTGTCACCCCAGAGATTGTTATTCCGCTCAAGAAGCTGAAGAATACGGTCAAGGCGACGCTCAACGGCAAACCCTTTGGCAAATTGGTGTGGAGCGAAATCGAAAATTCAGACAACAAGGGCTACAACATCACAGCGCGCATCAAACGCGGTCAGAAAGATGTGGAATTCACCGTTGCCATGGACGGAACCCCAGTCGGCGTGAACATCAACGGCGGCAAGCAGCAACCCAAAACCTTCACAATCCCCGCGCTCGAGGAAATGAAAGTTCTCGACGTCCAAGTCAAATACCATTCCAGCAAATCCAACGGCGCAGTGATGGATACCATTGGCATTTCGTTGAGCCACAGCCCGAACGTCGGTTACGATGAACGAGGAAAGTATGTGAGCCTGCAGGGAGTGGGTGACCTCCGTTTCCGCGACGGCATCCGCGAATGGGATTTCGACAAGGACAAAGGGATTTTCATCGAGTTCAACTACGACATCCAAACTGACGAAGCACGCAAAAAGCTTTTGTCCGGGCAATATACCTTGGTCATCAAACCAGGCATGACAACCGGGGACTCTCGCGCCATCATGAGCAAGCCGTTCAAAAAGAAGATCAAGATCAAGATCCCGACGCGGACAAAATCCTAGGAACAGGGTGTCCTGAGAACAGGGTGTCCTGAGAACAGGGTGTCCTGAGAATAAGGTGTCCTGAGAACAGGGTGACTTCGCTTTGCGTGCCGGTGGCTCGCTGCTGCACTCGACATTCTTTTCGCTGACGTTGCCTCAATCACGTGATGATCGTTATCGTGTGACGTTCGGATTGAACAGCGAGGCGCAACAATGGCCGGGACGCAATTCCTTCATTTCTCTGACAAGGATCTGCCGCTCCGTGATGATGTGCGTCTGCTCGGCACCATGTTGGGCGAGGTGCTCAAGGAGCAAGGCGGCAAGGAGCTGTTCGAGCGGGTCGAGACCGCGCGCCGAGCAGCGCTGCGGCGGCGCAGCGGCGAGGAGAAGGCCGAAGCGGAGCTTTTGGCGCTATTACAGGATTTGCCGGTCGCTCAGGCGTGTGACGTCATCCGCGCCTTTGCTGCCTACTTCGGTATGATCAATATGGCCGAGCGGGTGCACCGCATCCGTCGCGGCCGTCATTACAATGCGAGCGCGCCGCAACCCGGCAGCCTGCGCGCCGTGCTCACCAAGCTTCGATCGGAGGGGGTGAGCCGTGAGGCGGCGGCGGCGGCGCTGGCCGACCTGGTGATCATCCCGGTGATGACCGCACACCCTACCGAGGCGGTGCGCCGCACACTGCTGACCAAAGAGCAACGCATCGCCCGCGCCCTCATCGATCGCATCGACCGCGCGCGGCTGACAGCCGACGAAGACCACGCTGCGCTCGAGCGGGTGCGCACCGAGGTGACGACCGGGTGGCAAACAGCGGAGCACTCGGCAGTGCAGCCGAGTGTTGCCGACGAAGCCGAGCACGTTATCTTTTTCCTCAGCGATGTCGTCTACCGCATCGTCCCGGTGTTCTACGAGGAGCTCGAACGCGTGAGCGGCGACCTCTGGGGTGAAGCCGTGCACGGCGTGGCACCGCTGTTCCGCTTTGGCACCTGGGTCGGCGGCGACATGGACGGCCATCCCCACGTCGACGCTACCACCTTGTACGCCACCCTGGCGCGGCAGCGCGAGCTGGTGTTCGAGCGTTATCGTGCGGAGATCCGCCAGCTGTTTCTGCGCCTGAGCCAGTCGAGGCCGTTGGTTGGGTTTGACCCGTGTGTCGACGCGAAGCTCGACCATTACCACCGGAACATGCCGCACCTGTCGGCGGACGTTCCGGCTCGCTACCACGATATGCCCTACCGCATGTTGTTGTGGACGATAGCGATGCGCATCGACGCCAGCGCGACCGGTGCTGCTGATGGGTACAGTGGCCCCGTTGAGCTCGAGGATGATCTCCGCTGCATCATCACCAGCCTCGAGAACAACCGCGGCAAAAACGCCGGCATGTTTCCGGTGCGACGGCTCTTGTGGCGGGTGCAGACCTTCGGCTTCCACCTGGCGACAGTCGACGTGCGCCAGGATGCGTGGGAGCACCGGCGCGTCATCGCCGAGCTCATCGGGGATCCGCTGTTTGCAAAACGCGACGCCAGCGAGCGCGGAACTATCCTCCGCAGCCAGCTCGAGAACCACGTCGAGCGGCGTGTGGGCGAAAGCGTTGAGGCAAGGCGGGCGCTGGCCATGCTGGCGGCCATCGGCGAGGCCCGGCAGCGATATGGCGAGCAGGCTGTTGGACCGTACATCATCAGCATGGCGCAAGGTGCCGATGACGTGCTCGCGGTGTTGTTCTTGGCGCGTGCTGCGGGGCTGGTGCGCGAGGATGGGGAGGTTCCTCTCGATGTGGTGCCGTTATTCGAGACAGGTAGCGATCTCGAGCGAGCTTCTGCCACTGTGTTGGCGATGCTTGACGATCCGATCTATCGCGCCCACCTGCGCCAACGCGACGACGCTCAGGTGGTGATGCTCGGCTACTCTGACTCGAGCAAGCGCGCTGGCATGGCAGCGTCGCGCTGGGCGCTCTATCGCGCCCAGGAAGACCTCATCGGGGTTGCCAGCGACCACAGCGTACGTTTGTCGTTTTTCCACGGCCGTGGCGGCACGGTGAGCCGCGGCGGCAGCAAGCCGCGCGAGGCGATCCTTGCTAGTCCACCGGGCACGCTTCGCGGCGAGTTGCGACTCACCGAGCAAGGCGAAATCATTCACGCCAAGTACGGCCTACGCGCGATCGCGTTGCGCACCATGGAGCTGATGGCCGGTGCCAGTCTCGAGATGTCTCTCGCGCGCACTGTCGACGTCCAACACGGTCTCTGGCGACGGGTCATGCAGCAAATCGCCGACGCCAGTCAGGCAGCGTTTCGCGCCCTCGTTTACGACGACCCCGACTTCCACTCCTATTTTCGTGCTGCCACGCCGATAGACGTCATTGAGCGTTTGCACATTGGCTCGCGCCCGGCGTCGCGCCGCAGCGGGCGCGGCATCGAAGATCTACGCGCCATCCCGTGGGTCTTTGCCTGGATGCAGAGTCGCCACCTCCTCACCGGATGGTACGGTGTTGGGGCGGGACTGGCCGTTGCCGAACAAGTGCACGGCCTCGAGACCCTGCGCGCAATGGTGCATGAATGGCCGTTCTTTGCCAACCTGCTTGGTGACGCTGAAATGGTGTTGGCCAAAGCTGACCTTGGCATTGCGGCGCACTACGCCGCGCTCGCCGGTGCGGGCGGCGAACGCATCTTCGCCACCATCCGCAAGGCTTTCGACAAGACTTGCGAACTGGTGTGCGCGATCCGAAGCTGTGACGAGCTGCTCGACCACGAGCCGGTGTTGCAGCGTGCCGTCCGATTGCGCAACCCCTACGTCGATCCGATGAGCCTGTTGCAAGTCGATCTATTGCGCCGTTGGCGCGAGACAGACCGTCGTGACGCCGAGCTTGAGGATGCGCTCTTTGTCACCGTGCGTGGTATCGCACGCGGTATGCAGAACACCGGTTGACCGAGGTCTGACGGACCCACAGGCCAACAGCAAAAATGGTGCTTGCTTGACGATTGTCAAAGCGTTGCCGGCCCCTACATTGGTCATGAACAGGACTGGAGGCGAGGCATATGCCTGGCAAAGATCTCTATTCGATTCTGGGTGTGAGTCGCTCGGCCAGCGTCGACGAGATCAAAAAGGTCTACCGCAAGCTCGCCCGCAAGTACCACCCTGACGTCAATCCTGGGAACAAGCAGGCAGAGGAGCGCTTCAAAGAGGTGAGTGCGGCCTTTGAGGTCTTGGGCGACCCCGAAAAGAAGAAACTTTACGAAGAGTTTGGCGACGACGGTTTGCGCTCTGGATTCAAACCCGAAGAAGCAAGGGCGTACAGACAATGGCAAGAACAAGCTCGTTCCACAGGCGAGTTCAAGCGGCAGGAGGCAGCATTTGAGGACATCTTTGGCGCCGCGGGATTCAATTCCGGAGACATCTTTGGATCGTTTGGCGACGAACCGCCGTTCTCGGGCAGGCAAACCCGACGCCGTGAGCGCGGCTTCGACGTCCAGGCCTCGATGACCGTGGAGCTTCGTGATGTTGTTTTGGGTTCGGAAAGGGAGATCACATTTGACCGTCCAACCGCCTGTCAGAGCTGCAATGGAATGGGAGGGCAACGTCCGGGGCCGGCTTGCCAAACCTGTGGTGGTGCCGGAGAAACAACCAAACAGGTGAAGTTGAAGGTCAAAGTACAACCGGGAATTGACGATGGTCAGACCATGCGTTTGGTTGGCCAAGGGCTTCCCGGCCCAGGAGGTGGAAAACCCGGTGACTTGCTCATCGACATTGCGGTTCGGTCCCATCCCTCGATCAAGCGAGATGGCAGCGATCTTTACTTGACCGTTCCGGTTACACTGAAGGAGGCGATGTTCGGGGCTCCCATCGAGGTACCTACCTTCCAGGGGAAGATCACCCTCACGATTCCACCCGGCTCCCAGAGCGGCCACAAGCTACGAGTCAAAGGGCGAGGCGTGGGTGGCAAGAAGAAAGGTGATCTCTATGTTGTCTTGGACGTGAGGTTGCCCACGTCTAAACGAGATCGAGACGGAACCAAAGCTGCGATAGACAAGTTGGAATCAATGTACGAGCAGAATGTCCGGGCGTCATTGGGCGTATAGCTTGCTGTCCAAGCCATGGCCTCACGTCAGAGGTCACCTCGGATTCTTCAACATGATCAATAGCATCTTGAATGGTTGGGTCGCCCGCACCGCATGCGGAATGTCCGCTGGCATCAACACGGTCTCGCCTTTCTCTGCGACAACCTCCTTACCACCGATGATCAACATCGCCGTCCCATCGACGATCGTGACATAGGCATCGAAGGGCGCAGAGTGCTCTGACAGCTCTTGGCCTTCATCAAAAGCAAAGACTGTGAGGGTGCCCGCAGGACCTTTGGCAAGAGTTCTGCTCACCACAGCTCCCGCTCCGTAGTTGACGAGTTGCTCGAGCTGTACTGCAGTGGCTGGATCAATCGCCCCTGGTTTTGATTCTCCCATGACGCCTCCATTTCTTCGATCAATGTAGTCACGAACCGCCGGTTGTCCAAGATATCGAAGGGCTCACCCTACCGGACAAGCCATTCAATCCCCATCATGATCCCATGGCGGAAGAACGGCCCCGAGAAGCAGGACGACGGTGACTGCATCCAGGGCCATTGCCCATACACCGCAAGCTCGATCCAGGAGGGACAGCATGGAAACAACGACGCAAACGACAGCCAATGGTTTCCGTCGATTGCACACCCTGTATGCGGCGGGACCAGAGCACTGGGTGGGAGACGGATTCCGGGTACGAACGGTTTTTCACCCGAGCCTCAACGCCGGATTGTTGAGCCCCTTTGTTCTGCTGGACCACGCGGCCCGTATGCACTTCGAGCCATCCACAGTTCAGCGAGGCGTTGGAGAACACCCACACCGCGGTTTTGAGACGGTGACCTTCGCATTCGCTGGCGAGGTTGAGCATCGCGATTCTTCTGGGGGCGGCGGGCGCATTGGGCCTGGCGATGTCCAATGGATGACCGCTGCGTCTGGCGTCGTCCACGAGGAAATGCACTCCCGGGCGTTTACCGAGGCTGGCGGCGACTTCGAGATGGTGCAGTTGTGGGTAAACCTCCCTGCCGCCGAGAAAATGGGCAAGCCCGGTTACCAATCATTGCTCGACGGCCAGTTTCCCCGAACAAAGCTAGGGGCTGCAACAGGACGGTTGATTGCAGGGCACCTCCACGGAGAGACCGGTCCCGCGAAGACGCATACGCCAATGACCATTGTCGACCTCAACTTCGACGAAGATGGCGACGCCCACATGGAGTTGCCGAGTGAATGGACGACGTTGGTGTGCTCACTCGAAGGAGAGCTAACCGCTGGGGATCCATTGCGGCCCATACCGCCCGAGCAGGTGGGGGCGTTCGCACGGGGTGGCAGCGGAATCACACGATTGCGCGGCAGTCGCGGTTCCCATGCCTTGGTCTTGGCCGGCCAGCCACTGAACGAGCCAGTGGTCGCGCACGGGCCATTCGTGATGAACAACCATGACGAGATTGTCACCGCGATGCGAGACTACCAGAGTGGCAAAATGGGAAGCCTTCCCTGACACCGCAAACGGGTTTGCCAAAAACGCCCAGAGATGCGTGAACACCTTTTGTTGGCGGTGAAAAGATGCGACAACAACTAGGATGCCACCGCGAACTATCATGGGGCATTGAACGGCAGGTTTACTATCGTGAATGGCAAAGGTTCGAAACAACGTCCCGCCCTTGTACCCGAGGCAGTCGTAGCTGAAAACTGGGAGAGAGTATTTGGTCGTCGACCCTCAAAGTACGGGAGAAACAAGAGCTCAGAATCGCAAGATGAGTCGAAGGATCGAGGGCTGCAAGACACACGGCAGAGCGAACCCTCGTCAAGCTGAATGCGCTCGAAATGCCCTCCACCCTAGGTGACTCCTGGTGTCACTCCGCACGCCGCCACCATGCGAGAACATCGGTCGGCCATGCCGCATTGCGTAATCGCCCCCTAATCTGGCATGCCGCTCCGTAACCACGGGTAATCCATAACACCCAGTAATAATTAAGGTAATTAACTGACTGGATTCCGACACCAAGCAGCCTTTGGCAAACATGGGGATTTGTTCTATGAAGTCTGCCCGTAAGATTTGTCCTGAGGCTGACCGGCGCCAATCGGCCTGCCCGTCAGATGGAGTCACATTTTCCAAGCTGAGGTAGAGCAATGGCATCAAAGATTGTTTGGACGAAGATCGATGAGGCGCCAGCATTGGCGACATTCTGTTTGCTGCCAGTGGTGCAGAAATACACCAAAGGCACTGGCATCGACGTCGAAACTAGAGACATCTCCCTGACCGGAAGAATCCTTGCCAACTTTCCGGACAAGCTCACCGATGCGCAGAAGATCCCCGATTTCCTCACGCAGCTCGGTGAGCTCACCCAGAAACCCGAAGCCAACATCATCAAGCTGCCGAACATCAGCGCTTCGATTCCTCAACTGCAAGCCGCCATCAAAGAGCTGCAAGAGAAGGGCTTCGACATCCCCAGTTATCCCGAGGAACCCAAGAACGATGCTGAACGCGCTCTGCAGGCACGCTTCGCCAAGAACCTCGGCTCCGCCGTCAATCCGGTTTTGCGCGAGGGCAACTCCGACAGACGAGCCTCGACCTCGGTGAAGAAATTTGCACAGAAGAACCCACATAAGATGATGAAGCCTTGGCCGAAATCGGGCTCCAAGGCCGCCATCGTGCACATGACTGGCAAAGATTTCTACGCGAATGAGATATCGACGACCATGACCCAGGCGAACACGGTCAAGATCGAGTTCGTCGACGCCGCCGGCAAAGTCACCGTCAAAAAAGACGGACTTGCTCTTCGGGTGGGAGAAGTGATCGACGCCACGGTGATGAACGTAGCGGCGTTGCGTAAGTTCTATGCCGAACAAATCGAAGTGGCCAAAAAGGAAGGGGAGCTTCTTTCTCTGCACCTCAAGGCAACCATGATGAAGATCTCCGATCCCATCATGTTCGGCCACTGTGTGTCGGTCTATTACAAAGACGCCCTGGAAAAACACGCCGACCTGCTCAAAGAAATCGGTGCCAACGTCAACAACGGTCTTGCCGATGTACTCGACAAGCTCAATCGACTTCCGGCAGACAAAAAGGCTGAGATCGAAGCAGACATCAACGCCGTGTACAAAACCAGGCCGGCACTGGCCATGGTCGATTCCCGCAAAGGCATCACCAACCTGCACGTGCCCAACAACGTCATTGTCGACGCATCCATGCCCAACATCGTACGCGACGGTGGCAAGATGTGGAACAACGACGACCAGCTTCAAGATACCATCGCCATGGTACCGGACCGTTGCTACGCCACCATATACAAAGTGATTCTCGAGGACGCCAAAGCCAAGGGCCAATTCGATCCCGCGACCATGGGCAGCGTCTCCAACGTGGGTCTCATGGCGCAGAAGGCTGAAGAGTACGGCTCACACGACAAGACCTTCGAGGCCCCATCGGCGGGAACCTTCCGTGTGGTCGACACGTCAGGCAAGACCCTGCTCGAACGCAAAGTCGAAGCAGGCGACATCTTCCGCATGTGTCAGGCCAAAGATGCCCCCATTCGTGACTGGGTCAAGCTCGCCGTGACCCGCGCCAGGGCCTCGGGATCTCCCGCGGTCTTCTGGCTCGACGAGAATCGCGGTCACGACGCTGAGATCATCAAGAAGGTCAAAAAGTACCTACCGGAGCACGACACCAAGGGCCTCGACATCCGTATCATGAAGCCCGACGACGCCATGAGGTTCTCCCTCGAGCGCGTGCGTAAGGGCGAGGACACCATCTCGGTCACGGGCAACGTCCTGCGTGACTATCTCACCGACCTGTTTCCGATTCTCGAGCTCGGCACCAGCGCCCGCATGCTTTCGATCGTACCGTTGCTCAACGGCGGCGGGCTGTTCGAGACCGGCGCAGGCGGCTCAGCTCCGAAACACGTGCAGCAGTTCCTCAAGGAAGGTCACCTCCGCTGGGACTCCCTCGGTGAGTATTGCGCCTTGGTGCCATCCTTCGAGCACATCGCTCTCAACACCAAGAACGAGAAGGCAACCATCCTAGCCGAGACTCTCGACCAAGCCATTGGCAAGTACCTGGAGAACGCAAGGTACCCATCACGCAAGGTCAACGAGATCGACAACCGCGGCAGCAGCTTCTACCTGGCGATGTACTGGGCGCAAACCTTGGCCGCTCAGGACAAGGACGCGACACTCAAACAACGGTTCACCAAGGTGGCCAAAGAGCTCGAAGCCAACGAGGCGAAGATTGTCGAAGAGCTCCTCGCCGCTCAGGGCAAACCGGTGGACGTGGGTGGTTACTACCTTCCCGACACGAAGATGGCAGAGAAGCAGATGCGCCCGAGCGCAACCTTCAACCGCATCATCGACGCACTGTAGAGAAGAGCGCCCTCGCTCCCTGGGCCCACCCAGATTTGAAACCTGCGTTCTGCTATGGAACACCGATGCTTGACATCACCGAGGGACCTGTGGCGTCCTCTGCCATCACGGTTCTGGGCCTGGTCGCAGGGTGCCTGACCACCGCCGCTTTTCTGCCGCAGTTTCTCAAGGCGTGGCATCTGCGGCAGACGCGGGACATCTCGCTCTCCATGTACATCACTTTCTGCTGCGGCGTTCTGTTGTGGTTGGTCTACGGGGTGTTGCGCATGGACATACCGGTCATTGCGGCCAACGGTGTGACCTTACTTCTCGCTGCCGGGGTGCTGGCCCTCAAGATTCGTTTCGGATAATTGCCTAGCCCCTTGCCAAGCGGCGACGCTGGGTTAAAGATCGGACCGTGACTGAGAACTTTTTCATTCCCTCTGACGAGGAGCATGTACAACGTGAACGCGCCAAGGCGCGAGAGCTCAGGCATTCCCAATGGTGGAAGGGTCAAAAAGGCCGCGGCCAGTGCTATTATTGCAAGGCACGGGTGGCACCGGGTGATCTCACCATGGATCACATCGTTCCCGTCATTCGTGGTGGAAAGACCACCAAGAGCAACGTCGTTACCAGCTGCAAGTCCTGCAACGACGCAAAAAATCACATGCTGCCGGTGGAATGGGTCGCGTATCTGGAATCACTGAGAAAGCGCGAGTGACGAGAGTCCATCAAGGAAATCTCATGAATACAGATCCAGAGTTTCTACTGCTTATTAAGTCTGCGGGCATCGGCGACGGCGAACCCGATCTCGGCGAGAAGCTCATGAAAGCTTTTCTTAGCACCCTACTCGACTCCAAACGAATTCCCGCCCGCCTTGTGTTTCTCAGCTCCGGAGTCTTCCTCACGACCCGCGGCTCTCCCGTTCTCGATCTACTGCAACAGTTCGAGCAGGCCGGATCTCAAATCCTCTCTTGCGGTACTTGTTTGGAGTACTACCAACGCAAGGACGCTCTCTTGATTGGCGAGCCCACTAATATGCGGGATACGGTCGACGCGATGTTGTCATTCAGCAGAGTCGTCACGCCTTGAGCCAACAAAGTCGTCACGCTTTGAGCCAGCAAAGTCGTCACGCCTTGAGCCAACAAAGCTTTGAGCCAGCAGAGTCGTCACACCTTGAGCCAACAAAGCTTTGAGCCAGCAAAGTCGTCACGCCTTGAGCCAACAAAGTCGTCACGCCTTGAGCCAGCAAAGTCGTCACGCCTTGAGCCAGCAAAGTCGTCACGCCTTGAGCCAACAAAGCCTTGAGCCGACCTGCGGGGTCAGAGGCGGAGATTCTGGACGACAATCCCAATGCCCGGCGCTCGCGACAAGGGACCGTCTGCCGTCAGCAGCGGAGAATCATACAGTGCCGCAGTCGCGACGTAGAACGAATCGTAGCCGGAGACGTTGTCCCGGTACTGCCAGGCGATCTGCAACAAACTCTTATGACTCACGCGCTCGATATCCCAGCTCTCGAGATCTTCGAGTGCCTCTTTTGCTCGTCCGAGGTTGATCTCTCGATTGAGCAGTGCCCGCCGGATTACGGCGAACACCTCGACGTCGAGCAACTCTGGCGCGACGAGTGTCTCACGCTCGAGCAGGGGTGCCGCCCGGCAGCCAAGGTCGGTTCTCAGCAGATACTCGACGGCTAGCGATGCGTCCAAAACAGCGCTCATCCTTCCATGCCCCGATCACTGCGCTCTGCATTCAACATCTTCTGAGCTGGCGTGCGCAGCCGAGTTGTCGCCCGCTGGTGCAGTCGCTCAACGAATGCGTTGCGCTCCAACTCGCGGCGCACTGCATCCAGAACAATGTCTCGGATGGTGCGGTTCTGCTCACGCGCGAAACGGTGCAGACGTTTGTTCAAATCCTCTGGTAGATTCTTGACCTGAAGGTTCGCCATAGCATGACTTTGGCATGCCGGTAGCATGACGTCAATACTTCACGATCCAAGGATCCAAGGTCTCCAAGGTCCAAGACCGTGACGATGTTGCAGGGCAAACAGACACGCTAGAAAGACAAAGTGAACGAGGTCGTGACGCTCACACAGCTTTGCGGTGTTAGTATTTGAACAACCATTATCGGATCACCTGAAGCGGCGGGACGGCGTAGCGGTTGGGGAATGGATCGGCGCTTTCTCTTCTTACGATCTCACGGCGGTTGATGCCCTCCGCGGCAACGCGGGCTCGATAGGCGTCCAGCCGCGCCATGTATCCACGCTCACCGAACGCCGCCACACCGATGACCCCCACGTTGCAGGCGGATCCGGTTTGGGCCGCGTAGGAGTCCTTCACCGAGCCAAAGCGAAAAGCGGCGACGGCATTCTCACTTTGGCGGAAACCTTCAATCTCGACGGTTCCAAAGGGCTCCACGAGGTATCCACGTTTGCTGACGCCTGCCTCGCTTCCATCCAGAACGTCGAGACCATCGACGCTAACAACAACCTCGAAACGTTCATTGGTGTGATTGTGAATGAGAACCGAGTAGCGCTCACCGTTCTCACCGATGGCGACGGTGCGGCCGTTGCCGCGATACGCCGGCAAAGTGCGACCGTACTGGTCGAGGAGCGACACCGTCAGGGCGGCCGACATGTTGACTTCGGCGGCGGTCAAGGACGGGTAGCTTCCCGCGAGTGCGCTGGCCCCACTTCTGTTGTTGTAATGCAAAGTTCCGACGTAATTGGGACCGCTCCTGTCGCGAACGAAGGAAACTTCGTGCACCGAAGAATGGCGGGTCTCACCCCAGCTCGTCGCCAATCCGGGCCGTTCTTCGATCGGGGGCGGCGCGGCCACGGGTGACGGGTGAGAGCGACCGGCCGCACGATCGGCGGGGGAAGGGCCTACCATCCCCGACAAATCGCCCAGATCGGCCTTGCGCGATTTGCCTGCGGCACCGCGACTTTCCGGGCCCGGCGGCGGCCTCGGCGATGGCTGACTTGCCTCGTGGTAGGCTTCGTCATGGGCACGCGCACGGTCGTAATCCACCGACGATTCGCGGGCAGGTGCCCGCTCGGTCGAAGCCGAATCGACGGAAGGCAGAGCGGCGCGCCCACGTTCCACATCTTTTGTCTCGTCGTCGGCAGCAAAGTGGGCTGGGGGTTGGGCATATCGTCCAGTGGGTGGCGCGATCGTCTCTCGGGCATTCAGATTGTCGTACCCAGGAGGGTCTGCTTCGACCCCCTGGTGCGCCGTTTCGTCCCCAACGGTCGGGGGCGGCATTTCCTCCGTGGTCGGAGCGCAAGAGGAAAATGCGAGGACAAACAACAGGGTACAGGTTCTCTTCATCGGACGCCTCCAAGGTTGACATGGGATTGGTCGGGAGGAGGAGAATAAATGGGAATGTAGGCCGCAATTTTTTCAGCAAGGTCGGCGAGTGTGACGCTATGGTCGCGATGGCATCCCCGGGAACCGCCATCCCTGGTATACACGTTGTCTGGAGATCAACATGCTCACATATGCAACTGTCGCCGCATGGATCCTATGCGCCGCATCGTCAACGTTGGGTGCACGAGAACAGACCTTCACACCCCAACGCGCCCTCGATTTCGTCCTCGATGACGAATTGAAGCTGGTCTCCCGTTTTCACGGTCACGACGTTGGTCTGATGGATTGGGTTTGTTTGTTCAAGAACAAACACGTTCTGGTTCGTTTGAATTACTGTTCGAAGAGCGGCAGCGGCGAACGCGCGGGCGGTGAGGTCGTTGGTGCCAGAATCTATTCAGCCAAGGGCGAGGAGATCTACATCTACGCTGAGACGTCACCACAAGAGTCGGTCTTCCACCTGCAACCGACCGCCTATACGAGAGTGGTCTTGGATTACAAAGACCTCTCCAAGGCCATGACGAAAACGAAGATCCTCGACATGAACACCGCCACCTATGTCCAGTACATCAATGCCGGTAAAGAATTGCAGTGGCGATCCTACGACGTCTGTTTTCTCAGCCACTACCCCTTCTCGGTCATTCCCCAACAACAAGGTCCCGTGAAGGTCGAGTGTCCCTATTCCAAGCCGCCATTTAGCAATGCTTGGCAGGAGAGCGGCGAAATTTTCATCACCTCATTTCCCCAAACATGGTTTCGTTTTTTGCAGACGGCCCAAACTCTCGTTGAACGTCACGGCGAATAGACTGCGGCAGGCCCAAATGGCCTTAAAATCGGCCATGGGTGCACTTTTTTTTGTCCAGACAACCGAACGAAATCATGGGGATGGGTGAAATCCGCAGCGGCCGTCGAGAAAGAATAGCATGTCCCGGCAAAAATCAGCTATGGATGCGTCGCCCACTGTTTGGGCACAGATCGTTTTATTGAAAAGGGACACGTTAATGGCGCAGGGAACAATCAAGAAGATCATTTCTGACAAAGGATTCGGATTCATCAAGGGCGAGAACGAAGAGCTCTTCTTTCATCGCTCCGCGGTGGAAGGCATCAGCTTCGAAGAACTTCGCGAAGGCCAATCCGTCCAGTACAACGAGGGCCAGGGCCCCAAGGGCAAGCGAGCTGAAAACGTTCGCCCAGCCTAAGTACGCATAGTCCTCTCAGACGGGAGAGGGTCGGAACGATATCGCATCGCGTACCACCAATTCCAATACCCAATCTGAGCCGGCCGCAATGGTTGCAAGGACACGTGCTCACGTGTCACACCGATTGATGTAGTCATCATCGTTGGGTATTGCCTCGCTTCACCGCTCTGCGTCGGCTAGTCATGGTGCAGTCGGACCGAAAAGGTCGCTTCGGCCTTCAGCCTTCAGCCAGCCGACCATTCCTTGATGACATAACCGCCAGATCTGTCGTCATGATCGATGGTCAGAAGCTTCTGGCGTTGCATCTCCTCGAGCATCGCACTGAAACCCGAGAAGCCGTAGTGCGACTCGTTGAATTCCGGTCGTCGCCGCATGATGGTTTGCTTCACCATGGAACCCCAGATCCGTCCGCTACCGCCGCGTTCGTTCGCCAAGGCTTGAATCGTCTCCACCACCACATCGAAGCCTTCCTGTTCGAGCTCCTCCTTTTTTGTGGGGGCGCGTTTCGCTGTCTTCTTCTTCGTGTTCGACGCCTTGGCAGGTCTTTCTGGTTTGTTCGGTTGCACGAGGTCATCGTAAAAGATGAACTCGTCACAGTTGCGGGTGAGAAGCTTGGAGGTGGAATCTCGCACCCCAACCCCGATGACCGTCTTGGCGTTTTCGCGCAATTTACTCACCAACGGTGAGAAGTCGGAGTCGCCACTGATGATCACGAAGGTGTCAACGTGGCTCTTGGTGTAACAGAGGTCCAGAGCGTCAACGACCATTCGAATGTCGGCGGAATTTTTTCCAGACAAACGCACGTGCGGGATTTCGATGAGTTCAAAAGACGCCTCATGCATGGCGGTCTTGAAGCCCTTGTAGCGCTCCCAATCGCAGTAGGCCTTCTTGACGACGATGCTCCCTTTCAACAGCAGCCGTTCGATGACACGGCCAATGTCAAAATCGTCGTGGTTTGCGTCGGCAACACCGAGCGCGACGTTCTCGAAGTCACAGAAAACTGCCATGCTGGAAGTATCAGGTTGGCTCATTGCCGCAGCATAACAGCACGGTGGTGTCGGTCACGAGGAAAAGAACACCCGTGGACCTGTGGGTCATGGACATTCCGCCTACCAGTACCAACCCCAATAGCCCTCGGCTACCCACTCTGGGTAATCGAAACACTCGACGTTCTCCAACTCTTCCGCCGTGGCTGATTTCAGAAGCTGCGGCACATAGGGTGCCACTGTCTCGGCGTGGGTCGTGCAGTAGAAGTCGAACACTGTCAACAAGAGGCGCTGTTCAACCTCTGCAGGTGTCAGTGCGCGCAGATTCTCACCGATTGGGTCCCAGATGACGCCGGTCTTGCTCTCGACAAACACAATGCTCAGACCGATCGCTTGAGGGCTGCCGACGCATGGTATTTCAAGTGTATTTTCCTGAGAGTCATCGGTTCCTTCGAACAACTCCTCGCGGTTTGCCACCGTCGTGACTCGGCATTTCTGCGAAAAACGATCGAGCCTCGCGTGTCTGTCCTCGGTGTCAAAACGGTAGCCGGCGGTCGCAACAAAAATCTCCTCCACCGCCTCGCTCCGCCATAACTCCGGTGCGTCGTCTCGCCCAAGGGTTAGGCGGTGAACGCTGCTGTTGCCGAAAGCTAGGGCTTCGTCGGAGTTGATGCCCACGGTCCTGACAATGGCCTCGGACATCTCGAGGGTTCCCATGGAAGTGATGTCCCCGGGCGCGATCTGAGAAATCGAAAGCAGATAACTCGGCACATAGGTAACGTGGTGATACCCCATAAACGGCGCAAACAACCTCTGCGAGACACCGTCTAGGCGCAACGCCTGGTCATCACCTGAGAGATAGGTCTGCCCCAACGAGTTGAACTCGGTGCCCAGGAGCAGATTGTCCAACTCGGCAGCGTCTTCGCGCGCATGCAGCGTCAACTTCTGTAGATTGCGGGTGTATTCGCCCCCCATGGGAATTTCCACCTGCCCTGGAGCCAGGTAGCCATATTGGGATACGAGAATCTGAGCGTTGTTGCCAGGCATACTGAAACTGTTGTTGACCGACGGCCGAAAGGGCTCGGTCAGCGAGAGACTTATGATGTCGCTCCGATCCCAAGACGAGCTTGGTTGCGAGATCATGGCTCGGTCGCCCGAGTAGCGGATGTGGGCTTGCTCGACACGCCAGGAGCTGGTCGATGACCCCGTGGGGTACATCCGACCCGTTCGAATCGCAGTGCTCCCCTCCAGTCGAAATGTGTGGAGCTCGCCGCTCGACAGAACATAGAGATAGCCGTTTTGGAACTGAATGTGATCAGGTTTCGCTATGTGCCCATCCAACTCAAAGGGTGTCCGGACGAAGGCCAAACTCGCATCCCCGTCGGACGCCGTCGGATCGAGCTCGAAGAGAGTATCATCTAAGCGAGTGAACTCGCCGTTTTGAAAGCGATAGACGATGTAACGTGTCTTCTTTTCGTCACGGTATTGTGGGTAGCTGCCGTGGTAGGTTTCATAGCCTTCACATCGTCCAACCCAATAGTCGTAGCAGGTTTGACCGGTGCGAACGTAGATATACTGACTCACCTGCGGTGCCGCCTGTACGATGCATGCCTCAAGTGACTGGCCATCGCAGTCATAGTCGCCTGATGGTGCGGGGGGCACATAGTCGGGGTTGGAACGACGTTCATAGTTGGGATAGCAACGGTTTTGCTGACGCCATTGTGGATTGTAGTCAACGCAGCGTTGGCGCGTGTAGTTGATGATGCGATCGACGAAACGGTCCGTGCCGCTTTGGGGGATCACGAGGTAACGGTCACTGGCCGACAAGAATGGGTGAAAACTTTGATAGGAGTAGACGTGTTGACCAGCAACGGGCACCTCTCCCCGATCAATGACGGTGGTCTCAAGGGCCCCAACATCGTCGTTCTGAAACTCGTCGGTGAAGACGCGTTGGAGGCCCTGGCCCCAATTGAGGACGTTGAGTCGAACGGCACCGGTCTGCTGCCACCACGTGTGAGAATAGGGCTCGGGACACCCATCCTCATTGCAGTCGTATGCAATGACGTCTGACAACTCCTCAAAGACATTGGTGTAGATGGCCAGTGCCTGCCCACCACCGTCGCTGAAACTTCGACCGTCGATGATGCGCTCCCGCTCAAAGAATGGCGCATCAATGAGCTCGAATGATTCCGCCGCAAAACGGAAGTGCAGCAAGGCGGAGCCTCGATAGTATGCCTCACCTGCGGCGTTGACGTTGATGACAAAGGTGTTGCCTCGGGCAAAAAAGTTCAGAGGCTCACCGGGCAGCTGCAATGCACAGGAGACCCTCGGTGTCTCGCCGTTGATATCCACCAACAGAAGGCCGTGTGTGTTGGAAAGAAAAACCGCGTAGCCATCTCGATAGCCCACCAGGTCCGGTCGCTCGATGGTGACGCTTTCGCTGGCGCGATCCTCATTGGTTGCTGCGGCATCGTACATCCATTCGGGCTCTTGCTCGGGAAACTTGGAATCGAAGAGGTCAGGCTGCCCCTCATCGATGAGCTGAGTCACTGTGTGCCCCCAACGAACACCGCCAAGTCGGTCGCCCACTTCGGCAAGAAGCTGATCGTTGGCGCTGTGGCAACGTCGGCCAAACATGGGATCATTGGCGGCAACTTCACCCCAGAAGTCTTCTGTTTCGAGGTAAGTGCCAGCGTGGGGAACGTCAATGTTCGCTGTCAGGCTGGCCGCCATTTGACTCGGGTCGTAGTCACGAACGCTGACCCGAGGAGTAGGAGACGAAGGAGAAGTAGGAAGAGGACCGCCGGTGTCATCTTCACCCACGCCGGCGCAGGCCAGGCAGACACACCAGCAAACAGCACCCAAACCGGCTGCACGAAGTGAAATCAGATTGCGAGGAGGGCGTTGTTTTGAATTCATCGCTTGT
>Ga0156400_1266_pt1 | contig 32157 bp, 28 predicted proteins | sample RifOxyA3_FD_108044 | JGI IMG/M metagenome (GOLD analysis project Ga0156400, IMG submission 108044) | Deltaproteobacteria bacterium RIFOXYA12_FULL_58_15
AGATGGTTGCCGGTGCCACTTGTCGCTCACGGATGAAATGGGCGATGCGTTGGGTGACCACCATGGTCTTGCCGGTACCCGCCCCCGCCAACACCAGCAATGGCTGGTCACCATGATGAACAGCCTGGTGTTGGGGATCGTTCAACTGAGGGTTGCTGCCAACCATGGGGCCCAGTAGCACCGATGCTGTGGAGTCTGCAACCTCGCAACTATTCCGCACGTTTTGGACTGTATAGCCCCGTGGCACAAAGCGGGGCTCCTTTTGATTCATTGGCTGTCATTAGGCCACCTGATACCGTGCACAAAGAGCAGCCCCGATTGAGAATTCATCTCCGGTCCAGTCGGGCTGATTTGAGAGGAAGCGATGTCTGAGAAGGGCGCATTTACGCGCGAGTTCGATGTGCTGATTGCACGGTCAATACGACGGGGCCGTCTCGATGTTGGAGAGCTCCTTGATGCGTATGGGCAATTGCAACCGGGCGGGCACCCGTTAATCAACGAACGCCGTTGTGTGGATCTCGAGGCCATGGTTGCCGCGCTCACCAGCTTGCCACGCGTCTTGCTCGACTGTCATGGCATCATGGTGGTCACCGATCTGAACGGTTTCGACCACACGCCGGTGCAATCCTCGGTTGTGCCCGCGGGCTATCTAGGCGATGGCACTCTGCTATTGGAAGCGAGCTTGGGTTATGTTTCCCTGATGAACATAGTCGCTCCAATGTGCTTGCTCGCCCACGAGCTCAACAAGGGCCACGAGCTCCTGGCTAAGGCGGGGCTTGTCACCGTTGACAGCTTCGCCATCGAAAAGATGGATCTATTCGACGCCCCATCGTCGGAAAAAGAGGAGAAAGAAGAGGAGGAGAAAGAAGAAGACGAAGGGAAAGAAGACGAATTCGACGATCAGGATCAGGTTGCCGCGGCTGCCCTCGCCCGCATCGCCTTTGCGCTTGGCGTGGACCAAGGTCGTCTCGAGCAGGCCGACGACGCCACCAACGGCAACCTCGTACGTCTGTTACTCGCAGAGGTTGGACTGCCCGAAATTCTGCTGCACCACGAACTCACGACTGCTGCCATTTCCCGCAAGACCCGAGGCCGTGCTGACACACTACTCAACACACTCGCCGAGATGGGCCTTGCGAACCGGCGCCTACACCTGTGGATTGGCGATGGTGTCATCAGCGATTGTCTTTCACCCTACACCCGCGAACTGCGGGATGTGCTCATTGCTTGGGGTGGTGCGAATCCCCAGTCCCTTGGGGGCGACCTGCTCGGTCTCGACGACACCGTGAGTGAAGACGGACTGTACGCTTTGGCCCACGATTTCTTGCGTACCGATCCAGCGCTTCACCGTGAGCGTGCTGAGGCGGAACGCACAGTTGGTTTGATACGGTGTGCGGTTGGCGAAAGTCGCTATGAGATTGTCGACCTCGGCCGGGTCGACCCGAGAGTGTGTGATGCAAGACTGTCTGCCTGGCATATCAGCCAACCGGCTCCAGTCATTGTGAGGATGGGCCTCGACGTCGAGGACACAGGGGCATCGGGTCTACGTCATCTGCTCACCACCCTCAGTGGGTCGATAGCCAGTGTGACCCTCGTGCTCGATGGTACAACACTGAGCGGTGAACCCGGAACCGTTCTATTGCCGCAGCTCATGGTGAACTGGGCTGGCGAGGAGAAGCTTTTTCTGCCGAGTTTGCAGCCACTCGAGATCGATGGCTTGGTGCCAGCAGTGCTGCGAGGCGCAATGTTGTCGGCACCGAGTGCTGCTGTGTTGTCGCCGTCGCGAATCTCAGAGCTCGCGCAGTTCTTTGGCATCGCTGGAATCGAGATTGGCGGTGTCGGGGCTTTTCGCGCCCTCATTGATGCGTTTTGGCAGGGCAACCTGGCGGCAGCCGTTTTCCGTTGCGCCATGGTCAACAGCGAAAGTACGAGCACCGGGCGTCCCTGCATAGCCACCCTCAATGGCATCGCCGCCGTTGCCATCGCCACCTTGCGACAAATAGCGGCACCACCGCCGGTGGTGCCCATCGCAACCCCCGAACCGCCAACCTCGAGGCGTCAGGAAGTAGCTTTGCCATTGCCGGGCAGGGGTTTTCGTATCAAGGCTTGAATCTCTTGTTCTCACCGTCCGGCGCAACCGTACATGTCAATACAAACGTATTGACAAAGCGGTTCAGAGTTGCCACACTCGGCCAGGTTACGTGATGGCGACGAAGACAAAGACCGGACAGCTCCAGATCCGAGTGACTCCGGCCCAGAAACGTGCGCTTCAGCTGGGCGCTCGGAACGCCGGCATGACGATCTCTGCCTGGGTCCTCGCCTCGGCTCTTCCGGATAGCAGGGAGCACTTCCAGAGTTGCGTAACGCGTCTTGCTCGAGGCGACTCGGAGTCGTTCGCACTCGCCGAGATCAACGACCAGCTTACAGCGCTCGGCCGGGACGAGCTGACGCGTACAGTTGCACTCCGACCGCGGCTGCCCCGGTCGGAGAGGCTGAAGAACCAGATCGCTGCTATGGTTGAGTTGGCCGCCCATCGCTGTGGAGTATCGCCGCCCGCATGGACCCGAGCGATCGAGCCGCTGAAGGTGCCATTCTTCGGAACAACGCTGGAGGGATTGCGACTTCACCTCCTCGTGAGCTCCCCACCCCCGTTCCGGCGGCGCAACCTTTTCGTCGACGCCAGTCTGGGCGACCGCGTTTAGTCATGTTGACGAAGACCGAGATCACCAGGTTGCTGCACGCACTCGACGAGGAGCTTCGCCGTGCCTCAGTAGTCGGCGAGGTTTACCTCGTTGGTGGTGCTGTGATGACTCTGGTCCTCAACGCGCGTGCATCCACGCGGGACCTCGACGACTTCTTCGCTCCGGCGGGTGCCGTCCGTGTGGCCGCAGCTCGCGTTGCCGCAGCCAAGGGTTGTGACGCGGGCTGGTTGAACGACGCAGTCAAGGGATTCATGAGCGATCGTGGAGAATTCGAACCCTATCTCGACCTCGAGAACTTGAAAGTCTTGACCGCGCAACCGGAGTACCTGCTCGCAATGAAGTGCCTGAGTATGCGTATCGGCCCCGAGTTCCACGACGAGGCAGACGTTCGCTATCTTTTGCGCTATTTGAACGTCGAAAACTACGAAACGGCCAAGGAGATCATCTCCCGCTATTATCGGCTTGAGCGATTCCCGGCCAAGGCGTTGCATGCTCTCGAAGAAATCCTCTCCAAAGTGTAGGCTGTCATCTCTTTGGAGTTGCAGACCTTGCCGAGAACAGCGCCAAAGGAGTACGGTGCCACAAGCTTGAGTTACATAGCATCGGCTAGGGTTGGAGGGCACCATGAGAAGTGACGCCACTGTGATCGTTTTCTGCGTTCCGTTTTCCAGCATCGTCCGGGATGAGGAGCTCGAACGCTTCGACTCCGAGCTCACGGCGATCGCCGACAAAGATCCGTCGGCCTTGTTGGCCATAGATTTTTCCCAGACCTTCCACATCAGCAGTCGCGCCCTTGGAATCCTGGCTGTCACCCGGAAGAAGTTGAACAAAGGCGGCGGAAGAATCGTGTTGTTTGGGACAAACCCAGCCATTGAGAAAGTCATGAAGGTCACTCACCTCGATACCTTGATGCCCATGGTTGAGGACCGCACCAAAGCCGAGGAGTTGCTGCGCGCCGAGGATGGGACTGTTCGTTGACCCGTGACCGTTTGTTAACCCATGGGTGATCTCTACCATGCTCCGCCGAGCTTGTCGCAGCACAAAACCTCTACCGAAAATCTGTTTGGTAAGCTGCGGGTGGCGCTGGTCAATCATGGCATCCTCGATTTTGCCGTTTACACTGTGGAGCAGGGTGAAGCCCGACTAGCGTTTAGCAGCGGCGTCGCGATCCAACTCGGGGGGCAGGACGATGGACGGTTGTCGATTGCCGAGCATCCGGCCCTAAAGACGTTGCTGCAACAGAAACAACTGATTTTGCGTGCGGTGAAGTCGGGTCCACCCCTGCTGGAGGACAGAGACGGTGTTCGCACCAGTCCCACGGCAATTCTCAGGTTGGGCACGGCAAACGACACAGATGGCTTCATCCTTTTGTACGGAGAGTCGTCGAGTGAGCTGCTCGCCGAGAGCCATCGCGAAGAGCTAGAGAGCCTGCTCGCCCTGTTTGGAGCCGACTTCTCCAAGCAACGGGCAATCGACTCTATGCATCGTGAGCATCAACAGACCAGGTTGAAGTTGCGCGAGCTGCGAGAAGGACTCGAGCTGCTGCTCCTCGACAACTATCAGGAGATGCTTGGGACGCTCATCACGAGGGCCCTCGAAGTGGCTGGTGCCCGCGCCGGAGAGATCCGATTGCAGGGCATCCACACCGGCGTCTCCGAGTTTGTCGTTGGCGACATTTCCACCAGTGCGGCGGAAGAGCTCGCACGCATCGAGGGTGCCAATGAGCTGCAGGGCCCGGCACTGGTTAGCTCTCTTACCGGTGAGGTGACCACTCGATTTGATCTCGACACCATTCACATCGCGTCCGTAGCGGTTTTCCCCCTCGTGACGCGATCGGGAAACTTGGGGTGGCTCATCCTTTATGACGCAGCCCTCTCCGGTGACGCGGTGGATCTGTTGGAGAGTCTTGCCTTGGTTGCAGCCACGGCGTTGGAGAATTGGCGAAACTCACAGCGCATGCTTGAGCAACATCGAATGCAAGAGCAATTGGCGGTCGTCGCGGCCCTGCAACAACGCCTCTTGCCGTCGAAGCGGATCGTACTCGAGCATCTCTCCGTCGCCCACTATAGCCAATACTGCGACGAGACCGGCGGAGACTATGTTGATGCGATTGTCGGCCAGATTCCGGGATTATGCCATTTCGTCGTGGGGGATGTTTCCGGACACGGGCTCGGAGCGGCCATGCTCATGGTGGATGTGCGTGCGCGATTGCGCAGCCATCTGGAGAACCGCCCGCTGTGCTCTCCGACCATGGTTCTCGAGAAACTCAACACCAGTCTCTGCCGCGAGTCCGCTCCACAGGAATTTGTCACGCTATTTATGTGTCGCGTTGATACTCGCATGGGTACCCTGAGCTATGCCAGTGCAGGGCACGAGCCGCCGCTGTTGTTTGATGGTGTCAAAAGGCAGTGGCAGGAACTACCGAGTACCGGTCTGCCTCTCGGCCTCGAAGAGGAGGCCACCTTTCCCACCCGACGGGTGCAATTGAATCCCGGCGATGTGCTGGTTCTCGCCACCGATGGCGCAACAGAGGCGGAGGATGCCAACGAGAGCCAGTTTGGCGTCGATGTTCTCAAGGAGGTCATTGCCGCAAGCCCCGAAGCGTCGGCTGCGCAGCTGCGAGATGCCCTGGTCATGCGGACACTCGATCACTGCGGTGGCCGCCCTTTCGTCGACGATGTCACCTACCTGGTCCTCAAGATCGAAAAGGTGGTGCTGCGGGTGGCTCCTGATGAATTGCCCGCTCCTCCCAGCGCCCCGCCCTTGCTGCAATTGGTTGTCCAACCCGGTCCTGAGCAACCAGATCGTTGTATTGGCGAATGCACTGCAGCTCTACTCGAATGCGCAGCAAGGGGCCCTGCGTTTGCGCACGCTGTCGACGACGTCATCATCTGCCTTGGTGAGGCGGTCGACAACGCCATCACCCATGGCAGCCAATCACAGTCCGAGGCGCGTGTCGTGGTGCGCATTTGGAGTTTCGAAAATCAAATTGAGATGCGCATCGAGGACCCAGGAGTGGGGTTCTCACCCCGCGATGCTCTTGCCACTGAGGTGCGAGAGGAAGCCTTGGACGCGCGGCGTGGCCGCGGTCTGCAGATCATGATTTCGTTGATGGACGAGGTGGGATTCAATGCCAGAGGCAACGTTCTCCACATGATCAAGTCTTTGAAATCTGAATCCTGACCGACTTCAATTCGAACCTATCGGCGACGGCGTCGCACCCAAGCCACCATCGTGAACGCGAGACTCTCTCTTGTTCTTCGCGCGGGTGAATGGGTCAATGTGACTCAGATCACACTTCCATAGGGCAGGCCGCCGCTGTCAGCGGCTCGACGGCACACGGGTTGGAGAGCTACCAAGCAGACACGCGCGGGGTGAACTGCGCAATGGAATACAGGAGGCGTTGTCCTCCACTGCTGAAGGAGCGAACATGCGAACTGCAATCTACACCATGGTCCTGGGAAGCTCGAGTATTGTTGCGTTGACGATTGGCTGCGGTGCCGTCGAAGATCCTCTTCCGACCGTTGGCAGAACACAGACTACCTACGTGGAGTGCGGCGGTCACGGAAAACGGTACGCGGGCGGCGGTAGCTGCGAGTGTAACGATGGCTACGATCTCGATCCGGCCGACATCACCAACTGTCTGCCTGACGCCGACACTTGCAGTGGGCACGGTAATACGACCCTCGACTATCAACTCAATTGGACCTGTGCCTGTGACAATGGTTACGTTGTGTCCGCGCAGGATCCATTGGCATGTGTGAGCGATGGCACCAACCCGGATCCCGATCCCGATCCCGATCCCAATCCCACGCCTGTAACCTGCACCGACCCAGAGGTCGCATACGGCGGCACATCCATGTCCATGGAGTGCGACTTCATCTACGGTGCCTGCACTGACAACGTGACCTATGCACTGGAATGCACCTACGTCGTGGTGAGCGGTATGTCCGCGTCCCAATGCATTTGCATCCGACAGGGCAACAGCCAGGGCGAACCTTATTATCCTGAAAATAATCCCTGTACAGCGTGGGGCACCTGGGAAGCAGTCGATGCCGCCGCGGCAGACGGCTGCGGATGGCACCTCGTCGCCAGCGACGGGGGTGCAGGCGGCTGCAGCGACACCTGCGACTATCCCGGTGACGGTGAGTGTGATGACGGTGGCGAAGGCGCAGTCACGGGTGCTTGCAGTTACGGCACTGACTGCACTGATTGCGGAACGCGCTAACGGCGCGGTCACCTATCGTCGACGGCGTCGCATCCAAGCCACCAGGGCGAATGCCGAGATCAGAGCCATTCCGGGATGGCCGTTGCTGGCGGAACAGAAGAACATCCCACCGTCTGCGAATTCACCAAAATCACCCATGTAGTAGAATTCGCAACCGCGATTTTCAGTGCCGGGAAAATCCAGCCCAGCCGAGACCGCCAACTCGTCGAGATTGCGGGCATCAACGGATAGCAGGCCGACATCGGAGATTGAGTAGAGCTCACCGTTCACTGCCAAGGTGCGGCGAACAGCGCCGCTCTGATCGATGCCGCCTTTAGCGGTGACACCATCCTCGCCAAGCTCGACCATCTGCACGTAGCTCATGCAACGGACCGATTCTCCACTGTAATCCTCCCACGACATCGGCATGGCGAGCACTGCATGGGTGGTGTCGGCGAGCTGACCTGGCTCGTAAATCTGCGCACCGCGGTAATCCTCGTTGGCCTCCGACTGCGTGTTCCAGTCGCCAAACTCGATGCGATTGATGAGGGTGGGGTTTGCTGGCTCCGCAACGTTGAATGCGGAGACTGCCACGCCAGAGCCGCCATCGCCGTGACCGACTGTGATCAACTGATCACCGCGGGGGAAGATGAAGTCGCTCCAACCGGGGACCATCAGTTCACCGATGATGTGCGGTGAGGTGGGATCACTGAGGTCGATGACCCAAAGAGGATCTGTTCGGCGGAAAGTGACCACATAGGCGCGGTCGTCGACGAAACGGGTTGCGTAGAGTTGCTCACCGTAGCCAATGGGCTCTGAGCTGCCGAGCAAGGTAAGGGAGTCAGGCTCGGTGATATCGATGACGTGCAGAAGGCTCGCCCACATATTCGAGTCAAAGGTGACAATGCGAAAGTGGGTGTCCGTTGCGTCTAGATGGAACTTGCCCTGGGGAGCGCCCGCAAGAGTGATCGAGCCGCGCTGCACCATGTCGCCTGCGGGATTCTTGATGTCGATGTAGGTGAGGCGAGTCGTAGGGTACCAACCTTGAAACTCGGAACTGTAGGTGTTCGTCTCTTGGGCGACGAAAAGGGTCTCTGCGGTGACGTGGATTTCGTGCGCTGCCTCATTGAGCACGATGACGTCGATGACCGTGAGATTGTCTGCGGCGGTGGCGTCAAAAGCCACCACCCAAGTTTGCTCCCAGTCATGGGTGACAACATAGAGGATGTTGCCGACCAGCCGGCTGCCAATCACCTCCCCAGGCAAACAATATCGTTGGCCGAGCTCAAGGGCATTGTCCCGAAACATCACCGAGGCGACCTCGCTCTGCTGAGACTGATTCTGCCACTCGACGAGTTCCTCGCATTGGGTGGTACGCTCTTCGATGACGAGGACAACATTGCCGTCCTGAGTGAACAACTCACCAGCCCGACCCTCGACCGGCAATGCATCGATGAGCCGAGGTGCCGTGGGGACGCTCACGTCGACGACGCTGAGCACCCCCTGGCGACTGTAAACGTAGAGTCGGTCACCGTCGACACGGTAGAGGTCGAGCTCCTCAACCGGCCGTTCTTCGGCGACTTCAGCGGCACCACCCATGGAGTCACTGCAACTCGCTGTTATTAGAATAATTGTTGCCACGCCAAGGATGCCAACCAGCGTTGAAGTGCGAGAATATCTCATCTTAGGTCTCCCTCTCGGTGTCACTGTTTGGGAAGGTAGACAGCAAGTACAATGCCAACCGTATATGGTGAAAAGTGCTTATAATTTATGGTCTAGTGGGGTCTAGTGATGTCTATATATCTAGACACTGGCACAAACATGCGCCCTCGCGATCAGAGACGCCTCAAACACATTGGCAATTCCGGAAGGCCGTCAACCCTCTGTTTGCTCGAGCATCCTCAAGAGCTCTGACAGGACGCTCCGATCCTCTTCGTCCAGATCACCAAATCCAATGCCTGCGCCGTGCTCTAGAGCACAGCGGACCACCATGCCCTTGAGTTGCAAGGGTTGCTCTTTTCCGTCAATTGCAAAACGAATCACAACAGGAGTGCCTGTAGGCGGTGGGTGTTCCGTCGACACAAAGATGCCACCGAAGGCAATGTCCATGGCAGTGCATTCTTGCCAGCTGCCGTCGATCTTGAGCTCCACAGTTTTAACAAAGGGGAAGCGTGGATGCCTGCGTCTGTCATTGCCTTCGTAACCCATTGATTGCCTCCCATCATCGAGACTTGATCCCATACCACGTTCGACGTCAAGATTCTCGGATCAAAAGCATCAAAAGCCGTGTCGTGGACCCACCCAGCTGAGAATCTCAGATAGCTTCTCTCGTTTGTCCATCACGTCCTCGATACGGCGCAGGTCCTTGTTGGGAAGCAGACCTTTATAGTGGTCCGTGCCAAAAACCGATGACGGAGAATGTCACCAGCGTGTTGAACCAGGTGGTCAACTCCCCATGCTTGTTGCCACCGAGCGGTCGATAGATGTAGTCAAAACAGAAGCGCGACAGAGTCAAGTGCCAGCGCTGCCAATAGTTTGCCGGAGTGTGGGCTGCGTAGGGCGTTGCAAAATTGTCTGGCAATTTGAAACCAAACAACGCCGCCGAGCCAATGGCGATGTCGGTGTATCCAGAAAAGTCGCAATAGACCTGAAAGTGGAAGGCGCACAATCCCAGGAACGTCGCTGCAGCACCTGCACCCAAAGGGGCCTGGAACAAGGGATGGACCATACGATTCGTACTCTTATAGAGGAGGCCACCGCAAATGTAATCTAGAGCGCTGTCCCCCCGGGGTGGCAATCCTGGGAGGCTTGTGCTGGAATGTCTTTCCGAAGAGCACAGGTCATTCTTTGATCAGAATCTGAGAAGCAAACGACTCGAGAATCAACGGCGATGCCACCGGATTGCCGTCAAGGTCGCGATGGCTACCGACGAGATCAAAAGCCTTGGTGAGTTTGGTGTCGTTGTAAAGCAGGACTTCTGTTTCGATCGATTGTAATGGTGATACGTCAAATGTCGAATTGGCATCCTGGCCGGTGGTCAGTTTCCACTCGGCAAATTCACAAGCCACATCTTCGTGTGAAAACACATTGTCACTGTTGTAATGGTTCACATATTGATTGTTGTCGATGGTGACCGTACCGCTTCGTTGCGACACCATCCTCTCGATGCCTTTGTCCTCCATGTCTCTGTCAAATGCGTACAAAATGTTGTTGCTGAATTCACTCCCACCCAAGTCTGTGCTGATTTGAAAGACGCTGCGTGCATTCATCAAGGTGTTGTTGCGTGAGATGTCATTGAAGCTGAGGTGATAGAAAATACACGCCTGAGAGCAGTTCGTGATGGTGTTGTCCTCAACCGTTATGTCGCCGCTGTTTTCGTCGAGGTAGACCCCATTGCCGTGCGCATAGTACCAGCCCGACCAGCCGTCGGTACTCCCTGGGACGGTATCGATGATGTTGCCTTTGATGATCGAACCCGCATTTTTGGCGTTGGGGTAAGAGCCAGCCGATGCCGTGTAGATGCCGCCGCCGTCATCCTTCACCAAACAGGCGTTGTTGATGTAGTTGTACTCGACGCGATTTCGTCGGTGGAACTGGATGCCGTTGTAGCCTGCATTGATGATGCGATTGTAGGTGATCAGATTGTCGTCTCCCTCGACGTACATTCCCGAGCCCGAGTACCAAGCGGACCCGCCGGCCGAAAGTCCGAGATTGTCGAATAGAAAGGTGTCATAGATCACATTGTCTGTGTACAGACTCAGTGTGGAAAAGGCCGAGATGCCAAAGTGATTGGCACCTCTAACGACGTTTTGGCTCACGGTATTGTGTGAACCCACGGGTTCCCGAATGCCTATGGCGTCTGGCCAATCAATCTCATTGTTGTGCAGAGTGTTGTGGGAGCCAATCAACCGCATGCCAGAATTCCCGTTGTGTTGGATACTGAAATCCTCGATCACCACATATTGCCTGTCGGCAACGACGATACCGTCGTCGAAGACTGAGCCTCTGACAATATGGGCGGCCGGGGAACCGTTGTCGGGGGGCCAGAAATAAACCACCTGGGCGACATCATCGTAGAACCATTCGCCAGGTGCATCGAGAAACGCCAACTTGTTAGTCAAGAAGAACCCTTCGTTCACGCCAACGTCTGAAAAAGGCGGCGACGAGAGGGTTAGGCTTTGTCCATTGCCGTCGATAACCTCGGAGGTAACGTATGCGAAGGCGATGGTTCTCCCGGTCCATAAGGCACCCGCATAGTCGACGGACCCGTCGAGCTCTGTGCTCGTAAACTCCGTCGGACTCTGCACCGATGTAATGGCGTGGTATCCCGAATTGGGACTTCGGGCTGCCTTGGCCCGCATGCCATCTACAAACAACTGATTGATCGGTGTCTCAATGCGGGCTTTGTAAATGTTGCCGGCGTGCGTTGCCCAGCCCGTGATCTCTTTGGAGCCAAAAAGCTTGGGCTTCGCCCCGGTGCCGTAGGCGCGGTAAACGATAGGTTGGTCGACCGTTCCCGAGCCGTTCACGGTCAAGGTGCCCTCCCAATGGTCGCCACTGTGAAACAGGACATGGTCCCCAGCGTGGGGCGCGAGACTGTTCACCTGCTCGAGGGAAGCCCAAGGTGCCGACTCGCTCAAACCATCATGGGTGTCATCACCGGAATTGCTGACAAAATAGCAACTGCCAGATACGCATCGCCCGGCACAACACTGAAATGGGCTCGCACATGGATTGCTGAGAGAGCATTCCGAGACCACACACGCCACACAACTGCCAGCGCAGTCCACACCCGTTTCGCCAAGATCAATGTCAAGAAAACCATTGGTGCAGCAATCTTGATTGGTGCATGAGCCGCCACAATCGACACCTGTTTCATCGCCGTTGCATACGCCGTCATTGCAGGTCGTCGGGCAGTCCAGGTCTGCAGCATGAATGCAATTGGGTGGGTCTCCACCGGAAACGACGTCGCCGAGTTGTTGGACATCAACAATGGTACCAGAATTGCTGCAACCCAAGAGCAAACCCATGGCCATTGTTGTCGCGGACAACTTCATCATGAGAATATCTATGCCCCTCTGGAGGGATTCGATGTCAAGTCCATAGGGTCAGTCAGAAAGATCTGACGAGAGAAGCGGGGAAGGCTGCTATTTGGCGCGCAGCTGGATCTTGCCGACCGCCTCTTTGCAGGCATCGCGCACCGGGAAGACCTTGACAGCATGGACCCGACCGTCGTTGCCCTGTTGTTCTTGAACGACGAAGGTGCGGTCGGAATCGGCAAGGATCTTGAGCTTTTTCACCACGGAGGAATCGCCAATCTCGCCCAAGGTCCTGCATCCCGTCGCACGATGATAATCCTCCTTTGCGGTGAGCAGGCTCTGGGCCAGCGCCACCCCTTGCGGCTTGCACTTGGCTTCAATGAAATAGACGAGCATGGAGGCTCGAACCCCCTCCGGAGAATCCGTCAACGCCTTGGCCAAGAGTGGGCATTGGTCGAGATGACCGCCCAGGATGAGCCAAGAGGCAACGTGGCTCCCCGCGTAGGATGCCGCTTTGATGTTCAGGAAGGCCGCGCCGCCGTTTTCTTTGGCGTAGGTGTCAAACGCAGCCATCAGTGGCACGCCATTTTGTTCCAGTTTCAGGAGAACCTGCACGCCGGGCGACTTGTCGCCCCCCTCGCCGAGGTGAGCGATCTCCTCGAAGATTTCTTTGAACTTCTCACATTTGGCGAGGCGCTCTGCCCACTTGGAAGAGTGCTCGAGGGCAAACCCAATCTTCGGATCGGGTGCCGCACGAAAGCGCTCAACCACTGTCGTGCAGTCTCCGGTGTCTTTGTCGGCTTGCAATGCTTCATACTCGCGACAGGCCTTGTATCTGGGAGACGTATTGTTGTTGGGGCCGAGGGACTCATCATCGCACAGGGTCTTGAGTTGCGCCTCGTCTTGCGCCTGGATGGCCTGGTCGACTTCCCTCCAGCCGTCCCGCTTCTTGCCGGCACCCAACTCTTTCATCATCCCCGCACAGCCCGACGCAACCACAAGGATCCACAGAGCCGTGCTGCACTGCCATTTCTGCATCGTCGCCTCCAATGCGAGTGGTTGGCTCGCTGTAGCACAATTGGGGTCCCCGCGCATCGTGGAATGATCTCCTTGTTCTCATTGATTTCGTGTTGGTCTCGCCCTGGACCTTCACTCCCCCGTTGAAATCGAGTAGGGTCCCGTGGCAGTTTTTTGCTGCTCACAGGACGCTGAGACGGTGCTTACAAACTGATGGTTTCCAGTAGGAGATGTTGACGATGAAATCGGCCATGATGTTGATGTTGATGTTGCTCCTTGCGGCAGGTGGGTGTGATGACGGGAAGACAAACGGGGGAAGTGACGGAATCATCATTGGCGATGATCAACGCGTGGGGGAGGCCTTTTGCGACGGCATCGACAACAATGAAGATGGCGCTGCCGATGAAGACTACTTCGTCACCGACGGCGCAGGGAACCAACTGAAGATTGGAGATCCGTGCGGCGTTGGTGCTTGTGCTGGCGGCACAGTGGTTTGCAGCACAGACAAGACCCGAGCCGTGTGCGACTCGGCCGGCAACGGCACCGCCGAGACGTGCGACAACATCGACAATGACTGCGATGGGGGCGCCGACGAAGATTTGACGACTCTCGCCGACAGCGACTGTCTCCAGATTGGAGTCTGCGGCGAAGCAGGCGCCACGGTGGTTGCGGTCTGCGCGTCCGGCGCATGGCTCTGCGATTACCATGGCGTGCCTCTTTTTGAGGACGAGATGGAGTTGAGTTGCGATGGCCTCGACAACAACTGTGACGGCGAAGTCGACGAGGATTTTGACGACACGGACGCCGACAAGGTTTCCGATTGCATCGACAATTGCCCAAACCTTGCCAACGCCTCGCAAACCGATTCGGACGGCGATGGCGTCGGTGATGTCTGTGACATCTGCCTAGGCGTCGACAATCCAGACCAAGCCGATAGTGATCTCGATGAGGTGAGTTATACTCACCCTTCAGAGGTTGGTGAGGCCGAGCAGGACTGCTTCAGTGACGGAATCTGTCTTACGCGTCCGGTGGCCGGCGGGCCGGTTTACAACACTGGCTCGAGTAACATTCGTTGGGCGTGCGATGGTTGTGACGACCTCGATGACGACACCTTCTGGTTCGACGCCTTCAATTACAGTGTGAAGGGGCGCTGCTTCCCTGATGGCATGGACGACATCGGCGGACGCGACACTTGCCTCGAAAACACGACGACCGGCCAACAAACCAATATCCACTGGCTCTCTTGGCAATCAAGTGGAGGTGGTGGGTTCGCCTACGTACGTCGAACGCCGCGCGGTGATGGGCTTGGCGATGGGTGTGACAACTGCCCGGCCCGTTTCAATCCCGACCAGGCAAACTCCGATGGTGACGCATTCGGCAATGTGTGTGACAACTGCCCTGGGGTGAGCAGTTCGAGTCAGGCCGACGTCGATGGAGATCACATCGGCGATGCATGCGATGACAGTGACGGGGACGGAACTCTCGATCTCGACGACAACTGTCCGATGATTGTGAATCCGGACCAAGTCGACAGCGACAACGACGGATACGGCAATGTCTGCGACAACTGTCCCGGAGTTGCCAATGCCAGCCAATCGGATATCAATCGCAACACAGTGGGGGATGCCTGTGATGACCTCTCCGACAACGACGGCGTGGTGGACATCGTCGACAACTGCATGTCGGTTTCCAATTCGGATCAGACAAACTCCGACGGGGACGACTTCGGCGACGCCTGCGATGTCTGCCCAGAAGACACCGACCCAGATCAAGGTGATGAGGGCGAGAGGACTGTGGTGGCCTACAACCATCCCGAGGGCAGCGACGAGCTCGACATGGACTGCATCGAGTCGGGCGTATGCTTGACGCGATCTGATGAAGGTGGCCCGGTTTACAATGGCGCACCGGATGGGGATTCCATCCAATGGACCTGCGGCCCCTGCCGCAATGTTCCCACGTGGGCCGGTTGGTACAGCTCCCTCAACGATGGGGATTTCCGGCAACGCTGCTTCAACAACAACATGTACAACATCGCGGGCAAAACGGTTTGTCTGCATATTCAGAACCCAGGAGACGCTTACTGGGATGTGCACTTCACGAGCTGGGGCCGCAATGAGAACAGCAATCCGGAGGTGTTTTCATATGTACGCACTTCGGATCTTTCCGACGGCATAGGCGATGCTTGCGACAATTGCCTATCCATAAACAACCCCGATCAAGAGAACTCCGACGGCGACAGTTGGGGAGACGCCTGCGACAATTGCCCCAACCAGGACAACGAAGAGCAAGCCAATTCTGATGCAAACCCTGTGGGCGACGCGTGTCAGAACTCCGATGGCGATACTCTGTTGGACATCGACGACAACTGCGATTTCACCGACAACGAGGATCAGACCGATACAGACAACGACCAGGTGGGCGACGCTTGTGAAGATCTCGACGACGATGGATACGGCATTGGGCAGGACAACTGTCCCGGCATTGGCAACCCCGGCCAGGAAGACACCGACAACACCGCCGACGGTGTCGGCGACGTTTGTGACAACTGCCCCGCAGACAACAACCCAGATCAGGCAGACGATGACCTCGATGGCGTCGGCGATGTGTGCGACAACTGCGTTGATATCGAGAACAGCGATCAATCTGACGACGACGACGACGGCGTTGGCGATGCTTGTGACAACTGTCCGTACGACACCAATCCCGAGCAAGCGGACTCGGACCTCAATGGAATTGGCGATGCTTGCCAAGACCTCGATGAAGACGGGTTCATCGACTCTGAAGACAACTGCCCCTACGCTTGGAATCCCGGGCAGGAGGACAGCGAGGATGATCCCGATGGTATTGGGGATGCCTGTGACAACTGTCCGTGGGAAACCAATGGCGATCAAGAAGACGCCGACTTCAAAGAGATCTATTTCAACAACCCCGCGGGTGAGTCACTTTCGGATTGTATCGACGACGATGAGCTCGTCTGTCTGTGGCTGGACCTCGAGCAAACGGCGGGTGAGCCTACCTCCGAAGTGTTTCTCAACCTGGGATCGGCCCAGGTCGAATGGGCGTGCGGCAACTGCCTAGAGGGAGGACTCGATTTCTACCCCTCATTCAATCAGATGCTCTTCGATCGCGGTTGCTTCGACGAGGAGCATGATGTTCCCGCGCCGTTCTGTGTGCACATCGTCGATCCCGTCGACGCCTCACCGTATTGGACCATCATCTGGGACCATTTTGCGCAAGACCCCGCGGGAGTCTCATATGCCTATCAACGGCAGAGCGGAGACCACGTGGGCGACGTTTGTGACAATTGCGTCGATGTGGCCAATCCAGACCAAGGCGACATGGACGACGATGAGTTGGGGGATGCTTGTGATCCGGACATCGACGGGGACGACGACCTGAATCAGGCGGACAACTGCCCGTGGGTTCCTAACCCAGACCAACTCAATGCCGACGGCGACCTCCTCGGCAACGCGTGTGACAACTGCATCGAGGTTTCGAACGACAACCAGATGGACCATGATGGCGACGGTTGGGGCAATGTCTGCGACAATTGCAGCGCCGAATTCAATCCTGACCAGAACGACGATGACGAAGACGGAGTGGGCAATGCCTGTGACAACTGTTTTGCGGTTGCCAATCCCGCGCAAGAGAACAGCGATGTGCTCAATGTCTTCTTTGACCATCCGCCAGGCGTCTACGAGTATGTCGCCGATTGCATCAACGATCAGGTTTGTCTGACGCGTAGGAGTCGTAGCGGCATCTACAACGCGCTTGGCCATACAGTGTATTGGGCACGTGGATCCTGTGAAGGTATCGAGGGCGGATGGACCACGGACTTCAGGGGCGCGGTTGGCTACAACATGACAACCAACGCTGTCGGCAGCATCCTGTGCCTGCAGGTTCCCGGTGACGGACCTGAGTTCTGGACTGTCGAGCTTCTTTCATGGGAGCCTGGGCGCGCAGAGACCGATGGCGGTGGCTTCTCGTATCTGCGCACGGCCCGTGATGGCATGGGCGATGCCTGTGACAACTGTCCCGGCGTTCCCAACCAAGGCCAAGAGGATGGTGATGGCGACGCCGTAGGCGAGGTTTGTGATATCTGTCCCAACGACTTCGACATTGGCCAGTGGGACATGGACTCCGATGGCTTGGGCGATGCGTGCGATTTCGACATCGACGGGGATGCCATCGACAACGAGGGCGACGTTTGCCCGTGGATTTTCAATCCAGACCAGGCCGATGAGGACGAAGACAACGTCGGTGACCTGTGCGACAACTGCTTGGGTGTTTCCAATCCCGAGCAGATTGACGATGAGTACGTGGAGGTCGACTACGTTCATGCGGCAGGGGTGTTCGAAACGGAATCGGACTGTATTGAATCCGATGTCTGCTTGACCCGCGGCAACCAAGGCCCGCTCTATAATAAGGAAGGCGGCTTCATTGCGTGGGCCTGTGGCACATGTGACAGCGTCAACGAGGGAACTGACTGGTACTCCGCCATCTACGATCTCAAGGGGGACTGCTTGGAAGGTGACATGCGGAATCTCGTCACTGAGGCCGTGTGTCTGCAAGTTTATTATTCCAACATGTTCTGGGATGTGGATTTCAGTGTTTGGGGATCGGGCGGCACGGGTGAATTTGCCTATGTGCGTTCTATGGATGGTTACGGGGACGGCTCGGGTCGAGCTTGCGACAATTGTTGGTACGTCGACAATGCGGATCAGGCCGACAGCGGTGGCAACTGTTCGGGGATGAGTATGCCCTATGCTAGCGATCCCGCGTGCGGAGATGCCTGCTACCAATAGTCAAGTATTCGCGTGAATGATTGGGGCGCTCCTTCCGTGCGAGGGGCGCCCCTGGTTGGCCAGCGACCCCAGGATATTGATCCCGACATACAGGCAACAGAAGAGGCGTTGGCCAGTGTCGACCTAGACGACCTCGACACCGCCACCATCGAGATCGATCCGGTCTTGCTGGAACGGGCGCGTTCAACGGCGAAGCTCAAACAGATCACCATTCGTGTCGGAGAAGATCAACTCGAAATCGCACGCCGTGTTGCCAGTGCTCAAGGAGAGAAATACCAACAAGTGATCAGACGCTGGCTTGCCCACGGCGCCTCAAAGGCCAGGCGCAATCTAAACAAGACAGGTACGTAGGGCGAGAGCGATAACCGGTGCAGCCTGAATCGGCAACCGCAGTCACGGAGCAGAGTAGGGCGATAGTATACAAAATGTAGCATTTACTAGGTTGCTCTTCTGTCGAGCCATCTACCGGAGTTCTTCATCCCGGTTCTGCGGGGAGGCGTCCATCGGCATGGAGGGCAATTTTGGCTTGCGGCCGATATAATCGGTTAGTAATATCGGGTTGCGCCTGGGTGTGAATGCAATGATGCGAGGCCAGGATTGAGCGAGACTATCCCCAAGACATTGCGAGCCCACGTCCTGTGCATCGTTCTTGTTTCCGCCTGCGCGCTCGGGTTTCCGGCGGACGCGCTCGGGTTTCCAGCGGACGCGCTCGCGGAGCCAGCGGACGCGCTCGCGGAGCCGACGGACGCGCTCGCGGAGCCGACGGACGCGACTGCCGATGGCGACGGCCCATTCGAGATGCCGACTTTCACCACCACCGTAATCGGCAAACGCCCGCCCCCGCCCGGAACCAATTCTCGAATCGACGCCAAGGAGATCGCACTTCGCGGCGCCCGCAATCTCGCCGAAGCCATCGCAGGTGAACCCAGCGTCGAGGTGAATCAGGGTCCCAAGTCAGGTGCCACTCTACAGGTCCGTGGATTCGATGAGCGAGCGGTGTTGCTCATGATCGACGACCAGACGCAGGGGATCATCGAGATCGATCCGGTCGTGCAATGAACAGCTTGACTGGGGAAACGCCCTGCGAAAGCTCAGTCGGAATCGCTGTCCGCAAGCGGTTTCGCAAACGCCTTCTTGAAGGCATCGACGGCGAAGCGCTTGATGCGCTGTTGCATCCGATCGTAGCGGCGCAGAAAGTCCCGGCCCAATGCAGTCAGCTCGGCTCCACCATGCTCGCTGCCGCCCTTGCGGCGAACCACAACGGCGTGGCCGAGCCCCGACTCCACGTTCTTGATCATGCGGAGCGCCTTCGGGTACGAGAGGTCCATCTCTCGTGCGGCGCGGCTGATGGAGCGGTGCTTGTCGATGCCCGCGAGCAGCCACATGAGGCCGATCCCCATGAAGGACTCACCGTCCTGATCTCTCAGCATGATCCTGATGTCGATATCCATGGGCACCGAGGAACCACCTTCCGCTTTTGGTCGCAGCATTGTATGTCGAGCTCCCAAAGGACGCCACGGCGGATAGTCGTGTTAGAGAGGAAAAAGCCAACGGCCCCCAGCGTGGGCCTGAGGTCGAAGCAGTGAGCAACGACAGGCTGGTTGTCCTCGTTACGGGCTCCGTCGCGAGTGGGAAGACGAGCCTTCTCGAACGACTGCAAGGGTCCACCGCCCGTTGGTGGCGGATCTGTGGTTTCACGTCCAAAGGTAACGCACGCGACTTTCGCTGCGGGAATCCATCTGCAACCTACCGACTCTCCCTGGTAGGTCTATCGACATCGCTTCCCTGGGCCATGCGCCCCACCCCCAACTCGGCGTTCCAGTTCTGCGAGGCCACCCGCCTTGAAGTAACCGAGGCGGTGGGTGCCCGGCTCAAGGACGGCACGGCCGACATCTGCTTTTTGGACGAGATCGGCCAACTCGAGCTCGCCGGTCGCGGCTTCGCGGAGCTGTTCCGCCTCGCGCTCACCTCGCCTTGCAGAATCGTGGTGGCTGCCGTCAAAAAGAGCCGGTTTGCCGAGGTCGTCGCGGGTTTTGGGCTCGCCGAGGTCCACGTCATCGACCTCGATCAAGTAAGCGCCGAACAGGGATTTCGAGAGGCCAAGAGGCAAATCGCTACGAGCGACGCCGAGCGAATCGGCGCGTTTGCCGGCATCGGAGGGCTGGTGGAGGTGGGTCTTGGCTCCACGCTCCACGCCTATCGCGTTCCGTTCAAGGGCCACGCCTTGGCGTACCTGCAGAACGTGCTGCTGGTCGCATTCGGGAAGGCGCTGCACGGGCGAGGTCTGGTGCGCATCTCCTTCATCAGCGCCATGCTCAAAGCGTTTTCGCCCGCGGGCGGCACCTTCCGGCCCATGGCCTACATCTTCCTGCAGGGACTCTCGTTTGCCGCGCCAATCCGACTTCTTGGCTGGAACATCGGCTCGGTCATCATGGGCTCGGTCATCATGGGCTGGCTGACTCTGGCTATGTCGCTGGCTGTCGACTACGTCACCTTCGGCAAGAGCATATTTGATGCCTTTGGTGCGGCCATAGCGGCGTTCAGTTCTTGGCTGGGTGTTCAAGGGCCGTCGCTCCTTCAGGTTCTCATTGCGGCCTTCGCCCTGAAGGCGGCCGTTGCCGTGGGTTTAGCAATAGCCGCATTCTTCGGCGACATGCAGCCGCTCGTGCGTCGCCTCGGTGCCCGAAAAACCAACCATGGTGATGACCGCGGTTTCGACCGCCGCGACGCTGCCAGCCGCCGGTCTATGGCCATGACCGCCGTGACGGCACTGCGCGACCTCTCCAGGCCGCGCTTCGTCGTTGCGTTTCTGGTTTCGGCCTTGCTCTTGCTCTTCTTTGCAGGCCTCCCCCAGAGCGACTTCATGAACCTCATCGTCAGGGGTTTGTGCATCTCCTACCTCGGGTTCGTGGCGCTGCGTCGCATCGACGTCCAGTCCCTCGGCGCGTGGCTCGATCGGCACACCGGGATGGGCCTGGGCAGGAGTCTACCCGTGGCCCTTGATGCGCTCGGGCGAACCCCAGCGCCACCACCGACGTCCAACTCGGTTAATGCCTCACCACCCTCGAGCCCGATGGCAACAGTCACCTATCGCAGCACCGACAGCAGGGACCTCGACGTTCCTCCTGGCTCGCTGTCGAGGACGCCATGACCGATCCCCTGCTCCTGCAACCCATCGGCGTCGTGCGGTCGCCGTTTAGGACCACGCACGAGATACCCCTCCAGGGTGGACCTGCGACGCTGGAGGTCTACCCTGCGTTCGCGGACGGACTCGAGGGACTCGATGGCAGCTCTCATCTCGTCGTCATGGGGCACCTTCATCTCGCCGACCGAAGCGCGCTGAAAACGAGGCCGACCAAGATCGACCCGAACGCCCCCGAGAAGGGCGTGTTCGCGACACGGTCGCCCGCGCGGCCCAATCCCATTTCTCTCACGGTGGTGGCACTGCTGAAACGTTACGATTTGCGTCTGGATGTGGAGCACTTGGACCTCGTGGACGGCACGCCGCTAATCGACATCAAGGCATATTCGCCCGGCTGGGACAGCGTGTTCTGCGCGCGGCACAAACACCGCGCGTCGCCAACGGCCATCAATGACGAGCGGCTGGTCGCCTGCCTCGAACGTGGCCTCTTCAATTTCATGGGCCACGTCGCTACCGATCCGGCCGCTCGTTGGAGCCTCGCGGCCACATTCGTCGGCACCCGTACACTCGGCGTCGATCCACGCGACCCCTCGATGGGCGTTCAGGTAAATAGGAGCGGCACGACCACCGAAGCCTTGATGGCACTGACGGGGGCGGCGGCGTTCAACAAGAGGCTTGTGGCGGTGCCCGACGAATCGGCGCTACGCGTCTGTCTTTCTTCTGGACCCCGTCGTGTCGAGTTGGTGGCGGTCCACACAGACCTACCTGGCGACTGCGGCAGTTGGATCGACGCGTTCGCTGTGACCGTCTCGGACAACCTTTAGGTCTAGTGGCCTCTGTCTGCCTTGTCCAGGCCCAACAGTCTTGCTGCATTGTCGTAGAGCACCTTCCTACGCAGCTCGGGATTGCCTTCGGTCGCGATCAACACCTTGGCCAAAGGAATGGCCTGATGATACATCGGCCAATTGCTGCCCAGGACCAGCCGATCCTGCGGCCCCTTTGCCAGGATCGTGCGCACGTTCGTCAACGATTGGCAGGACAGCTCAAGCCACACATTGGGGTAGCGGCATGCCAAGTCCAAGGCCTGTTCCATCTGCAAGGCGCCCGAATGTCCGAGAATGAAAGTTGTACGTTCAAAGGCAGCAATGGGCTTTTCGAAATAACGGACCAAGCAGCGCTGTTGGCCACTCCAGCCATCAATGCCGGTAGGGCCGCAATGCCACAGAATGAACATTTCTCGTTCGCCGCACAGCCGTTGTAGCTCCATAGCCTTGGGGTGATCGGGCCGCACCATCAACATGCTGGGATGGGCTTTGATGCCTGGCGCTCCCATCTGTTTTTGTTTGTCCAGATCCGCCTCCATGTTGCGGGCAAACGGGTGGACACAGCCGAGACAGGTAATGGCAGGATAGTCACGAGCCGCCTTGATTTGGGTTTCGGCGTTGTGGGAGATGAAGGGAACGTCGAGTGGCAACACCACAGCGTGGGTCATACCCAAGTCGGTGGTGTCCCGCACAAGATTGGCCATGGTCGCCGAGCGGCGATACCCACCGCCCATCGGATCCAGCAAACTGCGCACAAAGAAGCTACGCACCATCTTGGAACGTCGTTTCGGCGTGACGTTTTGATTGGCATAGACGTCGAGGTCGACAAAATCGTCCACCGGCAGCCACAGATCGGTCTTCTCGGTGAGCTTACGGAGGTCGATGGGCTTGGCCCACCCGAAGGCGTTGGCCACGTGGGTGTGCATGTCGATGATCGGTCCAATGGCGGGATCGGTGAGCACCAGGTGGCCATCGCGAACGGCGAAGTAGGGCAAACGGGCCATCTCGAGATGATTGTCGAATCGGTAACGGGTGACATCGCGTTTCATGAACACTACTCGCCATCCATTGGCGCTTTTGTCAATCCGCAACAACCACTCCTACCGTTAACCTTCCAGGCGTTGACGCATACTTTCGACACACACTCACAGCAAACCACTCAAAAACCGTTCGTAGTCGATGACAACCACCGACCATTCAGGATATTCGCGGCGATAGCCAGGCTTGTCGACGAGCTGATAGTTGTGCGGCGTCTTCAGTGACCCTGCGTACTTACACAGAACAGTCGTTGGGTGCAGATCACCGCTCTTGCATTCCACCAAGAGCCACGGCTTGCGATCTTTGAGCACCACGAAATCAACCTCGGCCTTTTCCTTTGTACGAATGAAACAGAGTTCGAAATCACCGGCCGCGCTTTCTGTCCAGAAATGACACGCTTTGAGCAGGTGCAGCGCCGTCAGGTTCTCCCGCCGAGCCGCGCCTGACTCCAGGGAAAGGATGTCGTAAAGATAGAGTTTCGGCTCGGCTCTGATTGCGCGGGCGATACGACGCGCGTATGGGCGTACGGTGAAAACGACGTAAAGATCGTGCAACAATGCGACCCAGTCGCGCACCGTCGCGTATGCGACACCCACATCTTCACGCAGGCTGTTGATCGACAACAGAGAGCCAACTCTCTCGGGCAACAGATCCATGAGAACTCTGAGGGCCTGCAAATCGTGAATATTTCGCAGGTCGCGGATGTCTTCCTGAAGCAATCTTTCACCTCGAAGCCGCGCCCACCTTTTGGCCTTGGCCTCGTTGCCCCCGAGCAACGGTTCTGGAAAGCCACCCAACTGCAACAGGTCACGAAAAGGGTAGGAGGGTTGAGTGCGCCGAAAGATTTCATCGGGGCCGATGGTTTGGGCGCGCTCAGCACAAGTGAATGGGAAGAGCCGAAAAGGCAAGAAGCGGCCCATGAGGCTATCCCCACCACGCCGAAAGATGTCGAGACGCGCACTGCCAGTAACGACAATCGGGACCTCGCCGCCACGTAGATCATAGAGTCCCTTCAGCCTGCTTTTCCAACGCCGGTCTTTGTGGATTTCATCGAGCAGGAGCGGGCCCGGACCACGACCCGCCACCGCCACGACGGGGTCCTTCGCCCAAGCACGGCGGAAAGCCTGGTCGTCCCAGGTCATCTCGTTGTCGCGGTGTTCCAGGAGACTGCGGCCAAGCACAGTCTTGCCGACCTGCCGAGGTCCACTGATCAATGCCATTTTGTGGTCAGCCAACGCGTCATCGAGGATCACTCGCCGCAGATAGCGCTCCATCACAGGTAGTGGGCCGGCATTTGTCATAACGTCAATCTATCAGCCAACTGATAGAAAGTCATGTCCAACCATCAGTTATTCGATAATTGGTCTATTTCCGCCGTGCCGTAATAGGTGTCGTAGGCTCACCCGAACAGGTGATTCTGGCGTGCAAAACGCGATGCCACGCAGGGTGCCGAAGAACATGAAGAGGGTGAACACGCAACACATTCCCGGTCTCGACGATAACTGAGCTACTAACTGCAATGAATGGAGATTCTTATGGCCCATCCAGCAATCGAAGAGGCAAAGAAAGCCCCCCTGCACCAGCGCAAAGCACTTTTGATGCGTGCACAAGATATTGCCAAGGCCGACCTCATAAAAGAAGGGAAACGGCGTGCCGCAAAGGGCGAATACAATTGGGGCACCCAATACAGGGGGACCGAATACAAGACAACGCCTACGGTCCACCCCTACAAACACTACGCCGATAAATGCAGATAGGGCCGAGCGCTGGTGCAGGACGATTGGCTCAGCGCGCTCGTCGATGACCTCATGGAGGACGAGGACGGAAGTCTTGTCCCGGGTCCAGAGTTTGCTCTGCGTACTCACCGGTGGCTCCATGAGTTTGGCAGCCAGAATCCGCAGAATGCCCTTCTCGGTATTGCCGGCATTGTTCACGCTCTCTATGCTCGACAGGGCAAAGAGGCGGGCAATGTGTTGGCCAATGCGGCGAAGGCTTGGATCCGCGCCAACGACCTTCCCTCCGAGTGGTGGCAAATGGCCTTGAGCACAACCAGCGACGAGGCTCTACCGCCGACCCCCGAATTCCCCACGAGCGCTGACGCCATTCGCCAGAAACAGGTGGCCCGGGTCACGGGCATGGTGGCACCGCGCAGCGAAGCGCAACAACCGCATGCTGAGGGGCAGACCATTCGCGCAGGTCCACTGGCACAGCTCCACCTCGCCGCGAGCAAACGCAACAGGTAATTCTGGCGTGCAAACCGTGCTGCCGCGAGTCCGCGAGTCCCCGTCAGGCGTGACGCGCTGTGGTCACGACGCCTGCGTGTCTGCTGTCAGGCGTGGCACGCTGCGGTTACACCTTCATCCAGCCTTGCATGAAAGCATCGATCTTCTGGCGGATGTCATCGCGAACCCTCCGGAACGTCTGCACAACTTCCTCTTCGCTGCCCGACGCTGCCGCAGGGTCTGGCAACCCCCAGGATTCGCGGGACAGCTCTCCAGGCACGAACGGGCAACTCTCCTCTGCACAGAGCGTGACAATGGTATCTACATCGCCAATCGGTATCTCGGAGACGCCCTTCGGACGCGCTCCTGACATATCAATCCCCAACTCCCGCATCACGGAAACGGCATTGGGATCAACTTGATCACCGGGTTGCGATCCGGCACTCCAGATCCGTACGCCAACAGGGAATAGCTTTTTTGCCCAGGCCTCTGCCATCTGGCTCCTGGCAGCATTGTGAGTGCACAGGAACAACACGCCATGGGGCAGTCCATCAATGGTGGTCAGGCTCCCCAAGTGGCGGATGTCCTTGCCACGCAACATGAACACGACCATCTCAGCAAGGTTCGTGGCGTGGTCCCCCATCCGCTCAAGGTACTTGGCGATTGCCTGAATCTTGATGGCGCGGTTGATGGTCTTGGGGTCGGCCATCATGTAGGTCAGCAGCTCTCGGAACACCTGTCCGTAGTAAGCGTCAACGATGTGGTCCTTCTCGAGCACCGCGTGTGCGCGATCTGCATCGTGGGCCACGAATGCATCGAGGGTCTCGCGGATCATACTCTGCACCACATCGGCCATCTTCGGCAGGTCGATATAGGGTTTGAGCTGCGGCTCCGCGTTGAGCTCAATCGTGCGCTCGCAGATATTAACGCCAAGGTCCGCGATTCTCTCAAGGTCCGTGACGATCTTGAGCGCTGTCGTGAGAAATCGCAGGTCCGACGCCACCGGCTGTCGGCGCGCCAGAATAGTGAGACACAGGTGGTCGACCTCGATCTCCAGGCGGTCAACACGCCGGTCGCCGTCAATTACGTCTTTCGCGAGTCCGGAATTCCGATCGGTGAGAGCCCTGATGGAGGACGTGATCATCCCCTCCACGCGCGCTCCCATCAGCAGGATCTGCTCTCGGAGGGAGGTGAGTTGCTGTTCGTACTCGCGATCGGTGTGTGGGGTCGTGCTCATCCGTATCTCCCAGTGATGTAGTCTTCTGTGCGCCGGTCTGACGGTTTCGTGAAAATGCTGTCGGTGCGGCCAAACTCGACCAACTCGCCAAGGAGCATGAAGCCGCAATCCTCTGACACGCGAGCCGCTTGCTGCATGTTGTGCGTAACAATGACGATGGTGTAATCCTTCTTCAGCTCTTGCATGAGCTCCTCGACGCGTGTCGTGGAGATCGGGTCCAGTGCGGAGCATGGCTCATCCATCAGGAGAACTTCAGGTTGCACCGCGAGGAGGCGAGCGAAGCAAAGGCGCTGCTGCTGCTCCCCAGAGAGTGAAAGGGCGATCTCCCTCAACCGATCTTTGAGCGTTTCCCACAGCCCAACCGCAGAAAGGCTTCGGGCCACTATCTCGTCAAGCTCCTTCCCATTCGTCGTGCCGTGCACCCGAGGACCGTGAGCGACGTTGTCGTACACCGAGAGCGGGAAGGGGTTCGGGCGCTGAAAGACCATCCCCACGCGTCTGCGCAGAGAATGAACGTCCTCGCCGTACAGAGGCCGACCGAAGATCTCGACGTCACCGGTGACTCGGACGCCAGCAATGAGGTCATTCATGCGGTTGAAGGTGCGCAGAAGCGTCGACTTCCCACAACCCGACGGACCAATAAGAGAGGTGATCCGTCTCGGTGCGACAGAGACGGTGACGTCCTTGATGGCATGAAAGCCGCCATAATAGACGTTGAGGCCGCGTGCTGTTATTGCCTCCATGTCAACCAAACTTCCCCGTAACGTACTGTTCCGTCCGTGGGTCGGACGGGAAAGTGAAAATCTTGTCCGTGTCGTCTATCTCGACCAACTCGCCCATGAGCAAGAACGCTGTGCGGTCGCCAACACGCGCCGCCTGCTTGGTATTGTTCGTGACGAGTATCTGGGTATGAGCCGTTTTGAGCTCCTTCATCGCCTCCTCGACCTTCGCGGTAGATATGGGGTCGAGGCCAGAGCACGGTTCGTCGTACAGAATCACTTCTGGCCCCACGGCCAGAGTCCGTGCGAGGCAGAGCCGCTGCTGTTGTCCACCCGACAAATTGAGCGCGGAGGTGTCCAGCCGGTCCTTCACCTCGTCCCAGAGGAACGAGGATCGAAGCGTGCTTTCAACGATTGTGTCCCCCTCGTTCTTTCGGATTGTCCGCTTGAGTCGTATCCCAAACAGAACATTTTCTCGGATCGTCATCGGGAGCGCAATGGGCATCGCGTACACCATTCCCACTCGCCGTCGCAGATCCTCGACGTCTTCTATGTTGCCAATGTCCCGACCATCCAACAGGATCGATCCGGTCACCGAAGCCTCGTGGATGCGGCTAAGCATGCGATTGAGCGCCAAGAGCAGGCTAGACTTTCCGGAGTTCGCAGGGCCAATCACCGCGAGGATTTCCTGGTGGCGAACGTCGAACGAAACACCGTTGAGCGCCGGTGTTGCACCAAACAGGATCGTAAGCTCTTTGACCTCAATCTTTGGGTTGCTTTGGGTCATGCAGCCCTCCGCCCACGCATCAGGCGGTGCATCAGAGTGTAGGCCGTCGTGTTGATGATCAGGATTGTGCAGATCAGTACGGCGGCCGTGGCATAGGCGTTCTCATTGGAGATACCTTCGCGAGCGAGGATGTAGAAATGGACTGCCATCGTCCGTGCAGAATCGAAGACGGAGGTTGGTGTCTGGACAGCCGAACCGGCGGTAAAGATGACAACCGCAGTCTCCTCAATCGACCGGCCTATCCCGAGAATCACGCCGGTGAGAATTCCGGGAATGGCGTACGGAAGTACGGACTTGGTGACCACTTGCCAGCGCGTGGCTCCGAGAGATGCGGCCACATCGCGATACGACGTGGGAACCGAGCGAAGTGCCTCCTCGGCGGTGCGGATAACAGTGGGAAGTATCATTGCCGCAAGTGAGAGCCCGCCCGACAGCACCGACCATCCCAAACCCAGGATGTTGACGAAGAGAATGAAGCCGAAGAGCCCGAAGATGATCGACGGGACCCCCGCAAGGCAGTTGATGCCAAAGCGGATCGTCTGGGTGAGTCGTCCTTCGCGGGTGTACTCCGCGAGGTAGATGGCGCTCGCGATCCCAAGGGGAGCGGCGATGCCCACCGATACGAGGACCATGAGCAGTGTGCCGACGATTGCCGGAAAGATCCCACCCGCGCGGCCCATGTCCAGGATCGGCTCAGTCAAGAACGACCAGCTGACGTGCCTCAATCCGCCGGCAAGTACGAAGCCAACGACGAAGACGAGTGCGCCCACCGCTGAGGCAGTGGCGGTCAGGAGCAGCCCTTTCGCGATAGCCTGGGTGGTTCGCGGTGCGATGCGCATCTTTTAAAACTTCCTTCTCGCAAACCTGAGGGCCGCGCCGTTCAGGATCATGATGAAGAAGAAGAGGATGACGCCAGTGGCAAAGAGCGCCTGCCGATGCTCTCCCGTGGCGTAGCCCATCTCGATGGCGATGTTCGCGGTAAGGGTTCGAACTGAATCGAGGGCCGAGTGGGGTATTGCGGTCGAGTTGCCGGAGATCATGATGACCGCCATCGTCTCACCGATCGCCCGGCCCATTCCGAGAATGACCCCAGCGAGGATCCCCGCACGTGCGGCAGGAAAGAGCACCCGCCAGACGGTCTGCCACTCTGTCGCCCCAAGCGCGAGTGATCCCTGCTTGTAGCTTTTCGGCACGGCCTGCAAAGCATCGATCGATATACTGACGATCGTTGGCAGGGTCATGATCGCAAGTACGCAAGAGGCGGCGAGGATCGAGAGCCCTGGGCCTCCCAAGCGGATGCGGATGAGCGGTGCCAGCCACATCACACCCAGAAATCCATAAACCACCGACGGGATGCCGGCCAGAAGCTCAATCGCCGGCTTGAGGATGTTCACCCAGCGTGGCGAGGAAAACTCGGCGAGATAGACAGCGCAAGCCACCCCGAGCGGCACGCCAATGAGCAGAGCACCCAATGTAATGCAGAGGGAACCGATGATGAATGGGAGAATGCCGAACTGCCCCTGCAATGGCGACCAGTCCCTCCCCAGCAGGAATGCGCCGAGGCCCGATCTCGCCATGATAGGAACACCTTCTTTGAAGATGAACAGAGCGATGAGCGCGAGAATGGCAGCCGACGAACAGGCCGCGAGAAGTAGGAGCCGTGAGACGAGCTTGTCCATGCTATTTCGCCGGGATGAGCCCTTCCTTTTCGAGGACTCTCTGGGATGCATCGGCCATAACAAAGTCAATGAACTCCCGCACCATGGGGCTTTGCTCCCCCTTGGTCAGCAGGAAGATTGGGCGTGCCAGCGGGTAAGTGCCGTTCTTCACGTTCTCGTTGCTGGCAACAACGCCCGCGTAGGAGATCGATTTCACCCGGTCGTTGACCAGTCCGATGGAAAGGTAGCCGATGGCGTCGGGATTGCTCGCCACCGCTTCGCGAATCGTGCCATTGGAGTTCTGGAAAAGTGCATTCGGCGAAAGTTTGCTGTCACCGAGAACCAGCTCCTGAAATGACCTTCGCGTGCCACTGCCCTCCTCGCGCGAGATGATTCGGATCGGCGCGTCGGCACCGCCAAGATCCTTCCAGTTGTTGATCTCTCCCGTGAAGACGCTGCGCGCCTGTGTCGCAGAAAGCTCAGCAAGGGCATTCTTGGGGTGTACGACGAGAGCGATGCCATCGCGGGCGACGACCGTTGGCGTCAGTGTCTTGGCCTCCTCCGGAAGCGTGAGAAGGTCAGCCATGCCGATTTGTGCACTCCCAGCGAGCGCAGCCTGGACGCCGACTGCCGAGCCGCCGCCCTGCACGTTGACTCTCACGTCGGTGTGGGTTTCGAGGTATTGTTCGGCGAGCTTCTCTGCGAACGGCTGGAAGGCGGTCGAACCCGCCAGGGTAATCGTGTTTTCGCTCTTTCTGGCGCAGCCTGATCCTGAGCCTGAGATGGCTATCGCCAGCACAAAGAACGAAACTGTAGCCTTGGTACGAATCATGGTTGTCATTTCTGCACAATCCTCTCTGCAATCTGCGGCCGGACGTCTATCCGTGTTCTGTGACGTTTGTGTGACGGCTGTGAAAACTCTTCATGGCCGACTGTCACGGCGCAATCTAACCTACGAGCCTGCGAAACGGAGTTGGTTGTTCCAATGTGACTAGATATAGATCTGCAGGGTCAGCTTCACCTGCCAGTCTACCGGCGTGTCGGAGCGATGTTGCCACGACCGATCATAGTCCAACATCAAGATGTTGTGGCCTACGAGCGTGTAAGCGACGCCGGCGATGACTCGCGAGCGGGGAATTCCAACACCGCTCGAGCCGTCGCCATCCGAGTCGAAATAGTCGTAACGACCGATGATCTTCGAGTCGATCCACGGTAGCCGCATTTCGCCGAACCCGGACCAACCTTCGTAACCGAGCGCGTTGCCTGAGGAGTCGACGCGGCTGCCACTCTGGTTGCCGCGGCCGAGCACGTATTGGCCGGTAATGACGAAATACTCGTGTTCGAAGCTGGCAAAGATGTCGTGCAGTTGCCATTGGGGCTCGGCTTGGGAGTTGCCCGCACCGTAGACGAAGAAATGTGCGAGTTGCAGGTTCGCAAGCCACGGGCCCAACGGTCGCACGGCGAGACGGGACATGAACACCTTGTTCGCGTTGGCTTCAACCGCGTGGTAACCGCCACCGTTGTAGACGCCCAGGGCAAAGCTGCCCCACGTGCCTGGATTCGCCCGGTTGACCTGATCTTGGTACTCTTGGGGCAGCTCGCGCCCCAACAGCCCAGACACCGTCACTCCGAGGTCGGCCGAGTTCAACAGACCGTTGCGCTCGATGAACATCATCCCTTGCATACGGTTGTAGTTGAGGTGCTCCTCGAGCTCGAACCATGGAGTGTGGACAATGCCAGCTTCGAGCTGCGTGTCGCTGATGAACGCGGTATCGACTGGCAAAACGAATCCCGCATACATGTATTTGAGTCGTACCTTCCAGTCGCCTGATTCATCCTGGTGGGTGTCGAAGGTCACCCGAGGTTGTAGCCACCTGGTCGGTTTGAGCTTCAACGTCACGTAGCCGCGACTGATATGTGCACGGTTGAACGTTTCGCCGCCCTCTTCGCCGCCGCCGGCGTGCAGATACCAGACTACTCCCAGGGACACCTTGTCCCACAATGACTCCTTCTTTGGCGCTTCGAGCGCTGCCCCAACGTCCTTTTCGGCCTCTTCGGCCGCGACTTGATTGGCCGTCAGCAGACAGAATAGTAGGACCCACCCGCTGTTTGTCTTCACGCTCATATTCGTTAACCTTTCTGGCCACCGTCGGCTCGGGCGGTCGAGGCAAACTTGCCGACACTTTGAGGCAAACTTGCCCGCACACTGCATCGGCGGCTTTCCTTGATTTTCTCTAGCGGCGGGAGACTGCCTGCCGATTGTTACGAGCGTATGACGGGCGGGCAAACTGTTGGTGAATTCGAAGGGGTTTGAGACCTGCAACTTTGATTCGCCGCGACACATGGTAGCCCAGAGAAGTCGTTCCCTACCATCATCTGGAGGCTGTCATGCCGGTCCCTCGGCGCCGACACGTTCGCGGTTTGGCGACAAGTGTCGTTCCCGGCGCCTTCTCTCACCGGATTGCAGAAGCAGGATGTCACCTGGTACGACATCGGCGGCCGCTACGTGCGAGACCTGGCCGTCGCGGCGAACCACCGCGGACTCAGGCACCATCTCCCCAAGGGCCGTAATCGCCTTCTGCGCCCGGAGTTCTTGGATGAATCCGATGATGGCGTTCAGCGCGACGACGCCGAGCACGACGGCACCGTCAGTCACCTTGCCAAGAAGGAGGGCGATTCCACCTGACCCGAGGAGCACGAACAAGAGCGGACTGTTGAGCTGACGCAGGAGCAGCTTGAGCGGGCCGCCCGGACGGGCCA
>Ga0156400_1268_pt1 | contig 32015 bp, 27 predicted proteins | sample RifOxyA3_FD_108044 | JGI IMG/M metagenome (GOLD analysis project Ga0156400, IMG submission 108044) | Deltaproteobacteria bacterium RIFOXYA12_FULL_58_15
AACTAACCATATCATGCCATATGCTATAGGCATGAAAAAGGTTAACGCTCTTCGTCTTCGGCAATCGCTCGGCAGCCTTCTCCGGGAGCTTGAGGAGGGAGGGGAACCCATCAGTGTCGAACGCCACAACCGGCCGGTGGCGGTCTTGATTTCGCCGCGCGACTTCAAAGAGCGATTCGCCGATCACGATGCGTTCGAGGAACGACGCCAACTCGTGGCCGAGATTCACGAATTCCGCAAGCGGCAGGTTGAAGACGAGCCCTCGACGGTCGCTGTTTTGCGCGAGCTCCGGGACCGAGGATGATTCGCGTCCTAGATGCCTCGGTGGTGGTCAAGTGGTTCGTATCAGAGGATACGGCGTCCACAGAGAAAGCCGCCGACCTCCTTGAGCAAGTCCTGAGCAACCCACGCGCCTTCGCTGTGCCCGAGCTGTTGTTTTCTGAGTGTCTGCACGTGTTTGCCAGGCGACTCAAGAGTCAGGCCGACATGGATTGGGCCATGGACCATGTGTTTCGACTCGGCCTGGTACCCTTGCGCTTCGATGCAACCGTGGCCAAAGCTGCAACCCAGGCGATGGCGGGTGGAATGACCGGCTACGACGCTACTTACTTCGCATTCGCCAAGCTCGTGGGCGGCAAGTGGGTCACTTTCGACAAGGCCGCATCGGCCAAAGCCTTGGACAAGGATCTGGTGGAGCTGTTGTAGGTGCCCGCGATAGGTTTCTCGAATGAACCCAAGTACCGGCGACGCCTCCCCTTGCTCTTTCGCAGCCTCATTTCATAACACCGTTGGCCTCCAGCTCGCCGATGGTGTTTCCTAACGAAATCAACTGATTGTAGATCTCAATCAGTTCGTTCACTTGCTTCTCCATCACCATCGGCGTCCTAGGGGTCGACTTTTTGCCACCCTTCTTCTTCACTTTTCGTCCACCTTGTCGTTTGCCTTTGCGCTTCTTCCCTTTTGCCTTAACGGCATCCTCGACCGTTGCGGCAGTTGAAGTGTCACTGACGAGCGCTGCATCATAAGCGATTGCTTTGTCAACTGCTTCTCGGGCACTGCGCGCAGCGCCGACAAACTTATCGAAAGTGGAGCTGTAGGTCGCGAACACCGGATGCAGTTCACCCCGTTTTGCCTTCCATGCCGAAAGCTCCTTGTTTGTCACATCCAAGGCTTCAATTCGCTCCTTGAATGATTCTGGACTGTCAGCTTCAATGATCTGTTTTGCCGCAAGTTGGGTTTTTTGCACCCAAAACCCAAAGGTTTCTGTATCTGCATCTGCCAACGCGGCTTGGGTCACCGCAGTCTCAGCCACCGAGAGTAATTTGTTGAGCTTGGAGAGGTTGTCATGAAATGCCGTGATGTGGCTGAGCATCTTTGAATGGAGCTCTTGGCCTTTCGCGCCGTTGTCTTGTTTGTTTTCACCCGAATCGAGATAGGACTTCACGGCGTCGTAGGTCGTCGACATCTGCTCAGCCGCTTCGAGTGCAGCGTTTGCGACGTCAACGGTTTCGCTCATTGAGCCCGGAGCGTTTCCTTCTCCAGCTTTGAATGCCTCGCGCACTTCATCGAGCTTGCTGCGTGCCCAGTTGGTTTCGAGACGGTAGTTCTTGTTCGGTTTGTATTCCTTACCAATGGCACCGAGGTAGTCATCGGCCAATTCTTTTGGCTCCTCGATAATGATATTGAAACCTCTGGCGTAAGACCCGAGAGCTGCTTCCTCACTCGAGCACGAGTTAATTGCCGCCATTACCAGGTACATCAAAAATACTCTGAGTTTCATCGAACTCTTCATGTTGACTCACCTTGATTGACGATCATTTCCCAAGAGACGTCAGTGTCGTCAGTGCTGGATCCAACCATATTCTGTCGTCAACGGGAGGGCAGTGTCGTTGAGATTTCTCATGGGGTCAATTGCTGACCTCACAGTCTCAACGGCAGGCGTACTTCTTCGCCATTGCATTCTCCTGGCTTAACATTTCTCCTGATCCCAAAGCAGCATCCATGCCATCGTTGCCCCATCCATGAATCAACCAGTTACGCGCTCCAATCGACGCCAGCGGCAACTCCATGGAACCCTAGGGTCGCAACCTGGAACCTTCGGGTTGCCGGGGTTGCTCCCAAATCCACGCTTGGCCAATCCTAGAAATCCTGCGATGAATGGCTCATGAACGGGAGACAACAAATGCCCTGGCGAAATCGCACCGCACTCTCATGTGCCCTCATGGTAACGTCGATCGCATGTGGCGACTCGGTTTCTGTCGATGTCGGCATCAACAACCTTGCGCAGACGCATACGCGAGATGTCGGAGACCTGACCTGTCAAGAATTGCACGACTGCATCATCGGCTGCCCGACGAACGACGAAATCTGCGTTATTGGCTGTCATGAATCGGCCACGGTACAGGCAGAAACAGAGCACACCGCCATGTACGATTGCCTCGACGCAGAGTGCGGGTCGTTTGAGGGTGATGCTTGGCAGACCTGTGCGCAAACCCAATGCATCGAACAGCTTGCTCTTTGCTTTCCGCCAGACAACTGCAACATTCTCGGTGGCGATTGTCCTATCGGTGCAGCCTGTTATCCAACTCCGACAGGTGATTTCGGTTGTCGTGGTACCGCCGGTGCCAGTCGTGGTTCCCCGTGCACCGAAGGTGTGCCCCTCGCGTGTGCCGATGGCACAATCTGTTTTGGGGATGGCACCGAGGATGTTTGTTCCGCCTATTGCTACACCGCGAGTGACTGTGACGAGAGCGAATTCTGCGCTCTGCCGCTCTTTGGCGGCATTGATGACCTCGGCGTCTGTTTGGAGGGAACCCCCATGGACGCCGACAACGACGGCCATTTCACTCCCGATGACTGCGATGACTATAACAGTGCCGTGTATCCTAACGCGGTCGAAACATGTAACGACACTCTCGACAACAACTGCAACGACATCGTCAACGAAGGCTGCGCAGTACCAAGTGTGACCTCAGACGCTGCCCCGGCCGATGGAGGATGCTCGGCGATCCCCGCCCCCACCAGTCTGGATGACCTCGTGCCGGGCATGGTGTCGGGCATGGTGATCGTGCTTCGCCGCCGCCGGCAAAGATTCCATGCTCAAATCTGTGCCTACTGAATCTCGATACGATGCTCACCGGCGGGGAGCGTTAACGGTCAGTCGAGCGCTATTCCAATTGAATGTCGTGGTCGTTCGACTCATTTGATCGCGAAGGAGGAAGAGGTGTCGTGGGTGGTCAATGGCTCGCCGCGGCCGCCAGCACCAGGTTCAGATCATCGCCGTCAACCGCTCCATCGCCGTTGAGGTCGTAAAGCGGATCATAACCGCCATCGACCCGGCGCTCGTCGGGAAGGAAGCTGCCCTGGCGCAGGGCGACCTCGATGAGATCAACACCGTCGACGACACCATCGAAGCTGACGTCGGCACGATCCGCGCCAGGGGTAATCTCTCGGACCATGGTCCAGCGCGGGTCGAACTCGACCAGCACCGGATAACCCTCGAGCCCCCAAACCACGTGACCGCTGCCGTCTTCACCCACCGTCAGACTCTCGTTACGCGTCGTGCCGTCGGCGAAGGTGAGGCGGACCGGTAGGTTGAAGGCAAAGGGGTCGTCGGTGAGGGCGAACAAGGCCAGAGTGGTTTCTGTCGCGCTGGTTGCCACCGCCGGTCTCACCTCGAGGTGGGGAAAGCCCGGTTGCAACAACCACTGCTCGACGTCGGCACTGGCATCGTAACCGCTGCTCGCCGCGATCTCGCTGACAAACTTGTCAATATCGGTGTGTCCCGGCCCGCTCTGCACAAGCGCGCGTAGAGCAGCGGTGAAGGGGGCCTCACCGGCCGCCTCCTCAAAGGTGCGCAACACCGTCGAGCCCTTGTGATAGATGACAAACCCGTAGGCTGGCGAGTTGAAGACTTTCGGATCGAGGACCGCGACATCGGCGTTCCCCGTGCGGCGGTACATGTACCACACGGCGTTCATCCGGCTGCCCGAGGTGCGCATGGCATCGTCGTAGAGATGGCCCATGGCCCGCCACGCGCTGTACTCAGCGAATGCTTCGGTGAAGAAGGGGTGGTTTCCCGATGACATGTGGCCCCACCAGGTGTGACCGAACTCGTGCGCCACCCCCTGCTCAACAATATAGGCGTACTCATCCCAGAAAACGTACTCGTTCAGGAATATGGTGCCGAGCAGTCCCATCCCACCAAACGGCAGACTGTTGGGTGTGGTAACGAGATAGGCGTGGTCAGCCGGCATAGGTGTGTAGAGCTCGTTGTAGTAGTCGAGCACCTCAGCGGCGATTGCGACCGCGTGCTCCATCTTTGTGACATGAGCGGATGGGACGTAGCCGGTCACTGGAAAACCCGTCTCTGAAGTGACCGCCTCCATGTCTCCGGCATAGAGCCCCACCCCGTCCGTGGGATAGTCGAAGGAGAAGACCCAGGTCGCCGTGCCGTCGCCATTGTCGCTCCTCTCCTCCTCGGTTCCCTGCACTGACACCACGTCTTGGCTCGCGGGAGCGACGACGGTCAACGAGCCGACAAATTGGTCGAAGGCGAAGACACTGCTCAGGTACCACGCCTCACCAGCCGAGGTCATCGGCAAGATTGTCTGATGGGAGTCATGCACGCACCACTGGTAACCTGGGTAGAATAGGCTGGCGCAATCGAGCTCGCCGCGGGCGACCATGTGGACCTTCGTTTGGGTGCCGGCAGGCAACTGCGAGGGAAGCGCGATGTCGGTGATGTAGCCGGGATCTGAGAAGCTATCGCTCCAGCCCACCGGCGTACCGTCGACATCCACCGACGCAAGCGGCAACGCGAGGGTGGCAAGGTGGATCGCCGACGCGGTCTCGCCCAGATCGAGGGTTAGCTCAATCTCGATTTGCATCGGCGTAGCCGCGAGATCGATCCACACGTGTTGCTCGATGAAATCGTCGACTTGCGCTGTGGCCCACCCTGGAAAGCTGACGATAGCCGTGATCGCGAGCGCTCGGCAGAATGTGTACTTCATGACTCACCTCCCTTACGCACGATCGTGCCGCCGGCTGCTGACGTGGCGACAAAGGCACCGCCAGCGCGCCGGAAGACCACACGCTCGACACGCAATGGAGTGGGAACCTCGCCGGTGACGTCGAGCGGGAAGGTCGCCAAGAGCACGGGGCCGTCCAATGCGGTTTCGCCGAGATCGCGGCGGACGCCGCCAACTGCGAGATCGTCCGCGCGCGCCGACTGCAGATACAGGGCTGCCTCTGAGCTGGATCCCAGAGCGGCAGCCGGCGTTACCTCACCGGCTGCGGTAACCACGCCGTCGTCGAGTCGCACGTGGAACGAGTAGCCGAGCACCGCGCCCACCTCTGCGGCCCACACCTCGAAGGTCAATCGCGTGTCATGGGTGTCGGCGTGTTGCAGCCACAGCCGCGGCCCGCTCGGCTGTGCGTCTGCGTTGAACGACAGGGCCTTCTGTTCGCCGCACCCAGAGACCGCACCGAGTACCAACAGAACGATGACCGTGACTCTGCTCGGCAGCCGCGTTCTCTCATAACGTCGTTGGCTCATGGAAACCTCCATTCTAGTGTCGCCGCCAGATCCCGGCGGCTCAGTTCAAGACGCGTACAAGCCGACCCTAGCCATTTGGCACGACTCGCGCTATGCGAACTGTGCCAAACGTGCTGCGTTTGGTGCCCGGGCGGCATATTGGGACGGGCTACAACCGAGTTGACGGCGGAAAAAACGACCAAACCTGCCGAGGTCCGTGAACCCAACCGCCATGGCTGCTTCGGTGACGCTGCAGCGACCACGGCGCAACAGGGCAGCGGCACGTGCCACCCGAATGGTTATGAGGTACTGATAGGGGCTCATGCCGACCTGCAGTCGGAAAAGGCGCATGAAGGTGAAGCGGCTCAGACAGGCCGTGTGCGAGAGATCGTCGATCGCCAGCGGTTCGGCGTAACACGACTCGATCTGCTCCAATGCAGCGGCGATGCGGCGGTCATCGATCCGCGGGGTTCCGCTGAGTCCATGGGCCCGCAACAGCTCGACCACGAGAGAGTCGGTGATCCCTGCCACGGCCAAGCTGCGGCCTGGCAGCTCCTCGGCGGACTCGTCGCTCAGACTCCGCACCAGTCGTCCGATGCGCTGGGGGGTCTCCAGCAGGCCGGGATCCAAGACGCGTGAGACGCCTAGCCCAATCGCCTCGGCCACCTCGGTTACCACGTCGGGGTCGAGCCACAGCGAGACAGCAGCAGTGTTGGCGGCAATGCGCGAGCCATGCTCGATCCCCGCCGGCACGACCACCACGGTGTCAGCCGCCGCCGTAATCTCTTGGCCGCCGATACCATAGAACACCGCTCCGCGATTGATCCACGCGATCTCGATTGCCGGGTGCGCTGCCGGTGGCCACGGCGCGCTGCTCTCGGCTCCGTGCAGCCAGGTGCGTACACGCAGATGTTCGCTCAACCTGACATCCGAGGAGAGAGGATTGCCTGGATTGCCTAACCGTAGTTTGGCGATTGCCACGGATTCATTCTAGACTCTCGCGCCGGGTTGGGGAAGCCCCGAGCTAAGCGGTTCAGCGGCCATCCCACAATGGTTGCAAAAGCCGGAAACAACCAGAGGGCCGCCGCACCAGCGACAATCCACCATTTGAAGTCGAAGGTCTCAACGCCGCGAACCCAATTCTCCAGCTGGCCTTCGCCAATGACCACCTGAGGTATCAAGGCCACCACCAAAATCAACAAGCCGGCGAGGCAAAAGAGCGCGATTGCGGCAATCAAGAGAACCCGTTTCAGTCTGCGTATCATGTTGAGGCGATAACACGATGCTCAGGCAAAAGCATCGCTCGCGACGGTTACGTGCCCGTGAGGACTCATCGAGAACATCAATGAGCGGTCCTAGCGCCGCGAAGTCCCCCGAGGTCGCCGTTCACTCCTGGCTGGGAATAGAGTCGCTGTGCGGCGCGGACGTACCCAGCGTAATGCGACCAGGAACCGCCGCGGGCCATCCGGGCGAGCCCAGCATCACCGGGCGACACCTCGGGATCAATGACCGACTGGGAAGGATAGTCGGCTCTTGCATCCCAACACCATTCATCAAAGAACTTCGCGCCGTGCATGCACCACCGCACAGAACGCATATCACCAAGCCTTGCCGAATACCGGACATCGCCAAACAATAGCCGCTCCACTTCGCCGGTGCCAGCTGCCGGGATTGCATGTCCATCGCTGGGATGCACTTCCAGGCCTCAGATTCACCAGGCTCAAACGGCGCTGCGATCAGAGACACCATGGGTTGTCTCGAGACGTTGCGCCACTGCACGAGGATGTCCTCTGGGGTGTTGTCGGAATGGTAGATCCGCAAGTCGCAGCTTCACGGTCGATGGTGTAAAAAGTCGGTCCGGGCAAACCGACGCCCATCAGTTTGCGGCGTGATGTTGCGCGGCACCTTTTGCGAGAGCAGCGCCTGATGTAGGGTCTCGCCGTGAAACAACTGTCCACCCAAGTTTTGGCGAAGCACCGAATTCCCTGGAACGCCGTCTACTGGGGAGTCATCCTGGTGTTGGCGGGAGGGGCATTTGCCTTTGGTGTGGGTGTACAGCTGAAACGCAGTGGTCGATTCATCTTTGAGGATGCAAAACTCAAAGACGGCGATTCCGTAAGGGTAGTCCTCATCCTCAACGGCGACGAGCTGTTGGTCGACAAGGGTGGCCATCGCGGCCGACTGCGCATGCTCGGCATTCGCTCCTTTGATCCGGTGGTCAATGAGAGGCAGATCACCAATCTTGGCGAGGGGGCTATTGAATTTCTGAACCGCTACACCAGTGAGAAAGACGTCAAGGTTATTTTCGATAAGCCCATTATTGATGAGCATGGGCGATACCTCGCCTATCTCGAGGTGGACGGAATCGATGTGAACCACCTCATGGTCGAGCAGGGCGTGTCGATGGTTCTCACCGAGTACCCATTTGCGCGCGAGACGGATTACCTCATCACCGAATCGTTGGCACGTTCTCGACGCGAAGGGATCTGGCGGGTTCACAAGGCCACCACTCGTATCGAGGCGCTGCGTCGCGAGTGGGCAAAGGCACGGGAAAAGCGCACGGGAAAGCTCCCACCTGACTATCTCCTCGGGGTTCTGCCATGATGCCATCTTGGCTGCGCAACCCCACGCAGGAAATGAAGGTCGTCATTCTCCTCTTTGCGGTAACCGCCTATGCCACCGCCGGCTTCATGTTTTTCGAGATCGACGACCGCCCCGAGTTGCGTTGGGTCGATGCGCTCTGGTGGGCGTTGGTGACCATGACCACCGTAGGTTTTGGTGACTATTTTCCCACGACCATAGCGGGCAGAGCGTTGGTAGGGGTTCCAACCATGCTAGTGGGCATGGGGATGCTCGGTTATGCCCTCGGTCAAATCGCCGGCTTCATCGTTCGTGCGGAAAAACTAAATAGGAAGGGAATGGCCGTGCAAAAGACCTCGGACCACGTCATTGTCTGCGGATATCCTGGCAAGCCACGGTTTCTCCGCATTCTCGAAGAGTTGCGGGGCAAGCCGACGCTGCGCGACTCGACAATAGTTCTCGTCGACGCCGAGCTTGAGGAGCTCGACCACGATCTGTCGGAGCAGAACGTTCGCTTCGTTCGTGGCCATCCGGCACGCGGGGAGACACTGTCCCGCGCCAACGTGGAGAATGCCTTCCGGGCGGTGGTGTTGGCCCGCGACGCGACGGACCCAGACAGCGACGACCTCACGGTGGCCATTTGTCTCATTCTGAAGAAACGACGTCCCGACATGCACGTGGTCGCTGAGCTGGTCGAGTCGGATAACCGGGAAGTGTTGGCCCAGACAGGATGCGAACACATTGTCTGTGTCATGGATCTGGCACCTGGCATTCTCGCTCAAGAGCTCCAAGATCCGGGTGTTGTCCACGTGCTGCAGGAACTGACGGTCTGGCACGAGGATCTCAACAACGTCTTCATTGTGCCCCTTGCCTTGGAAAATGGGCCAAAGACGGTGGATGAGCTACTGCGATGGGGTCGGACGCACCGCGCCACGCTGTTGGGCGTTCGCAGCGGTGATCGCGTCTTCCTCAATCCCGACCCGAACCAAGAACTCCGGGACGGCGATGGCGCAATCGTCATCTGTCAAACGCGGCCCGCGCACATTGAACTCTGAACATGGCGGAGCGTGCCCGATTCAAAGATCTCTTCGAGGCGAGCACAGCCCTCTCGCAAGCCGAGCTTCGTTTTGAGAAAGGCCGCCGCACTCTCGGCTTGATTGCAGGACCGTTGTTGTTCATCTTGCTCAATCTGTTCCCTGTCGCGGAGTTGTCATTTGAGGCAGCCAGGCTCTTGGCGGTCTTGGCTTGGATTCTCACCTGGTGGGTGACGGAAGCTGTGCCGATCCCGGTGACGGCCCTTCTTGGCCCGGCGCTGGCAGTTGTCTGTGGCGTGGGCTCTGCGAAGACCATGTTTGTCTCTTTTGGCGATCCGATCATTTTCCTATTTCTAGGCAGCTTCATCATCGCGGAAGCGATGTTCACCACCGGACTCGACAAGCGGTTTGCCTACGCGATTCTCTCTCTCAAGTGGGTTGGCTCGTCGGCTTCGCGGATCCTGATTGCCTTTGTTGTTATTACCGCTGGCTTGTCCATGTGGTTGTCGAATACCGCCACGACGGCAATGATGTTCCCCATTGGCATGAGCATTCTGACGGCGTTGTCACGATTGATGGAACGCTCGACCGGCAAGACCGTCGATCTCACCCGTCTGCGCTATGGAACGGGCTTGATGCTCGCCACCGCGTACGCAGCGTCAATCGGCGGTATCGCGACGCCTGTGGGTACGCCGCCCAATCTCATCGTTCTCGGCCTGCTCGATAAGTTGCTGCACGTCAACATTTCCTTTTTCCAATGGATGATGCTGGCGAGCCCGGCGATGATCTTGATGCTCGTCTTTCTCGTTGTCTACATGTTGCGAGCGATGCCCCCGGAGATGCGGGACATCGCCGGCAGTCGACAATACATACTCGAAAAACGGGCTGGACTCGGTAGCTGGACGAGACAAGAGAAGAACGCCATGATTGCCTTTGCGGTCACGGTCAGCCTGTGGGTTCTGCCTGGTGGTCTTACGGTTCTTGTGGGTGCCGATTCCCCGTTCACCCATGCCCTGCACGCCTTGTTGCCGGAAGCGGTGGTGGCGGTTTTCGGTGCCGTGTTGTTGTTTGTTCTGCCAGTTGATTGGCGCAAGCGGCGTTTCACTATGACCTGGAACCAGGCTGCCCACATCGATTGGGGCACCTTGTTGCTTTTCGGCTGCGGCATCTCTCTAGGAGAGGCCATGTTCAGCACAGGACTGGCCGACATGATGGGTCACGAGCTGATCGCGGTTACAGGCGCCAGCAGCCTCATCGCGCTCACCTTCCTTTTTGGCACAGTGACGCTTCTGCTAACCGAGGTGACCTCGAACACGGCTGGAGCGACCATGGTGTGCCCTTTGGCGATTGCTTCGGCCCAGGCTGCCGGGGTGAGTCCAATTCCTCCAGCCGTGGTCGTAGCATTGTGCGCCAGCATGGCCTTCATGTTGCCCGTCGCGACGCCGCCAAACGCAATCGTCTACGGTTCAGGGTGTGTGCCGATCACAAAGATGATCAAACACGGTGCCCTGTTCAACCTCGCCAGCATTGTGTTGGTGCCGGTTCTGGTTTTGGCGATGTGCGCATTGCTTGGCATCAGTTAGGCATAGTCCGCGTCGTCTTGACTTCGTTGGGTCGGATCCGCATCTTTCCAAGCGAAGCGGTGATCAGGCGGGATGACTCCTCAAGAGCAAAGCATGCGGCAATCTGACAACGGCACGCGCGTATCCGACAGACTGACGTTGGCATACCTGCTTTCTCTTTCGGCGTTGGCGGTGCTGGTCATCGCTGGACAAGTGTTTGTGCAGAAACTTCTGGTTGAGCAACAGGCAGACAGTAGCACTATCAACCTTGCGGGTCGGCAACGAATGCTCAGTCAAAAGATCGCCATGCAAGTCATGGCGGCTGAACACGCGACGTCCCTGGAAGAGTTGCGAATCGCGAGCGGTGGGCTTGAAAAAGACCTCAAGGCCTGGCAAACGGCGCACGCACAACTGAGCCATGGTGCGGTGCAGGACCCGGGGAGTGAGAGCGGCAACACGCCCCCGGTGCGGCAGTTGTTCGACGACATCCGGGATTCTTACCTTAGACTCAGTCACGCAGGGTACCAGGTTCTGGAGCGGATGCGCCACCCATCGTCTGTTCCCCCCAACATCGCCGAGTGGGTCGTCGAGGCGGAAGCCGGTGCCGCGGAGTTCCTCGTATGGATGGACGCCATTGTTCTCCAGTACGAGAGTGAGGCTCGTGGGCGAGTCGACCTCGCGAGTCGTGTGGAACTTGGCCTTATGAGCTTGGCCTTGGTGGTTCTGTTGCTTGAGGCCGTTTTGGTGTTTCGGCCAGTTGTGCGTCGGGTGCGTATGGGCGTGATCGACCTGGCCAACGCACGCCGCGTCGCCGAGAGTCGGGCCCATGAGCTGACTGAACAGTTTTCTCGATTGCGCAAGCACCTCGATGAGATCGCCCGGGGCCGTTCGCCGCAACCGCTGACTCTGACAGGGAACGTCGCAGGGCTAGATTCCATCGTTGGCGGTATCAACGATTTGGTAAGTGAGCTTACCAAGGCCAGCCATTTGGAGACCCGCCTTCGGCAATTGGCGCACCAAGATCCCCTAACCGGTCTGCCCAACCGTAAGCTCTTTGATGACAGACTGTTGATGGCGCACAACCGCGCTGTACGCAACCGTTCGCCCTATGCGCTGTTATTCATCGATCTCGACGGCTTCAAGTCTGTCAACGACACCTACGGGCACGAAGCGGGTGATCGAATGCTTGTGCATGTTGCCAATACGCTGCGCAAGACCGTGCGCACGAGTGACACAATATGTCGTTTCGGCGGTGACGAATTTGTGATCATCCTCGAGCAAATAATCTCTGCTGAGGACGCCAATCGGGTAGCCTACCAGGTGGGTGCTCAAGTTGCGGAACCCATTGTGTGGGAAAAGACCGAGCTGAGGACGGGGGCGAGTGTCGGTGTGGCGGTCTATCCTGAAGACGCCACCGATCCCCAAGCCCTTCTTCAACGTGCCGATGAGTGCATGTATGAAAACAAACGGCGCAGACAACAGGGTGGAGGAGGCATACCGAGCCGCATGCTTCTGGTTGACGATGAGCCAGAGAATCTGGACATTCTTGAGCGAACATTTGGGCGTTCCTTCAATGTCAGACGTGCCGACGACGGCGTCAAAGGATTGAGGATCGCTCGCGAGTGGAAACCCCATGTCGTCGTGTCAGACCAACGCATGCCCGGTTTGGAAGGAGTTCACTTCCTTGCCAAATTGAACCGAGAGTCCCCTGATATCGTCCGGGTCCTCGTGACCGGATACTCCGACCACGAGGCGACCCTCAGAGCCGTCAACGACGCCCACGTGGATGGGTTTTTCGAGAAACCGATTGAACCGGAGAACCTACGCAGGGCCGTTGAAGCGGCACTGCGAAACACCTCGCGCAGTGCAAGCGCTCGCAGGTGACGCGGTGGGATAGGCAAGCGTCGAGTGCCGCCTTTGTCAACAAATGTGTCCGGCCTTGACCCATTGGCTCGGGCATGAAAGTCAAAGGAGAACCGCTACTGAGGGAGTGTTGAAGTGCACACCGTTGGCCGCCATCTCCTGGTTGAGCTCCATGATTGTGACAAGACGTTGCTCGATGATCTGGATGCAGTGAAAACGACAATCCGCGAGGCCGCCAAAAGGGCAGGGGCATCGATTGTCTCTGAGTCATTCCACCGATTTGCGCCACAGGGCGTGAGCGCCTCTGTGCTGATTGCCGAGTCACATCTTTCCATCCATACTTGGCCAGAGGCAGGTTATGCGGCGGCTGATCTCTACACTTGCGGCGAGCTCAATCCGATGCCTGGGGTCGAATATTTGGCCGAAGCTTTCCGAGCGACGACTTTTAGCTGCGCGGAGATCATTCGCGGTCTCGATGACGACATAAGGACGGCAGCGCTGCCCGAATCGCCCGGGCGGCACAACATCGCCGCCCTATCGATTGTTACCGAGCTGCTGTGAGCGACATGACTTCTATCTCAGGCGGGGATACGAAATCCCAGCACTTCACCGAGACTCCGCACGGCGTCGACCCAACGTGCCGCGTAGATGTCGCCTGCGCTCGCTTTCAACTGCACTTCAGGAATGCACGGGGTCACCTCGGTGAAATAGATATTCTGTGTCGCCGCGAGGTCTGCCACAAACGGAAGATCACGCACCGTGGCGACAAGGTCGCGTAGGCTTTGGACGACGGCGAGGTCACCGATTCGGGCGGCGACATTGCGCATGCCGTTTTCGAGGTTGTGACTGGCTGCGTAACCGATGCCGTCCTCGTCGAGTCGCACCGCAGTCTCACGAACCTCGTCGAGGAGACGGTGGATCTCCTCGAGGTTGGGTCTGTCGGCCTCGAATTCGTTGCGCAGGCTGGTGTTGAGGACGAACTCGCCGGCAGCTTGGATTGCAGGTGGAGCTGGCAGGTTGAGGCCGCGCAAAAACCTCATCAACGGCGCGTGGGTTTCGTAGATGTCGCGGTATTTGGTCTCCGCCGCTTCCAAAGTAGGTGCTAGCACGGAGTCGAGGACGCGCCGCTGTTCGTCACGAAACAGGGAGCCGATGGAGTACTTGAGCTCGTGATAGTGATCATCGAGGAGGCGCAACACTTTGGCGAGATCACCCATGCGAAATGCCTCGGCCACCTCCTTGCGAAGCCCAGCGTACGCTTCTTCGCTTATGAAATCGTGGACGCCGCCATTGATCGTGTGGTCGCCGAAGTGAAGTACGGAAAAGCAGAATTGCCGAGTTCTCTCTGTGATTTCAGAAATGACTGTTATCTTGCCCAAGGCCAACTTGGCCATGCCGGCTCGGAACTCTTGGAAATCGTCACGCTCGACGCGATAACAGTAAACACGGCCACGATCGCTGTCCGGCTCAAACAACGACCGGATGGCGTAGTGGGCCGCGACGCTCGCGAGACTGACGCGTGTCGGCTCCACCATCGTCTCGAATAGCTGCCGACCATTGCCGACGCTCTGAAGGTTGCTTCGAGCAAACGCCAACTTCTCGATGAAAACGGGCTCGAGGTCGACACCGTTGACATCCTCGGCCAGTTGCATGGCTCGGGCGGCGTAGCAAAGTATTTGCACAGCCTCGATTCGGGACAGATCGTCAAAGAACCAGCCGCAGCTCGTGAACATCAACATCGCGTGGCGTTGCATCTCCAGCATCTGCAAGGCTGTCGCATGCTCGTGCTCGTCAAGCTTTCGCTTGCAATGTTCATCGAAAAAACGGTGAACCGTTTGTTGCGAGCGATCAAGGATCACATCAATGAAACCATTGCGCGCTGCCCAGGGGTCGTGGAAGAAGTCTGGGCCACGCTCCTCAAATACCTGGATGAGTTGGTCGCGAAGCCAGTTCAACGAATCACGCAAAGGTTTGCGCCAGGATTGGTCCGGGTACCGACCCATGTTGCAGCCACAATTGGCACGCCAGCGTTCGACGCCGTGGACGCAGGACCAAGAGGTGTTCTCTGCGACAATCGCCTCATGGGTTGGAGGCACGAGGGCGAGGTATTCCCCATAATTTGTCACACGTGCGAGCTTTGCCTGCTTGATGTGGCGAAATGCATACGCCAAAGCCATCTCACCGTGACGATGGTGATGTCCAAAGGTCTCGCCGTCGACAGCAATATGCGCTAGCTGCGCCTCGGGAGGACCATCCGAGAACACCGACACGACGCGGTTGGCGAACGCGACTCCGTCTTTGAGTAGATTTTCAAAGGCGACGGCTCGGGAGATGGGCCCGTCATAGAAGAAAAGGACGATGCTCTTACCCGATGGCAGGTAGGTCACGTAGGGCATTCGCGGATCGACTCGGGCACCGCTTACGTCGTGCCAGTCGTTGCTACCGATAGGGCGAACCCGTTGTGTTTGGTTGGGAGCGAGCACCGTGAAGGTGATGCCGTGATCGGCGAGGACCTCCAGTGTTCCTGTGTCCACTGCGGCCTCGGGCAACCACATTCCCTCGGGATCTCGACCAAACCGCCTCTCAAAATCGCGAATGCCCCACTCGACCTGGGTGATCTTATCCCGCGCATTGGCCAAGGGCATGATGATGTGATTGTACGCCTGAGCAATCGCAGAGCCGTGGCCCGAGAACGTTGCCGCACTCTGTTTGTCGGCATCGAGAATGGCTGCGTATGTTGCGGGGGCCCATCGCTCCATCCAGCTTAGCAGCGTAGGTCCGAAGTTGAAGCTCATCCGGGCGTAGTTGTTGTGGATCGCCTCGATATGGCCGTCCTTATCAAGGATGCGGGCAGCGGCATTGTTGGCGTAGCACTCCTCGGTGATCCTTTCGTTCCAGTCGTGATACGGCTGCGCCGTCTCTTGGCGCTCGACGTACTCGAGCCAGGGGTTCTCCCGCGGTGGTTGGTAGAAGTGACCGTGGATGCAGACGAATCGTTGAGTCATGGGTTATCCGTCGTGGCGCAAGAACACAGCAGCGAGTGGCGGCAGGGTGACCTCGATGCTGTAGGGGCGTCCGTGGTGGGGTGTCTCAACAGCCAGAACGCCACCGAGATTGCCGATGTCGCTGCCGCCGTAAATGCCAGCGTCGCTGTTGAGGACTTCCTGCCAAGAGCCAGGTCTGGGGACGCCCACGCGGTAGCCCAAACGCGGTACTGGCGTCATGTTATAGAGCAACAAGAAGACTGAACCTCCAGTTTTGGGTTTGCGCAAGAAAGTGAAGACGCTCGCGTCGGCGTCATTGGCGTCGACCCATTCAAAACCCTCGGGTCGAACGTCGTGTTCATGCAAGGCCGGCTCGTTGACATACAGTCGGTTGAGGTCAGTGATCAATCGCTGCACGCAAGCGTGATTGTCGAACTTGAGCAAATCCCACTCAATGCTAGCGTCGTGATTCCACTCGTTCCATTGGGCGATCTCCGACCCCATGAACAAGAGTTTCTTGCCGGGCTGACCAAACATGTACGAGTAGAGCAGACGGAGGTTGGCAAACTGCTGCCACATGTCGCCCGGCATCTTGCGGATGAGCGATCCCTTGCCATGTACAACTTCGTCGTGTGAGAGCGGCAACACGAAGTTCTCGGTAAAGGCATAGATCATGCGAAAAGTGAGCTCGTTGTGGTGGTATCGCCGATGGATTGGGTCGTGTTGCATGTAGGCGAGGGTGTCGTGCATCCAACCCATGTCCCACTTCAGTCCAAAGCCCAGGCCTCCCAGGTAGGTTGGGCGTGAGACCATCGGCCAATCCGTGGATTCCTCCGCCGCGTTTTGTGTGTCCGGAAACTCTTTGTAAGTCATCTCGTTCATTTGGCGCAGGAGACTGATCGCCTCTAGGTTTTCCCGGCCGCCATACTCGTTTGGGATCCACTCGCCCTGGGAACGGGAGTAATCGAGGTAGAGCATGGAAGCGACGCCGTCCACGCGCAGGCCATCTGCATGGCAGACGTCGAGCCAGAACATGGCACTCGAAAAGAGAAAGCTACGCACTTCGTTGCGGCCGTAATTAAAAATGTAGCTTTGCCAATCCGGATGAAAACCCTTGCGGGCATCTTGGTGTTCGTAGAGGTGGGTGCCGTCAAAATAGGCGAGGCCATGTTGGTCTGTTGGAAAGTGCGCCGGCACCCAATCGAGTATGACGCCAATACCAGCTTGGTGCAGCCGGTCGACGAAATACAAGAAATCGTCGGGTGAACCCTGACGACTGGTCGGGGCGAAATATCCGGTGACCTGGTAACCCCAGGAACCGCCGAAGGGGTGTTCCATCACCGGCATCAGCTCGACATGGGTGAAGCCGGTCCTACGCACATAGTCGGCGAGTTTGTCCGCAGCTTCGCGGTAGGTGAGCGATCGGTTGCCTTCCTCAGGCACGCGCATCCACGAGGCAAGGTGGACTTCGTAGATGGACATGGGAGCATCGAGACTGTTCTTCTTTGCCCGCCCACTCATCCAATCTTGGTCACCCCACTCGTGTCGCTGTTGCCAAACCCGCGATGCGGTCTTCGGCGGAATTTCGTGGGTGCGTCCAAACGGATCGGCTTTCTCGACTTCGTAGGACCAATAGCGCGAAAGCACGCGGTATTTGTAGATATCGCCATGTCCGACGCCCTGAAAGAAGCCCTCCCAGATGCCTGACGAGTCTCGAGGTTGCAGGCGGTGACTGCCACGGTTCCAACCATTGAAATCGCCCATCACCGCGACTTCTTCGGCATCCGGTGCCCAGACGGCAAAATAGGTTCCCGAGATGCCGTTGATGGTTCGCGGGTGGGCGCCGAGCCGGTTGTAGAGCTTGTTGTGGTTTCCCTGGTTGAAGAAATAGAGGTCTTCGCCGTTCAACAAGGACCAATCGTCGCGTTTGAGGGAATCGATCTTGGTGGTCATCGTGGTTGATCCTCAGTGAGAGCGTGTCCGGTGGGCTCTAGCAGGTTGCACAAACCCCGCAGGGGGATGAGCAACCAGTCGGGGCGATTGTTGAGCTCGTATTCGAGCTCGTAGGCCGCTTTCTCCAAGAGAAAGACGTCCAAAAGAACAGCGAAATCCTCAGCCGACGCGGGCAGGATGTCTGCAAGAGCGGCGTGTTCTTTGTAAGCTTGAAGGAAGATGGCGCTTACCCATGCGTGCCATATCCTGGCCCAAAGTTCGAGGGCCGTCTTGTCTTTCGCAAGAATCGAGTTGTGCTTGAGTGCGCTGACCGAGGCGTAGTGAAAAGAGCGCAACATGCCAGCAACGTCCCGAAGTGGCGAAACCTTCAAACGGCGTTCTCCTATTGAGTGCAAAGGCTCTCCTTCGAAGTCGATAATAACGAAATCATCACCGGTGTAGAGCACCTGCCCCAGATGGTAATCGCCATGACAGCGGATGCGCTTGGTGACAATTGTGTGGTCAAGCAGCAGCTTCGTCCTGCGTTCCATCTCCGACTCGAGTGAGAGGACGACTTGAGCATCCGTTTGGAGCGCGTCAGGGACGGTGTCCATACGCCGACGAAGGAGATCAAATGCTTGGACATTGCGGGCGTGAATCGACTCGTAGAGCGACTGCTGGTAGCGAGGGGTGAACGGCTCCGGGGCAAAGTCCTTTCCGGTCCCGGAGGCAAGCGCCGCGTGCAACTCTCCGGTTCGTTTGCCCAACAGCGCAGCCATCATGACGTAGGATCCAAGAGTGCTCACGACCTTCGCTGGTATGTCACCGCCACCCAACAAAGGGGTGCTCCGAACGGGCATCGGGCAGTCATTGGATTTTGCGTTGCTGGTCAATACATGCGTAAAGTAGTGGATCAGGGAGCCGAGGGTGAAGGTCCAGGCGTCACTCTCATTGGGGACGAAGCGTTGCAGCATGGCCACCGTGATCGGCTGCTTGCCGGGGCGGTGGTACTCCATGGCGCCCGCAACTTCGGGGGCATGGGCAAAATGGGCCTCCTCGGTGAGAAACCGCCCCACTTCAAGATCTGGATTGACACCTTCTTCGGTGCGTCGGAACAGCTTGAGAATCAACTTGTCGCCATAACGGACCGAAGTGTTGCTTTGCTCAGCTTGTACCACGTGTGCCACGAAAGAGGTGGGCTCCGCAGTGAGGAGAGACTCGAGAGCTCGGGTTGGCGTGGCGACCAGCTTGCCTCCATCGCCGTGCAGCGTGGTTTGGCGGGCGATGGTGTCGAGCAAGGCGTGGCAGAAATCGCGGTCATCGAGAGCCTCGAAGAGAACGCCCATCTTTTCTTGTTCACCCTTGATGTGTACGCGGGCAATGACAACGTTGTTCTGATAACGATCAGCGGCGGGAAATTCGTCGTCGGTGGCACAGGTCAGGGTGAGAAAATAGGTCTCTGATGGTCCCTCGTCGTAGTTGACTTCGGTCATCGCGAAAACGGCTGTCGATTCACCGTAGGGCAATTGAACGGTTTCGAGGATCTCTGCGCGTGTGACGGGCCTAGCTTTTCCACCGAACCACCGTCGTCCGGCGAGGTATTTCGGCAAGAGCTCTTCGACAACGCCCCTGTTCGATACTTCGAACAATCGCGTCCAATGGCCCTCGGCTTCGAGGACTGTGTTCTGCATGCGGCCCCCTTCTTTTGCGCTCTTTACCGCGACTTGCTTCGACATCGGCGATTGCCCTACAGCCAGGAGTCGGGGGCGGTCTCACCGCGTCGTATGTGGAAAACGTGGCCAGGGGCATCACTGGGATCGAGGCGAACCCAGTTGTGGGCCCCCCGCCAGCCGTATCCGGCGCCAGAGAGAAGATCCGTTACTTGATAGGCTTCATCCTCCTCGAGCCCCAGTGCGGGCAAGTCGAGGTGAATCCAACTGTCCTGGGCATTCTTTGAATCGAGGTTCACCACCGTGAGAATCACGTTGTGTTTGTCGGCGGTCGCCTTGCTGTAACAAATGATGTTGTCATTTTCGACCGTGTGGAATTGTAGACCTTCGTTGGTTTGCAGCGCCGGATTGTCGTGACGGATTGTGTTCATCTTGGCGATGAGTGGACTCAAACTGTGCGGGGCCTTCAGGTCCCAATGACGGATCTCATATTTCTCGGAGTTACGATTCTCCTCGGCACCAGGTTCGCGCGGCTCGTTTTCACATAGCTCAAAGACGGGACCATAGATGCCGACATTGGCGGAGAGGGTCGCTGCCAGCACATAGCGCATGGCGAATGCCGGTCGCCCACCCTCCTGCAAAACGGCGTGGAGAATGTCAGGTGTGTTGGGCCAGAAGTTGGGTCGGAAGAATTCTTTCACTTCACTCTTGGTTAGCTCTGTTAGGTACGTTTCGAGCTCTGTCTTGCTATTGCGCCAGGTGAAGTAAGTGTAGGACTGATTGAAACCGACCTTGGCGAGCCCGTACATGATCTTGGGTCGGGTGAATGCCTCGGCGAGAAAGATCAGGTCGCGGTGTTTTCGCTTCAGAGAGTCGATGACCCACTCCCAAAACGGAAAGGCTTTGGTGTGCGGGTTGTCGACCCGGAAGATGCGAACACCGCGGGCAATCCAATGTTGAAAGACGCTTTCCAGCTCTTCCCACAGGGCTCGCCAGTCGTCGGTCTCAAAGTCAAAGGGGAAAATATCTTGGTATTTCTTTGGCGGATTTTCCGCATATTGCACCGTGCCGTCAGGACGCCAACGGAACCAGGATGGATGCTCTTTGACGTAGGGGTGGTCCGGGGAGCACTGAAAGGCGATGTCGAGGGCGATCTCGATACCGAGGTTGTGGGCTCGCACAACCAAGGCGTCAAAATCCTCATCGGTGCCGAGCTGTGAATGGATACTCTTGTGACCACCGACGGTGTTGCCGATCGCCCAAGGACTCCCAGGCTCCCCAGGTTGGCAGACTTCACTGTTGTTTTTGCCTTTGCGGTGGGAGGTGCCGATGGGGTGGATGGGCGGAAAGTAGAGGACGTCAAACCCCATTTGGGCGATGTAGGGCAGTCTGTCCATGACGTCACGAAAAGTTCCGTGTCGATTTGGCACTGGCGACGCTGAACGGGGAAACAACTCATACCAAGTCGAGAATCGTGCGCGCTCGCGGTCAACGGAAATCTCGAGATTGGCGTGGGTGGTTTGTCTGCTCCTGTCGGGATGGGCTGTCATGTGCTCCAAGAGCTCTTTGCCCAGCGCCCGCAAGGTGCGCCGAGACTGGGCGGCTTGCCTGTCGCCGAGGGTGTCCGCGGCGCTATCGAGCACCTCCTTCGCAGTGCCCTTGGCTCTGCCTGCCGCTGCTCGTGTGAGCTCGGCCCCTACAAGGAGCTCGTTCCCAACGTCCTGGCCGTCCTCAGCCTTGCGTTCGAGGCCATGGCGCCAGGTCAAAAAACTGTCGACCCACGCGTGTACCGTGTAGACGTATCTGCCGAGTGTCTTCACCTCAAACTCGGCCTCCCACTCGTCGTTTCCAAGGGACGCGAGCGGCACCTCAGTCCATTTCTTTTCGTCTTGATGGCGAAAGACGACTCTCCCGGCCAACTCGTCATGGCCGTCGGAGATCAGATGAGCCCGAACGACGACCCTTTCTCCGATGACGCGTTTGATGGGAAAGCGACCGCCGTTGACAACTGGGGACACCTCTTCGATACGCACACGTTTCTGCTCGTCCGAGACTTTGGCCTTCCTGGGAGATTCGTGGCTCATGGGGATGATTATTAATACGGCTGCGCCGCTGGTGCAAAAGCTCATATTCGCTGGGTTCTCACTCCCATTTCAGCCACTGGGAGCTCTGTGCTAGGCTGGACCGCCTCTGGAGGTAGCCATGACGATTCAAGCCATCAGCTTTGACCTTTGGGACACACTGGTTGTCGACGATTCCGACGAGGCGAAGCGAGCGGCGCAGGGTTTGCGCTCCAAACGGGAAGAGCGGCGATACCTCACTTGGCAGGCGGTCAAAGAGTACAGCGATTTGAGTCTCGAGCAAGTGACCCTGGGCTTTGATGTCCTTGATGCCGCCTTCAACAAGATGTGGCACGACCAGTTTGTGACCTGGCCCGTTGACGAACGTCTTGCCGTGTTGTTGAAGGGCTTGGGTTGTCAACTCCCCGAGCACGAATTCAGGAAGCTCATCGACGTGCAGTCACAAATGGAAGTGGTGATTCCTCCCGAAGCCATCGATGGCGTGCACGCGGCCCTCGAAAATCTGTCTGGGCGTTACCGCATGTGTGTTGTCTCTGACGCGGTGTTCACACCGGGCCGCTGCTTGCGCGAGCTTTTGGCTCACCATGACCTCGAACGGTTTTTTGAGGCCTTCGTCTTTTCTGACGAGGCAGGCCGCTCCAAGCCGCACCGCAGCGTCTTTGACGCTGCAGCACAAAAGATGTGCGTGCCTCTCGCGAACATGGTGCACATTGGTGATCGGCAACACAACGACGTCGAGGGCGCGCACGCGGTAGGGATGAAGGCAATTCTTTTCACCGCCTCGCGGGCGATTGACGAACCTGGTAATACCGCGGACGCGGTGTGCGGCACCTACGCGGAGCTACCAAGGATTATTGATTCGCTCTAATGCGCTGATTCATTCAGGTCATCATTGGAGCGGTTGTCTGGGTATTGAGCATCAACTCGAGCAACATGGGACGAAAAAAACAATGACAGTTCGATTTTTGGTTATCGATGGTTACTCCAAGGAAGGTCGGCAAGATCTGGTCCAAGGTGGCGCAAGCATGGCGGGCAATCTCTATGAGCGCATGATTACGCGCATCCTGCCCGATGCCGCCTGTGACATCATCTTTCCCTCAGACGAAGGTGGTGCGCTCCCAAGTGGTGCGGCACTCGAACAATACGACGCCATCGCATGGACAGGGTGCTCACTCACCATCTACGACGACGACCCAAGAGTGCACCGCCAGGTGGGTTTGGCTCGAGCTGCATTCGAGAAGGGCATTCCCAGCTTCGGCTCGTGTTGGGGTGTGCAGATGGCAGTATTCGCAGCCGGTGGCGTTGTTGCGCCACACCCCCACGGTCGTGAGATGGGCATTGCCCGCAAGATTCAGCTCACCGATGCCGGACGCGGTCATCCCATGTATGCTGGCAAGTCGACCGTGTTCGATGGATTCATCAGTCACGTCGATGAGGTGACGCACTTGCCTCCAGGCGCGGTACAGCTGTCGCATAATCCCTACACCCGGGTGCAGTCAGCAGCGGTGACCCACGGCCGTGGGACGTTCTGGGGATTGCAGTATCATCCCGAGTACGATCTCCACGAAATGGCGCGGCTCACGTTCTGTCGCATCGACAAACTCATCGGCGGTGGATTCTTCAAAGATCGCCAGGCGGCGCTCACCTTTGTCGAGACAATGGAAGCGCTGCATCAGGATCCGAGTCGTAAGGATTTGGCGTGGCTTCTGGGCATCGACACCGACATCACCGACGTTGGCGTACGTCAATGTGAGGTGAAGAACTGGATCGAGAGGCTGGTGCTCCCGAGCATTCGCAAGTAGCAGCGCAATCTCGACGCGAGCACAACGCTCGTCGAAATGTATCGGTCAGTGGATGGTGAAAGTCTTTCGGTACTCGGCGTTGATTTGGGCGCTGATCCAAGCGTCTATCTCCGCTTCACTCATTTCTTGGTCGATCACAGGTGCCTTCACCCGTTCGGGGGGTGCGGCTGTGGCCAGGGCGACAATACCGCTGGTGGCGAGCATGGCCAGGGAGGCGGCGAGCATGGCGTAAAAGGTGTTTCTCATCAGATCCCTCCAAGCTGTGGCAACGTCAGTCAATTGCGCAATCGAGTAGACGTCACGGGACACCACAGTTGTACGGTTACCTGACCGAGCCGTCAAAAAAGTGGCGCCGACGAAGAAGCCAGAGCAACATCGCCAACAACCCGACCGCCAATGTCGCCACGAGGGGCAACCGGAAACCCAGGGCAACATCGACACCGCGGGTGTTGAACCGCAGTCTCGCGAGGATACGGGGCAATGTGCCGACCTCGGTTTCGAGGGCCGCGGCCAATTCCTCTCCGCCAGCTTCCACCAACTCTTGCCAAGCGCGCCAACCGTGCAGGTGGCGTTGCAGCTCGAGAGGGAGAGGAGACGGCGGCGCAGCCATTTTCGACGCCTTCTCTTCGTCAGTTAGGGCGTGCCAGTCTGGCCAGTGAACAGCGGCCTGTTCAATCTCCGACAACGAAGCATACCATTTTTGAGTGCGGTGGTTTCGCTCGACGTCTGGCAATCCCCACCACCACTCGGCGAGCTCGGCGCGTTCGGGCTCGCCCCGGGAGCTCAACCAGGCGAGCACGCGGATCGTGCGCTCGTCGCCCCAGGTGGTCTTACCTTCCTTGTCGGTGTGCTGGGCTTTGACCGCGGCGACGTGGTTTGTGTTAGCTCTAGCCCGCCAGGCGGCAATGGCTTTGTCGCGGCCGGCGGCGCTCGAAAGTTGCCACCATCTTTCGACTTCGTCGCGCACTTCCGGGGGCTCGTCAGCCAGCCAGGCTTCGACCTGCAACAGCTGCAGATCTCGGGCGCTCCAAATGGCAGGCGGTTGTGCCATTAGGATTGCGCGCTCCCTGGCGCCAAACAATTGCGACCAAGTTTGCAGCCACTTCGTTCGTTGCGAGCTCGGAACGCCGGCCCACCAGGTGGTCAGCAACCGTTCACGTTCGTCGGTGGGTTTCTTGTTCCAGTTGGCCAACTCGGTCTCGAGGGCATTGGCGTCGGCGAGGGCTGCGCGTGCGGACAACTCGGTCTGAGTTGGGTGGGTCACCTTTGCGAGGCCGCGTTTGGCGAGCGCAAGGGCTGCGCCCATATTTGCTTGGACCTGCTCGCTAACAGAGCAGGCATCTGGTGGCAGGGCAGCGTCCTGGTTCTCTGCCACCGCTTCGACGCTATAGCGCATACCCGCTGCGAGAAAGGCCAATGGCAATCGGTCTTGGTACTGGGTGGTGCCTGCGGGCACTCGGGCGACGTTGCGGGCATCGCCCGTGCGATCGACCCGCAGGACTCGATACCATGCCACCGTGGGCAGGCCTTGATCGACGGCCAATGCGCCACGGTCGGGGCTGCCGGTGATGTCGCTGGGTGATTTTTCCCAGGTAACGGTGACGACGTCGTGCTTTTCGTAGAAATTGTCGCGGCTCGGGTCTGTGGCAGCGAGCTTTGCGTGGATCACCCGAGCACCGGCGAGGATGCGGGGCAGGTGCGCGGCGACGGCCTCGATGCCGGGTCCCTCCACCGCGAAGGTGCTGACCGGCACGACGCGATAGAGGGGTGGGGCAACGGGCAGCTCCTTCCATGTCTCGGTGAAGCTGCCGCGCCCAGGAGCTTCCTCCGCCACCAACTCGGCGACCTCGGCGACCCCCTCGAGGGTCTGCCCCGCGAGCACGAGAGCGCGCTCCGCAGGGTAGCCCTGGCAGCGGTACTCTGCTGCCAGTCGCTCGCGCATGCCCGCGAGGTTCTGGGTGCGATAGATGCGTATCGCGCTCGGCCGTGGTTGGTCTTGGGGTGGATTCCATTCGAGTCGCGCTTCCACATTTTTGTCGCTCTCCTTCTCACTCTCCTTTTTTCTCTCCTTCTCGCTCTCAACCAGCCAAACCGAGAGGGTGCCGCCAATGGGCCCAGGTGGTTGCAACATTCTAGAGTGCAACTTCTCGACTTCGTCGACCTGGGATTGCACTTGCTGCAACAGCTCGGCAAAGCCTGTTGTCGACAATTGCATTTCAAAGCCGATGTGCAATCCTGCCTCTTCTGCGACAGCGATCAAATCGAGGGCATGGCCCAAGGACAGCTCGAGCCGGCGATAGGCGCGGAAGTGGTCATCGAGGGTGGCCTTCTTCTTGCGCAGCTTGACGATGCGTTGCTCCGCCTTTGCTGTCTCGTCGAGAGCCTGGCTGATGTTGGTGAGCATGGTGTCAGGGTCGATCATTCGCATGTGAACGGGCCGTTGCCGCGAAAACAGATCGAGCACGGCATGGGCGGACTGGCACACACCACGCAAACCACGCACGAGATCTTCAAGGGGCTCTGCCACCTCACCATACCGAGTCGCATTGGCGAGACGCTCCAGCGAGTCGACGACCTCGGCGTGATAGCCTCGCGCCACAGGGGACAGGGCATCAGTCGGGACGCGGCTGGGAACATTGTCGTTGAGCCGGCCAAACACCTCGACCGCTGGTGCCGGCAACAAAGCCGCGGGGCCTCCGGCGGCGGTCTTCGCAGCCTCGTCGATGCGCTCGATGGCGACGACGATCTCGACCAACGACAGACGGTAGAGGTCGATCAGCGCCTCAAGGCTGGAGGCGGCGCGGTGCAAACTGCCGAGCCGAGCTGTGGCCGTAGGTTCAAAGGCGTCAGGACCGACCTCGGTAGACCCATCCGCTGGATCGCCCAGGGTGCCGGCGGACTCGCCAACGCTGCCGGTGGAACCGCTGACGCTGCCAGCGGAATCACCGACGCTGCCAGCGGACTCGCTGCTGCTGCCAGCGGAATCACTGATGCCGGTGTGCGGCTCTTGTGCCACAAGGAGTGATGGAAACATCAGAGCCGTGAGGATGAATGAGAGCTCTGTGCGTGATTGCATCATGTGGTGCGCCTCCAGGCTAATCTATCGATAGCGCTGACCTTTTCCGGACTGCGGCGGGAGCAGGAAAACAGATAGCGATGCGCGCGGTGCCGGTCAATTGCCGTCTGTGCGAGCCACAGTTCACGGATGCTTGAGAACCACAGAAGATCTGTGATCATAGCCCACAGAAGATGATTTGTTGGCTTCTTTGGCCGTCGAGGCGACCGAGGCGACCGAGGAAGAAGAACACGTTGAGGTCTAGCCGAGAGGCGTTTTGAGGTTTACGATGAGAGGTATGTGTACACTCAAAGCAGTGGTCCATGGCGGCCGTGTTGTGGTTGAAGAGCCGGTCGATTATCCAGACGGGACCGTGGTCGAGCTCGCCGTTGTTGAGACGGGCGATGAGGACTTGACCGAAGCTCAGTTGGCTCGCTTGGATGCCTCTTTGGATGCGTCACGCAAAGAGCTCGAAGCTGGCAAAGGCATTCCCGCTGAAGAAGTGATTCGGAGGCTACGCGCCAAGTGACCCAGGTCACCCTTTCTCCCCGAGCCCTACGACAGGCGGACGTGGCAGATGATTGGTGGCGAACCCACCGCGACGCCGCTCCACATTTGTTCGAGTCTGAGCTTTGCGATGCCATGACTCTGTTGGCTGTCAAACCCGAGATCGGGCGACCATATCCGCGTCCACGTCATCCCGACATCCGCCGCTTGATTCTCATCCGGACTCGCCACCACGTGTATTACGAGTACCACCGCGATGATGACGAAGTTTGGATCATGGACGTTTGGAGCGCTGTGCGTGGCAACGACCCGCCGTTGTGAACGCAGCCGCCTGTACGTCTGCTGCAAGGCATTTCAAAAGGTGCTAAATCGGAAGAATCGAGGCCACCTCATAGTCGCCGCAGACACCGCAGACACCAATGGCCTGCGCCAAAGGGATGCAGAGTGTTAGAGTGTCATTCTTCGCTTTGCGGACCGCCCGAGAAGGGATAAAGTGCCCGCGATTTGCTCGAATGGGACACAATTCTTCTCGGGTAGTCTTATGAACAACAGTCTTGCCCTCGACAGTCGCGATCTGATGTGTGAATTGCGACAGCTCCTTATAGACCTCGATCCCGCCACCTGGCGCGCCGAGCTGCAACAAAACGCGCACTTGCGCTTGCATAGGATTCGGCAGGATCTTCGGGAGCTGTTGGTCACCGATTACCGCGAGCGCTTTGCGACCCTGCGCAGCCACATCGAAGAGTTGGCAGAGCAAATTGAGGCCTATTACGTCAGGCTCGATGCCTCGACCGCAGATCTTCGCGCCCGCTGGTCGACTTTCCGCAAGGAAGTGCAACCACGTTTTGAGTTGGTGGTCGCGGGTCTGCGTGACCATTCAGTGCATGTGCCGAGTCTGCGGCCCACCAACTACACTCGCAACCTCTTTCATGTTGGCAACGCAGCGGTCGCCGCGGTTGCGATTGCCCTTTTGTCGAGTGCCACCGTGATGACCGCCATGATTGCGACCATTGCGGGGACCGCTTGGACGTTGGAGTATTTGCGTCGCGATGACCCACGGCTCAACACCTGGCTGATGGCGCTGTTTAGCAAGGTCTCGCATCCCCACGAAGCCTTCCGGGTGAACTCTGCCACCTGGTTCTCCACGGCCTTGCTCATCGTGTCCTTGACCGGCGATCCGCTGATCATGACCATCTCCGTGGTCATTCTCGGTGTTGGCGATCCTGCTGCCGCAATTGTTGGTCGCCGTTTCGGCAGGTTGCGTTTGGCCAACGGACGATCCCTCGAGGGGACGTTGGCATTTGTTCTTTTCGGTGCCTTAGCAACTCTCGCCGTGGTCTTACCTTTGTATGGTGATGATGCCTACCCCTGGCCATTGATTGCCATGGCCATCTTGGCAGCCACGGTCGCCGGTTCTATTGCCGAAATGTTCAGTCGTCGCATCGACGACAATCTCACCATAGCCGTGGCGAGTGCGGCGGTGGCGTGGGGAGTGCTCGCGATCGGCCTCTGAGGGCCTCTGAGGGTGCCATACACGGGGTCATTGAGGGCCACACACGGGCGAAGCTCGTCACCACTGTCTGACTACGTTCGAATCGTGGACCTACCGCGATGCCGTTCAGTCTGTGGATCCACGGCGCTGCCGTTCAGTCTGTGAACCCACGGCGCTGCCGTTCAGTTTTCAATTGCTGCGCATGGTCATAGAGCAACAGCTCGACTGCCAGCTCGTGGATGCCTTGGGCATCCAAGGGTAGTCGCACATCATAACCAAAGTCCCCCGCGGGGCCGACCGTGATTGTGTTGACTTGAGCCAGTGCCTTTGGATTGAGGTCGAGCCGCAGTGCCCGCAGGTTGGGATCGACAGCACCGGGGTCTTCTGCGAGATCAATATATCCTTTGCCGTCGGGGCTCGGAACGCAGAGGTGAGGATGGGGCTCGCCGAGTTTCGCCACGGCCAGGTTGTTTTGAGAACGCGCGCGTTTGCTCGAGTTGTCGCCCGATTTGACGTTCTCGAGGTTTTCGATGATCAACCGATATTTTTGGCGCCTCAGAACCAGGACGTCGACTTCAGTATGGAGAAAACCGGTGTGGTTTTTGCCATTGATGTTTAACCGCATCATGTGTTGGGCGTGGTCGTCAGTTTGCTCTTGCGACGCGGGTGTCGCCTCGCGATCTTCACCGGCCCATAGTGCTGGCGCAGCCGTGAGGACGTACGCACCCTGGAGAATGATGCGGCCAGAAATCTGCTCATCCTTGAGCTGCATGAGGCGCAACTCCTCGCCGAGGATTCCGCGGGTCAGGGCAATGGTCGCTTTGTTTTGTTTCCACTTGCAGGAGTTGAGGAATCCTGAGGCGATCAACCGTCGTTTGAGCTTCTGTATCAACGGCCGCGGCGCTGGGGGTTTGGGGATCAACGCATGTGGTCGAGGCGGCCTGCCGGCGAGTCGAGCGATGGGATCGGTGCCGGGAAGAAAACCGCCGGTGAGCCCCCACAGCCCATCTTCGGGCAGACATCCCCGGGTGACCAACACATGGGCGACGGCTTCGCTGCTCTCACCATCTTGGTGGATCTGGTGGATCGCGTCGATGGCACCCCAGAAATAGGCACCATCCTGTTCCCGGGTTGCCAACAGCTGCTCGCGCAGAATCCGCGCGAGGGTGCCGTCGACACCACTGCAGGCAGCACACGTCGCTCGTCTGCGCGCCCAGGCGACAAGGGCCCAGCAAGCCTTGGCCGACAGCTTGGTGTTGTCGGCGAAGGTGGCGGCGATCTCGGCGATATCTATTTTACTCGGTTTGCGATTGGACAAAATTCCAAGGGCAACACGCAGTCCTTGGGACTCGGATTCAACGATGACCTTGAGGGTCCGCTCGCGATCTACCTTGCTGAGCCAGGGTGTACGGCTCAACGCGCGATTCATGGCGAGGTATAACTTGGTACCATTCTTGTCGAACCGCCCCATTTCAAGGGCGGCTTCTTTCTCCGGCTCTGACAAAGCCGCAAACACTCCCGTGGCGAGACCGATCTCCGAGTGTTGCGGAGGAAACTTACCTTCATAACATGGAAGCGTCCTCAATGCCGATTCCATCTTGTCGGTTGGGACGAACGTCTGCTTCGAAACGAATGACTGTTTCGAAACCAACATCTGCTCCGAAAGGAATGTCTGCGCAGCACTTGTCTGTCCATGCGTCGCTGCGAAGTGACCGCTGATGGTGGGGCGTTCTAGCTTGACCACGTGTTTCATGCAGTAGGTGAATTATCGCCATAGATTGCAAAGGGTTGCTCAGAATCCGGTGCCGCGGTGCACGGGGCCTCACGGTGCAGGATGCAGGATGCAGGACGCAGGATAGGCTCTTGGATCCGCCCAAATCAAAACGCACGCCGTGGTCTCGGTATTTTCTGTATTTTCGGGATAACCGAGGTTGCCAGCGAAGTTGCGTAGTTGCAAACAGTGATAACTGCGGCGCTGGTGCCGGTGATCGTTATCAATGATACCAACCTAGCCAGACTTTACCACCCCGGGCAGGCAAAGTGGGCGCAACCCCAGTGCAGGTGCGTGTTTCCGCTCCTGACGGGCGTATGACCTACTTGGCGAGGTAGCGGTCCAGTTCGAGAGCGGCGTAGAGTGCGCTCTGCTGCTCGTCCATCGAGGACAGCACGGTGCGTGCAAAGGGTTCCGCGGTGTGTGGTGGTGCCGGGTAGAGCAGCGTGACCTCCCTGATGTCAGCGAGTAGCTCGGTCATCTTGGCAATGGAGAGACTGATGCCCTTCTGTGCGAGCTTGCGGCGCAGCAGGCTGAGGATCGTCAGGGCGAGCACGCAGTAGAAGGCGTGCACGCGCAGCTTCTGGTCGGTCCAGTGGAAGGTCGGCCGGAAGGTGAGGAAGCGCGGGTCCTTCATGCAGCGGAATGCAGCCTCGACGTGGGACTGGGAGCGGTAGGCGAGCACGATCTGCTCGTCGGTCCAACCGTCGCGGTCGGTGAAAAGGATCGTCTTGCCCAGCAGCGTCTGCTGCAGCTTCTCCCAGGCCTTGTCGTCGAAACGCCAGGAGAGGATGGGCAGCTTATCGGGCCCGCTGCTGACTTCGGCATGAAAGAGCTGCTTCATGTGTCGGCCGGTGAGGATGGCCTCGACGCGCTTCTTGGTGCCAATCACAGTGGGTGGCTTGCCGCGCGGCTTGGTACGGCTCCGTTCGAGAGCGCGCTCGCGTTGGTCGAGTTGGCGGCTGCGCTTGCGAATCTCTCGGCGCAGGGTCTTCGTCTGCGCGATGAACAGCGGTCGGTTGAAGGTGCAAAGGACGGTGCGCTCGACGCCGAAGACCTTCTTGCGGGTGCGAAAAGCCCAGACCGAGGGCAGCGCGTTCTTGTCCAGGCGGCGCATCTGAGAGCGGGGTACCGCCAACAGGTCTTCGTGGTGCGTGGGGACGAGCGAGCCGACGAAGTGGAACGGGCTCTTCTCGACGGCCTCCAGATTGTGCTCGGCGTTGTTGCCCTTGTCGAAGACGAGAGTGATGTCGCAAGCGCCGTTGGCGAGAAGCTGACTGCGCTGGGCCAGCTCGTCGGTGACACTGCGGAAGGTGACGGCATCGTGCTGGTTACCGGCATAGGTGTGGTGGAAGAGCGGCACGTCACCATCGGAGGTGACGAGCAACGCGAGCCCGAGGATGCGCAAATTGGCGCGCCCCTCCTTGCTGTGCCCGCGCTGGGCCAGCTTCGAGCGGGTGTTGAAGCTGTCGACAAAAGTGAAGAAGTTGGTGGCGTCGAACAGCAGGCAGTGCAGGTCCAGCCCAAAGCGCGACACCGCTGTTGCAGAGAGATCGCGCTCGATGGCGACGATTTTCTCGGCGCTGACGCGATCCATGTTGTCCCAGAAGCGCTGGCTGGTGAGCTGCGCTGCAGTCATCGGCAGCAGGCGACGGAGAACCGTCCTCCGGTGCGATTCGGCCAGTCGCGTCTTGCTGCGGGGTGCGACGCAGCGGTTGAGCGCCGCGGCCAACAGATACTGGCCTACACTGGGCCCCTGCGCGCCGCGCTTGGGCACGTGCCGGTCGATGGTCTCGACCACGCCGAGGACCTGCGCGATGTCGAATGCGGCGGTCGAGGCACCAAACTCCGCAATGGAGACCTGCTCTGGCTCTGGTCGCGCGAGCCGCTCGATGAGCCGCTCGGTGGAGCCGAGGTAGTGAGTCCAGACGATCTTCGGCTTGCCCCCGACACGCTGGCATTCGCGCAGGTAGTAGTACGACTTGCCGCGGATCGTCTTTCTTGTCAGGCTTGCCATTGTTAGGTCATACGTTTACACCATTCAGAAGATTACTGCAAGGCAAATCGGCCACCGCAGCCGCCTACCTGTGATTTCTCGGCTACAGACCGCTCCGTATAGTTAGGACATACAATTGCCGCTTTGGGC
>Ga0156400_1271_pt1 | contig 31832 bp, 26 predicted proteins | sample RifOxyA3_FD_108044 | JGI IMG/M metagenome (GOLD analysis project Ga0156400, IMG submission 108044) | Deltaproteobacteria bacterium RIFOXYA12_FULL_58_15
AACGAGCCCGCATACGCGGAAGAAACAGGGTGCCTTGAAGGTACTCGCGGGCAATCCACGCCACTGCAAATCCACGCCACTGGGCTGGTTTCGGCAAGAGTTTCGTTCTAGTATCGCCCAATGGCAGCACGCAAGCGTGTGTCGAACCCCGAGTGGACATCCGGCGAGAACGTAAGAGCCATGAAGGCCATGGAACCTAGCTCCACACCGATGAAGCGGCAATTGGTCACCACCGCTCTGCCCTAAGAATCGACACGAGCATACACCAATGCGTGTCGGTCGGGGAGGTTGCAACCAAAAAATGGGAGCAGCATCGAAAACGGTCAGGCTGCCCACCGAACAAACGAGAACTGCATCTGACCCAACGGCGGTGCCCGCGACCTCCGCGGCCATTACACGGATGCCTGCTGTGACGACGCTGCAGAAACGGCTGACAGTTGGCAGCGAATCAACGGGCAACCAAGGCATTGCAGCAGCAAGGATTCAGAGTAGGACTGCTGGGCGCGGACATCGCTCGGGTGAAGACTTGGGCAGACAACCAGGCTTAGCCCGGCCGAGAGTTTAGGCATGGAGGGCGCGGGTCAGCGATGCACCGTGGCCACCTACGAGCCACCTGTCGTATTCTTTGGCCCAGGATTGTTTGATGAATTGACGCAGTCGTCGTGCATGGCGCTGGTTTACGGATTCGAATTTGACCCCCAACAATTCCACTGGCTGACCGTCTTCGCCAGGTCCGGCATTCCTCCTCGTTCTGCGTATCACGAGCCCCTTCATCGTTAGTGTAGCCCAAGGGTCAGAGATAGTGATGAGGCACGAGACGTTCGTCTCCGGTGGTGAGGTGTTCTGCGCCATAAACAACATTCCAGAGGTGGACAGGTTCAAGACCACACCGCTGGCAGAGCTCCGACTCCACAGGCATATCGCCAACCCAGGCTGTTCGACGCGATGATAGAGCAAGCGTTCGTTGAGCAAATGGTTGAGTCTCAATTGGAAGAATCGTCCGACTTCACTCGCTGTGCGAAACCAACCCATGTTGCAAAACCACTGACCGTTCAGATGGTGGCGCTCCGGCTCGGTGCCGAGAATCGCGACCAATGTCCGAGAGTTCGAACGCGAGACGCGAACCCGACGAGCCAAACGTTCACTGTCGGGTGCGCCCCAATCGAGAACCACACCGTCCAATTTGTTGCCGTTGATGACGGGGAGGGCTTGATCAAAATGGTCAGTCACGAAGAGTTTGGCGCCCATGGCTGTGAGCTTGTGCCGCAACCTCGCCTGGTTTTGGCTGCACGGGCCGTGCAGAAGAATCTTCCATGGGAAGACCGAGCGGGAAGACCACAGGTGATGGGGGTCGGGCTTTGATTTGTCGTCCATAGGTGCTGAACCCTTTTTCGATTAACGAGTCGGGCCACTGAGGCGTTGTTTGATGACGTCCATCGAGCTCGGTCTTGCCGTTGGTTCAGGTTGCAGACAGTCGAGCACCACAGACTCCAATATTTTCGGAACGTCAGACCTCAGCCTTCGACTCGGGGGGACCGGAGGTTGGGTCGTCTGTTTGAGCATCAACTCTGGCCAGGTCTTGGCATCGAAGGGAAGCGAACGGGTCAACATGAGATAGATCAAGACACCCAAAGCGTAAATATCGCAGCGGTGATCGACCGGATTGCCGAGCAGCTGCTCCGGTGACATGAAACCGGGAGTTCCCAACACGACGCCGGCCACTGTCTTCGCGGCGTCGCCTGACTGGGCCTGCCGGAGTTTGGCCACACCGAAGTCGAGAAGCTTGACATAGTCTTTTGTACCGTCCCGATCTACGAGGATGATGTTGGCGGGCTTTAGATCGCGATGGATGATCCCGGCGCGATGCACTGCAGAAAGTGCATCGCAAAGCTGTGTCGCAATGTGCACCACCCGGTTGGTGTCGAGGGGCGCCTCTTTTTCACCAACATCGGTCAGAGTCCTGCCCCGGAGAAACTCCATCACGAAGTAATATTGTTTCTGCTCGACGCCGAAGTCGGTCACCTGGACGATGTGATCGCTCTGCACGCGGTTGACCAAACGACCCTCGTCAAAAAACCGACGCACAGCGTGTGGATCGTGATGGAATTGCGGGCCGAGCAGTTTGATCGCTACCTGACGTCCAAGATGACGATGCTCGGCGAGAAACACCTGACCCATTCCGCCTTCGCCGATCTTCTTCAAAATGCGATAGGAACCAACGGTGCTGTCACGCCCGATGACTGCGGTAGCTGAACGCGGCCCCGGCAGGGTACCGCCCACCGCGAAAGCGGATAACGGAGGGCTTTCGTGGTCGGTCGTCTTGGAGGTGGCACTGGGGGCTGGAGGAAGGGTTTCCAACTCGAAGTTTGGTAATCCGATCTCACCGTCGCCGTTTTGGAAATCGATCTCTGTGCCCGCAGGGGTTGACCCTCGGGGTTTTGTCGTTCTGTGGTACTCGCTCAACTCACGGATGTAGGCGCCAAGCTCGCTCGAGTGGTACCGGGACATCTTGGCAAACCTCATACCCATGCCGGCAGGTCGTCCGGGTGCCACCTCACCTGGCAAACGAAACCAGACCACTTGAGCCACGCAAGGGATTTCCAATGACGGCCCAAACGCTCCGGGAAGAACGATCTCCAGCTGCAAGAGCTTCCCAGCCTTGACGATGGGCGTGCCTGTCACAAAGATGCCCCCACCGCTGATGTTGGTCGCGGTCCAATGACAGGGTTGCTGAAAACTCGGCACCACAGTGGCGAATACCGACCAACGCGTGTGCTTGACTTGGGTTGCTGCAATCTGCATTTGACGATTCCCACTGCACGAGTCGTTCCATATCCGGATGCCCGGACTAGCCTAAGAAACCTAAGGCAAACCTAAGGTTGTCAAACCGTTGGCGCCAATGGGCTTTGCCATGCATTCACGACAGACCACATTTGCAATATCGAATTTAATTAATCGATATAATTCAAGTTTAATGCTTCATTAATGGCGTATGATGTTTCAGTATTGATTCTCGTGCAATTTGGCGACGCGCTCTGAACGAGATGCAAAGGTGAGGTAAGGGTGGGATCTACCGAACGAGAGTTGCGTGTACCCTTATATGTCCCGGTTCGAGTCGACCGGGGATTGCGAAACTGTTGGGCGGTCAATCTGAGCAGCAGTGGACTTGGCTTGGTCGCAGGGCGTGAGCCGAATCAACCGCCCATTGCCGAGGAACAGACCGTGCGCGTGGACTTCAGCCTTCCGGGCTCAGGCGCAAGGGTACGCGGTCTTGCCCGCGTCAGTTGGATCTACGAAGCTCCGGGCGCCCATGACCCGAGTACGGGTATCTCGCTTGGGGTCCGGTTCACGAAGTTGCAAGAGTCCGACGCCCTTACATTGGCCCGCTATCTGCACGCCTATCGTCCGCACGTGGCCGTGGCCTATGCTTCGCGGTCCGAGAAGGAGTTGGCCGAACGTGTTTTGGGCAATGAGGCCATGCTTCACTTTGGCGACACCCACCAGGACGTGTTGGCGATCGTGGAACGTGGCGACATCGCCACGATCGTCGTTTGCGGTGACGACGAAAACCGAGCGCTAGAATTGCTCGCATGGGTGGCCTCTATACCTGAAGGCCTGCAGGGCATTAGTACGGCCAGTGATCTTCTGCCACGGGTCGTCTACTGCGCGGCAGGGCGAGCCGAATCATTGGTTGAGGAATTTAACCACGGCCGGATCTACAGCGTGGTGTCGCGACCCCTCGATTCAACCATCCTTCCTCAGACCGTGCTGCGAGCCTGCGGTGACCACGGCCTGCGAACCGAGCAACACCGGGTGGCCTTGGCTCTCGAGCTGGCATTGGCCCGAGAGCAATCCCGCGATCGCCTGCCGTCGCGGCCAGACGCGGAAAATCTCGGTGGATTGATTCCCAAAAGTGCTGCGACACGCCGACTTATCGAGCTCGTGGAGGTTGTCGCGCCGCATCGGACGAGCGTCTTGCTGCAGGGAGAGACGGGCACGGGCAAGGAAGTTGTCGGTCGCCTGATACACGCGAGAAGTGACCGGTCGGGTGCCACCTTCGTGGTCCAAGACTGCGGCGCCCTGTCGGAAACACTGCTCGAGAGCGAGCTCTTTGGTCACGTGAAAGGTGCTTTCACCGGGGCGATATCGTCGAATCCGGGCCTCTTCGTCATCGCCGACGGTGGAACCATCATGCTCGATGAGATCCAAAATGCGTCTGGAAACGTTCAAGCCAAGCTCCTCCGTGCTATCGAGACCGGGGAGATCCGCCCCATCGGTCAAAGCATCTCCCGTCGTGTCGACGTCCGGGTCATCGCGGCGAGTAATCGCGACCTCGCAGAAGAGATGCGCTTGGGTCGGTTGCGGCCTGACCTCTATTTTCGCCTCGCTGCATTTCCAATCGCCCTCAGTCCCCTGCGTGAACGGCGCGAAGAGATTCTGCCTCTCACCTCGATCTTCATCGGCGAAGCCAATCGCGCACTCGGCAAGAACGCCAGCGGTTTCTCGTTACGAGCCGAGGGAGCCTTGACGCGCTACTCTTGGCCCGGCAACGTCCGGGAGTTGAAACACACGGTGGAGCGGGCGGTCCTCTTGTCAAAACCAAATCAACCGCTCGACCTCGATCTCCTGCCGGACGCTGTCCGCCAGGGGTCGTCGGACACTCCAGACGCCTCTGGCGAGCCGAGAGCCCTGCAAAGTGCAACGCAGGCGCTAGAGCGGCACCTCATTGAAGAGGCACTGGCCCGCCACGGAGGCGTCACCCGGCGGGCGGCGAAAGAGCTCGGTCTCAATCCCGTGACCTTGGGCCGCAAGATCAACAAGTACAAACTTCACCACTGACCGAGTTGCACCAACTGACACACCGACTCGAAAGGGTCATGCATCTGAGTCTGTGGGTCATGAACTTTGTTTGGCCCAGGCGTCCAGCTCGCATAGTGTTGTCAGTTGCGTTGTGTTGATTACACTCGGCGACATTCCTGAGAAGACATGCAGACACGAGAGCAGATCTCCATATGAGCTCGACCGCCATAGGCATGGCCTTGATGTTGGTGTCGACGGATCCACGAATCCAAGTCCTCCAGCGGGCGCACTGTCTCGCTGAAGCCGAAGTAGGCCATCCATCCTCGCAGATAGCGCGCCAGGTTGGCTACCACCTGTTGGATGCTGGTGCCGCGCGTGCGACGGGTGAGCTCTCGGATTCGGTCCTTCAATCGGCACAACGCCTTTGGACCAATGGTCCGCTTGCGCGCTTGCCCGTGGGTGAAGGTGAAGCCGAGAAACTCGCATGCCGATGCCGACGCCACCTTGCTCTTCGCCGCGTTGACGCGGAGCTTGAAACGCCGCGTGATGAAGTCCGAAACGCTCTCCATCACTCGCTGGCCGGCTCGCTCACTGCGGACGTAAACCTGCAGGTGAGTCGCCCCGGAGAATCGCACCCCGAGGCGCTCTCAGAACCGGACTTGAATCTCTGATTCGATGAAGGCCTGCAACCTCCGTCGACGGCACACATCGCTTGAGTTTTTTGTGGCCACTCACGTGGTTCACGACGAGGACATACCCTACGTCGATGTCGTGCCCGGCCCCGTTGCTAGGGGCGGGCATGAACGGGCCCGATGAGCGGAGCAAGCCCGACCGGGCTCAAAGACTCTCGAAGGCGCCTAGGTCCGGTGCGTCGTCGGAGTACGGCAGGCCCACATCCACGCCAGCATCGATCAGGTCCGACCCCTCCGCGAGATGCAGGAAATCGACGTCGGGCAGGCCACCATCCGGCTTCCTCGGTCCAGTTACACCCGTGGGTGTAACGCTCTTGAAATCTGCGTCGGTGACATTGACCGCAGAATCCCAGGTGTTGTGGTCTATGTGGGTGAGGTCATCCAAACGGGTCTCCACGACATCGTTGTAACCAACGTTGTTGCGCATGTAGTACGGAACGTCAGGGTACAACGCGAAGTGATAACCACCACAGAAGGTCGTGGTACCCTGATAACAGTTCTGATAGGCGGTGTTGTTGTACAACTCCATATTGCAGCGGGCGTTGTTGTCTTCGAAGCCCCACATCCTGTTCTGAAAGGCCAGATTCCTGTAGAACTGTCTCTTGAGCGGCATTCCAGGGGCAAAGGTTGGCCCGAGCTTGAAGCCGTTGCCGTCACCGCCAGTTTCGAAAGTCCCGGGCTTGAAGCCATTCCAGAAGGACCAATTGTCTTCAAATATGATCATGCCTTCTGTGGTCCACAAATCGACTCCGTCGTCACTGTTCCACCAGAAACGGCAACCGCGGACAGTATTGACGGCATTTGGGTCCTTAACGCGAATCGTCAAACCGTCGGAACCGCCATAGGCTTGATTGCCCTCAGCATAGGTCAACGGATCGCTGTTGTGATGGAAATCGGAGTTCAGAACCAGGTTGTCCGTTGAGTGGACTGTGTCGTTCCACGTGCTGATGGAGAAGCCAAACCCGTTATGGTGGACGTTGAGTCCCTCAAAGATGCAATGATTGGCATTCCCGGCGACGATCGCCCAATAGAAACTGCCGCCATCCAATTGCTCGAACCCCGTAACCTCGAGACCCTTGAAATGGAGATAGTCTCCGGAAATGACAATCGCTTGCGTGTTCGAAAAATTCTCGCTCGGGCTGAACACTGGCGTCTCGCCAGGATATGCCCACACTCTGATCAGATTTCCCACACCGCCATTCTTGCCAGAAAGGGTCACGCGACCGGAAAGCCAGTAAGTACCGCCCCGCAAGTAGACTAGGTCGCCAGCGCTCACTACGCTCCAGGCCTTCGTCAAAGTGGCGAATGGGTGTCCTTCCGTTCCGTCATTCGTGACATCATTGCCATCAGGCGCCACATAGTAATCCGCACTTTCGACGACGGTGGCTTCGCAGCTGAAGCTTGTATCGGCTCCTGTGCAGGCCACACTTTCGGCGCACAGCGACGAGTCAGCCGCGCAGTTGAATGCCGTGCTTTGGCCCACACAGGTATCGCAGTTGCCCGTACACAACGCCGCGGTGGCTGTGCAGTTGAACTTCGTCGCACCCGCGCTCGTGCACGACGACGCGTCCGCCGTGGGATTGCCAGTCGCCAAGCCCGTGCCCGAATCGAAGGTGCCGAATTCGACGCCGTAATGGTACCACCAGGGCGCGGCGTTGGCGGGATACCCCGATTCGTCGGTGGTCAGAAACCAGGCCGTATTCGAGCCTTGGTAATCCCAGGTGTGCCGGTACAGGTAGTACTGCGAACCGCCTACCAGGCCGTCACGTTTGTATCTATTCACTTCGTCCGAGCTCCCGTCATGAAGGTAACGACCCGTGACATCTGGGCTCGGATCTCCGGACACCTGTAGCACCTCACAGCCGCTTCCACCCGAAGGAGTGCAGACATCGCAGTTGCCGGTACACAACGAGTCATCCGCCTGGCAATTGCCCGTCGTCTCGTCGCAGACGCCGCATGCCTCGCCGCAGAGACCGCTGTCTGGCACGCAGCTGCCATCGCCGCTCGTGTCGCAGCGATCACAGTCGCCAGTGCAGGCGGTCTGGCAACAGACCCCATCGGCGCAGAATCCACTCTGGCAGTCGACCGCGCTGCCGCACGCCACTCCGAGGTTGGCCGCACAGATTTCCTCGTGGCAGGCCAAATCTACGGCGCAATCTGCCACCTCATCACAGCGCTCGCCAACTCCACCTGGAGCGCTGCAGGTCGTGGTGGTCGCGTATGTCGAGCCGTAACGACACGTGTCGTGCGGCGCTACGCAGTCGCCATTCGTGTCGCAGGGCGTGACAGGCACGCACGTGCCGTCAACACAGGCGGTGTCACAGGTTACGTTGGCACAGGGGTCTGAAGGAGTGTTCGCATTTTGGTCGACCCCGACTTGTCCGGTAGTGCAACCGAAGGAACCAAGCGCACAGACCGCCAACGCCAAGAGCGTCTCTTGCGGGGTCCTGGTCATTGCATTACCCGGCCTTTCCTGTTCGAGTGTTCAACGAACCTCCCTGCGCGGCGCAGGCGAACGGTAACAAAGGGAAAGAGGATCCACCGTGGCGACGGTCGTCAAACTGGGGAGTTTGCTCAAAGGCCGCGACGCCATGAGACACGACCCAACATTCTCATTCACGAATCATAATGCCAGCTTATCCCTTGGCACAAGGGCCGTCGTGCCGTCGTCAGTTGGGCCATACACGGTGGAGCGAGCCAGGCCAAAGAGATCGGGCTCTCCACCCTCGAGGTCCCTTATTCGAACGATCACGATGACGTCGAGTTGCGCCGACGGCTCCGGCATGGGACCAATGAGCCCATAGGTCCCCGGAAATGAATAAGGCCCATCATTCATTTCAGCCCGGTCAACATTCAATGTGTTCTCGTCACGCCAGTCGAGTGAATCGTCCCAGGGAAGTGCCAAAAGGGCCATGTCTTCGTAAGCCGAATAGTCCATCTCCGGCGGTACCGATATCTGTCCGATTATCGCCGAGGAATGACCATAGGAACACTCTGTAAGCTCTTTGATCCGCTTGCCTTTGGCCTGAAACACAGCACCCATCACTGATTCGAACCGCAGGTCTTAAAGAGTCTCGGCCTTCGCCGCAGTGTCATTGCAGTTGTGAGGAGCGGACGATGGTTGCTCGGCTATCTGTCGGTGCAGATTTCCTTGGCGCTGAACTTTGCCGCGCTTTCCTTTGCTGATGTCTCCGTGGTCCAATCCGTGCACGGTTTCGGCGTGGTCGTGTTGGCCCTTGCGGCCTGGTTGATGCTGGGTGAGCGCCTCACCCGTCGCACGATCATGGGAATGTTTCTCATTACCGCAGGCGTGTTGGTGATGGGACTGATGGCTGGCGAAGGCAGGACCTTCACCTCCCTGGAAACCCTCGACGAGGCCTTTTGGTCAACGCCATCCTTGGTTTTGTGCACCTGCCTGGGTGTCATCGCCGCCGTGAGTTGGTTCATTGGCCCTCGCTTCAAAGGAATGCCCCTCGCCATTGGTGCCGCCTCTGCGAGTGTCCTTGGCATCACCTTGGTAAAGTTCCTCACCACCCGCTTGTCCATCTTGGGTTGGGGCGACTTGTTGTCTTCGGCCTCGAGCTGGGGATTCATTGTCGCGGCAACGGTGGCAATGAGCCTGACTCTGGTGCTGCAACAAACCGCCTATCAGGCCGGACGTGCGGTCGTCGTGGTCACCGCCTTCAACGCCACCACCATCTTGTTGCCCCTCGCTGTGGGCCAATGGGTGTACGGCGAAAATATCGGCAGCCACCTGTTGATCCCTGTGTTCGTGATCATTCGCCATCGTCAATGACCACGATTGGGATTCGAGCTGTCAGCCACCTAGGCAATTGGAAACGTCTTGGATTTCGCACAGCCAACGTTATTCCTCAGTGTTGCGTCGTTTATCCGGGCGGTGGTACTGGAGGGCCGCCCCGTGCGAGATGTACCAATGCCCATTTGTGAATCCCATCCCCAACGCCTCCATTATGAGTTGACCGGTGAGGCGACCGGTGCGGGGGCTCGTGTTGTGCTGCTTCACCACGGAACCGCGTCGCTCCAATCATGGCAGAAATTGGCGTCCCGTTTAACGGACAGTTGGTGCGTTGTTGCCTATGACCGACCTGGTTTCGGCGGTTCTGGGCCGGTTGAGGCCTGGGGACACGAGTACCATCGGCAAGATGCTGTCAATCTCATCGCCTTGTTGGATGCCCTTGGCATCGATCGTGCCACGCTCATCGGCCACAGTGACGGTGCCACCGCAGCTCTCTTGGCCGCAGCCCAGCACCCCGGGCGCATACTCGGGGTTGTGGCCGAGGCACCGCACGTCAGTGTCGAGGTCCCCCGGTGTCCCGATGCCGTAGAGCACGTCTACCAGCAAATCTGTGGCTCAACGAAGGCGCTCGAGAGCGTTCGTCGTCATCACGGTGACAAGGGGATGGCCGTCCTCGATCGTTGGCGGCAACGTTGGTGTGACCCGAGCTTCTGGGATTGGGATGTCTCCATGGAGCTGCCGGCCATCCAGTACCCAACGTTGGTTATTCATGGTATCGATGATCCTTTCTTCTCGGTCGCGCATGCCGAGATGATCGCCCGTTCGATTGCGGAGAGTGAACTGTGGAAGTTGGCGGGAGCTCAACATCAACCCCACGTCGAAGCGTTCGAAGCGTATACGGATCGAGTGGTTGGTTTTCTGCGGAACCTGGAGTGCACGTGATCGGGTTGCCCGGCATTGACCGTCGCGGAAAGCCAAGACCCGTCGAGAACACGGGTGCTCAACCCACGGCCTGGTTGGGAATCATCATGGGTTGTACTCATAAGCGCCCAAATCGGGCGCACCGCCAAAGAAAGGAATCCCCACATCGATTCCCACATCAATCATATTCGAATCATTCGCTAATCTTAGAAAGTCAATGTCTGGCAAACTCCCGTCCCCTTGCCTTGGATCGGCAACGCCACTCGCATCGAGGCTCATAAAGTCGGCCTCGGTAATGACAGGGCCATCTGGTTGCCAAGCGGGATCGTATGAATTGTGATCGATCGTCGAGTTTCCGAGGTCACCGGAATACCCTGCATTTGCATTAGCAAAAGCGATGTTGTTTCTGATAACGTTTTCGTTCGCATGCGTAAAGAATTCCATTCCCCGATAACCATTCGCATAGACGGTGTTGTTGTATAAAGACATCTTACAATTGGCGTCGTTCTGAGAAATGCCGTCTCGGCGATTGTGAAAAGAAAGATTGTTTCTCACCACCCGCAACACAAGACTTCCATCCGCCGTCGTAGTCCTCCCAAGTTTGAAGCCCTCCCCATTGCCACCTGCGGTGGTCATGTCCTCCCTGTAGCCGTTTCTAAACGCCCACGAATTTTCAATCGTGACATGGCCATTGTTTTCCCACAAATCGAGACCATCGTCTGAATTGTAATAGAAACGACATCCCCTGATGTTATTGACCGCATTGTCGTCCAAATATGCGACGTTCAGACCGTCGCCATTGTCGTAGGGAATGGGAGTCAATGGATCGTAATTGTGGTGAAAGTCGGAATTTAAAACCAAGTTATGGGATGAGTTGTTCTTGATGACCATCCCATGTCCGTTATGGTGGCTGTTCATTTGTTCTAATATGTTGTGATTAGAGTTCTCCAGCGTCATCCCCGTCCAGACGTGCTCCGATTCCTGGGTCACACCCGTAATCTCTATGCCTTTCCAATGCGTGTAATTGCCCTGTAAATACAAAAGCGTATAAGGCCATGTGGAGCTAAAGGGAGCGGCCTTGGTCAGAATCGGATTTTCACCCGGGTAAGCGAAGACCCTAATAGGCGTGTCAGAGGCCCCTGATTTCCCAGACAAATTTTGGCGTGCGCTGAAGGCGTACGTTCCCCCGCGGAGATAAATCGTGTCCCCCGCAGAAACCACGCTCCACGCTTTCTGGAGCGTAAACCAGGGAGAATCGTTGCTGCCGTCTCCCGACTCGTCGCTGCCTTCGGGGCTCAAATAGTAGACACTAAAAGAACAGGAATCCTCTTGATGCACCTCACGGCAGCAATAACCTGTGCTCACGACCTCGTCCTCACAAAGGCAGTCGAAGCGAACATCCCCTGAGGGACATGCTGGCACCACGCACGCGTGTGGTTTGTGCTCACCCGCGCAGCAGGAGCCACCACTCACCAACGCGCCACCACACAAACACTCACCGGATATCGCACCCTCCTCGCAGGCCCCCACATCGCAAGCATAACTTTGAGACTTGCCTAAGCAGCAATAACCATCGTCAACGAGATCCCCACCACAATCACAGGCCTGACTGACGAGGCCATCGGCACAAAGCTCGGGCTCGCTTCCCTCTCTCCCTTCTGAAATCGTGCCGCGGCAGGCGGGTGCGCATGCAAATAGCAGCAAGAGAATCGTTTCAAAACTAACACTTGAGACCGACGATGGGAGGGTCATTCACATACTTCCTTCGCATAAACTCGGGCACCGATCTGCCATGGTCGGAATGAAATCCACAAGATCGATGAATCGTGGATCCAAGACCACGGAATGAGTGTCGAAGCCCAAAACCTGCCACTCCTCAAGAGTGCGCAGGGCGCCGTCAATCGAAAACACCGGCTCACCCGTCTCACAGTAGAACAGATTGTAATCGCTCTGAAAGTCAGTGAGGCTCCCGCTTTCCGCGGTGATGAGCGGCATCGGATACTTTGTGTAGAAAATGTTATTGAAGATCTGAATGCCAAGAGAGGGAGCGGGAACAGCTCGGTCTTGATTGGCCGTAATGAGTATGATCTGCCAAGAATGATTGCCATCATGGGTTGTACTCATAGGCGCCCAAATCCGGAGCATCACCAACGAAAGGAATCCCCACATCGATTCCCGCATCGATCAAATCCGAATCACTCGCCAATTCCAAAAAATCAATGTCCGGCAAACTCCCATCCGCTTGCCTTGGGCCTGCGGCACTTGCACTATCAAGGCTCACAAAATCCGAGTTGTCGACGCTGTGATCACCATTCCAAGAATTGTGGTCGATGATTGCGGATGGAAGGCTCATCTGAAAGTCATTTTCGCTGTTGCCGTAAGCGACGTTGTTTCTAATGAAGCTCTCTGCATCACCCCATGAACCTGAGTGATAAAAACCAATTGCGTTGCCGTAGGCGGTATTGTTGTAAAGATGCATCTTGCAGAAAGAAGCGTTTGACGTGATACCGATGGTTCGGTTGTCAAAGGCCAAGCAATTTGTCACCGTTCTGTTGAAGGTCGTATTGTCCGAAAGGAGAGTCTTGCCCAACTTAATTCCTGCTCCATCTCCGCCTGTCGTCACACCGTCCTCTCTGTAGCCGTTCTTCCAAAACCAGCACTGGTCTATAATAACGTTTCCATCATTCTCCCAAAGGTCTATACCGTCATCTGAATTACTCCAGAACCTACATTCCCTGACTACATTTTCTAACCCCTCATTGATGTACTGAATAGCAGCTCCGTCACCGCCACCATACGGTACATTGCTGTACGGATCGAAATTGTGATGGAAATCCGAACGGAGCATGAGATTGCCTGTTGAATTGCCACGGATCCACGCCGAGGCTGCATTATGGTGATAATCGATATTTTCCCAAATACAATAATTGACGTTCATAAACGCAAAAGCAGATAAAGGATATTCATCAGGCTTCTGTTCAAAGTGAGAAATTTCTATTCCATTGAAATGTAGAAAAGCGCTATCCGAAACATAAATCATCGAGTAGTTTCCAAACGCACTACCACGGGTAATCGAAGGCTTTTCCCCCGGATAAGCAAATACACGAATGTGGTTTCCCACCGTCCCTGATTTCCCCGTGAGATTTTGCCAGACATTGTATTCGTAGACTCCCCCACGCAAATAGACCGTGTCCCCCGCCGAAACCTGCGTCCACGCCTTGTTCAAGCTGAACCATGGAGAGTCGATGCTTCCATCTCCTATCTCGTCACTACCTGCAGGAGAGAGATAGTAGACGTTATTCACTTTCGGCGGGAGCAGCACGATGGAGCTGTATGGCTCGAGTGTGAGGTGCCCAGAGTATTGCCTTCCCTCGACATCCATCCACGTTTCGAGAAGCTCCACCGTTTTTGGCGTCGTTGTCGCATTGTACTCAAAGAGGTAGTACCCAGGGTCGGAAATCCCTGTGACAAAGGTGGAGTGGACATCGTAGCCCAAGTTCTCCTGATATTCCGCATTCGTATATTGATAGTATTGAGGGTTTTCGCCACTGCAATACAACAATGCACCCTTGTCTATGTCTGAATAGTAGTAATTCAAGTCTATCACGCCGAGATGCGCTGCCTCTTCGAGCAGTGAATCATTGTAAAGTGGCATTTGACCACCTTCACTCATGTCCACATTGTATTTGAAAAGGCCATTCGTGGAATTCAGGGCCGTCGTGACGGCGATGTTGTCTGTAAACCTAAACCCTGTTGAAAAATCCGTCTTCCAGCGTTGTAGCGAAATGAGCTTATCAAACGCGTAGAATGTGTTGTTAACCAAGGTGATATCCATATTCGCCGCAATGTTTGAGTGAAAGCCGTTTGAGGCGATGTTTACCAACGTGTTTCCAGAATAAAAAATGTGCTCTGAGAATCCATCGGCATAGAGTCCATTCGCGGAAGCAGAAGTTCCCGTCGTACCGTCGGTCGCGCCGACAGCGTTCATGACGATGTTGTTCAAAACTTGTTTTCCCGGGGCCATATCATCCCAGCAGTATATCCCACCGCCATCGTCGAGAATGTGGCAGTACGTGTCGATGAAGTTTCGACCGACAAACGTGTTTTCTCCTCCGTATTTGATCGGAATGTATCCCGTATTCACGATGTGATTGTACTCCACAACTCCTTGTCTTCTCTTGCAGACGATCGCGCTGTAATCGCCATCCGTATTTGAGCCTCCAGCACCGGCAATCGTTCCTGTATTGCTGATGGTGTTGTTGATAACTCGGTTTTCCCCTACCGCGCCTCCTCTATCTGAAAACCAAACGGCGCAATTGTTGGTATAGTTGATGGTCGAGTTTTTAACTTCACATCCATTCGGATAGTGGGCAAGGACAGCATTTCCACCAGAATAGGTGATTTCACAATTCTGCACGGTCGTATCGTTTGGCTCAGGCCAGAGATATATCGACTGCGTGTTCATTCCCCTGAGATGGATGCCGTCAAAGATGATGTGGCGCTTGTGGCTCGACACAATCCCCTTGTCTATCGTGCTGACCTCGACTGTCCTCGTCGTCGGGTCGCTCGAAGCAAAATACATATAGATGCGGCTCGCTGCTGCATCATAAAACCACTCGCCCTCCTCGTCTAAGGCACTCAAGCTACTCTGAATAAAATATCCAAATCCGGTACGCGGGGCATAGTCTGTTGCGGCAAAGGTCAAGGTAGAAGTCGATTGGCTTTCTATCGCCCTTCTTTCCAAGGTCCAGCGCGTTGTTCTAATCACCACCTCCGCGCCCGTCCAATTTGGTGTTCCTGTTAAGTTGACATCGTCTGATAGCTCTGTCCCCTCTGAACCGCTCGTCAGGGTGTGGTACCCCGCATTCGGCCATCTGCCCATGGCGCGCACAACCCCATCGATCAGCACCATTTGAGGCGCGGATTCGGCAATGAGGCTTGAGGAATATAGCGCCCCGCCCTCACTCGTCCATTCGTCTACGGTTGAAAGTCCCAAAAGCATCGGCTTTGGTCCTGTTCCATAAGCCCCATAGGTGATGGGATTTCCCTCTGTCCCCGAAGCGCTGACGGTGATGGTGCCTTTCCACACATCGCCCCTTCTAAAAAGAACGGCATCCCCCGCACGAAGCGTCACGGTATTCACCCTTTCCAAACTCTTCCATGGCAAAGAGGCGCTCGTCCCCAAATTGTCATCACTCCCACTGCGATGACTCACGTAGTACACGTTGAAAGAACAAGCCTCGTCTTGGTGTACATCACGACAGCAATAGCCCGCACTTACGACTTCGCCCCCGCAGCTACAGTCGAAAAGCACCTCCCCCAAATCGCACGCGGGCAGCTCGCAGGCGCGTGGTTCGTATTCACCCGAACAGCAATTGCCATCACTCACAAGCTCTCCTCCACACAAGCACTCGGAGATAACCGCGCCCTCCTCGCACGCTCCCACATCACAGCCATAACTTTGAGACCGCTGTGAGCAGCAATAACCAGAACTCACGCTCTCACCACCGCAATCGCACGATTGGATGACAGCCCCATCGGGACAAGGCTCTATCTGCTCATTCCCTCCTGAAATTACGCCGTGGCAGGCCGACACAAAGAAAGCTGCAAATAATACCCAGGGCACAAATGTGCCCACCGCGTCTTCATGCGCAAAGAGCCTTTTGGAAATCATCATGGATTGTACTCCCAAGCGCCCAAATCTGGCACTTCGCCAAAGAAAGGAATCCCCACATCGATTCCTGCATCAATCAAATCCGAATCACTCGCCACTTTCAAAAAATAAATGTCTGGCGAACTCCCATCCGTTTGCCTTTGGGTTGAAACACAGCACCCATAGCTGATTTGAACAGCAGGTTAATGACAAGACAATTTGTTGTTGCGTTTTACCCCGCGAGAGTGAACCTATTGCAAGATGACCCGTCGGCTAACCAGAAGATTTTACCGGCAAGATCCCGTGTCCGTTGCGCGAGGGCTTCTGGGAATGCGGTTGGTGCGTGTGACTTCCGGCAGAAGACTGTCGGGAGTGATCGTCGAGACCGAGGCCTATTTGGGCACAAAGGACCAGGCAGCGCACACCTGCCAAGGCCGGCGAACACCACGAAACGAATCGATGTGGGGGGACGGCGGTCATGCCTACGTCTACTTCACCTACGGAATGCACCACTGCTTCAATATCGTGACGAGTCGCTCGGAAGATCCTTGTGCGGTTCTCATTCGAGCGCTGCAACCCGATGAGGGGCGTGAGGAGATGGTTCAACGGCGCAAGGCCGCCCGCAAAGATACTGAGCTTTGCTCTGGACCTGCTCGCTTGTGCCAAGCCTTGGACATCGATCGCCGTCTCGATGGCGTCGATCTTGTCGACGGCGACGCGCTTTTTGTCGAGAGAATCCATGCCCGATCTTTGATGTCACCCGTCATTGTCGCTCGTCGGCGGATTGGTGTGGACTACGCCGGTGCGTGGGCACGCCGCCTGCTGAGGTATTATCTGCGGGGCAACCCGCACGTTAGCAAAGCATGACCGTTCTCAACGGCCTTAACGGCAATTGCGGTTGGAGGTCCACACGCAACGGTACGGGTCCGTGGTGCCGTCGTCGGGTTGCCTGATTGTGGGCAAGCCCGATTTGTCGACGAAGGCCTCGAATTTGCACGTGACACACCGATATGGCCCCATCGGCGGCCATTCCACGGTGCCAATTCTTTCGAGCACACACCGTTCAGAAGCGCCCTTGGATTCTGCAGATTCGTCGAATACCACGGCACTGCCACTTTCGAGCCAGGCAATGCGCACGTTCAGATTGGCCGCCGCATCATCGTGTGAGAAACAACTCGCCAACGATGCCGTTTTGGCCTCAACTGTGTCGGACCACATGCGCCTGGCTCTGCTGCTGCTCTCATTCGCCCAATGGCCGAGCGTTCCTGAAAAGGCCACCGCCAAACCAACAAAGACGAGAACACCGGTCGACAAGACACCCGTCAGGCCAACAGAATTCCGTGATGCCCGAGAACGCGTGGCCCAGAGATGGTGCCGGCGCTCAAAGATCGTCGTGCCAATGCCCCAAAAAGCCCCGGCACAAAGAAGGGACAAAACAAACGGACTCAGGAAGTTGAATTGGTCGCTGATTGCAGTAAGGGCAACGCCAACAGCTGCTCCCACGGCGAGTCCTCCCAGCACCAGGGCATTGCGCCAACGGGAGGCTTTGTGGAACGCAGCAACTCGTTCAGAAACAGCAGCGCTCTCTTTAGAGTCGTAACGGTCTATCACCGCCATTCCATCACAGTCGACACATCCTCCATGGGTCGGCCGCTCTTCGTACAGACGGCCGCAATTTGGACAAACGTACCGCATGACACGAGTTGAATAGCACGGCTCTGCTCGCGGACCAAACCGCAAACCCCGGCACCGCAAACCCCGGTACCGATCTCCGCCTTGGCTACGATGTGCCCTAGGGCAATGATGCGTAGTACTGCTTGACGTCAATCTCGGCGAGAGAGTCGAGTGGTTTTGTGTTTGCGACCTCATCCGCGGCGATGAAGCGCGGACGGTCAACGCATAGAATGGTTTGCTCAACATCAGAGACGTTGGCGTAGGTGTGGGTGAAGCCCTTGGGCCAACTGCGAGCCGTCCCTGCGACCACCGGCTCGTTCTGCAGAGTGAGCCCTGAGCCCATGATGAGCTCGTGCTCCTCCATCTGTTGGTGTGCATGGGGGGCAATGACGCTGCCCGGTGCCAAGCGGAGGCGGTAAATGCCGCAACGGTTGGCTTCGTAGATGACGTCGACTCTGCCGAAGTTCTGCGTCTCCACCTCACAGGCGACGTCCTGTTGGTGCCGATAGACCCGCAACGATGGGACGGCTATGCCACCGAGGGCCCGGGGTTTCTTCACGGTGATGACGACCTCTTGGATTTGGGCTCGTGGTGCATCAGCGGTTGGCTCCGCCAAAGTGTAACGGGCGAGAGCCTCGGCTGCCTCCTCGAGCAAAACGAAGCGACTCGATTCGAGGAGGAAGCGGATCTCACCGCAGAGCCTCGCGTAGTCGACGCTTGCGGACAATCCAGCGCCACTGCCGGCCGGACGACTGTCGAAGTAGAGATCGACGGTGAGCTGCAGTGGTTGTTGTTTGGCGCGCTCGTTGGGATAGAGGCCGACAATGCAGTCAACCTCGAGGCCGTCGAGTCGTACTCTGTCCAGTTTGCTCCGGGTCATGGTGCGAACGAGCGCCCTCCATCCACGGCGATGGTTTGACCTGTAACGAATGGGGCATCGACAACCAGGTACCGAACGGCGAGGGCGACATCCTTCTCGTTGCCGATTCGCTGTAAGGGGATGGCTGCCGTGATACTTTCGCGGGTGGCCGCGTCGAGGCCGGGAGGAAACAAAACAGTGCCAGGGGCAACGGCGTTGACCCGAATCAATGGGGCAAGCTCTGCGGCCAGGGAACGTGTGAGGTTTTCCAATGCAGCCTTGCTGATGAAGTAGGGCGCGTGGGCTGCGTAGGGCCGTTCGGTGGCGCTGTCTGTGAGGTGAATGATGCAGGGGTCCCGTCCCAGTTGCAGTGCGGGCAGCAGTCGTTGACTGATGAAAAACGGTGCCTCGAGGTTTATCTGCATCATGCGTTCGAGGTTCGCCCGGGTCGTCTCCGCAAAAGGCTGTCGTTCGTAGATGCCAGCGTTGTGGATCAGCGCCTCGATGATTGGGGCCCGGGCGATCACGGCATCGGCAAAGCGATCTTGCTCCTCAGCGTGAGCGAGGCCAGAGGTCAATGGCCATGCAGTGCGGCCCATTCCTTTGAGTTCGTTGATCAGGGTGGAGAGCTCATCGGTTGATGAGTGGGCATGAACAACGAGGTCGAAGCCTGCGGCTCCGAGCTCGAGAGCGATGGCGCGACCTACGCGTTTGCCTGCTCCAGTGATGACTGCGATTGGCATGACTGTGGATCCTGACTCCAATGTATCCATGGCAGACCTGGAGTCGAAGCTCAAGCGGGCCGAAAAGAGACACCGCTCTGAGAAGACAAGAAATGGCGATCTGTCATTTGTCCTATCCAGTGAGCACGATCGCCGTTGATGGTCGGAGCGGCGGACCTGTCGCGGACCCGCCGAAAAATTGTCAGATCGTTGGGTCGATGTCATGCTCGAAACCAGCGGTATGTGTGCGCGTGCCGCCGGTGTGCAACAAACGTTCGGAGGACAACCATGGCGTCAACCGCCCAGCTACTCGAAGACAGAGTCGAAAACCTAGCAACTCCAACGCCTGTGCTTGAATTGCTGTTGACCAATCCCGGTCCCCCAGGAGCCAACCGTCGCTTTGTACCGCGGATGAACGTCAAGTTCATTGTCCGCGACGCAGAGAATTGCTGCAGCTACGAGGGTATCGACATCTCCTTTGGCGGCTTGATGTGTACCGGTGGGCCGATCACCTGGCCGGGCAATGTGATGGAACTCGACCTCATCCTTCCTGGAGAGCACAGCTCAGTTCGCGTCCTCGGCAAGGTCGTGGACATGGTCACCTTCAAGAACCGCTTGGGCATGCGGGTTCAGTTTGAGGGGACCCAGAGCGAACAACGTCGGCACATCGCGGCGTGGATGGCCCGCAAGGCCTGCCTTTGATTCTCAATCGCCGACGAGCTCTTCGTATTCGGCGCGTGAATGGAGCCAGTGGATCTCGTCGTAATAGCTGACGAGGGTGCCGCTGCCCCAGCCGGGGGCTATCCAACGGAACACCGCTGATTCCGGATGGAAACGTACCACAGGGTGACCATCTGGGGCGAACAGGTAGAGGCCGCGGGCGACGTTGCTGCTCGGGTCGGCGAGCAGGACGACTGACCCATCTTCTTCAACGGCACCGCGCAGGAAGATCTTTCCCGAGTCCGGGGCAAAAGGTTCGGAAGCCGTGAGTCCTGTTTGCGGGTCAAGCCACACCAACTGATCTTCTGAGGCGACGAGGACTCGTCCGGAGGCTTCTCCCAGAGGGTGGAGCCAGCCGTCCTCTGGGGAGGTTGACCACACAGCCGTGCCGCCGAGGAGCTCGATTTTTTCCAACCAACGGACATCTTCGCTGTCGGGGGCCGCGGCGACGTAGACGTGCTCGCCAGCGAGGTCGAACTCTGCGAGGTAGGAAGCCAACCAGTTGTAGGTGACCACGGCAAGTAGGTCCAATGGCGTGCCGTTCGCGGCAAAACGTTCGACGTAGTAGGTTCTGCTCTCTGCTGGAGACATAACCGTTTCGCTTTCCAAGACGAGGATGTTGTTGAGGCTGTCTCTTGCCAAGGGACCTAGGGGATTGTGGGTTAAGGGCAGTGGCCCGTACGAATCAGCACCGCTCGCTTGATCGAGGACGACCAAGAAGACATCGTCTCCCTCTTCCCGAAGCACGACAGGGTCGCGAATGGGGTCGGTCCAGACATCGACGATGAGGCCAGGTCGGGTCCATGCGAGTGTTGAGTCGGAATTCACCGCGGCGATGCCCAAGGATTTGCCATCGATATAACGACGACCGTCAACGCCCTCACTCATTTGCGTAACCGCGCACGGGAAGCCGAGCTCAAGCTCCACCGTGGGATTGGTGGCCTGCTCAAAATAGACCAGTTTGGTGTCCCGGCAGGCCAAGAGGTCACCTGGAGTCTGGGCCGGCCAGAAACGCACAGGATTGAACGGGGGAACGATGCTTGCCGCCGTCTTCAAGTAGGAAATGGGGTAAGGGGGCGAACTCACCCACTCGCCGTCACATCTGATTTGCAGCACGACTTCGATGTCAGCTGGGACGCCAAAGACAGTCGGTGAAAGCTCCGCCTCGTCGATGCGCATGGTGAATAGGGCTGCGCCATCCGGGTAGACAGCCTCATCGCTCTCGAACAACGCCGCAGGTGCAGAGGCCACCTCGACGCCGTTGGCCAGGACCTTGGCTGGCGGTGTGCCGGTGCAATGGGAGACGACCCCCGTGATGATAGGTGAGCTGCCAACAAAAGCAGAAGAGGTCTTCAAGTGGTCAACTTCCACTTTGGGTTTTGCTGCAGGATCCTCGGGGCACGCCGTTATCAAAAGCCCGACGAACAGAAGTGTCAGGGCCGCCGTTGGGTGTGAGTGCTGGACGTGATTCTCCCCCTGAAGGGGAGATGAAGACGGTCGTGTGGGACTTAGCACGCCCGCTTGCCTACTCGATGGTGAGGGCGCGTTGGAACTCCTCAGGATTGGATGCCGCCATCTTGGCAACCTCGTAACTGATCTTCTTTTCGTGGAAGAGATCTAGCAGGTGTTGATCGAAGGTCTGCATACCGTAGAGGTCTTTGCCCTTGGTGATGTGGTGATACAACTCACCCAACTTGTCGCTGTGACGGATGCATTCCTGGATGGTGCGAGTCACCCGCATGACCTCGACTGCAGGCACTCGCCCGTGGCCTTCGATAGTGGGCAACAGGCGCAGTGAGACAGTCGCCTTCAGGGTTTCGGCAAAACGAAGTCGTGCGGAGTCATGATCCTCGGGTGGGAACATACCGACGAAGCGCTCGATGGTGTGCACCGCGTCGGGTGTGTGAATGGCACTCATGACCAGGTGGCCGGTCTCTGCGCCCTTGAGGCAAATCTCGGCGGTCTCATAGTCGCGAATTTCGCCGAGCATGATGACGTCGGGATCTTGGCGCAGGGCACTGGTGAGAGCAGTGCGGTAACTCGGTGTGTCGGTGCCGACCTCACGTTGAATGAACAAGCTCTTTTCCTTCGGGAAAAGAAACTCGATGGGATCTTCGATGGTGACGATGTGAGCGCGTCGGGTTTGATTCACTCGCTGCAGCATGGCGGCCATCGTCGTGGATTTGCCGTTGCCAGTGGCACCAGTGACCAAGATCATGCCACGACGAATGACGCAGAGGTCGTTGATAGAATTCGGCAGATTGAGCTGCTCGAAGCTGCGCAGTACCAGTGGAATGACTCGCAGCACTGCACCCACCCAGCCCTGCTGCCAGAACACCGTAGCTCTGAAACGACTGACCTTGGGGATGGTGTAGGTGACATCCCGTTCGTTACGATCGCTGTAGAATTCGGCGTATCTTTTCTTGCCGAGCAGGATTTGCGCGAGGGCGATGGTGTCCTCGGGGCGCAGCGGCGGGTATTTGGCCGGCAAGAGATCCCCTTGAAGGCGCAGATGCGGCGGATGACCCACCTCGAAGTGAAGGTCGCTGATTCCCCGCTCGACGCCGAAGTTGAGAATCCTCTCGAAGGCAGTCTGGTCGATGACGGGACCACCCTCCTGCCCACCGTAGGGTGCTGCGGTTGCCGTCTCAACGCTGGGAGTCGGGGCGACAGGCTGTGCGTTTTCACCTAATGCTGCGGGCCGGGGACTGGCCACGCTGCTCGACGGCGCTGGCGCTGGCCTGGCGAAGGGTTCTGGCACCGGTGCAGGAATCGGTGAGACCTCGGCGGACGGGCCTGGTGCCATCGGGCCTGGTGCCATCGGGCCTGGCACTATCGGGCCTGGTGCCATCGGGCCTGGCACTATCGGACCGGGTGCCATCGGAGCTGGCTTGGCCATTGCTCCTGGGACGACAGGTGTGGGCGCTGCGGTTGGCGCAAATGGAACAGGAGGGACGGGCGGGCCTTGATCGTCATTAGTCACAAGACCCAAGATACCGACCAACCGAAGGTCTAGCAAGCGTTTGCTTGGATGGTTTTACTAGGAGGTGTTGGGGGGTGAAAATAGCTCGGATCGTTAGAATCGGGCACGCAGCATGATGTTGAAGCCCAAAATCATGGGATCCTCATCGCCGTAGGTGGTGATTCCGTAGAGATCTTGAACAAGACGTCGGCGGTTGGGGTCATGGGAGACTTGGAACTCACCGATGGCCGCGATCACTTCGGAGAGGTCCCAGCGCGTTGTGAGCTTGGCTGCAAAGATCACGGCCACATCATCGCCCGGGTTCATCGGTTGAAAATCGGTGGGAGATCGAACCACCAAGGTTTGCTGGCCGAGGATCTGGGCGGCACTGGCGTCGGCGTTGGTGGCGCCGGTGACTTTGGCGGGGCGTTGGATGCCGAGGGTCAGGCCTGGGGTCAGGCGGGCGTCCTCGAGGTAATAGTCGCAACCGGCGGAGGCAAACAGCTCCGGCTCAGCGGTGATGGCATCGGGCAAATCGACGAACGGCGAGAGGGAGGGCACGTTGAACAGAATGAAGGCGAGATCGCGGTAGACTGCGAGGGCATGCAGACGCGCCTTGCCGATCTTCAGACGGGCGGTCACGTCGCCAGCGGCACCCCATTGCACCGTGGTGGTCTTGGGAAACTCGGGATCTTGAAGCGTTTGCCCGAGCACCGAAAACTCGGACTGCACGAGAAAGGAGATGCCTTTGCCGTACGTCTCTTCTTTGAAGAACACTTCCCGCTGCAGGGGATCGTTTTTGTAGAGGCGAAAATCGATGGGTACGCCTATGGGCATACCGATGTGATAGACGAACTGCATCGAGCCGCCGAAACCCTGCCACTGGGCAGTCTTGAAACGTCCCTCTTGCAGAACTCTCAGCTCGTTTTTGTCGATGGTGCCCCGATAAAAATACCCAGCTCCCCACTCCATACGCAGCTCGTCGACCACGTCGATGGCCGCACCACCGAGGACACCCCAAACCGTGTCTACCTCGACGTTGCCATCCTCCTTGGTCACTTGCCCCAAACCCGTCTTGGCACCGATGAAGGCACCGATGCTTTCTGTTTTCAAATCCACGCGCACACCAGGCGCAGCCTTCGAGTTTTTGAAGATGCTGCTGCCACCCCAGGAGATGTCGTAGGAGTAGCCCAATCGAAAACGATCAGCGCTAACGGGAAAAGCCGTGAGCGCAAGCTGCATGTCACTGATCTGCTGAGTGAGCTTGAGGTAACTGCCGTCGTCACGCAGGCGCACGTCGCCTTCGTCCCGCACTTCGGCGCGAAGTACCAGAGCCGCCTCGGTGTCGAGCCCTTCGAAAAAGCCCGGTTGGTGGGCGTAGAGCGCCAGGTGCGTGAGGTTTTCGAAGCCGGTATCCCGTTTCTCATAGTCGTCGAAGAAAAGACGGTTGTCGGCGGAGGGTAAGGAGTTGGGGATCGACGGAGAGCCGGTGACCGACTCTTCTGGGCCTTTGAGAATGTCATCATCTGCGAATGTGAATGCCACGCGGGTGTCAATGGCGTCGCCGGCATTTGCGGTAGATGCGACAAGGAGCGTGAATGGAAGGGCGATGCGAAGAAGAATTGATGTGCTTGTCACTACGGTTTTGCCTCGAGCCAAAGTTGCTGCGCAAGCTGCCCGATGCTGCACTGGGAATCAAGCGTGTTGCCGGTATTCGTGCAAAATAGCCTTGTGCGATAGACGCCCCAATTGGAGACGCAATCGAGCGCACCTGGGATTCTGTGTGAGTCATCGGCACGTGGCGTTTGGGTCGCGCTCTTATTGGGTTTAGTATGCGCGGATGTTGCGAGTGGCTCTTTTCGGCCAGAATGGTCCCTATGCGCCAATAGCTCTGCGCCAGTTGCTCGAGAAACAGCGGGCCTACGAGATTGTTCTCGTGGTCCAGGGTTTGAAGAAAAGTAGCCGGGTTGAGAATCGTCGCCTTCCGGCACAGGCGCGGCCATTGCCTCCGGGAGAGCTTCTCGCCGATATCGGGTCTGCTGCTGGCATACCGGTACTGCAAACCAACGACGTCAACAGTCGTGGAGCCATCGAGATCATTGGCCACTACGATTTTGATTGGTTGGTGTGCGTCGGTTTCGATCGGCTGTTTACGAGAGCTGTGCTGGATACGGCCAAGGTCGGTGGGATCAATGCCCATCCGTCGAAGCTGCCAGAGCTTCGTGGGCCATCACCGGTCTTCTGGGCGCTACGCCAAGGAAGACGGGACCTGGCCGTGAGCCTTCATTCGCTTGATGCTGGCGAAGACCATGGCCCCATCTTTGCGCAGCAACCGTTTGTCTTGCCGCGATTGGCTTCGGGAGCGGACATTTTCCGTATTGCCGGCAAGCTTGCCGGCAGCATGCTCGCGGGACTTCTCAACCGAGCCGCCACGGGACCGCTTAGGAGCCAGCTCCAGCACCATTCTCAGGCCACCCGCGCCCCTCGGCCCAAACCTGAGGACGCGCAGGTTGACCCGATGCAGTGGTCGTGCACCCATCTTGTGGATTTTGCCAGCGGCGCGGCCTATTTCCGACCTGCATGGATGCGCCTGGGTACGGAGACCTTTTTCGCTCGCCGTGGCATTCGCGCCGATCTGGGCCGACAGTTGCCTGCGCAGTATGTTTTGCACGGATCGACCTTGGTCGTTCAATGCCGTGATGGTGCAGCACATCTGGAGATTCAGGAGTAGGCCTTGAACAGCGTGACCAAGGTTTTTGTCGAAGCGGTAGAAATCGAGACTGATTCGCGAGCGTTGACGCAGACTTGGTGACCGAATAGGCTGACTTGTAGCGTTTGCCGATGGCTCGGCTGTTCGCAAATTCCCATGTGAGGACGGTTGTACAATGAACACCGCAAAAGAGCTCGCTGAAAACAGCTTATTTCGAGACTTAGACAAGGACGGCCTGGCGGCGTTTGCGGGTATCGCCCAAGAAGTCTCGTTCGGTCCCGAAGAGGTCGTCTACGAGGCGGCGACCGCGGGGGACTCGTTTTTTGTGATCGTCGAAGGCCAATTTCGGGTGCAGGTCATCGATGAACACAACGATGAGGTGACAGTTGCCACTCTCAAGGTGGGCTCCGCTTTCGGCGAGATGGAAGTTCTCGGCAACATGAATAGGACCGCCGCGGTGGTGTCTGAGGTGGACTCGCGGTGTTATCGTTTCGACGCCTCGCGGACACTGGAGTTGCTCAAACGCAACAACAACGTGGCCGCGATCTTTTACCGACAGGTTTGTCGCGAGTTGATTCAGCGGCTCAAGAGTACCACGCGGAATATGGGATATTTCAAGTCTCGCGCCATCTGAGCGCCTTGACCAACAACTATCTGCCGGACAAAATGCTATGCTCATGTGGCCTAGAATACTCATCGTAGTTGCCTTGCCTGTGTTGGCTGTGACGTTGGCCTCTCCCGCGTTTGCCGCCGACGAGGACGAATCTGTTGATATTCCCGAGGTTGAAGACATCGAGGGCAACGAGAAACGGCTCGATATTCTCCAGAACCGCAAATATGAGATGCTGCATGAGGTTACGCTTCTCGGTGGAACATTCCCTGCAGATCCCTTCTATAAAGGTGTCACCGCGACTTTGGGCTACACCCTCCATTTCAACCAAGTGCTGGCATGGGAGGTTCTGCAGTTCAGTTATTCTTTCAATATCGAGACCAAGCTGAAAAAAGACCTCGATCGCGTGGCCGCCGGACAAAATCAACTCGGCGATGAATTCCCGGAAATCGAGTGGGTCGTGGGGAGTCACTTGGTCCTCAAGCCGTTGTACGGCAAAGAGGCTTTGTTCAACACCAAAGTGGTGCACCTCGAGTTGCATCTGATGGCTGGCCCCGCCTTTGTGCGTCGCAGCGCCGGTGACAATCCATTGCCATTTGGCTTTGATGCCGGTTTTGGTGTTCGGCTGTGGCTCGAGAAGTGGGTCTGCCTACGGTTCGACATCATGGAGCTTGTCTACTTCGTGCCCAAGCCCGAGCAAGCCATTCACCTTCACGTCGGTGTTGGCTTCAACCTGCGAGGTGAGGATTGAAACGTCTGCACCTATGTTGCCTAGTGGTCGCCATGGCCTTGCCGTTGTGGCCGAGTACTGCCAGTGCGCAGTTGGAGTTTGGCGCGGAACGGCCACGCGTGTTCTCAATTCAGAGACGGCCGTATCGGTTGGGACACGAATTTCAGCTGGGGCTCGGAGTGCTTCCCCTCGATGCCTTCTATGTCGGCGTGGTCGCCACCGCCGGCTACACCTACCATTTCTCCGATTTTTGGGCATGGGAGATTGCCGGCGCTGGGTACTCACTCAACATTGGCACTGGACTCAAGGGGCATCTTTTTGATGAGTACGGTGTTGAACCGGTTCAGGGTGGCGGTGAGCAGATAACCGTGATGGCGAGCACCAGCATGGTCGTCAAACCCCTGTTTGGGAAGCTTGCAATTTTCAACGCCGACGTCATCTATTCTGAGACCTTTTTTGTGGCAGGCATCGGGCCTCTCATGAAAGGCGACTTCTGGCGGCCGGCGATCAACCTGGGAGCTGGTATGCGGTTTTGGTCCGGTCCTGCTCTGTCGTGGCGACTCGACGTTCGCGATTACCTCATCTTCAGTTCTTGGGTACCCGAGAACTCTTTGTTCTTGTTGATATCGGCCTCCTTCAACTACTACAACGCCGACGAACACGAGGGAGACACGGAATGGCCAGATTGAGCACGGCGGCTGTGTGTTGTGCAGCAGCGCTCCAGTGGGTGGCAGCCCCGAGTGCGGTGTTTGCCCAAGAAAAGGGTGAGGCTGGGGCTGCGCAGGCCACGGAGGCCAAGGCTGCCAAGGAGGCCACGGAGGCCACCGAGGCCACGGAGGCCACCGAGGCCACGGAGGCCACCGAGGCCACGGTTGAGGCAGAGGCTGAATCTGACATTGAAGTTGACGTCGATCCGGAAATCTTCGATTTGGCCCTCGAGGATTTCTATGATGGTCGATATGCCGAGGCGGCAGCGGGCTTTTGGGGTTACATTCATTTCGGCGAGCCGGCGGCAGAGAATTATGAGTGGGCGCAGTATTTTCTCGGGGAGTGTTTGCGCAAGCTCGGCTTTTGGCACGCCGCGGTTCTCTACTATTACACCGTCGCCGCCACCCGTCAGCAGCCCGAGATCCTTCCTGACGCCCTGGGACGTCTTGAGGCCATTTCCCGTCGGCGACCCTACAGCGAGTCTCTGGTCTTAGAGGATCTTCTCTACGATTCCGAGTTCGGGTTCTTGCCCGACTATCTCAACGACTGGGTGCAGTACGTTCAGGGACTCTACGATTATCGCAACGGTTTTGTTGATTGGGCCCAGTTGCACTTCGCGAAAATCGCCAAGGACAGTCCCTATGCCCTGCGGGCGATGTATGTGCAGGCGGTCTTTGCGCTGAAGAACGACAAAGACGATGAAGCGTTGGCGATGTTTGACACCATCGTCGATAGCCCCATTGACGCGCCCGATGTCAAGAACCGTTCGAACCTAGCGCTCGCGCGGCTCTTGTTTGACACCAGCCGCTACAGCGATGCCTTTGAGACGTACAGGGAAGTTGAGCAAATCGACCTGAGCTTCGAGCAAGCCGAGCTCATCTTGGAGAAAGCGTGGGCCGCCTACTTCATGGGTGACCGTCGCACCTCCATGGGACTGTTGCACGCACTTGAGGCACCCAGCTATGAGGGTTTCTTCTTGCCCGACGCCTACGTCTTGCGCGGTCTCATCTTCAAGGACCTCTGCCACTTCATTCCGGCAAAGCGGGTCGTCCGATCGTTTCGGTTTCGTTACCAACGGAGTCTCGAGATGTTGCGTCGCCGTGTGCCGATGGCGCGCATTCCGGGAATTCTCGATGCGGGCACTCAAGAGGGGCAGGTCGGTCGACGGACGGCGTTTTTGCGCACCCTCGAACAAGAACGTCGTCTCATTGAGGACTACGATTCCTACTGGGAAGATGTCGAACTCGACAAACACTTGCGTCGCGTCTACGACCTTGAGATTCGCGAGCAGTCGCGGTTGTGGAACATCGAATTTCGTGACTCCTCTGACGGAGCGGCGCTCGAGCTGTTGGAGGTCGAAGAGCAGGTCAACTTGCTCGACTACGAGATTGGTCTCGACATATTCAAACGCCTCAAAGCCGACCAAGCGCGTCGTTCAACTGAACAAGGACTCACCATTCCGTACGATTCCGCAAACGTCTATTACGAGTTCGACGAAGAATATTGGAACGACGAACTGCACTCCTACAAGTATTTCATCACCAGTCGGTGTTTCGAGAGTAACAAGGGGCCGTGACCTTTGCCATAGGCGTTTGGGCTTCAGGTGAGTTCAATGAGAGTGAGCTTCAAAAAGAGAGGCCGCCAGATGATGATGAGGATCGTAGCCACATTGGCTTTGGCGCCGCTATTGATGGGAGCGCGGTTCAACGCCGGTAACCAAGCAGAGGACAAGCAAGACCTAATCGCAAAATTGTCGAGCGACCTCAACAAGGTCGATCACACCATCGAAGTCACCAAAGACCTGATTAAGCGCAGTCCTGATGCACCATACCTCGCTGATCTCTACTTCCGGTTGGCCGAGCTGTACGTGGAGAAGTCGCGTTTGACCTTCAACCGCTTGATGGAACAACAGCCTGAGGGGCAGCGGTCGCTCGGGGGCGAGAAGTCCCTTGAGGTACAGATCAACAAGAAACTCGCGATTGAAACCTATGACAAAGTGCTGACGGATTTCCCGGAGTACGAAAACAACGACCAAATCCGTTTCTTCAAAGCCCACGAGTTTCGCGAGCTCGGCGAGTGGGAGACGATGATCAAGGAGTACAAGGAGCTCATCAGCAAGTATGAGACCAGTCTCTGGTCGATGGAGGCGCGCCAGATTATTGGCGACTACCATTTCGACAAGGGGGAGTTGGAGGCTGCGGAAACGTACTTCATGGAAATCCTCAAGTTTCCTGAGAGCCACATTCACGACATGGCTCGGTACAAAATGGGTTGGATCCGCATCAACCAGGAGCGCCTCAAAGATGCCCTTGCCATGTTCGAAAACGCCGTCACGAGCAGTGTGAAGTCCCGCAAGGGTGCAATCGGTGATGCTCGTGGTCTCGACATCAAGCGCGAGGCGTTGGTGGCCATTGTGTGGCCGTTCTCTGAGGTGCGCAAACCGCATCAGGCAGTCGACTATTTCCGCGGCTTGTCGAACTCGAAGACAACGTATCTGGTGGTCCTCCGGAAACTCGCCAATCGCTATTACATCAAGACCGAATACGTCAGTGCCGCGCTGTTGTACCGGGAGATCGTTCGGCTCTCGGCGAATGTCAGCGAGAATATCGAGTACGTGCAACGGATCTACGACTCGGTGCGCAATATGTCACGAAAAAATCCAAAGCGCTATGCGAACGCCGAACAGGATGTCAGCTCGATTGTCCGAACGTTGGCGCGGTTCGAGAACCATCTGAAGTTCAAACAGGAGGACAAAGAACAGCTCGAGCAGGACTTCGAGATTCGCGCCCGCGACCTGGCAACGCGGTTGCACCTCGAAGCCCAGAAGAAACGAGACAAGGAGAGCGCTGAAGTCGCGGCCGAAGCCTATCGACTGTATCTGAGCCTGTTCACCAACGCCAAAGAGCGCAAGACCATTCAGACCAATCGTGCGGAAGCGCTCTACCAAGCCGAGGACCACCTCAGGGCCGGTCTGCAATATGAGGAGATCGCCAAAGAGATCAGCGATGGCAACGAACGGCGTGACATGATCTACAACGCGGTTGTGGCGTTTCATCGGGCGATACAAGAGGACGCCAAATATCGAGAGAAGCACCCGACGATGGAGGGATTGCTCAACAAACTCCAGCTGCTGCGCTCGCGGGAGGGTCTCAAACAGCTTGGCGCGTTTTATGTGAAGTCGTGGCCCGAAGACAAAAATACTCCCAACGTCAAATACAACATTGCGCGCATGTACTACCAACAGGGTGAGTACGAGCGGGCCTCCGAGTTGTTCACAACCTTTGTGAAGCAATACCCAACTCACGCCGACATGGCGAAGGCTGGGCATCTTGCACTCGACGCCTTGCGCAAACTTGACAAGTACGAGGAGCTTTCGACGCTTGCGAAAGAGTTTCTCGCGGACAAAAACATCACGGACGCGGCGTTCAAGACGGAGGTGGCGGCCATTGAGGCGGGGGCCCGTCAACGCAAGGTCGAGTTTGCCGTGCTGAACGCGGCTCCCGGCGAGTTCAGCGAAAAGATGCTCGCCGAGTGGGAGAAGAAGAAGGGCACTGCGGAAGGTGAGGAGTACCTTTATACCGCGTTTGTCAAATACAAGGGTGAAGGCAACATTGCCGGTGTCTTTGATTTTGGTGCCCGTATCATCGGCAACTATCCTGAGTCGAAACGACTGACCGACGTGTTGCAGACCATGGGCGCTTTTGCCGTGCGGGCTGCTGACTTCGAGCGGGCCGCATTTCTATTCGAAGAATTCCAGCGGCGTTTCCCCAAAGATGAAAAGGCTTTTGATGTGTTGATGAGCGCGGCCAACATCCATGTCTATCTTGGTGAGTATGAGCAGGCGGCGAAAGACTTGCGCATACTGCGTTCGTCAGGGCCCGCAGGCATGCGAGTGATGGCGCACCAAAAGCTTATGGAGATCTATCGCGAAATTGGTGACTGGGAATCCCTCGCCAATGTGGCGCAGACCGCCCTCAAGGTGAACGATGCGTGGGTGGGAGCACGTGCCTATCTCGGCATAGCGTACGCCGAGTCTGGCAAAAGCGATTTGGCGGAACGAGAGCTGTCACAGGCGGTCGGCGCTGCGGGCAACAGTGACTTCGATAAGGCTGGGCAGGCGCGGGCCTTCTTCGCGTATGGCCAGATCTTCCACAAGGCCTACGACGGCACCCAGTTTCAATCGGCGGCAACCTCGCAGGAGGATATGCAACGCAAATTGCAGTTACTGCAGGTCCTCGACGAGGCCTACGTCGCGGCAATTCGGACAGGTGTCGGAGATTGGGCCATTGCGGCGCTGCACGAGTCGGCTCGGGC
>Ga0156400_1311_pt1 | contig 31764 bp, 34 predicted proteins | sample RifOxyA3_FD_108044 | JGI IMG/M metagenome (GOLD analysis project Ga0156400, IMG submission 108044) | Deltaproteobacteria bacterium RIFOXYA12_FULL_58_15
TATGCTCCGTCTCCTGAGGAGCTCACCATGTGGAAATGGATAATTCTGAGTATGTCTTTTGCGTACCTTGCCACCGGTTGCGCTGGAACGTCCTACGGTGCATCTACGGACGGCACATTCCCATTGCGTCCCGCCGGGGCCGAGTATCCAGGCTGGGAGCACATGTGCATCGTGTTCACGGCGACGAATGCTACCGAAACCCTGCAAAGCTCAGGCGAAAAGGGTTGGGAGCTTGTTGCCATTGGCAAACAGGGTGGCGACGATTTGATGTGCTTCAAACGACCCAAAACGGGCGCGTGACATGAAACGTTTGCGACTCACAATCTCAGCGGTCTGCGCATTGGTATTCTGCGCGAGTTTGCTGCAAGCCGATGAAGCGGCTGCCCTGTCGTTTTCGCCGATGTGGTGCAGTTGGATTGTTAGCCAACCATCACCCTCTCCTCCTACAGCACGGGCGAAAGGCAAAAAGAAGCGCAAGAACAAGAAGACCCGCCAAGCCAAGGATGTATTGGCACCCACGGTAACGCCAACAACGGAACCACCGCCACCAGCGCCTACCCCACCGGAATCGACACCACCGGAGTCGACGCCCCCGGAGTCAACCGCACCGGAACCACCTGCGCCGCCGCCACCACCGCCGCCACCACCGCCACCACAGGCAACGCCGCCCGCAGTGCAGCCTGTGACACCGACAACGTCACCCGACCTACCGGACACATCGCCGACGACACCATCCCTGCCCACGACCACGCCGGTACCACCAGCAACGCCGGTAGCACCAGCAACACCGGTACCACCGGCAACACCGGTACCACCGGCAACACCGGCAACACCGGTACCACCGGCAACACCGGTACCACCGGCAACACCGGTAACACCGGCAACACCGGCAACAGCAGCAACTCCCTTTCCGGAGGAATTGCCGCAGATCATCACCAAAGCTCTCGAGCCGGAGCAGCCCAAACCCAAGGCGGGTCCAACTTGGGTGAGGCCACGTTATTCACATTATGATCACCTGTGTGTGACCTACGATCTCGGCAATATGTCGGGTGCCCTCAATCAAGCCGGCGACAATGGCTGGGAATTGATGACTCTGAGCAAGCTCGATCGTGAACAACTGATGTGCTTCAGACGCCCAAGCGCTGTCGCCACTCGGCTACGATAACAAAAATCGTCGGGATCACTGTACAGCTGGGTTGGGATCCTTGCCTTCGGCAACAGGAACATCGACCTTTGATTCGCCGGCGATTGTCTTGTGTGCGCCAAAGAACTCGTCGGGGGAGTCCAGCACCAGGGCATGCCTGAGAACTTCGTCGAGGTGCTCGACAGTGTGGAACTTGAGATTCTTGGCGACGATCTTGGGTACCTCTTCGAGATCCTTTTCGTTGTCCTTGGGGATGATCACTTCACGGATCTCCGCACGGTGGGCCGCCAAGATCTTCTCCTTGAGACCGCCGATGGGGAGGACTCGTCCGCGCAAAGTAATTTCGCCGGTCATCGCCAGATCATGGCGGACTGGAATGCGAGTGAGCGCCGAGACCAAAGCCGTGGCCATGGTGATGCCGGCTGAAGGACCGTCCTTGGGCGTCGCCCCCTCTGGCACGTGAATGTGGATGTCTATGGACGAATAGAAGTCTGCAGCCAAGCCCCAAGACTCGGCACGGGACCGCACATAACTCATCGCCGCTTGCGCCGACTCTTGCATGACGTCGCCGAGCTTGCCGGTGATGGTGAGCTTGCCTTTGCCAGGCATGGTGGTGACCTCGATGTTGAGGATCTCACCGCCCATTTGTGTCCATGCGAGGCCCGTGGCCATGCCGATCTCGTCGTTCTCCTCGCGACTCTTCGCACGAAACTTGGGCACACCGAGAAGCTTCTTGATGCGGTTGGGAGTGATCCTGAACTGTTGATCCTTCCCTTTTTGCACCACCTCCTTAGCCAGTTTGCGACAAATGCTGGCGATCTCGCGCTCGAGCTGACGGACACCGGCTTCGCGGGTGTAGAGCTGAATGATGGTCCGCATCGATTGATCACCAAAGGCGATGTTCACGTCGGCAAGTCCGTTCTCGCGGCGCTGCTTGGGTACCAAGTAGCGATCGGCGATCGACATCTTTTCCAATTCCGTGTAGCCGGCAATGCGGATGATCTCGAGACGGTCTTCCAACGCTGCAGGGATCCCTTGAAGGGTGTTGGCGGTGCAAACAAACATGATACTCGACAGATCGTAGTCCATGTCGAGGTAGTGATCGTTAAAACTGTTGTTCTGCTCTGGATCGAGAACCTCGAGCAACGCCGCAGACGGGTCACCGCGGAAGTCCATCGACATCTTGTCGATTTCGTCGAGGAGAAATACCGGGTTCGATGTGCCGGCGCGCTTGAGACTCTGAATGATCTTGCCAGGCAAAGCGCCAATGTAGGTTCGACGATGACCACGAATCTCAGCCTCATCACGCACACCGCCGAGCGACTGACGCACGAACTGGCGCCCCGTAGCCCGAGCAATGGATCGTCCCAATGAAGTCTTGCCAACGCCTGGAGGACCGACGAGACAAAGGATGGGGCCCTTCATCTTGTCGACGAGTTTCTGCACTGCGAGATATTCGAGGATGCGCTCCTTTGGCTTCTTGAGGCCGTAGTGATCCTCTTCGAGGATTTGCTCGGCTTCGACCATGTCGAGCTGGTCCTCCGATTCCTCGAACCATGGCAGTGACAGGCACCAATCGATGTAGTTGCGTACGACCGTCGCCTCTGCAGACATCGGCGACATCATCTTGAGTTTCTTGACCTCCTTTTCGACCTTGTCCCGCGCTTCCTCGGGCATCTTCTTTGCTTTGAGCTTCTCTTCGAGCTCGTTGATCTCATTTTTGAACTCGTCGCGCTCCCCGAGCTCCTTCTGGATCGCTCGCATCTGCTCGTTGAGATAATACTCCTTCTCCGTTCGCTCCATCTGCTTCTTGACGCGAGAGCGGATCTTGCGCTCAACCTGAAGGATCTCGATCTCGCCCTGCATCAACTCGTAGAGCTTCTCGAGTCTCTCTTTGGGCGTCTGCATCTCCAACATCGCCTGTTTGTCGGGGTGTTTGATCGGCAGATGGGCGACGATGGTGTCGGCGAGCCGCGGGGCATCATCAATTGCCTTGATGTTCATCAGCACGTCGGGCTGCAAACGACGGGATAGACGCGCATAATTCTCAAAAACCTCGTGTACCGTCCGCAGCAGGGCCTCGAGCTCAGGAGTTTGCTGCTCGAGCTCCTGCATCTCCTCGACCTCGACGAGGAAAAAGCTGTCGTTGGGTAGAAAACGCCGAATTCGCGCACGACGTTTGCCCTCGACGAGCACCTTGACGGTGCCATCGGGCCGTTTGATGTGCTGCATCAGCTGGCCGACAGTGCCGATCGCATAAATGTCGTCCGGAACCGGGTCGTTGGTTTTTGCCTTCTTCTGGGCAGCCAGTAGCAGCTCTCGATTGCCGCGCATGGCCTCTTCGACCGCTTTGATCGACGGCGCCCGACCGACATATAGGGGCACCATCATATGTGGAAATACGACAATGTCCCGAAGGGGCAAAAGTGGCAAAAGGCGCGCCTCTTCTGAATTACTCATTGGCTAGATTCCTCTGTTGTTTGGGAAATTAGCTGTCGGCGACAGGTTGCGCAAGAGGGCGCCCACGAACAACATTTCCGCAACATCTGCGGCGTCTTACCGATGATATAAGTGTGTAAGCTCACCCCGGAGGGTTCCCATGGCCGAGCAAAACCGTCGCCACCCACGACGCAGGTCAAAAACAGAGGCATCGGTGCAAATCGGCAGCGACGTGTTTCACGGAACTCTGATGGACACCAGCGCGGAAGGCGTGTTCTTTCGGCCCAACTGGGGTCTCGTCGCGGGGTTGTTTGTCGCAATGGATGAGCCTACCGTTGGCCCCAAGGTCAATGAGCAGGTGCAGTTAAGCATCTCCCATCGCGGTCAGGACACCACCTCCGAAGCTGTGGTTCGTTGGGTTGGTTGCAGCAACGAGCATTGGAGCCATGGATTTGGCCTCGAGTTCAAAGGGAGTCCACGCCCTCCTCTTCCATGAAGATACCTCTTGAAACGCAGCCACGTTCAGCTTTGAATCGCCCCATGAGCTCGATGCGAATCATTGCAATTGTGTTGTTGGTGGTTGGTAGCTCTGTCTCCTGTGTGGCACCGTTGCACAGGCAGATCGAGCTGACGCAAAAAGAGCTGACCAAACGTGTTAACGAACACTTTCCTTACGAGAAGATCGCCGGCGTGTTCAGTCTCACTCTCGACAACGCCGAGGTTATCTTGTCAGAGGGGTCCGAGGAGGTCGGCGTCACCCTCGACGCCACCGTGCGACTCGGGCCTATCAAGATCCCTTCGGGCCGCGTCGGTGTGGTGGGCAAACTTTCATACGACGCAGAAAAGGGATACGTCCTCTTGTACGAGCCACACATCAACACTTTCGAGCTTCCCAAAGTGCACGATGAGCACCTCGAGAATGCGACGAAGATCATCAACGATGTCGTGACCAACGTTTTGCCGGTGGTGCCGTTACACAAAGTGGAGGGCGGCACCAGGTGGGTTTTGAAATCGGTGAAAGTTGAAAAAGGAAGTGTCTGGGTAGAGCTTGGTCTCTAGGCACACCGCTTCACAATCCCACGTCCATCAGGTAGTGCCTTTCGCCAGGCCAACGGCGACGTAACGTCGCGCGTCGCAATCTGACACATTCGTGAAATCCACTCACTCAAATTCAAGCAGTTACAGTTGGCACCCAGTTTGCTCCTCTCTGTCGCCAATACGAGAGGAGAAATGACCATGGGCAAGCCTGATGAGAAGAACAAGCCACTCGACAAACTGAAGCTGATTCAGGACGCAATCGGTGTCATAGAGAAACAGTTCGGCCGAGGTGCCATCATGCGCCTCGGCGAGCACCAGATTGCAGACTCGGTCGCGGTGATACCCTCTGGGAGTCTCGGCATCGACCTGGCCCTCGGTGTTGGTGGATTTCCACGGGGCCGTATTGTCGAGATCTTTGGTCCGGAGTCGAGCGGCAAAACCACACTGGCACTGCATGCCATCGCCCAGGCACACAAGAAGGGTGGGGTGTGTGCGTTCATCGATGCCGAGCATGCCCTCGATGTCACCTACGCAAGGGCTCTCGGCGTGCAGGCGGAGAACCTTTTGATCTCCCAGCCAGACAGTGGCGAGCAGGCGTTGGAGATCTGTGAGACCTTGGTGCGCTCCAGCGCTGTCGATCTGCTCGTGCTCGACTCAGTGGCAGCCTTGGTGCCGCGCGCGGAGATCGAAGGCGAGATGGGCGATGCGCACATGGGTCTGCAAGCACGCCTGATGAGTCAGGCGATGCGCAAGCTCACCGGCGTTGCCCACAAGAGTCGCTGCACGTTGTTGTTCATCAATCAGCTGCGACAAAAGATTGGCGTGGTCTTCGGCAACCCCGAGGTCACCAGCGGCGGCAACGCTCTGAAATTCTACGCGTCGATGCGAATCGAGGTTCGCCGCATCGGTGCCATCAAGGATGAGAAGGGTGTCATTGGCAATCGCACCCGCATCAAGGTTGTGAAGAACAAGCTGGCACCGCCCTTTAGGGAAGTCGAGGTCGATGTTCTCTATGGCCACGGCATTTGGGCCGCAGGCGACTTGCTCGATCGTGCTCTCGATGTGGGCGTGCTCACTCGCTCTGGCTCCTGGATCGCTTGGGACAATCGCCAACTGGGGCAGGGCCGAGAGAAAGTCGCCAACATGTTGGAGATGGACCCGTCATTGGCTGATACCCTGTACCAGGCGGTCACGGAACAATTCCGCAAACAGGCGCTCTTGGCCGCGCGTCCCAATCCCTCTGCCACCCGTTCAATCGTAGCCAACGACCCCGCCGTCGACGAGGTCCCAGAGGCTGAATGCAAAACGGACACAAAGGTTGCATAGATTCGGCGGGTGCTCACCTGACTCAACTGTGGTTTTGTGCTCTAGTAACCCGCAATGCGCGTTGAGTTTCATGGCCTCGAAACCGTTGTGCCCGATGGTTGGCACGACGAATCCACCATCATATTCACACTACCGATGGGTGGCAGTCGCGATGCCAAAGAGCGCCAGGCCAATATCAGCATTACCTGGGATGCCCACGAACAGCGCGACCCCCATGTGGTGCTCGACCTGAAGATGAAGAAGCTGGCAAAGACTCTACGAAGTTATCAGCTAATAGAAACCGGGCAACTCGAGGTTGAGTCCCGAGCCATTCCATTTGTCGTGTATGGTTTCCGGGCGACACGAGCGATAACCCAGATCTTGTTTGCAAAGCAAACGGACGTCGAGCTGATCTTGATCTGCGGCACAGCGACATCGGAGCACTTCGCAGAAGTGCGCCCGCATTTTGAGAAATCGGCGCGTGCCCTTGCACGGGCAAAACCGACTGCTTGATCATAGATTTCCCGCTCGGCGGCGTCAGCACTGGTGAACATTGCGATTTGCGGCGTCTGCGCACCACCTTCGCCACGGATCATTGTGTTCTGTCGACCGGTGGGCTCACCAAACTCACTGGAAATGGAGCCGTTGCACTACCGGCATACAAACTGACATGAGGGAATGGGATTTCTATTCCGTTCTCGTCAAAAGCCTTCTTGATTTCCTCGTACATGGCGTTGCGCACATCCAGCCAGGCATCCTTCTTGACCCAGACCGAGAACTGCATCTCGAGAGCGGAACTTCCATACCCGAGAAAGACGAAGAGGGGTCTGGGCTCCTGGAGACAAAGCGGATTTTTGTCCGCTATGCTCATCATGATCTCGCGAACCCGCGCGATGTCCTCTTTGTACGCGACGGAGATCTTGAGGTCTGCTCGACGAATTGGGAAATGAGTCATGTTTGTGACATTCGACTTGAGCATGGTTTCGTTGGGGATTCGAACCAAGAGATTGTCAAAGGTGCGGAGCTTGACCGAAAGGAGATCCACCGAGAGGACCTCGCCGGTGGTCTCGGCCACCTGGATGATGTCACCCACAGCAAAAGGATGCTCACCGATGAGGAAAAGCCCACTGATGATATTGGATACGGACGTTTGGGCGGCGAATCCGAGAGCCACGGTCAACACACCGGCCGCACCAAGAAGAGCCCCGAGTTCAAAGCCGAGCTCACGAAGAGCCCAGGCCATCGCCACGATGATCACCAGATAGCTGAGTCCCCGACGCAACAAGAACAGATGTTGGGGACGAAGCCGTTGGGTTTTGTTCAAGGACCGTCGCAGCAAAGACACGACGAGCACACCGATCAGCAAAGCAACAAGGGCTCTCGCGCCCGCGCGGGCGGCATCTCCGGTGCCGAAAGCGACCACCCTATCGAGCAGCTCTCCCATGTCTTGCCTCCTGCGAGCTAATTGAACAGCGAACTGAAAGCCCGAAACATGAGGTTCCTATTCACAGGCTCTCTGGGGGCTGCAACGAGCTCGGCATTCTTTGGAGTTTGCTTCCAATTGTCGCCCAGTTTCAACTCCACCATGTCGCCTGCACCCGTTCGCTCAAAACGCACATCGTCTGTCCAGAGATTCCCATCTTCTTTGCGGTGTAGGGCAAGATGCACGACTGGCAGATTCAGTCTCTCCAGTGCGAGGGGCGAGTCGGCGTGGTTCTGCAGAGTCACCGCTGTGGTGCCGCGGTGTGGGTGAAACGGGAATCCTTCGAGGTGGAGTCGGCAACGCGTTCTGCTGGCGTAACAGAGGTCACCTTCGCGTGTCGACTCTCCAACCCAGGTATCCGAAGGTTGCACAATTGGCATGTCTGTCAAAAAGGTTTTGCGGTTGCCAGCCTCGATACGAATCCAAAGTGGCGTGCCGACATACAAAACGGACTCCTCACCAGGGGGAATAGTGAAGGGTTTCTCCGGTCTGCTGATAACATGCCGATCTGCGCACAAAGGTGTCAGGACCAATCGCGTATCATCAGTCGAGAACCCAAAGCGGTGAACGGCGTCTGTCTCTCGTTCATCAGGCTGCGCTGCCGTCAGATCAATGCCCACCGAAGCGTCGAAACCATCCTCCTCGAGTCGTTGGGTGAAACGCCACTCGCCGGGCAATCGCTGCACCCAAAGGTTCAATGGGCCGATACGCCAAAGCGCCACTTGCCCCATGGGGATGTCGAAGGCACCCCACCATTTGACTGATGCCGGTTGCAAACCTGACTCCACGGGATCCCTTTCTGTGATACCTCAAAACGCCACGAGTGTTGTTACACTCCGGGCTTGGAGGAGACAACACTATGACAAAATATTGCTTTCGGAACACTCGCAATCGGTATGGACACCTGAGCGCTCATATGCGTGGTTGCATTGGCGTGGCCTCTATGCCGAATCTCACTGACAGTATGTGGCGCACAGTTCCTGGTCGACACAGCTGCAATCCGGACAACTGTCGCAGTCGCCGCAGTAGCCTAACGTCATGTGGCCGCCGTATATGAGGGCTTGATGTTCACAAGTGAAAGGCGTCTCGCACAGGCTGTTACACAAGTATGGGTCGTAGCAGTCTTCTTCCGAGTTCAGGTACTCGGGAAGCGATGCCAAGAAACAACTGTCGCAGGAGCCGAGGTAGGTGTTATTTTCTGAGATTTGGCAGCCTGAGAAACAGACGCAGGACAAGCTTCCACCAATGCACGAGCCATTCTCGCAGCCATTCTCGCAGGTAATGACGAGAGAATCCCGCTTGCCACAGGAGTCGACCGAGTAGACGTGCCCCTCAAAGCACATCACGGACTCTGTGGGACTGCATGTGACGCAGGCACCTTCATTGCAGCCGGCGGAACAGGTTTGAACGAGGGCACCGACAGCACCGCAGGAGTCAACGTAGTGCAAGTCATCGCCCCGGCAGACGGTACCGGCTGCGGGGATACATCCCGGTGGCAGACACTCGGCCTGCTGGCAGCCGTTTTCGCAGGACTCGATGAGGTCACCGGCAACGGGCGCACTGTCGCAGCCGCCGAGCAAGGTGTGCCTGTTTTGGCCGACGCAGGTGGTGCCAATGGGGTAAGGGTTACAGGCAAGGCAACCGTTGTCGTCACAGCCGTTTGCGCATGACTCGTAGATGTCTGGCTGAACGCCGTGGCAACTGTCTAGCCAATGAATGTTGTTGCTGAAACATGCAATGCCGGCATCCGGCGCGCAGACCCCAGAAACGCATTCGATATCGCCCCCCTGGTTCGCCTGGCAAACGTCGGTACCACAATCTTCGAACAGAGAGCCGAGACCTTCGCAGGAGTCGAGTGTGTAGATGTCACCGTCATAACAGACAATGAACTGGTCGGGGATGCACTCTTGACTGCCGCAGGCACCATCGACGCATCCGGTGGCGCACGAGTACACGAAATCGCCGAGATTGCCACAGGAGTCGACTTCGTGAATGTTGTCGCCGAAGCAAGCGGTGTCGACACCTGGGGTGCAATCGTTGCCAAGGCACGCACCGGCGGCGCAACCGTTGGTGCACACCTCCGCTTGGGCACCTACGGCACCACAGGAGTCAATGCTATGGACGTTGGCGTCCACACACACGGTGCCGGCATTCGGTGCACAATCAACGCAAGAGCCCTGATAGCAGGCACTGGGGCACGCGGTCAGGATACGCGACTGCTGAGTGCAAGTGTCGATGGCCATGACATTGGAACCCGAGCAAAGCACCGCCAATTCGCAGCCTGAGGTTGGTGCCGGAGTGGTCAGGTTCTCATGCGCCTCACCACAGCCCGACAAAACGACAATACCGAAGATGCCAAGGACGCCGACGATGGGCAGGAGCCGTCGGTCGGCGACACCTTTCCCCAGCCCATCGGCCGCGGCAATGGACGCCGAATTGTCGATGTATCGGCTCTCGGTGCATTCATGATTGTTACTGCGGAGTGTGAATAGCTCTTTCATTATCCTATTACCTTTCGTCGCCGTGCGCGTGGACCTATTCCAGTCGCCCAGGCTTTCTGTCTCAATTCGTCTTCGAGTATAGACGCGACGTCATCACACGTGTGGACGAGAACCGTGGGAACGGGACTATTGTCCCGCGCTTCTGTGACTGGAAACAGCAGTCGAACGCCGGGGCGCTCTCCGACACACACAGACGAACCACACCACCACACCACCACACCCTCCGCCTTGGCAGATGAATTCAATTCTGGCATCCTCCATCCATGAGCGGTTGTCGAAAACCCGATCTCGCCGCAATGTTGCGGACCTCAGGCCTTTTTGTGGCACTTTCGCCCGCTGATCTGGACAAACTCATTGCGGGAGCCGAGCTACGCGAGGCGGTGAAAGGGGAGTTGTTGGCGCGAGCGGGCACCTCACAACATTCCATTTTATGCATGGTCGTCGGCAAAGTTTCTATCTATCGACGCAACAAGGAGCGGGGAGTGACGCTTCTGCTCGGCATTGTCGGGGGACCGGCCATTCTCGGGGACATGGAATGCGCGGCGGGGGTATCTTGGATGATCAGCATCCGGGCAGAAGAGGCAACAACGGCCATTTTCGTGCCTAACGATGCGTTCCTGCATGCCGTGCGCAACAACGCCGCGCTTGCGTTTCAGCTCTATCAGGACGCGAGCGTGCGTCATTGTCTTGCCAACCATACCGCCCAGAGCATTGCCCTGTACGACACCGAAACCAGACTCCTGCGATTGCTGCTCGATTATGCTGGGGCCTTTGGCTCGGTGCACGACGACATTGCCACGATTCATGCACCCTTGACCAAAGTGGGTATGGCGGCAGCGCTCGGCGTTACTCGCAAAACCATCATGCGGACCTTAGAACCGCTCCTAAGGGAAGGTGTCGTCAGCCGCGACCCGCAAGACAACCAGTGGCGATTGCACCACGTGCACGACATCACCCAGCGGCTTCCCAAACCTTTCCTTGGTGTGACGTCAACCTTCGGCAATCGTCCCGACGACTTGGCTCAGTACGGTCTGGAGCCAGAGGACGATTGAAACAAGACACAAGACTCCATCGGACGAGTTTCGAATCGCCACCGCAGTGCGTGTAATGTGTAACCTCTCAGGAGCTACATTGAATTCGGATCAGGCAGACCCAAGAAAGCTCCCAACTCCGAACTGTTGGGATATGACCCGCAGTGCTCACTCATCATAGAAGCACCACCGGATTTCCGTTCTACGTGGGTCTCAAAAGCAATAGCTTCGCCGGGCCGTTCCCAAGTTGCGTGGTCGTTCTGCGCCATATCGCCTATCAGATCGGTTATGGGTTTTGCGTCGCCGAGCTTGCCGAAGACGAAGGTCGATGTTCGTGAGCCTTTTGGCATCGAGATTCCAAGGTGCGAAAGAAGTTGGGGCCCCATTTTTCCATTCGAGGGGTGCTCGAGGGCCCAGCGCGCCTGTGCCCAACTTTCGAGCTTACACATGTATAGGACCGCCGAGTGCGATTCTGGATCTGGGTTCATTTCACGGAAGTTGAGCACCTTGCCGTCCCCGAGCATGTAGACGGTGCGGATGCGTCCAGAAGACTGCCTGATCTTGTAGGCGAACACGGGGAGGGTGCCGAATTGCCCGACGGAGTGGCGTTTTGCGATGCCATCACCACTTGGGCTCATCTGCGCGAGAAGGTCGAGGTCTTTCTGCCCAGAACCCAGGTTGCCGTAGACGAGATCGTGTGAGAGGTTGTCGAGGAAATCTCGGGTGAGCACGGGCTTGGGTGTGCAATTCCAGATCATGAGCTTGCGTTGGTCAGCCAGGATAGAAAGGTCTTCTGGCTGCCAAACTTTCACCTTCTGCTCATCCAGCTCCTTCTTGCGTATTTGGGCCGACCGATCTTCTTCGGCAATCTTGGTCAAACGCGGATCACAACCGGAGAAGTCGTATTGCGGCTGCAACGCTCGGGTGAGAGCCCAACCTATGACCTGCCCACCGATTCCCATGATTAGATGATGTCGATCACGGATTGCGCCAATCGCGTCGCCCGCTTCACGTTCGATTTGGCCCACCAGATCCCGAAAGCTGACGGCGAACATCTTGCGCTCAAAGTGGGTCTTGGGTTGTGACTCCGCCATCATCGACAGCGCGATTCTGTCAAAGGACAAGCCACTCTCGCGCACTTCGATGGCGTCGGCCGTTGTATGGGATATTCCCATCACCTGCACATCGGGATACTTCTTCAACTCATTGGAGAACCAAGTCCAGATGCCGGGCACACTGATGACGTGCACGGCAAGGGGCTTTCCGCTCTTTTGGGCCTGTTTGAGAGCCGCAATGAGCGCTTGCTTCGTTTTGCTCTGCAGGTCCCCTTCATCGACTGCCTTGGGTCCCTTGATGCCGAAACAGCGTTCCGCGAGCTCTTGCGCTATGTCGGATTCTGGATAGTACTTCCAGACCGGATGGATATCTCCCCCGTTCGCCCCCTGTCTGTAGATCAAATTGTGGAAGTAGGCGTAGGCACCGGCAAGGTCCAGCTCGACAGAAACTTGCACCGTGCCCTCGAGCGCTCGGGGAGCTTCCTCTTCGCGTATGTCTGAATGTTTTTCGAGGACGCGGGACAGGTTTGGAACGTGTTTGAGAGCACTGAGCTTGTTTGCAATCTCCGGCGGTGCGGTGTCCCAAGAGGGACACACTTCGGTCTTGCCATTTTCCGGCCATCGCGGGACAAAATCGTAGGCCTCCTGCAGAGCTGTGATGTCCTCTCGGAGAAGTCCGCCCCATCGACCCCATTGAACAGTTGCCTCGTACTCCTCTGTCACAAACCGCGTCAACAGTTCGTCGTAGGTGGTGCCCGCCTCGGCATTGAGCATCATGTATGCAAGCTTGGCAGCCAACAGAAAGTTGGGCTCATCTCCAGCGCGGTCAACCGGACGCTCGAGGGCATGTTGGAGTTCGGTGACCCCTGCGCGAAGCTGGCTGTCCACATGTTGGACCGTTAGATGGGGCCGAGTGCGGACGAGTCGACGACGGATCTCCTCCACCGAAAGATTAGGGCAGAGCTTCATCGCACGCTCGAACAGTTGCGTGTCGATCTTGCGCTGCGCGTCCGTGCAGAAATCCCCGGAAATGCTCTCAACCGATGTCACACCCGCTGTTCGTTGCATCCCAGGGATTGCAGGCGACGTTGAGGAAACGCCGACCTCATCAGAGGTGCCGTTGTCCCAGCGGCCAACGCCCAAAGCCTTGGTCGCCAGCAGTTCCCATGGGTGTGCCGAAGAAGTCGACGGATCTGTGGCGAATAGAGTCTCTCCCGCGGCTGCTGCTTGCATCATCGCTCGACAGGCGTTTGGATCGAGGACACTTGCGTAGCTTGCGTAATCGGTGAGGTCTACCCAACTATCGGCCGGTCTCTTCTCATCGTGATAAAGCCACCGATACCAGTTCTCGACGTGCAAACGTGCGGCCAGGCGTGCCTCCTCGGGCATGCCCGCGCCGACTTCGAGCAGCATTTGTTTGACGGCCACAGACAAGAGTGCGCCGCCGCCGTAATTCTTCCGGCTGATGACCGCGGCCTCGCTGAGACGAGGAAGCAGTCTTTTTCCTGCGCCCGATGGCAAGTTCTGGCCAATCTTGATGAGACGATGGGCATCACCATTGACGTTGCCAAGTCGGGTGAAGATGGGACCGAGCTCTCCAAAGCCCCAGGTTATGGAGAGGTCACAAATATGGTCGCTGACGTTTGCGAGCCGCCCCAGATCGAAGCGTGCGTCTTTCCATTCTCGAATAATTGCGCGCATCGCCTCCAGCAATCTTCGCCCGTCATCCTCGCCACATGCGCGTCGATTCTTCTCGGCAACGCGCGTGGACAACAACTGCACGACATTGGAGTAACTCGACTCGACTGCCTTGGATGAACCGAAATCCGCTGCTTTGCCCCAGGTTGTCAGGGCAAGTCTATTGATGATCTCTGTGAGGGTCGTCTCCAATTGCTCCGACAAGTAGGCATGATATCGGCCAATGACAGATTCGGGACCTTCGCGGTCATCCAACTGCGACTGAACGAGCTTGGGGTGGGTAACACTGGTCTGGACGGGCAGAACCGACGGGCAGGCGCGATTACCTCCATGGGCACCGAAAGGTGCCTCTCCCCAGAACGAATAGCCACCCTCCCCAAGGGGTTGGACGTCGCCTGCCTGCGCGCGCAACAACCGAACGTAGTCATAAACAATCGTGGAAGAATTGCCGCAAGTAATGCCTGGCCCATTCAATATTTGCACCGGTTCAGCATACCAGGTCGCCTGCCCATTCGGCAAAACAAACAAGCCCCAAAGGGTTGGGCTCTTTCAGCGCCGCCGTGGCGGTGGCTGCGGCTGCGACGCCTGTGGCTGCTGTGGCTGCTGTGTAGCAAAGTAATGACCTGTTCCTACAGCGACATGTTGCTCAAAGAGATGAGATAGGAGCGCAAGACGTTCTCCTGGGTTTCTCACTCCCGGCTCATTGCCAAACATCAGAACCAACCCATCTTAGCACCGTTGTCAAATGGGAGATGTTGCAATGGGGTTGCACGACAAAGCGCGTTTGCAGAGGTGGATGTCAGTTTACAACGACGATGCGTTTTCGCGGGTTAATGAAGAAGACGACAAAGCGTTTTATATTGGCGAACGTCTTGTCCAGCATCTCGACGAACGCGCGTTGCAAAGCGTCGAAAGAATCATCGAAACCCTGGTGGTAGAAAAGAAGCCCAGAGTGCTCGACCTCATGGCTTCCATTGACTCGCACATTCCCGAGAGCATCGAGGACGCCTACGTCGTCGGATTGGGTCTCAATCAGATGGAGCTCCATGCCAATGAGCGACTCGGGGAGCGGTTGGTGCACGACCTCAATCGCGATCCACGTCTTCCATTTGCTGACTCGAGCTTCGACATCGTTCTCATCACCGTATCTATCAACTACGTAACCAAACCCATGGAGCTCTTCACTGAGGTGGCGCGGGTGCTTGTGCCGGGAGGACTGTTTCTCGTTGTCTTCTCCAACCGCATGTTCAAGGACAAGACGACGCGGATTTGGGCACAATCCAGCGATGCGGGACGTCAGATGATCGTCGAAGACTACTTTGCCTCGGTGACCGATTTTGGCGAGAGAAAGACGTTCGTCTCCATGGGACACCCACGTCCTAAGGATGACAAGTTCGCGGGTCTCGGCCTGCCATCAGATCCTGTGTGGGCGGTTTGGGCGGAGAAGAATGGCGCAGCGGTCGAGAGACCGGCGCGTCAAGAGGTTAGCCCCGAACCCATGGATGGACCGAGCGCCGAGGAGCTCGCGCGCCGAAAAGCCAAAGTGGGGGAGACACTGCAGTGTCCCTATTGTGAGGAGCACCTCAGCAAGTGGGAGCTTCCCCCCTCGCCGTTCAACGAATGGCCCAACGACTACATGTACATTTGCTTCAACAACGATTGTCCCTATCTCATCTCTGGTTGGCAAGTGATGAACACACAGGGTAACCCTGGCTTCTCTTACCGTTTGATGTACGACCCCACACAAAACCGCTGCATGCCGGTTCCTCTTCCGAGCCGCAGAGCCGAGAAGAAACTCGTTGTTGTTCCGCGCGGCTGACGCGGTGGACCTGTGCTACGAACGGATGACTTACGAGGATCTGGTGTGAACGTCGCTAGGACTCGGGCGTCCTAGGAAATACTCTGCAATCGCTTGCGCATCTTCCACAACAGGTGGCTGATGTGGGGGCGACGCGATTCTCCAGTGGTGACCATCAAGAGCTTGGTGATCTTCAGGTCTTGCGGATCGGTGTACAACAGAATCAACATCTCTCGCAGGTAGTTGGTATTCAAGGTTATGTAGTTGTCAGTGCCAACACCCAGTTTGATTCCCTTCTTCTCCCACCAGGAAAACGGATGGTCCTTGTAGTCGTCGAAGGCACCGGTCAAACGCTTGTTGGACGAAGGCAGGGCAATCAGAGACAACCCCTTGGCGATCATCCGATTGAGCACATCGTGTTGGTAATGCTCAGCTTCACGGGCTGTGTAGAACTTGGCTTTGATGAGCCGCGTTCGCTCCGCCTCAGTCAGCTCCACCCCTGCGAGAAGCTTGGGAGTGATCGCTTCCCGTCCATCCCAGTCGATCTCCATGAGCTCGTTGTGTGCCGGTGAGCCTATCGGCACGGCCTCACCGCGGCTGTTCTGCCGAAACAGATGCTGCAGCATGGTGTGGAAGTAGTGGTTGGGGTTGACTCCGAGGCTGAGACCATGCTCGATGGCGTCGACGTGCCAAATATTCATGGCGTTGTCGACCGCCTGAATGCCCTGCCGCAACGTGCTCCAGGTTTCACCATGGTGGCTACGAATGGCGAAGCCAAATGCCTGAAGCTTCTGCAGTCCGACCCGCATTTGTTGGAAATGGACCTTTCGGTGGAAGCCACGCTCGTCACCAACTGTGTCGACCTCGCACAGGTGCTCACTGAGCTCAGGAAACCGAGTGAGCAGTTCGATGATCTGGCGGACTTGCTCGGTGAAATGATCTTTCTTTGAGGAGAAACGCAACGAGTCGAAGAAACCGGGCTCCTTGCGAAAACTCGGTGCCAGAATGAATCGGAATCCTGGGCACTCCGACTGAAAAGATTTGAAACCATCGTAGAGGCCGAGCACGATATCTTCGGGGTTAAGAGTTTCGAGGCCGGGGATCTGTTCGCTGGATTCACTGGTTTCGCGAAACAGTGTGAACTTGAGACGCAAGAATCCGACATTGTACTTGCGATAAAGACGACTGGCCAAGTGATAGGCCGCGGCTCGGTGCGCATCCCGACTGGTGAGGATCAGCTTTGGTAGATACAGAATCTTGAGATATCGATCGAAGCGATCCTCGGTGCCAAGTCGCAGCAAGCGTTCCACATCACTAACATCCCGAATCGGAAAACTGTTGGGGCCATAGACCTCTTTGATCTTCTTTTCATACTCGGCCTGTCGAGGACCAGCAAGCAGAGCTTCGAGGTATGGAAACACAAACTCGGGGGCAAGTGAGCCGGTCAGGTGGGTGTGTTCTTCACGATATGGCAGCGGGAAGGCACCCAAGATACTTGTCAGGGCCTCAGACAATGGATGGCTCAGTAAGGTGTCGATGGATGCGCGATTAATCCGGAAATCATTGAGCGCAGTATGAAAGCTGCGAATGGACTCCCATACTTCGGGGTCCGCCTCGACACGGGCAGATTTCAGGGCCAGATCGAGGGTGTCGAGCAGAGCGAGCCCATTCGTCTCGGCGATCAACTCAGTCAGATGGTGAGTGAGCCGTGCAACGTGATTCATCACCTGACGAGGGAGCACTTCATGATGTCGGAGGCCACTGTTGCCGCCTTGATGCAACCACGCTGCTTGGGACTTGAGGACTTGCAAACGCCCAATAGCTCTTCGTCGGTCTTGTCACGCACTCCTTCTCCCATGAGTGCTCTCGTGTGTGTGAGCAACTCCGGACAAGAGGTGTCCGGCAAGGCCTCGAACTCTTTTTGACAGCCGATGAGGCCGAGGATGGAAGCCAACATTGCCGCACAAACGATGTTTCGCATACTCACTCTTTCCGCGTGGTTTGAAACCGCGCAACGATCGGGCACATGAAACCACCCATGTTGCCGCCAATCAAGGTCGTTTCGGCATTGAGGCCAGGGTTCTGGGCGAGTCATGCACAAGGTCAACGAGTGACCGTTTGAATCACCGGCCGGATTGCGGTATCGCGGTATCGCGGTATCGCGGTATCGCGGTATCGCGGTATCGCGGTATCGCGGCATCGAAGCGTTGTCTATAGCAAGACAGGCGCAATACCAAACAGTCAACGGCTGGGACTGACAATGAGTCTATTTGAAGCATTCATATTGGGAATCATCCAAGGGTTGACGGAGTTTCTGCCAGTATCGAGCAGCGGCCATCTGGAAATTGCCAAGGCCATATTCGGGGATGGTAGCGTTCCCGAGGAGAGTCTGTTGATGACGGTGGTTCTCCACTCAGCCACCGCCTTGAGCACGCTGATCGTGTTTCGCAAAGACATTGGGGCGATTGTCAAAGGACTCGTTGGTCGAAAACGTGAGGACGTGGCCTTCACCGCAAAGATTGTTCTCTCCATGGTGCCGGCCGCGGTGGTCGGTGTGATGTTCAACGATCAGATTGAGTCGTTCTTTGGCGGACGTTTGCTGCTCGTGGGTTGCATGCTTTTGGTGACGGCAACCCTTCTCGTCTTTGCGGACAGGGCCAAAACGACGTTAACGGACGTCGGATTTGTTCACGCGTTCGTCGTCGGCGTCTCGCAGGCGATTGCTATTCTTCCTGGAATTTCGCGCTCTGGGGCGACCATCTCCACATTTGTGCTCTTGGGAATAGACCGAGCCAAGGCTGCGCGTTTCTCCTTCTTGATGGTGGTACCTCTGATCTTTGGCAAGATGGCCAAAGACATACTCGACGGGGCCTTCAGCGACATGGGTTCCACCGGTGCCTTGCCCTATATCGTCGGTTTCGTCGCCGCGTTCGCAACAGGTGTTGTTGCGTGCCGTTGGATGATCAAACTGGTGCGCAATGCTCACCTCACGTGGTTCGCCGTCTATTGCCTGATCGTGGGTATCGCCGCGATAATCTTTGGTGCCTGAGTATTTGCTACACACCTGCGGAACTTGCGCTCCGGGATTGCCCGCCATCGAGGGCCACTACCATATCCTTGACCACCTGCAGCATGACGGTGAGCGAGATGGGGCGGATGTACTCGAGGACGTCATTGCGAGTGTGATAGTTGGGCACAAATCGAGACGTGTCCTGGCACATCAGCAAGGCTGTTTTCATTCCAGCTCGATGGAACGCCGTGCCGTCCGAGGCACCCAACGGCACGATGTTCTCGGTCATGGTCCAATCCCGTGCGGCCGCAACCCGCTTGGCCAGGGAAACCAGTTCAGCGTCGTGCTTGACGAAAGCGAGCACTTCGTTCGTCATGACTCGTAGGAAAGACTCGTCATAGACGCCATCGATAACAATCGCGTAGGTTGGTACAGACTCGATCTCCGCACGGTGTTTGTTTGCCCAGCTCATCGCCCCACGAAGGCCGGCCTCTTCTGCTCCAGTAGCGAGAATGACGAGCTCGGTATCTTTCAGGGCACCTGAGCCAGCCATGACGTCACCCAGTCCCATGAGCACGGCCACCCCGGCGAGATCATCCATGGCGCCGGGTACACTGCGACTCGACCGAAAGAACAAGAAGCTGAGCACAAAAGGAAGCAATCCCACGGCAACCCAACCGATGTTGGTGATCGTCGAGTCACTCCCCCAGCCGGTGAGTGCGACAACTCCACCCATCAACGGCACGAAGGCCGCGAGCGCTCCTATTACCATCAAGGGGCTGGCTGCGTTCTTCAGGCGATACCAGAGGGTGAACTCGTACGCAGAGTCGAGATGGGCGTTGACCACCACCCGGCGTACACACTCGCCGCGACTCGGAACAACCGCGGCAACATTGACGCCCTCGCCCTTGGCAAAAAGGGGATCGAGAATGCGACGGTAGTTGAGTGATTGAAAAAACACCAACGCGAGAAACGCCAAGCTCACCAATCCCGCCACCGCCGGCTGATACCAATAGAGGACGACAGCGATGGCGTACATGATGGCACCGATGGGTATGCCGGCAAGAAACGCCGCAGGATGGCAGCTGTAGGGCTCACGGCGCACCTCGAAGCCAAGTTTCTCCCAGGCGGCTGCGACACGTTCACCGAGCTTTCGCTCGGCGGTGGAGCACGACTCCCGCGGCCCAATGGTGGAGAGCACCTCGTCGATGAACTGATACATGGGCTCTTGCTGCGTCAGCACATCTGCATCAAAACCCGCGGTCACCATTGCTGTGCTCGTCATCGACGGAGACTACGTGGTCGGCTTGACAACGGCAACACTCGACAACGGCAAGATTCGGCGCAGAATCCACAAAATCCGGATCAGCGATCCCCCACATAACCGTTTTTGGGATCGTGGGGATCGCCGCCCATGTGACGTTGGATGATAGGGCGGGTGTCCTTGGGGACGGCGAGCATTGACTTGGGTGTGCCGAGCTCCCCGGCATACGCCGCCACCGCATGGTGAAAGTCGGCGATGGCGCAGGCAATGTTTCCCGACTCAGCGGGTTTCATAACTGAGTCGACGCAGTTGAGCAGCTTGTCGCCCGAGGCGTCGAGTTTGGCAAACTCACAATCTGCGTCTTCCTTGCCCTTATTGAGGGCGAGGTCGTGATCCTGTTGGTCCACTTTGCCATTTTCATCGAGATCTTTACCGAAGTATCTCTCGGCGTAGGCGCGCCCAACGTACTGGACATACTCGGCCTTGCAGACTTCACCACTCATGGCATTCTCCTGCTCGAATTGGCTGCCTTGAGGTTCGGCTGAGATTGGCAAAAGTTGCGTCGGAATTGGGCGCAAGGTTGGTTTCGGCACTCACGCTGCGGCAGTCTTCGCCACTGACGGAGACAATCAGCGGATAGAGTAGCCTGTCTCACAAGCGCCAGCGTCCGCCCAAGGTTTTTTCAACATAATCTGATGGAACGCTCGTTTGCGGAACAGCAAAATCAAACCAGGCCCTGACGTCGTCATCTAGGCCGAGGCCACGCATATAGTTGTAGATGGCCTTGTTGAGCCCGAGTCCGAGCCGGTCGTGGTTGGTGCCAACGGGATCAACGAATTGCAAGTCGTTTCGCGCAAAGGTCGGAGTTGGGGTGGGCACCAACTTGATGCCAAACGCCGCGGGGTCTTGTCCGATAGGAGCGTGCGCGGCGACCGCGAGTCGATGCCAGTGAGCGGAGTCCAGGCATCCTTCGACAAATAGCTGCCTTACGTACTCGAGGCTGTCAATCGTCTCCTGCTCGGTTTGGCTGGGAAACCCATAGATGAGGTAGGCGTGAACCAAGATGCCGCTGTTTGCAAACGCCTTGGCGACGCGGGCCACTTGTTTGACGCTGACCCCCTTTTGCATTAGCGCCAGAAGCCGATCCTGTGCTGCCTCCAGGCCACCGGTTACGGCGATGCATCCAGAATCCGCCAGCAGCTTGCAGACCTCAGGGGTGAAGTAGGGGTCAAAGCGAATGTTGCCCCACCAACTGACGACGATGTGCCGGCGCAGCAATTCCTTGGCAAGGCCCGCGAGCACCTTGGGTGGCGCAGCCTCATCGACAAAGTGAAATCCGCGATAACCCGTCTCCGCGATCAGTGCCTCCATTCGATCGGCGAGCACCATTGCGGAGAGCGGTTCGTACCTACTTATGTAGTCGAGGGACAGATCGCAGAAGGTGCATTTCTTCCAGTAGCAGCCGTGCGCCACGGTCAGCTTATTCCAACGTGTATCGCCCCAAAGGCGGTGCATGGGGTTGGGGAAGTCGACGATGCCGAGATAGTCGCAGAGCGGCAGTCCGTCGTAGGTTGGATTGGCCGTCTGACTGAAGGGAATATCGGTCTCATCTGAACTGCAAAACCATCGAACCTCACCGTCGACCCGCAAGCGGGTACGCAGCAGTTGCTCCCGTTCACGCCGTCCCGCGAAGTACTCGAGCAGACACTCGAGAGGACGTTCACCGTCGTCATAGGTCACAGCGTCAACGAAATCGAATAGCCGCGGTTCACAGAGATCGCGAAACTCAGTGTTGACCCAGCCGCCGCCCATGATGATGCGCGCCAGAGGTAGAGTCGTCCGGATTATGCTGGCAATGCGCAACGCCCCTAGCAGGCTCCCTGGAAATGGAACAGACAGGCCGACCACATCCGGCTTCTCTTGCTCCAACAGCTCGAGGGTGACCTCATTGAGGCAGGTCGCTGTCAACGGTGAGGACGCCATGGCTTCGAGCAGCGGTTCGATAGACGGCGGGCTCTGCGAGAGTTTGCTTCCATAGCGACTCAGCTCGAAACTCGAATCGATGCCATGGGTAATGGCGTCTGCGAGGTCCTCGATGAAGAGACTGGCGAAATACTTCGCCTTGTCGGCGACCCCGAATGCCCCAAAGGCAAAGTCTAGATAGTCTTGCTCATGGCCGACCGGACCTAGCTCGGCAAAGCGTTTCCCCTCGGGAAGAAGGGTGCGGCCGGCGATACGACGCTCCAGGCCCGTTTGGCGTCCTTGCAGAAATGCGATCACGGGATCAATGCACGCGAGGACACGCTCGGCGTTCTCACGCAGATGCACCACGGACGGATGGGCATCAGAACCCTCGGACTCCAACGCTGCCAAGATCCGCTGCACTCCCGCTTGCGAGAATAGCCTCAAAACCCAGATGAGTCCGAGGTCAGCCTGTCTCACCGAATACCCGCACCGGCGTAAGTGGCCAGCGAGATACGCCGTGGCCGGATAGGGTGTGTTGAGCTGAAGGAGCGGCGGATTGACGAGCAGAATCTTCATGATGAGCAGGCACCACGCTGTGGTCTTCAAGCCCTGAAAGCGATAGCTCGATAGCGCGACGGCACCGGAGGGTCGCCTCGACACTCTCGCTCTGACGCGGCGTCAGACGACGGACCCTCCGCCCAGGGTCAATTTCTCAAGCTCCCACATATCGAGTATCGGTATGCCCTCGTACCCCTTCTGAGGCAACTGCGGTTTGTACTTGCGTACGCGCTCAACAGCATCGAGATGCACTTTGGTCAAGCGATAGCCACGGGAAATGTACAAGCCCACGGCACGCAGATTGTCGTTTGTCATCAACGCCCACGCGCGACCGAGACCGCGACCGTGGAATTCGCCTTCCACAACCTCGAGCATGCGTCGCCCGAAACCGCGCCCCCTCACAATTGTGTCGAGAGTCACGACCTGGCCCGACGGACCATCGATGAGGAAGGTTACCAGAGCCGCAATATCGTCGTGATGATCGACGAGCGCCAACCCTTCGACGTCATCGGGGGTGTAAACCGTGCTGAGACCAACGACACAGCCGAGCCAACGTTCCTCCCACAAATCCTTGATCTCGTCTGTTGTTGCCGCTCTCACCTGCATGTCGCGTCGTCGCAGTGGACTCATCGCACCCTCCTTGAACAAATCATGTCATGCCCGACTGCCAAACTTGGGAGTTATCGAAGCAAGGCCAAGAACGCCCCGGCAGCAACGGCTGTGCCGATGACACCCGCCACATTGGGTCCCATGGCTGCCATCAGCGGGTTCACTTTGCCGTCGGTTTGTTTCGACACAAAATCTTGAACCACGCGAGCCGACATGGGCACAGCAGATACGCCTGCCGCACCGATGCACGGGTTGAATCGCATGGCTTTTGGCAGAAACAGATTGAGAACTTTGGCGAAAAGAACGCCACCAGCGGTGCTGAAACCGAATGCGATGGCACCCAACAAGAGAATCTTCAGAGTCGTGGGCTGCAGAAAGCTTGTGCCCGACATGGTTGAACCGATCACCAAACCCAGAAAGATGGTGATGATGTTGATCAATGGTCCGCCTGCCGTCTTTGACAGCCGATCGGTTTTTTGCGACTCCCTGAGCAGATTGCCAAACATCAGCAAACCAATCAAAGGTGCGCAGCTCGGAACAGCCAAAGACGATAGCAACCCGGTGACGATCGGAAACAGAATGACTGCCGTCCGCGACGGTTCCTTTGCCTCGGGGACATCCATCGCACGCTCTTTCTTCGTTGTGAGCAAACGCATGATGGGCGGCTGAATGATCGGCACCAACGACATGTAGCTATAGGCGGCCACCGCAACCGCACCGAGGAGATGAGGCGCAAGCATCGACGTAAGAAAGATCGATGTCGGCCCATCCGCACCGCCGATGATTCCGATAGACGCGGCCTCTTGGGCCGTGAAACCCAGAAGGTAGTGGGCACCAAGAGCCGCCACGAAGATGCCTAGCTGGGCAGCGGCACCAAGAAGAAGGGTGATGGGGCGGGAAAGCAATGGCCGAAAATCGGTAAGCGCGCCTATCCCCAAGAAGACCACCGGCGGCAACAGCTCCGTACGAATCCCTGCATCGTAGATGATCTGCATGAGCGGTGGCAAACCATGTGTCGCTGTTCCAGCGACAACCGGTACGAGTGCGGCAGCGCTCGGATCACTCACGGACGACAACGCCGCAAATGGCAGATTGGCAAGAATCGCCCCAAAGCCTATCGGGATGAGGAGAAGCGGTTCGTAATTCTTGCGAACCGCCAGGAATATGAGCGTACCGCCGATAGCGTACATGACGAGTATTCGCCACGTAAGGGCGGCAAACCCTGAGGTGTTGACAAGAATCTCAATAGCTTCCATTTCACTACCCGAGGGTCATGATTGGTTGACCGGCTTGGACATCGTTCCCAAGCTCGGCATTGATAGTCATCACCGTGCCACTGGTGGGTGCCCTGACATCGTGTTTCGCCTTCATCGCTTCGACTGACGCGACAACCTGACCCTCCTTGACGGCGTCGCCAATCTTGACCTTCAACTCGACGAGCTCGACTTTGCCCTTGAATGGCGAGAAGACCGGCGTTGATTTGCCGGTGCCGCTTGCCGGAGTCACCGTCGGTGCGGAAGATCCTCGCGACGCAGCCGGCTCGACCGTCACCTTGAACGTTCGAATCGATCCACCTTCCTCGACCGTACATGTTGTGGTGACAGGCCCAGTCAACGCAGGCGCGTTTGTCTGCGTTTGAGGCACCACTGCGGTCTTCGGCTCTTCCTTCTTCTTCAGAGGAAGGACAATCTTGGCCTTGCCGCTGAGAAATCGAATGCCTTCGTTGAGGTCCATGTTCTTGCCGGGAACGATTGAGGAAGCGACTAGGAATGTGCTCTCATCGTTGACAGGCAGGTTGCGCTCTTTGATAGCGGCGACAGCCAGCTCCACGGAATCGGCGGCTGCCTCGAGCGGATCGCCATTGAACACCGGCAGCCCGAGCTGCTCGGAGGTGATCTTTATCACCTCGGGGTCGGGCGGCAACGGCGGACGACCGAAATAGCCAAGGACAGCGCGACCGTAGCCGGCTTCCATCTTCTTCCAACGTCCGAGCAGAACGTTGTTGAATGCCTGGGTCCAATACTGTTGCGAGCCCGGTGTTACCGACGTCCATGCGCCACCGGCCTTGACGACGACAGGAAACTCCGCGAGCACCTCAGAGTACTTGTTGAGAATTCCCGCTTCCTTCATCATGTGAACGTTCGGGCCGATAGCACCACCTGGCATTGGAAATCCGACAACACGGGCGTCGGCGGTTGTGGTCACCGGATCGAAATCGTATTCGGCCATGCTCTCGTTGAGCATGTTCTCAATCTCGGTCATGTACGAGACGTCAATGTCGAGCTCATAGCCGGTGCCCTTGAGAGCGTGAGCCATGGAACGAACGTCGGGCTGCACGGTCCCTGATGCCATCGGCCGGCAGGAGAGATCGATGCCATCAACGCCACCTTCGAGACCCGCCATGTACTGAGCGACTGCCAAGGAAGCGGTGTCGTGTGTGTGCTGCCACAACAGAACTTCCGGCGGCAAGATCCTGCGAATGCCTTTCGCCGTTTCGTAGCAAGTGTTCGGGTCCGTCGTGCCTGAAGCATCCTTCAGACACACCGAATCCATGTGCAGACCCTTGTCCACGAGCTTCTTGATAATGCCGATATAGAAATCAGCGGTGTGGACCTCATCGGAGTGGAAAGGCAATCCCATCAATGCCACACAAACTTGGTGGTGCATCCCAGAGTCGATAATTGGCTTGCCTGTCTTCTCGAGGTTGTCAACATCGTTCATGTAATCGAAGTTGCGATCCCACGTGGTGCCGTGCTTGTGCATCAGCTTGGCTTGCAGCTCGAGAGCCCTGAGCCGCTGCGTGGTAAGGGTGACCCCTGACACAGAACGGGTGAGGATCTGCAGGTCGACGTCTTTGCCGACCGCCTTGCGCATCTCGTCCTGACAGACAAAGGGGTCTTCGCCAACGTAGAAGTAGGGTGCCTGATACCGCGCGCCACCGCCAAACTCAAAATGTCGGATCTTCGCCTTCTCGGCCGAGAATTGCATGGCCGGCAAGATATCTTTGAGTCTCACTTTGCCGCCGAAGCTCGATTGCAGCCCATCGCGGAAGGGCGTGAACATCACCCGTACTTTTTTCTTGGTGTCAGCGTGAATCATGGCGCATCTCCTCGATCCTTGTCACTCGCGCACCGTCAAAGAGCACCGCGACGCTCGCATGGATAGCAGCAAGCATTGCGGCGTCATCAGAACGCGGTCTTTCGGGAAAAACAGCGACAACGAGGCGGATAACACCCGCCAAAATGATCAGCAGAACAAAGACGGAACAAAAGGAAGTAAGACAAATCGCAGCAAGATTCGTTTCCACAGACTTCGGGGCCTCCGGCTCATTTCAACGCAGGTAAACGACGCGACTTGTATGACAAATTGGATGAATCTGAAAGCCCAATCATCCGTTTCATCCGTCGATGAGGTGAGATGAGTGAGTGACCGGGCCGCACCCTTCCCAGGCAGCAACGAACCGATGCTCAGATTGGCGGAGACCAGGCCGGACAATGCTTTTCTGACCTGCTTCAACCAGCGAAACCGGAATGCGGCATGTATCCTATCGTAGTCGTCCTTCAGAGTTTGACTGAGTTGTCGATGTTGTTCAAGGTGCGACTCAAGGGACCTGTCGAACTGACTGCGGCCACCGTTCAACGCCAGTTCCGTTTTTCTATTTGATACTCGATCCTGTGTTTCTATTTGATACTCGATCCAGTGTTTCTATTTGATACTCGATGAAGACGGGAGGGCGTGGTAGGACCAATCTGTGGATCATGTCGGCAACATTTTCCGTCCGCCAAGTGAGGCGTCGAGCCTTCTCATCCAGGTGACCGTCGGTTGCAGCCACAACCGTTGCGGTTTTTGTGCCATGTATCGGGACAAACAGTTCCGAGGCAAACCCTTCGAGCAGATCGAGGCGGACATCTGTGAGGCTGCGAACATCGGTCCACGATTCAACCGGGTCTTCTTGTGCGACGGCGACGCGTTGATTCTGTCGACCTCGAAGTTGCTGCGCATTCTCAATGCTATTCGTGAGCAGCTCCCGTGGGTGGTGCGGATTGGCATATACGGTGATACTCGCTGCGTTGGGAAAAAGAGCGTCGCCGAGCTCACCGAGCTTCGCGATGCAGGGCTCGGCATCGTCTACCATGGCATCGAGTCGGGAGATGCGGAGGTCTTGCGGCGCATCGACAAGGGCGGCACCGCGGCCGAATGTGTGGACACTGCCAGAAAGCTTTGGCAGGCAGGTATCACCCATTCGGTGATCGCGCTTCTCGGTGTTGGTGGCGTCGAGCTGTCGGCACAACACGCGCGAGCGACTGCTGCTCTGCTTTCTCAAATGGATCCGCCGTATGTGGCAGCGCTCACCCTGACTATCGTTGCCGACACGCCCATTGCCGCGGCACAGCAAAGCGGAGAATTTGTCCTTCCTGGCAAGTTTGGGCTTCTCGGAGAGCTGCGGACCATGGTTGCCGAAAGTGGTTTCAGTCGCTGCCGATTTTCAGCAAATCATGCGAGCAATTATTTGCCGATTCGTGGAGATCTTCCCCGCGACAAGGCCGCACTGTTGCAAATGCTCGACCGCGTGATCAAGAGCCGCGATGAGAGTCTGCTCAAACCGGAGTTCTTGCGTGGTTTGTGATTGTGATTGTGATTGTGATTGTGACGCGATGGGATGCGATGCGATGGGCCCGCTCTTTGGACACTTGGACACTTGGGCGATTTGACTTGGGCTGCAGACTATGAAGCTTTCGGCAAGGCGTGGGAGTATTTGCCCGAGTCCACCTCACCTCCTTCGATCGAGGTCAACCTGCGTTTCCCTGGGCAATACCTCGATCGGGAGACAGGACTGCATTACAACTGGAACCGATTCTACGATCCGAATACCGGTAGGTACCTGACTCCGGAGCCAATCCTGACCGATCCGCGTTGGCACCGCCACGTGATGCTTGGATTTCAATCGGGCCCGTTGCCAGCGTATTCGTATGCTTTGTCCGCACCGCAGCGATTTGTCGATCCAACAGGCTATGTTCCCGTTCAGAATCTTAGCAGTCATGAGATTCCGGCGTCTGGAAATCCCGGTCCTGGTCAAGGCTCTGGTGGTCAAGTTGACATTACGTTACCGCCTCACTCGTCAGTCGACAGCACTCACCCGAAGAATGATGTTGGTGATGTCGATTTCATCGACGGCGAAAAATGGCGCGGTAATGACGAATGGCCACAGGTCTACTGCTACGACACCGCAGATGGTGCCGGTGTGTCATGCAGTCATCTTCCTCCATTCATGTACCACTTCTTGAATCCCGATTCGCCTAGCTGCCGAGACGATGATGACGATAGCTCTGGATGCAAATAATGCGCAATCGAGGATGGTCAAACCGCAGGACGCGATTTTTGGCCGGTGCGGGCGCGGGAGTCGGGCTTCTTCTCCTACTGGTGTATTTGGCACCTGGTGCCATTTGTCGTCTCGTCCCGTTAGGTGACGAAGGAGAGGGTGAGTGCCTGGGTTGGACGGCGCGCCTGCCGTTGGCTCCGACGTGCAAGGTGCTAGATGTTACCTCGAAAGAAATCGCGACGACGGGAAACGATGTCGTAATCTCGGAAGCATTGGGAGGTCTCGTGCGGGCCGGTGCATGTGAGGAACTTGCCGCGTTCCGACGGGAATACGTAGCCTCGAAAACGCAAGCCTACATTAACGACATGCTGGATGGCGCACTTGCAAGTTGTGTTCGAGGTGAAGAATATTCCCTTCAGGACAAGAGGGCACAATCGCAAATACTCGAAGCTGACCTTGTTGACCGCTTGGCCACAAATTCAAGGTGTCAATCTTCCGTAGCCAAGCCATCGCAGCGTTGATCGGTCATCTCGAAGCTAGAACGAGTTCCCGTCCTGCCGCGCCCAAGAGGTACAGACAGCTGGGGGTGCCAAACCCAAACCTCCCACCCGCCCCAAGTTCCGGAGCAGACGCGACGCGGCTGCGCAGGCTTGTGCATAGTCCACGGGATTATGTAAAGGCTCGCACTCACTGCCAACGCGAGCCCAAGGAGATGGTAACCGTTCGAGCAGCCGCGTCCTTCCGCGGGCGCCCATGGTTGGCTACGCTCAGTCGGGATGGATAACGTCGAGCTCACCCATGATCGAGCGGAAGAGGTCGTCCTCCAGCCGTTGCTGAGTTTCGGGCTGCTCTCTGGTCTGCTTCCAGTTGCAGGGTGCGAGCTCGAGGACGCGTTTGCGTGGCCACCTCGGGAGCAGGGTCAGCACATCTCTCAGGTAGGCCTCCGGCTCGATGCCCTGAAGGCGGCAACTGGCGACGAGGGTTGCGAAGGTCGTGTTCACCTCAGCACCGTCGTCACTGCCGACGAAAAGCCAGTTTTTACGGCCCACTGCTTGGCGGCGGAGGTTGCGCTCGGAGATGTTATTGGTCGCTGGCAACCGCCCGTCCGTGAGGAATCGCCGCAGCGCAACCTCTTGGTTCAGCGAGTAGCGGATCGCGGCGGCCAAGGGTGTGCCGTCGAGCGCGGTGTCTTCGTACTTGTGGCAGAGCGCGAAATGGTTGTCGACGATGGGCTTCGCCTTCGTCGCCCGCATCTGCCTGCGCTGCTTCCGCGACTTGCTCGCGAACTTCCGCTCGAGCAGGAACATCACCTGCAGGTTCCCGAGGAACTCCTGAGCGATCTCCGGCTCGCTGGCGAGCGTCTTGAAGTAGTAGGCGCGCGCATGCCCCCAGCAGCCGGCCTCGGTGGCGCCATCCGCGCCGTAGAGGTGATCGAAGACGCTATGGGCGTCAGCTACGACCGTGCCTTTGTAGTCGCCCAGAAGCTCATCCACGGCTTCCGCGTTGTGTTTGCGGCTGAATGCGAAGATGACGTGCCGTCCGGGGACCACCAACACCCAGAAGTGTCCCCGCGAGCATTTCCGCGGGGCTTGCACCAACACCCCGGTGGCATCGGTGCAGACATACGGCGCTGTCCGTGCGTCCATGAGCATTGCCTCGAGCAACGGCGCAAACAGCCCACGAAGCGCGTCGAGCCAGCCGTACAGCGTAGAGCGCCCAAGTCGCATGCCCTCACGCTCGTACACGTTCTCCAGCCGGTTGTACGGGAGGTGGTCGTCAAAGCGCCGGACGATCAGATTGGCGAGCAGGCCAGGACCGGCCATCCCGTGCTCGATCGGCAGCTCGGGGCGAGCGGAGATCGTGATCCACGATTCGGGCTCTTGCTCAGGCAATGTGCCGAGCTCGGCGCGCGACTCCTTCACCGCCAGGATTGCCTCCTGTGTCTTCGCCTTGTACTTCGGCCGCACGACCGTGACCTCAACCAGCGAGGATACTCGGCGCTCAATCGTTGTAGACCGTTCTTCTCCGATGCGCTCGAAGGCGTCGGTCCCGAGGCGCTTCACCTCGTCCGGCACAATCTCCACAGTCGCCTTCGCGATGCGTTCGCCGGCTGTGCGGCGACCCGTGGGCTTGCGTGGACGACGGTGTGCACCGGGATCACCGGTCTCATCGTCTTTCCCATCGTCAGCATCCCCAGCCTGTTCCGCCTCTGCTTCCGCCTCAGCCGCCAGTTGCTCCGCGAGCGCCTTCGGGTCGGCGTCTGCTGGTGGATCGGAGCCGAGCAGCTGCGCCAAAATTGCGAGGGACAACTGCCCGTTTTCTTCCGCCTTGAAGCGTTGGCTCTTGGGACCGCTCAGACCGATTTCGAGCTTTTCCACCTTCTCGCGCAGGTCTTCAGTGAGCTTGCGGTAGACATCGCGTGACCGGATGGCCTCAAGAAGTGCTTCTCGATGCGTGTTGCTGTCGAGGGCGTCAAATTGCTCCGCGACCAGGTCGACGTCAATCCGCACATCCGATTTCTTTGCGGGGTCGCTCATGGTTATATTTAATATACTAGCAAAGAAGTGTCGTCAACAGACAACATGCAGTCCGGAGCATGGTTTTCTCTTTTTTGGCGTTCCCGCGAGCAACTGCGCCAGCCTCTTGCCGTCGATGCGGACTGTCGGGGACTCGCCACCGGCGGAGGCTAGCTCGAAGACGGCACGATGGAGGCGTTTGTAGAGGATGCAGTAGCCGTTCTTGTCCCACCAGAGCGCTTTGAGACGGTCGCGGCGGCGGTTGATGAAGATGAACAATGTGCCGGACCGCGGGTCCTCTCCGAGCGTCTGTCTGGTGAGCAGTGCGAGCCCGTCAAAGCCGCGGCGCATGTCGACCGGCTCAGTGCAGGCGAAGATGCGTACCGTGACGGGGATCATTGCGTTTGCTCGACGACGCGCATGAGGCGGACGAGGGTTTGCTCGTCAAAATCAGCGGGAACCCGCACGCGGACATCGCCCTGCAATACCAGCTCGAGCATGGGTGCCAGGGAAACGACCTGGGCGACGGGCAACTCCACGAGTTTGGGAGCCGATGCCGGCGGTGCGGACGACCCCCTCGCTGGCGATTCGGCCCAGCGCTTCGCGAAGTTGACACGGCTCTGCGCGTTGCCGTTGGAGCCGGCGGCTCGGCGCAGCTTCGAGCTCCAGTAGGTCAAGGTTGACGCCTTGAACCCCATCTCCGCGGCGAACTCCTTCGCCGTGAGCCCGCTGTCCTTCCACCTCTCAACCCGCTTTGTCCAGTCCGCGGCGCTCGCTCGTTGCATGGCATCCTCCTCGGAAAGGACGCCAGTTTGCATCGCGAGCGGCGTGTCGGGCTAGAACGCGGGTACTCGGACGCTTACGTCGTGCATGCTGAGGCAGCGATCAACAGGGCGACCGCACATGATCCAGCCACAGGAGCGGAAGTATTTCTTGCAAGCATGTACACAAGAAAAGCAATATCCGCGCCAACTTGGCGTTAACGGGGAGCGGTCCATTTCTGCCCATAGATCAAGGACGTCGGAACAAC
>Ga0156400_1288_pt1 | contig 30729 bp, 22 predicted proteins | sample RifOxyA3_FD_108044 | JGI IMG/M metagenome (GOLD analysis project Ga0156400, IMG submission 108044) | Deltaproteobacteria bacterium RIFOXYA12_FULL_58_15
GAACAACCGCGACCCTACATGTTTTCCCCCCAATCGACGATATGGCATTTTTCGAATGAGCCCTAGGTCGCGAGGCGGGAATACATCGCCACATAGATGAGCAGCACCAACGCCACCCCGGAGAGGAAGGCTATGAATCCTGCAGGCAATGCAATCTTCCGCCATGAGCCCCACTCGTCTTTGATGCGGTGTGCGTCGAGGTCACCGGCCGTCTTCCAACGATCGAACAACCGCCGACGTTCGTGCAAGAGCTCTGTCTCGCTCACGCGGCCGGAAAAGATGACCGGGTCCATGGGAAATTTCTCGATGCGGAAATGCACGTTGAAGAAATGGAAGGTGAAGATGAAGCCACTTGCGAGAAGGGCCTCGTCCGAGTGGACGACGAGGGCAATGTTGATGGCCCAACCCGGCAGAACGGTGGTGAACCACTCGGGGAACCACATGATGAGACCGCTGGTGCCGATGATCACCACACCCCAGAACACTGCGAGGTAGTCGAACTTCTCCCAATAGGTCCAGCGGTCAAACTGTGGGCGCTCACCTCGGCCGAAGAACCATTTCTGGTGCGCCCAGAAGTCGCGAAGATCTTGAAGGTTGGGCACGGGGGAATCGGGACCGACAACCACCCGAAGGAATTGGCGTAGGGTGTAGCGACCCTTGTCAGGGTCCACCAACGAGCGCCGCTCTTTCCAAAGGGTGAGTATCATGTGCGAGATGTGCACCACGAAATAGAAGATGGTGATGATGGCACCGAGACGATGGAGCACCGCAGCCACGGCTTGGCCGCCCATGGCGTCGAGTAACCACTTGGCCCAATCGGTGTAGAAGAACTTTAGCGGCATGCCGGTCACCACCAGGAGCAAGAAGCTCGAGACGATGAGCGCGTGCAGAAACCTGTCGATCGGTCGGAAGCGAACATACTGTTTGTCGTCGGATTTGGCGCGGACCTTCTGGCTGCGGAATGCTTCTGCATCTCGAGCGTACAGCACCACGCTACGCACCAACCACAACAGGGTATGTGCCGCGAAGAATGCAAAGGTGCCGATCAACAGCGCTGTCATGAAGACATAGGACCAATACAAGAGAGGCGAGCCCGCCTTGTCGGTGTGGTCGGCGTGCACCATGTAGTTCGCGAAGTTCGCGTTGGCTTTGGGGTGGCAATCTTGGCACGTCTCCAACCGGCGTTGGTCGCTGATGCGAGAGGCGGGGTTCTCGCTCTCGAGGATGTCGTGGTGTCCGTGACAATCTGAGCATGCGGCTACGCCAGGCCTGCCGAGGGCGATGGCCTTGCCGTGGAAGGTCTCGCGGTATCGTGCGAGCCGGTCGGCGTGGCATTCTCCGCATTTGTGGTCGATGGAGAGGTGAAATTCGGGTTGCAACGGCCGTGATATCTCGTGGGAGGTGTGGCAATCGACACAGGTGGGGCCTTCCTTGTGGCCCGCGGCGAGCAGACGCCCGTGGACGCTCTTTGCATAGGTTTCTTCCACGAGAACGTGGCAGGCGCCGCAGGTATCGGGGAGATTGGCCTTGGAGATCTTCGATGCCTCGTTTTCGTGTGGCAGGATGTTGTGCACGCCATGGCAGTTGGAGCAGGTCGGGGCGACGCTGAGCCCGTCTACCAAAAGCGCTCTGCCGTGAATCGAGTCGACAAAATGCTCGACGGCTTTGGGGTCGCCCACCTGGTGGGTTTTGAGCATCGTGCCGCCCTGGTGGCATTTGGCGCAGGTGACCGACAGCCGAAACTTGTTGGTGGAGGAACGACGGTCCTCGGCCGGTAGGATCCCGTGTTTGCCGTGGCAGTCGGCGCAGGTCGCGGCTTCCTGGTCGCCTTCGAGCTGTTTGCTACCATGAATACTGTGTGCGTATTCGTTGGCTTCGTCCTCGTGGCAGTTTTTGCAGCCAAGGGCGATGGGTTTGCCGTCGTTGTGTGGAACGTCTTCGAAGTCGGCGGGTCCGGCGTGACATTCGGTGCAGCTCAGATCAAGGTGGGGGGAATCCTCAAAGGCCTCGGGGACTACGTGTAGATCGAGACCCTTGCCGCGGTCGCTCTCTGCCTCGATGTCTTCGTCGCCGTGGCACTCCATGCACAAGTCATTGTCGATCGTGGTGTCGTCTTTGTTGACCTCGGATTGAGCGCGGCCTGAGGAAGCGGCGAGAGTGGTGACAACGAGCCCGAAGAGGATTCGGAAGAGTTGGTGGTGCGGCATCATTCAGTCTCCAAGACGGCGGTTTGCGGCTCGGACAGGGGGCAGATGTCACCGACGTTGAGCCTGGTGCAACCGTGATTGCCGACAGCATGGTTCTCCCACGCCGCATCAGATGTTGGTGGTGCGGTATTGGGACTCGCAGCGTGACAGTTCTTGCATGCATACTCGGCGGTCAGGTCGGGGACCGTCTGACCCAGGCCATCCGGATTGCCATCGCCGAACGCCTCTTGATGACAGGATTCGCATTGGCGCCACCCCACATACTGGGCGGACTCGCTGCTGACCTTGGAATTGCCTGCGCGGCCATCGTTGTCGTCGATAACGGCAACCCACTCCGTCGAGCTCATCTCGTCTGTTCCACAGGTCGTGAACACGACGATGCTCAGGGCGATCATTGGATATGCACGATTGATTGGCATCATCTGCCCCAAAAACGGCGACTGTTGCCGGTTTGAAATGGTTCGTCGGGATGAAGAGCAATAACCATGCCGCATTCATCCCATATCTGCCGAGGAATTCTCCCTAGTATTTCAGAGGTAATGCTATTGCGTCCGGAGATCGAGAGTCAAATTGTCAAATCTACACTTCCAGCAAGAAAAGGCTATCAAAATGACATTGTTGTGAATGGCAAACCCTACAATTCGCTGTCATCCGGACCGATTGAAGCCGGCATTTCAGTTCCAAATCCGTATTCCTGCAACTTGCGATACAACGTCTTGTTGCCGATTCCTAAGATGCGGGCCGCCCGAGCCTTGTTGCCCCCGACACTGTCGAGAGTGCGCAGGAGGTATTCACGGGAAACATGGTCCAGGGTTCGCCCAAGTGGCAAGTTGACATCGCCAAGCTCCGCGGTTTGCCGCAGTTGTGGCGGCAGGTCGGCGAGGTCAATGACCGTCTTGTGTGACATCACCACCAAAGATTCGATGCAGTTGCGCAGCTCCCGCACGTTTCCCGGCCAGTCGTATGCCGTCATACAACGCTCTGCGTCCGCGGAGAAATTTGCCACGGTTCGACCATGGGCGGCGTTGAACTCACGCAGAAACACACTCGAGAGCAACGGAATGTCCGAGCGTCGTTGCCGCAAGGGCGAGCTGGTAAGAACCACGACGCTCAGTCGATAAAATAGCTCTTCGCGGAACTCCCCGGCTGACACCGCCTCCTCCAGATCGCGATTGGTTGCAGCGACAATGCGCACATCGATGGGAATTGGGGTTGTGGATCCCACGCGTTCGATTGTCTTCTCTTGAAGAACGCGAAGAAGCTTGAGCTGTGAAGTTATGGTGAGGTCGCCGATCTCGTCGAGAAAGATTGTACCTCCTTGTGCCGCTTCGAAGCGTCCACGCCTCAATCGATGGGCACCAGTGTATGCGCCGCGCTCGTGCCCAAACAGCTCGCTCTCGAGCACCCCCTCCGCCAACGCTGCGCAATTCACTTTGATCATGGGACCACTGGAACGATGGCTTTGCATGTGAATCGATTCGGCCATCAGCTCTTTGCCGGCACCACTTTCGCCACGCAAGAGCACGGTGGCGTCAGTGCTTGCGGCTCTTTCGATGTCTCGGCGTAAGGCCTGCATCGACGACGAATTGCCCAGGAGCTTGCGGGTCCCCTGTTGTTTCTTCAGCTCTTGCTTGAGCTCGAGATTCTCACGGAGGATGCGTCGACTCGAAAGGGCTTTTTCAATCACCAGGTCGAGGTGATCGAGATCGACGGGCTTGGTGAGGAAATCCACAGCACCTTTGCGCATGGCCTCTACCGCAACTGCGATGGAGCCCTGGCCAGTGAGAATGATGACGGGAGTTTCTGGCCGGAATTCTCGTGCGGCTGACAAGACCTCGAGTCCACCGATCTCGCCCATCTGCAGATCGCTCAAGGCAACATCGAAATCGACTTCCCGAAGGCGCGCGATGGCTTCCTCGCCGCTTTTGGCGAGCTCCACCTTGTGGCCGGAGTCGGTCAGAGCGCCGCCGAGTTGGCGTCGGGTCTCCGCATCGTCATCGACAAACAGAATCAAGGGCATTTGCCGTTCACTCCAAACTAAGTGGCCATCGCATGATAAATACCGCCCCCCCGCCATCTCTCGGCTCGTAGGCGATTGTTGCTCCTGCCTCCTTCGCTAATCGCATGCAAATTGCGAGCCCAAGTCCGGTGCCACCCACTCGAAATGACTTGAACGGCTCAAAGATGTCTTTGATGTGCTCTGCCTTGACCCCGGGCCCCCGATCAGCAACCTCGAGTACAAACTCGTCATTTGCGAGGGTCGCACGCACGTTGACCTCACCTCCATCCGGTTGCGCTTGGATGGCATTGAGGCAGAGGTTGACAGCGATATGACGAACGATGGAACGATCGATGTGCAGGTTGATTCGCTTTGGCAACGCAATGAAGCTCAACTCCACATGGGCGCGTTCAGCTTCGGGGCGCAAGTAACCCATGACCTCATCGATCAGTCCTGAGATCTCGCAGTCCCCCACATCTGAAAGACGTTTGCGGGTATATTGAAGATAGGACTCGACATAGCTGTTGATGATCTCAATCTCTTTCTTTTGGGTTAACAACAGATCAGAGAGCGCATCTGGCTGTAAGGCAACCCCGCCGCGGGTCATTCGCTCCACCCGCTGTCGTGCGATGGAAAGAGCATTCAACGGTGTCCGTACCTCGTGGGCAAACACGGCCGCGAGCTCACCCACGGCGGCCAACCGATCGAGGGCGGCGTGTTCGCGTTGGAGTGTTTGCGTGCGGGCGTGCGCCTGGCGGAGCTCGTCGGTACGGCTGTCGACTTTGCGTTCCAGCTCTGCATTGAGCACGTGGATTTCATGGGAAGCTGCCCGGCTCATGAGCACCTGCGTCACACCCATACGATGCAAACGCAGCAGCACAAAACCGATGGCTCCCAAAAGGACGAGGAACACCGACGCCGCCCAAACAATGGTTGAGTAGTGGTGCTTCAATGCCGCGTGACGCGGCGCCACGAGTCCAAACACCATGTGCCCGTCACCGATCCGAACCCGTTCACTGGCAACGACATGGGTCATTCCGGCGATCTCGAGGGAGGAGACCCGCCAGGTCTGGTGATCGGGCACGGGTTCAGCTTCGAGATCTTGATGACATTCGGCGCATCCCGCGACTTCGTCGATCACACTGAAACCGGGTTTCTTGGTATCCGTGGGCCACGCGAGCAACGTGCCGTCACGGTCGAGGATGAACGCTTTGCTCCATTCATCGAGCATGGTGTTTTCCACGAGCCGATTGCCCACCGTCGCCCAATCAATAATTGTGGCCAGTATCAGACTCTCGTTGGGGCCATCGTTGTGGTGGCGTCCTGAGACAACGATCACGTGGTCTTGGGACTCTGTTGTCGCATGGGAGATGCAAAGCCGTCCCGGCATTGGGGCGCAGTTGTTGCGCGCCGACTGTATGATGAGGGCGGCATCTTTGACCTGAGTGCCACTTGCCTCCACGAGCCTGCCGTTCTGCAACGCCGCGACGCTCAGAGCTCCGGAACTCTGCAGTGCCACATACATCTCGCTCAAGACCTCTTGCAGCTGGTCGTCGCTCGCTTGATGGGTCAAATTGCAGCGGGTCGCGACGCCCATCATTTCCTGAGCGCCACGAAAGACGTCTTCGAGTCGAATGGCCCCTAACTTTGCTACGGCGTGCAGGTTGGCCACGTACATCTGTGCCGCGCTCTGTTCGAAACGAATGGCAGCGGCGATACCCGCACCCATGAGCAAGGCAATCAGAGACAACATGACAACAAGCAGAGCCCGCTGTCCGGGGATCTTGGGTGCCAAGATGTCGCTGGGGATGCGCTGCATAATCATGTACCCACTGTACTCAATCAATGAAAATTTGGCTTGGCTTTTGCATGAAAATGCGTACGAATGAACAGGTTGTCCAGTGTGTCTAACCTGTGATGCAAACATTTGCGCAGGAGAAGCCGATGCGTTCGAGTCTGATTGTCAAAGCAGTTGTTGGCTGTACCGTCCTTCTTTTCGCCGGTGCTGTGGTTGCGGCGACGGCTGCAAAGGTGCCCGACAAGGTCACCCTCGACGCCTGCCACAAGAAGAAGCCATCCGTCCTGATGGACCACAAGAAACACGCAGTGGATCTCAAGATAGCCTGCGACAAGTGTCACCACACCAGCAAGGGCCTCAAAGCTGGGGATAGCACCGAGGTGAAAAAATGCAGCAGTTGTCATCTCACCCCAGAAAAGGCGGACACCCCCGTGTGCACGGAAAGCAGTCCAAAGAAGAACCCGTATCACATAACGTGCACCGGTTGTCACAATGAGGAAGCCAAGAAGGACCCGGCGAAAAAGGGCATCAAGAGTTGCACCGCCTGCCATGCAAAGTGATCTCCCCTTGAGCTGACCTTTTTTGATCTGCTGGGTTCGGCATCCATCACCGGATCACTGTCATTTTGGCGGTGTTGTTGGAGACGTGAGTGTCATTTTGACCCACGGAGAGCAGGAATCTGACAAAGTGCTGCGATCCACAGGTTACAGGGGGGAGTCTTAGGAGTCGTTGTGTCGCTACCGCATTGTTTGTCTACCGTCTCGCTCGTGGTGGTGCTTGGCATTTGTGGCCTTGGGCGGGCGGGTGGTGAAACCGACTGTCAGGATTGTCACGACGATGCGGATCTTGAGAGCGGCTCGGGACGCAAGGTTGGGGTCGATGCTGCGGCATTAGCCGCCGGGGTGCATGCCGACCTGGATTGCGTGGATTGCCACGCGCAAGCGGGGGACTATGACGATACTCCCCATTTTGAGGCCTACGAACCGGTTGATTGCAGCACCTGCCACGAGGAAGCGCAGGACGCGTATGCCAAGAGCGCGCACCAACTGGCGCGCTTGCGTGATCAGCGGGTTGCGGCCACCTGCGGCGCCTGCCATGGACACCACGGAATTCGCAGCGCCGAGGACTCGGAGAGCCCAACAAACAGGCAACACATTCCCGAAACCTGTGGCAAGTGTCACAATGGCCAACAGAACATCACCGAGGATTTTGTCCGGTTGCCGATCAGCTTGCCGCGCTACAACGAATCGATTCACGGTGCGGGGTGGAAGCAAGGCAAACCGACGGCGGTGTGTACCAGCTGCCACAATCACCACGAGATTATCGGTGCCGTCTCTTCCGAGAGCCCAACCCATAAGACCAAGCTTGCTCACACCTGCGGACAATGCCACGAGAAGGTTGCCGCGGAGTTCATCAACTCGGCGCACGGCAGAGCTCTTGCGCACGGCATCATGGACTCACCGAGCTGTACGGATTGTCACGATGAGCATTTGATCTTGGCTCGAGGTGATCCACGCTCCACGGTGCATCCGGACCATCTGGCCGCAGAGACCTGCGCTCGTTGTCACGAGGATCCCGAGATGGCCGCCCGCTTTGGCTTGCTGCCGCACGTGGTGGAGAGCTACGCCGACACCTACCACGGTTGGGCGCTCAAACGTGGAGGGGATACCGCAGCAGGGTGTATTGATTGCCACAGAACCCACGCGATTGGCAGTGTTCTGGATCCCAGTTCATCCATTCATCCCAACAATGTGGTGGCGACATGTTCGCAGTGCCACGCCGGATCCAATCCCACCTTCGCGACCAGCTATTCGCACATCGAGGCACGGGATCGGCGATTGCTGCACGACTGGATTCAGTATTTCTATCTCTGGCTCATCGGCATCACCCTGGGCGGCATGGTATTGCACAACCTCCTCTTGTTCCTTGCGGACTTGCGGCGGAGTTACCAACGGCATCAGCGCGCAGCCAGTGCAGAGCGCATGACTCGGTGGGAGCGATGGCAGCACGGACTGCTCATCGTCACGTTTTTCGGCCTCGCCGTTTCTGGTTTCGCTCTGCGATTCCCGGACGCATGGTGGGCTAAGACGCTCACGGAGGTTGGTTTCAACGAAGAGTTGCGGCGACTCGTTCACCGCGTTTTCGCTGTCCTGTTGGTGGGGGCCGCGATGGTACAGCTTTACTGGTTCTTCTTCACGGTGTTGGGACGTGAACGACTGGTGCAGTTGTTGCCACGCAAGCGGGACGTGTCTGATTTGTTCGCCAACATTCTATTTCACCTGGGGCGGCGGCCAACCTCCCCTAAGTTTGGCTTTTTTGACTACACTCAGAAGGCCGAGTTTTGGGCGTTGGTGTGGGGTACTGTTCTGATGGGGATCACAGGCGTCGTGCTGTGGTTTCCTGACCTCGTGACCCAATGGTTGCCCTCCTGGAGTGTGCGGGTTTCCGAGGTCATCCACTTTTTCGAGGCGATCTTGGCGGTGTCAGCCATTGTGATTTGGCATTTCCACTTTGTGCTGATGATGCCTGGGGTCTATCCCATGAGTTGGACGTGGATCACCGGCAAGGCGGACCACGGGGAATCGAGTAATCAGCAGCATCCTCCAAACTGATTGCCACACTCGTTGGGAACGGGGTAGGGCGGATTGTTTCTCTTAACATTCAGCAACTTAGCGGAATGGTCCATTTTGACACACCCAAATGTAAGAGTTCTCTGCAATTGGGTCAAGTTGACAGGGTATCGGGCCAATCCAAGGTGATTCTGACTGATCGGGCTCCTAATCCATTCGTCTCTTGAGAGATCCTGTCATCGGAATCGCGGCTAGCTCTGCGGAGGGCTTTGGCCTACAAATTGCAACGCGTGTCCAACCTCGGATGCAGATGACCTGCACTGATGCAAAGGCACTTACTTACTAAGGAGCTGCCCGATGAAGTTCGTTATTCTTGGATTGGCTGGAATCGGCCTTGCTGCAGTAGGCTGCACCGGCGATGCCGGCAAGGCGGGTGCCGATGGCGCCGCGGGCACCAACGGTGCGCCCGGAGCCGATGGCGAAAGCTGCACGGCGACCGACAACGGCGACGGCACCTACACTCTCGATTGCGATGGTAACATCATTATTGTCAGTGATGGTGTGCCCGGAGTCGATGGCGAAAGCTGCACGGTGACCGACAACGGCGACGGCACCTACAATCTCGATTGCGGTGGTGAGATCATTACTGTCAGTGATGGTGCGCCCGGAGCCAATGGCGCGGGCCTCGCTTCCGAAAACTGTGTGGCCTGCCACAATGACAGCAACATCGCCGCTGTCAGCGCAGTGCACCTCGTCAAGGAATACACCCACCCCGCGCCCGATGTGGAGTACACCGCCACCATTACCAATGCCGAGATTGTTGCGGCCACAGGTGCAGTCGAAATCACCTTCAACATCAAAGACAATCACGGATATTTCGTTGAGGTCGGGCCGTACAGATACGCAGGCCCCTTGAGCTCTTATGATGTCAGGTTCTACCTGGCCAAGTTGGAGCTCGATGCCTCCGACAACTTCAATTGGAAGCGCGTCGTCTATGAGCGCGGGTCCGACGGTATTTTTGTCGATAATAACAACGGCAGCTATACCTTCACCTCCGACGCCATCGTTACCGACGGTTTCGTCGACGGCGTTTATCCTGCCAGGGATGCTGCCTATGACGAAGACAACACCTATCGTGCTGGTATCGCTTTCGGCGGCAGTGCCGGCCCCGCCTCGAGTCCCACCTACGACTTCAGGCCGGTGGACAATGAGACGGATCCGACAATCATCGATTCGCGCAACATCGTCGCAACGGCGACGTGCATAAAATGTCATGGCAACGAATTCAGTGGCCACGGTGGCGATCGCAAGACGGTGGAAAACTGTGTGTTGTGCCACAATCCCACGACGAACATGGAAGCCGACGATCTGGTCAACAACGAAAAATTTGGCGAGATGGATTCGAGCGCCATGTCGATTATGATCCACAATATTCATAGCGGCAATGACGACTACTGGATCTACCGCTCTCGAAGCGGTGGCAACTGGTACAACTGGGGCGAGAACCCCACCAATGAGCCTCGGGCAACGCACACCATGACTTTCCCGCAACCCAGCTACAAGTGCACCGCTTGCCATGAGGCAGATACCGCCACCATGAGCGACGGACTCGTCTGGCAACAAAAGCCTACGCGATCCAACTGCGGTGAGTCTTGCCATACGGACGTTGATTTCACTCTGGATGACACGACCACCCACGACGCTGGCCAGCAGTTGAACGATGACAACTGCGCTGGCTGCCACAATGCATCCAACATCGGCAGCAAGCACAGCACTGCAAATACCGACATCATCTCCGCAGCCGATCTGGCTCTGGATACCCCAGAGTACACAGTTGCCATCACCATGTTGGACAACACCGGCACCGAGATCACCTCAATCACTGACGTTGCCGGCATGGCCGCACAGGTCAAAATCGTCATCAGCGATGGCAGTGGCCCGATCGATCACACCGACGTCGCCAACTTCCATCATGCCAACCTGTTTGTCTATGGTCCGCGGTCGCAAATGAATCCGGTTCTCACCACAGCCGCCGCGGCCGGTGGCTTGGGCTATTATGCAAGCAACAATCTCAAGACCGATACCAAGGCAACGATCACTGCGGAATCCATCATCTATCAGTTGGATGTTGCCGACGGTCTCAAAGCCGGCACCTACGCGGCCTATGTGGACGTATGCAATGTGGCAGGTGATGCGACAGACGGTTATCAAGCTCCGGGTACGGCCATTGCAAACTTCCAGGTGGGCACCACCAAGGTCGAGAAACAAGTGGCCGGCAATTGTATGGCCTGCCACGGCGACACCATTATGCATGGTGGCAAAGACAGCTCCCATCGTCATGATACGACATTTGACGCCGAGAGATGTGGCGCCTGTCACGACTATACCAACGGCAGTCCCACCGCCACGTCGTACCAGTGGTTTGGTGGCAATCCGATCTCGAAGAGAGTGCATGCGGTGCATGCTGCAGCAACTCTGATTGATCCGGATTACACGGTCGGCCATGCGCCGGCGGTTGCAGGACACGAGTGGTCACACATCTTGTACCCAGCAGCGCTCAATGACTGCGCGGGCACGTGTCACAATCCAGCCAACAGCACCGATGCATGGAAAACCAATCCCAATCAACTCGCGTGCATGGGCTGCCACGACACACCCGAAGCATCGGATCATGCGTTGCTCATGGGTGGCGAGCCAGCGCCTGAGCCTGTTCCCGCTAACTAACCTGCAGGATGATAGAGTTCAAATCGCCCTGCTGACTACCGAAAGAAGGGTGGCGTCCCCCATTGGGACGTCACCTTTTTTTTGGTAAAGAGGTGACGATGGGTTGAGCTTTGTCGTTGCCGACACCTACTTCGCGGTGGTTGTGGTGTTGTAGGCGGGATTGTGAAATCAATGTCCCCAGAACATCCGCGACCTATGTCTTGGTCGTTGTGGCAAACAGAGCAATCGAAGGCCTGAGGTTTGCGCATATGAATCAGTGGACTGCCGCCTGTCTCATTTCCCTGACTCTGACACTCGGTTGTGCTGACAGCCGCGAAATCACACGACGCACCAGTTGCCCTGACTTCAATACGGCAGTGCAACCCGTCCTCAACCACGCCTGCCTGGAGTGCCATGGCCCAAACCAGGAGGAGGGCAACTACAGAGTCGATACCCAAGCTGCGGCCTTCTCCCGCGCTCAAAATGGTCAGCCACGGATCGTCGCTGGCGATAGGAGTTCTTTGCTTCTCATCAAGGCCGGCGGTGGCGACGATCACCCCGTGGCACCCGCGGCGGACCTTGCCGTGTTGCAGCAATGGGTCGTCGACTGTGAGCTCAGCTCTCTATCCAATGATCTTGTGCACCCAAGGGGGTGGTTCAACGCCGGGTCGGCGAATTTTCACGGCAAGCAAATTCGCGACGCAGGGTGGGATTTTGGCCTCTGCACAGAATGCCACGGAGAACCCGATGATCGCTCTGGCGGCCCCGCAGGCAAGAGTTGCTTCGCGTGCCATGTGGAAGGGCCTACGGGTTGCGATACCTGTCACGGTACCTTGCTCAGTTTTGCCCCACCCCCGGCTCTCGACAACAGTGTGGCGACCACCCGTCGCGGCGTTGGTGCGCACAGGATCCACTTGGGTGGCGGGCCTACCCTCGAAAAACCCATTGCCTGCGAGGAGTGCCACGTGGTGCCCACCCATTGGCAGGATGTGGGGCACATCTTTGATGCCGCGGGCAACGTCGATCCGAGTCCCACAGAGGTGGTGTTCGGGGCCGCCGCCAACCAGAGCCTCGAAGGCCTGGAGTTTCTCCGCTTTGGGCCACCGGCGTACGACTCCGTGAACGGTTCCTGCCAGAACGTCTATTGCCATGGGGGAGCGCTCGGGGACACCGGCAATGAGGATCCAAAGTGGACCGGCGGTGGGGAGGAGCAGGCTCGATGTGATGGATGCCACAAAACGCCGCCGTCCGCCACTCACGCTTCGGGCCTCACCCTCGCAGATTGCGCGAACTGCCACGGACTGGTTGTGGACAGTCGCGTGGTCGACGAAACCTTGGGGTTCGTTTCACCCGAGCTCCACCTCGACGGCCGTCTCAGCCTAGGAGACGGAAGTGAAACGTGCTCCGCATGCCACGGTGGTGCCGACAATGCGGCCCCCCCTACAAGCGTCTCAGGAGAAACCAGCAGCGATGAGCCGGCAGTGGGAGCACACCAGAGTCACATTCGTGGCGGCGCCTTCACGGGCCCCATGGATTGCTCGGTTTGTCATGTGATCCCCGATGGCACCCACTTCCTCGAGGCCGTCATGGCCCCCGGGCACATCGATACAGTCGGGCCCGCCGAGGTCTTCCCCGGAAGGCGGTCGTCTTGGATTCTCGCTGGGGCGGACAACGCAACCCCCACCTACGAGCCCACCGCAAATACCTGCACGACCGTTTATTGCCACGGCGGCGGTGCCGCCAATGAATCAGACAGCGCCGCGGGAATCATCCGCACCCTGGATTGGACGGACGTCGGCAACAACACCGTGGTGTGCGGCGGCTGCCATGGTTTGCCACCGAACACGCCGAGTCATCTTCAGTCCATGGGTACCACTCCCATCACCGTGGAGAATTGTTACCTCTGCCACTCTCCCAGTATTGACGACACAGGCGCGATCCAGTTCCGTCCCGACGGCAGCGCATGGCACATCGATGGGGAGGTGACACCATGAGAACATTGGCGTTCGTGCTTACCGTATCCCTGGTGACCGGCTCGACAACGCAGGCCGCAGAGGTTCGTGGAACGTTCTCGACACTGCTAGCGGCCCGTGAAGATCCACAGAACGAAGAGGCCGTGGCATCCATACCGCTGTACGAGCTCGTTGCCATGGAAGTGGATGCCCTCGAAATTCCCGGCATGGATCGCTCGCGAGTCGTACTGCAGGGCTTTGGTCGATTGCAGCTCGGCGACGACGAGCTCACGGAGCACTCCGCCGATCTGGGCCTATTCTATCTCGATGCCGAGACGGGCCCCATGAAGTTGAAGCTCGGTCGTCAGCATCTGCCCTACGGTGTGGGACGCATGGCCCTCATCGATGGCATTGATGGCCGCGTCGATCTTGGGGCGGGTTTCTCTGCCAAAGGGTTTTTTGGATTCACGGTGCACCCCGAACTGCGTCATCGCACCGACAATTGGCAGGGTGGGGGGCGTTTGGCATTCAATCTCGCGACACTCGGTCACCTCGGTGAAGTCGGGGCCGCCTATCTCCTGCGTCGCCAAAAGGGCGCCGATCGCCGCCATGAGCTCGGCGTGGATGCCTTCACCGTGCTCGGCCCAACGAACTGGGTGGCTCTGGCAGTTCTCAACCCGGCAGAGCAAGCCCTTGTTGAAGCGCGTCTATCGGGTACCTACCGCGCATCGGCGGCGTGGTCGGTCACAGTGGACGCCGAGCGGGTGTCACCGGAGCTGTTTTTGCCACTCAACTCCATCTTCAGCGTTTTTGCCGACGCCTCCCATGACGCATTTGGCGCCGAGATCCATTTTGCCCCATCGCCCTATTACACAGTGGATCTGGCGGGGCATGCCATGCTCTTGGCCGAAGAATATCTCGGCTACCGCGCGACCTTGCGTGGGGTCACCTACCGCGAGCCCTCGCACCGATCGCTCATCGGCGCCGAGCTCCGGCTCCTCGATGAAGACAACAACGGCTACCTGCGAGGGCGTTTGTTTACGGGCCTGCAGCTCTTCCAGCCTTTCAGGGTATCCGCCGACATCTTCGTGTACCGCTTTGCCGAGGACATCAATGGCGAGGAACTTTCCTTGCTCGCCCAGGCCAGCGTGGTCTACGACATAACCTCGTCAATGCGTGTGGCAGGCACCATCACCGGGGGAACGACACCTTGGGCAGAAGCGCAGGTCGAAGGAATGTTACGGTTCGCGTACGGCTGGGATGTAGATCTCGCACGGGAGGTGGGGCCATGAAGATCCTTCGATGGCTCAGTCCGTTGTTCCTGTCGACAATGGCCGCGTGCGCATGGTGGATGGCTGGTCGGCCCGGTTTGCCCGAGTTGGACCAGTTGATTTTCAGTCACGCCGTGCATCACGAGAACGATGTGGAGTGCGACAAGTGCCATGCTGGCATTGAGGCTGCGGTAGATACATCCAAGAGCTTCACGCCAACCGAAGAAGTCTGCCTGGAATGTCACGACAAGGACGACAACTGCAAACAATGTCATACAGCAGCAAGAACTCGCGGCACTCGGCAAGCGCATGTTTCTGAGCTCGGCTTCTCCCACCAGACCCACATGGAGCGCACCAAGGAGACCGGGTGCGTCACGTGCCATGATGGCATCCAGGACTCCACTGAGCTTCCGGTGGCGAAGCCCAGCATGGCGAAGTGTCTCACCTGCCACAATCACAACCAGGACTATGCTCAGGCACGTTGCTTGGACTGTCACCCGAGCATGCAGCGCCTGCCTCTTGCTGCGGTGGCGGAGTTCGACCACAGCGGCGATTGGATGGCGCGTCATGGTATGCAGGCGCGCGTCCAGGCAGACAGTTGTCAGCAATGCCACACCCAAAGCACGTGTAGCGAGTGCCACTCCCGCGCGGCCCCCGCGGCGAGCGTGAAGATTTACCCCGAAGCTGTGGAGCGTGAGCTCTTGCACCGTGGGGATTGGATCTCCGCCCACGCGATTGAAGCACGGGCCGATGGCGACACCTGCCTGCGCTGCCACCAAGACAGCGGATTCTGCGTGTCATGTCACACCCAATCGGGCCTCACAGCGGGTGCCACCAACGGTCGAGTGCCCCACCCGCCGGGCTATGCGAACCGGGGAGGCCAAGCGTTCCACGGTGATGAAGCGCGAGTACGCATTGAGACGTGCGTCGCGTGTCACGACCAGGGCGCGGCTTCCAATTGCGTCGAGTGCCACAAGAGCGGGGGCATCGGTGGCAGTCCCCACCCACCGGGTTGGGGAACTACGCACGAGCGAGATGACGTGGGCGAGAACCCCATGTGTCGGACCTGCCACTCGACCCGATGATTCATTGCAGGCATTGCCTTCGCGTAGAAAGCAATCGACAGTAACCAGAGGCGAGTCGTCCGAAGGCGTTGCCAGTCTGGCAGGCGGGGAGTACAAATGTCGCCAATGAGTGAGACGCTATTTGCCAAGGCATGCCGGGGGGTGCCAGTCGACAGCGTGCCGGTATGGTTGATGCGTCAGGCTGGGCGTTACATGCCCGAGTATCAGCGGCTGCGTGACAAAGGCGACTTTCTCACAATCTGCCAAGATCCGGCCTTGGCGTCGCAGGCGACACTCGAAGCGGTTGAGTATCTCGGCGTTGATGCCGCTATTATCTTTTCCGACATCATGCTTCCGGCTGCGGCGATGGGGCTCAACCTCGAGTTCTCACCGGGGCCACGTATTGAGCCGGCAGTGCAAAGCGACGCGGCTGTACGTTCTCTGAAGACCATCGATCCTGAGCGAGATCTGGGCTTCGTCCTCGAGGCCATCCGTAGAACACGGAGTGCGCTCCCCACTGACAAATCACTGATTGGCTTTGTGGGTGCGCCTCTGACCCTGTCGGGCTACATGGTCGAAGGGGCACCGACACCTCTGTGGCTGCGTCTCAAAGGGATGTTGTCGGCGACGCCAGATCGCGCGCACGCAATGTTGGCGCGGGTGGCGGATGCAGTGGCAGCCCACGCTGCAGCCCAGGTCAAGGCCGGGTGTGATGCCATTCAACTGTTTGACACCACGGCCGGTGATCTGGCAGAAGAGCACCTGATTGAGTTTGCGTTTCGCTATGCCCGAGACGTCATTGAACAGCTCAAACCCCTTGGGGTACCGATTATCTACTTTGCCCGCCGCATCGGTGCCCATCTCGACCTTGCCGCTGATCTTGGCGCAGATGTGCTCGGACTTGACTGGACTGTCAGTGTTGCCAACGCCCGGCGGATTGTGGGAGATCGGGTTGCGCTGATGGGAAACCTCGATCCCGCGGTGCTGTTGACAGACGAACAAACGATTGAGTCGGAGGTGATCAGAATTCTAGGGGAAGCGGATGGGATGAATGGTTTTGTCTTCAACCTCGGCCATGGGGTGTTGCCTGCCACACCACCGGCGCATGCAAGGCACCTGGTTGAGGTTGTGCACGCCCACGGAAGGCGTCCATGAGTGAGATCAACGAGCATGAAATTCCCCGCGAGCTGATTGCCAAGTACGATCGGCCCGGGCCTCGGTACACGAGTTACCCAACGGCACCAGAGTGGACGGACTTCACAGCCGAAGACGCTGCCGCCGCCATCGAAGCTGCTCGTACCGATCCGCGAGCGATCTCCATCTACGTTCACATCCCATTTTGCGAGCAAATGTGCACCTTCTGTGGCTGCAACATGGTCGCCTCAAAGAAACGCGATAGGGTCCCGCGATACCTCACAGCTCTCAAACGAGAAATCGAGTTGGTCCGAGGTCTTACCGGGCCCAAGAAGACGATTCAGTTGCATTTCGGTGGTGGCACGCCGACCTACTTGCTTCCAACTGAGCTTTCAGACCTCGTCGGTGTGATCTGGGACGCCTTCCCTCCCGCAGACGGCGTCGAGGCAGGCATTGAGATTGATCCGATGGTGACCACCCGGGAGCATCTGGCCGCCGCAGTGGACGTTGGATTTCGGCGGCTGTCGATGGGGGTCCAGGACTTCGGTGACGATGTCCAGGCGCTTGTTGAACGCAACCAGCCAGATTCTAAGTCGACAGAGATTTTCAATGTAGCGCGTGAGTTGGGTTTCTCCAGCATCAATATCGATCTCATGTATGGCCTGCCAGGTCAGACACCTGCCCATCTGGCCCATTCCGCCAAGCGAGTGTTCGAACTCGGTGCCGATCGGGTGGCGGTATTCGGGTATGCCCATGTTCCATGGCTCAAACCACAGCAGCGCAAGCTCGAACAACATGGGATCCCTGGTGGCGATGCTCGCTGGGAGATGTTCAACGCAGCTCGGGTCGCACTGCTCGATGCCGGTTACCAGGCGATTGGCATGGACCACTTCGCGAAGCAAGGCGATGAGCTGGCCCAAGCGTGGCGAGACCGCAGGCTCAATCGCAATTTTCAGGGTTACACGGTGTTGGCACCCACGCATGTGTTGGGGCTCGGCGTCACTGCAATCTCCGACATGGGTGGCGCGTACGTGCAAAATGCCAAGCGACTGTCCACCTACCAAGAAAAGATAGAGGCGGGGGTGTTGGCCGCAGAACGCGGGCGCAGGCTCTCAGAGGACGATTTGCTGCGCCGCCAGGTGATCAACGAGATCATGTGCAATCTGCGCGTCGACTATTCTGCAGTTGAGGAAGCCTTCTCCATCGAGTTTGCTGAGTACTTTGCGGGGCCACTCGCGGAGCTCGATGGGTTTGTCGCAGATGGGTTGGTCAACCGTCGTCCAGAGGGGCTCGAGGTCACCGAACGGGGTCGAGTCTTTGTTCGCAATGTGGCGATGCTCTTTGACGCCTACCTCGGCAAGGATTCTGGTGTCGCGGACAAACCGCGATTTTCCCGCACCGTATGAAGACATTTCGGCGCCAATCCCTTCTTTGGGCTGTTTGGCTACTCTCCGGATTTGCCGCGCCTGCCGGTTGTCGGTGCGGTGCGCCTTTCGCTGAAGGGGAAGCCAGGCACGTGATCGATGCGCATACCCACATCGCTTTGGGGGCAGGTGCCACCGCCGCGGAGATATTCTCCCGCTCGGGTATTGATGTCGCAGTGAATCTCGTCGGCAGGCCCTACGGCCCGCGATTGCTCGCCCACCTGCAGGAGGCCGCAGCTGTCTCCGAGCGTTATCCAAACGTCGAGATTCTCGTGTTTGCGGGGATTGATTGGCGCCTGGTGGACGAGCCGGATTTTGGCGAGCTTGCGGCCAAGGATTTGCGCCGGGCTCATGCCGCAGGCGCGCGTGGGCTGAAGGTGTTTAAGTCGCTCGGCCTCGGCGTGCAGACTGGTGAGGGTCGTCTTCTCGCTGTGGACGATGCGAGGCTCGACCCGATCTGGAAGACGGCCGGGGAGTTGGGAATGCCCGTCGCGATTCACACCGGCGATCCGCTCGCCTTTTTTCAGCCTCCTACCCCTGACAATGAGAGGTGGGAAGAGCTTCACGCCCATCCCAGCTGGAGTTTCTACGGCGAGCCATATCCGAGTCTCGACGAGCTGATGGCGGCGCGTGACCGCATGGTCGCCAAACACCCACAAACAGATTTTTTGGCGGTCCACTTCGGTGGATATCCTGAAGACATCGAAGCGGTCGCGGCGTCGATGCGGCGCCACCCAAACCTCTGGATAGACCTGGCAGCAAGGCTTCCCGAGATTGGCCGTCACAAAGTGGGGGCCGTGCGTGCCTTCTTTGATGAGTTTCAGGATCGAATCCTCATGGGCACAGATATTCAGATATCACCAACCAACGTGGTGTTGGGATCCGCCGGCGAGGATGAAATCCATTCCCCTGAGGATGCTGCCCGTTATTATGATGTACACTGGCGCTATCTCGAGAGCCGTGACACCAACATGCCGCATGTGACGCCTATCCAGGGCCGCTGGTCCATCAACGGCATTGGCTTGGAGAGGCAGGTGTTGAACAAGATCTATCGCGACAACGCGCGGCGTTTGTTGCGTCGCAAGTGAGCCGCGACGCCAAGCCGACGCTCACCCGTTGCGCCTACCAAACGAAAATCCCTTTGTCCTTGAGAGCTAAGAGCGCGAAGTAAACCTTGGTATCTGTGACGGCGATTGCGTCCAGCATTTCGCCCACCGACTGTCCCTGCAGCCCTAGCTCGTAAACCTGCCAGGCGACGTCCTCGATCTCCTCAGCAGCGCGGTCGACGATTCGCATGACAGAGGGTCTCGTCCCATGCGGTGGCAAATCGTGGGCTCTGACGCCGAGCTCGTCCGTTTCGCGTACCGCATCCATCAACAGAAAGTCCGTCGACTTGGTCAGTGGTTGCTCTACCTCGGTGGTTTCGGATGGCTCGAAGGAGAATGTGCCGTCTTGCCACGCCATCAAGCGCCCAAGCGCCTTTTCGCCTTTAGCCACACCGTAGGTTATATCGATCATCTTTCCAGCCGCGAAGACGAGGTCGCCATGCTCGTCGCCATGGTGCAGCCGCAGTCGACCTGTCTTCTGCAAGAAGACCAACAGTTGCAGGATGTCGATGAGATTGCCACGCTCAACAACACCCGACAGCGAGATCGACGCGTTGCGGGTCACCAGGTCCTTGTACTTGCGATGAATCTGCGTTTCGGCGGTGATGTCGCGCAGGAAGATCAACGCGCCAAAGGCAGAACCGGCGCTGTTGATGACGGGGAGGGCGGTGACGTGGAAGTTATGTCGTTCGCCATTGGCGGTGGTGCCGGCGATCTCTGCGAGGCGAATGTCCTGTAGGCTCTCCACTGCCTTGCGCATGACGCAGTCTTTTTCGCAGATCTCCAAACCAAGGAGCTCGTTGCAGGGGGACCCCTTGTATCGCTTGGAGCTGAGGCGGATGCCGACGAGCGCTTCGAACGCGCGGTTGTGGTACCAAACATTGCGCGCCTTATCGACCAGAAACACGGGGTCTGAGAGACTGTTGGCAATCTCGCGTATGAGCTCCAGTTGTTCTTCCCGTCCATCCAAACGCATAGTGTGTCCTTCGCGGCTAATTCACAGGGCCGTCCGAACAGCAACGGAAACCACGGTCGATATCAGAGCCGCCGGGCGGCTCATGGAACTCATCCCCAATACAGGCGAGTGCATTGGAGTTTGATTTGAAACTTCCTCCACGGACCGATCGGTCGTTGAGCTCAACGGTGCCAGGAATCCGTGCGACCGCTGTGTGGATCCACTCCTCAACATTGCCAGACATATCGTACGCGCCCCACGCGGAGACACAAGTTCTGAGATTGCCGGTTGGGGAGGGTTTATGCTCCGGATAGCTAAAGAAACCACTGCAGGCGACGTCGTCAATCTGATCGCCGTATGGATAAATGAGGGCTTGATCGCCCCGACATGCCAATTCCCACTCTGGGAGGGTGCAAAGGCGTTTGCCCGCCTGTTGACAGGCGGCGATAGCTTGGTACCAGCTCACACCCACGGCGGGCGGATCTCCCAGGCTCACCAAGGCTGCGGCTGTGGTGCTACCGTTGGTGGTCATGTCGAGATCGTCGATGCCCTGGTGAGCATCTCCGAGTGCGCCCCCGGTGAGACTCGCCTCAAAGCGGTCAATGCAGTACTCGGTGGAATCTGGGCGGGTCACCCAGACCATCAGTTGCGTACCGCAGGGTTCGCCCGGTAATCCGTCCAAGGATGTCACGCTGGTGGAGGACACCGGATCTTTGTTCTTCTTTTTTCTCTGGTCACCGCAACCATGGCTCAGCACGAGTAGCAGCACCAGGGTTGCGCCACCGCGGCGACCCATCACAGAGAGCAGTGAGAGTCCAACGGCGATGGCGACCAGCCATCCCCCTCGCGTGCTTTGGCAACTGTTGCCACCGCCGCCGCGCAACATGCGAGGCGGCTCTGTGAACCCGAAAGGATCATCGATTCTGGAACAGTCTGGGTCCGGGCCCGCCGCGAGAACCTCTGGTGCTGGTACTGAGAACCCATTGACTTCGTTTGACCCAGTGCGGACCGTTGGCGCAAAGGCAGGTTTGACACAGTCCACCAAAAATGACAGCCGCACCTCGGCGATTTCGCCGGCCGGCACGTCGAATCCCGCGACCCGAATGAGTCCTGTGCCGTTGTCGCCGCCAGCAAGGTCGATTTCTTCCGCAGCCCCTGGGGGGATGCGCAGCACAACGGGACCTTTGGTTCCGGCGGGAGCAGAGACGTCGACCCACGCCCCCGTGGCGGCCACATTCCCGGTGTTGCTGACCGCAATGGAGTAGGTGACTCTCTCTCCCACGCGGACGTACAGTTGCTCATCGATCAAGCGAGTGTTGTCAACGTTTTCGATCACGCGTATCTGGGTGTCTACGTTGAGAACGGGCTCGAACACATCTACGCCGAGCACCAAGAGGGCCAAGGCTATGCGATCGGTGCCCGAGGCGATGGTCGTGCGGACACGTTTCTCGCCGGGGACGAGGGCATCGGAGATATCAAACCAATCGATGTCCACGCCAGTGACTGGGCACAGACCATCACCCAGGCAGCACTGGTGAGGTTCATCGACGCACTCGGGGGCCCCCGCTGCTGGTTGGACGTTGATGGTTGCGTTGAAGAGATTGCCGTTCGGGTTGTCGTCGTCGGCGAGGCACATTCCCGGCTGCACCGGATTGTTCTGATCGTCTATGACCTCAACGAGGGCAAACTCTTCTTCACAGGCGGTGCCACTTATGGCGCTGGGAATGCGTTGGTCCCCCTCGAGGACGTAGAGGGCTATCGCCCCTGCGGCTGGGTTCGAAATGGCGTTCTGGGTCTCCATCGTCAATGAGAAGGAACCGCCACTTAGGGCACGCAATCCCTCAAACACAGCCACTGAGTGCAACGGCAACTCGGGGTCTTCGACCACCAACAGCAGAGCAAACGACGCTGCGCCATTGGTGTGACTTGCCCCGCCAGCATCTGCACATGTTGGTGGATCCACGGGATCATCGCAGACCACCTCGGGTCCAAGACAGACATCAGCGACGAGGCCACTGACAGTGTACGTTCCAGCGAGAGCACCGCCACCCTGATTGAGGATGACGTCGGTGACATCAATGGGGGTGACGAAGAACCCCACGTTGCCGCGTTCCGCGCCGGCCTGCTTGTAGTAGACAGATACGTAGGATCCACCTGCTGTGCCGCTGACGGTGACCGGGGTGGCCGCTCCTGGCGGTTGAAACTCTACGCTGGTGTCAGCTGCGGCTCGGGCTGCTGCTTCGACCTCGGCGAGGTTGACATCGGCAGTCAATCCCGGCGTGACGAAGATGTCTGTGGAAGGGTAGTCCGCACCATCGTCGGAGATGAGTGAACCGCCTAGGTACAGTGTGGCCTGAACCAATCGGGCGCGTGGAGGCAGGACATTGCCGCTCACTGTGGTGGTGGCACTCGGCCAGATGCAGTTGACGCCGTTGTCCAGGCCTTGGTTATCCACCATGGAGGCACCAACGATGATGAACTCAACCCGACCTTGGCGTGTTGGACCGACCTGTTCAAAAGAGTCGGCAAACGCGGGTTCGACGAACACCACCACCCCAATGGCGAGCAGTGAATAACGCATGGAGGAGATCGTAGCAGGAGGCCGTCCAAGGTCAAACCACCCGAGCGAACAAACGTCCTCCTCCTGGGTGGGGGATGTGGGCGAATAGTTGACACCGGCCTCTGATCAAGGGACGATTTTTCCACCATGCTTCACTTTGTAGCCCTGGCCACCCTCATGACCACCGTGCCTCCGGACTTCAGCCACGGTTATTTCCCGTCGCTCGACCGGCCGGGCGCAAACGCCGTTGATATGGCCCGCGATGACGGCCCGGTGATTTTGATCGTGGTTGATGCCATGCGCCCCGATCGCTTGACACCCTACGGCTTCTCTCGAAACACCTCCCCGAACCTCAAGGCGTTGGCGGATGAAGGGATTGTCTTTACAAATTTCTTCGTCAATGGAAATTGGACTCGGCCGAGCACCGCCAGCTTGGTAACGGGCCTCTTACCGGCCCGGCACGCTGTGGAACGGGACCAGGACCGCCTCGCGGAACAGTACGTCACCCTCGCGGAAATGCTCGACCGTATCGGTATCCCCACCGGCGCTGTTGTCGGTAATGGCAACGCTGGCAGCGCTTTTGGCCTGGGGCGGGGATTTGGCTATTACGCTGACACGGTTCGCCATTGGGACGGGTTGCCATCCGCTGAACAGGTGACAGAGCTCGCGACTCCGTTTGTGAAGAAACACAAGGAAGAACCTTTTTTCCTCATGCTTTTCTTTGTCGATCCCCACGACCCGTACCACGCCCCCGAGCAGTACGAAGACATGTTCGTTGAGGATCCGAGAGTGCCGTTGATCCGGTCACCGCATTGGGAACGCGGACGATATTCGGAGCCCGAGATTGAGAGAATGAAAGCCACCTATGATGGAGCGGTGCGATACACGGACAAAGCGATAGGTGATTTCTTCGCAGATCTCAAAGAGCTCGGTATCTACGACAAGTCGACCATCATTGTTACTTCGGACCATGGTGAGGCATTTGGCGAGCACGGCGTGTTTCTGCACGCGCATCACCTCTACGACGAAATCATCAGGGCGCCACTCATCATCAAGGCACCCAAGATGAGCGTCCGCGGTGTCTACAATCACTACCTGTTCCAGACTGTGGACCTCATGCCGACGATCGTTCGAGCCTACGGCGCGAAGGTTCCTGATGACTTGCCGGGGGCCGATATCTTCCGCCACATGCGCTATCCGCAGCACGTCGATCCATACCGCATGGTGATCTCTGAGTTCTACAATTTTGGAATAAGCCGGAGAACAGTACGAACCTACCACCACAAGGTCATTTATGCCGATCCTGCTGATGAGGCTCAATTCATGGCCACGGTGCGCAATCGCTCCCTGCTGCCCTCGGTCTCGTTCACCGATGAGCATGTGGAGATGTACAACGTCGGCCGCGACCCATTTGAAAAGAACAATCTCTGCGATGCCGAGACGGGAGCGCCCGGTGAGGGATGGCAATGGCTGCTGAAGATCCTCAAGAAACACCGAGATGGTCGTCTTCGCGAATCTTTTGCGCAGGCCATTGATCATCTGGACGCCGAGACACTCAAGGACCTCAAGGCGATGGGGTATATCCAGTAGAACTCTATCAATGTGTGGCTTTGCGACGGTGCTGCTTGATTCGTTTTCTTCTGAGTGTTTTTGTTTCGTTTAAGAATATTAGCTCTGGTGTAGTATTCTTGTTTTATGTGTTAGATGTACTATTTTAAATGATAATTTCAGTGTATACCACATTTATCGTTTCGGCGTACGTGTGTTGCCATTAAGGGCGTCGAGAGTTGTGAGTCGGCATTCCGGCAGTACAACTTCCTGTATGACTCACGGGACCAATAGGAAAACTGTCTGGTTGGTCGCAAACTGCCGAATCGAGGCAGGTGAACGAAACGCGCCACCCGATGTTCCCTATTCCCAGAGACCGCAACCTTGGAATAGAATGGGCCTCAAATGGCAGAACGCAGGGATACCAGAGTTACTGCAGGCGTTGGGGTGATCTTGACCATCAATGGCAAGCCATCTCCGTGCATGACCCGTAACCTCAGCCGCGGTGGTATTTTCGCCGTGACCCGTGAGCGTCCACCCGAAGGCACCTTGGTCGACCTGGAGGTGGTGCACCAAGGCAGCCGCCTCAAAGCCCAGGCCAGGGTGGTCAAGCTCACAGAACGGGGGTTGGGTTTGAGCTTTGTCAATGTCGGCGAGGATTTTCGCACCGCCGTGCGAAGTTTGATGGACAATCTGGTCGCTGATCATTCCGTGGCGCCCGGCATCGTTGAGTTTGACGATTTCGACGATTATGAACTGAGGATGGCGTGGGCTCCTCCGGGCGAGGATGGTTGGTGGAAGTTTTGGAAGAAACGACGCCATGCCGCAGACATCGGCAATCTGAGTCTGGACGGCGCAGCGCTGCGCTCCGATCTCAAACCGGAGGTTGGGGCAGTGGTGGTGGTCTTCATTGAGGGCAAAGAAGACAAGGCTGGGCAGCCACTCGGTAGTGAGGCAGAGGTTGTCCGCCACACCGATGAAGGCTTCGCAGTCAAATTCATCTCCCCATCTATCGATTTTCGTGGTGCCATCTCGGAGGCCCGACGGAGCAAATTCCGGGGCGGGTGATGGCCCTTTCTTGTGCAATGCCAAAGGCACGACGGCGGGAAACTGCCTCGAGGCACATCGCGCTGGAAATTGTTTTTTCGAGACAAGGAAATTATTGGAGGCGCGAGCCGGACTCGAACCGGCGAATGACGATTTTGCAGACCGTTCCCTTAACCACTTGGGTACCGCGCCCAATAAAACCAGCTCTCAGGAGTATCCATTTGGGCTGAGTTTCGACGTGACAATGCCGTGTAAGGGCGCATCAAGTCAAGCACTGTGCATCCAATATGGCGGATTGGTTTGTTTTGGTGGAGCGGGGGATAGTGGTGTGCGACAATCGACGACCATGGGAAAAGGGCCAGAAGACGCACCACTCGGTGCCACGCCGATGTTGCCACCCCCGGGTGGTGTTGCCGCGGATCGAGCCACCCGAGTTTTTGCGCGCTACATGGATGAGCTCCGAACCACGGCGGTGCCTGACATTTCCGAGTGTTCGTCGGCGGTGGCTGACATTTCCGAGTGTTCGTCGCCGGCACAGACAAAGAATCCAGAGCTTCCCCGGTCAGGGCCTTTCGGTGGCGGCAGGCGTTATGATCTGGCCTTGGAAAAGGTCGGTCTTCTGTCCAATGAGAAGGAAACGCGCGCCGCGGGCCCTGTGACAACTGCGGTCGCCGTGTCCTTGGCACAGGAGGCTGAGACCACTCGGGCAGCGGATTTGTCTTCCGCCCCGGTGAGCCTGACGTCCAAGGGGGCAGCGGTGCGTCCGCCGCCTGGTGCTCCGGTCGTTCGGCCGTCGGTGGCGGCTCCCTCGGCGGTGGATGTGGTACCGCAGGAGCTGCTGCAAACAACTGCTGACAGTGCCTTGCTCACCAACAATCCCGATGGAACCGTCGAGTTCGACATCGCCTTTTCCGATGAGCTGTTCGATGAAATGGCCTGCAAGGTGAGCATTGCCAAAGACGGCCGGGTGGTCGCGACTTTCCGAGTTCACGATGTCAATCTTCGGCGACTGCTCGAGGCTGAGTCAGGACGCCTGCGGGTAGGTCTCGAAGCCCGCGGTCTCAAGGTGGCTGAGATTCGCGTCGAGATCCAGTAGTTGTGCGGGGTCTGACGTCCTGATGGTTTGTCAGTCTTTGATCGATGGGGGACGAATGTAGACGCCGCGCACCGGTCCGGCAATATCTACTGTACCCTCATCAATGAGAATAACGGCCCTGTCCGCTGCGGTCTCCAGGCCGTGGATCGCGAAGGTGAGTGGACCTGAGGCGACGATTTGGCCCTTTTCTTGTTCATACTGGGCCTCCCCCGCTTCCAGGATTCCCCCGGCCTCATCGGTGATATGGACGTCCTGGAATGTAGCTACGCCCTGGTCGAAAAATAGGTGAGCACGGGGAGAACGGATGACGAAGTCGCCAGCGCGCTTGCCCTTGCCTGCGCATTGGAGCTCAATGTCTTCGACGTCCGCCTCGTTGAGGTCGCCATCTGCGCGCCGACCCGTGCCCTTCCACAGAACACGTTCACCACGCCGCTCCTCGAGATGGATCCGTTCGAAGACGAACTGACGCTCGGGGATACCGATCTTGTCGGGCGTGTTCACGTCTGCGTTGTCGTCGCAGGAAATGCAACTCGAGAGCAGGAGCCACACCAGGTGTTTGTGAATGTTCAACAGTGCCTACTCCACTTTCACCTGTTACATAACTCCCGCCACGACATTGGGCTCTACTGTGGCCCACGGCCGGTGATCAACCTGTTTTTGTAGCAGCTCTCGTGGCATGGTCAAACTCTGGATTTGTGGTAGCCCGTGGCAGTGCAAGAGTCACCCGAAACACGAAAAGTTGCGGTTTGGCTGGTGAGGAGGATTCGTGCTCAGAAGCATGACAGGATTTGGTGCCGCACAACATGAAAGCACCTCGTTTAGCGTGGCAGCAGAGATCAAGAGCGTCAATGGTCGGTTCCTCAAGGTGGTAGTCAAGGCTCCCCCGGAGCTCAATGGGCGTGAGGCCGATCTCGAAGCGATGGTGAAAAAACATCTGCGTCGGGGCTCGGTGACTTTGAACATCCGCTTCAACCGCAGCGATCCCGAGGCCCTCGTCAGTATCGATGAGAAGGCTGTTCGGGCCTACCAAGCGGCGTTTCGTCGGCTAGGACTTGATGAGGCGCAGATCCCCATGCTCCATGGCGTTATTGGCAAAGGTGAGCCAACGGATCTGTCGGCCCCCGAATGGCAGGTGGTCGAGAATACCGTGCAAGGGGCGATCGCGGCGGTGGTCGAGATGCGAGAGCGAGAGGGCGCTGCGCTGGTGGAAATCCTCGGTGGGGCCTGTGGCCGAATCGAGGAAGCGACTGGCAAAATTCGCGCACGAGCACCCGCTGTGGTCGAGGAGGCACGACGCCGGCTGACCGAACGCGTGGCCGTCATTCTCGATGGAACTGGAGTGGCAGTCGATCCACAAATCGTCGCGCGTGAGATCGCTGTGCTCGCGGACAAGTCCGACATCACTGAAGAGCTCGACCGGCTGCTTGCACATGTTGATCACGTGCGGGAGAAACTCCACGCGGAAGAGGCTGGGCGTTCTCTTGATTTTCTGGCGCAGGAACTATTGCGGGAGGCCAACACCGTTGGCTCGAAGAGCAGCGATATCGAAACTGGCAGGTTGGTGGTTGAACTCAAGAGTGTGGTCGAGCAGATCAAAGAACAAGTCGCAAACGTCGAGTAGACGGTGCGTGAAGTGGGTTGGCGTCGACCCGTTTTGTCCGCTCTGGTCGTCCCTTCGAGGGCGCGGTATGGTGGTCCATGCTTACGCATCTGTTGATTGCCATTGCCGTCGCCGCACCATTTCGTGATGCCCACAAACGTTTCGCCATCGATCTTCCGCCAGGTTGGGTACAAGGCCCGCTGCCTGCGGGGGCCGATGGCGCGACCTTCCGCTGTACCATTGATGGAGAAGTGGCCTTGGCTGCGATTCGGGTCCTTAAGACCATCAGTACACCCAACGCCGCAAGTGTGGCTCGGGAGATAACCGGCGCGGTCGCTTCCCAACCCGGTTTCCAACTCATCGAGGAGGGGAGCAGCGACCTGGCTGGCAAACCGGCGGCACGGCGTCGGTACGTTGTTTTCGTCGACGGCAATCGTGAGATGGTGAAGATTGCCGAAGATCAGGTCGTCGTCGCCCATGAGGTCGGGTATGTGCTGCACGTCGAGTCCCTACAGACATCGTTTTTCAGATTCCTTGCCGATTTCGATCATCTCGGCAAAAGTTTTGCCCTCGGCCCTGATCCCAGAGGAGCAGAGCTCACGCAGTCACCGGTGATGGGGCGCTGGCAGATGAAGGACGCAACAGATACCTTCCTCGATCTCCGTGCCGACGGTGTCTTCGACCTGGCGGGCACCATGGGTACTTACCGTGTTGAGGGGGCAAATCTGCTGATGTGGACTGGCGACGGCCATCTCGAACGATTTGGCTGGCACATCGATCGTGGCGAGCTGTTGCTCCGCTCGGTTAACCTGGGCGAAGACATGCGTTACCAGCGGGCCAAGTCAGGTATGGCGGATCTCGAGGGAGTTTGGCGGGGGAAGGGCCAGTCGTTACAACTGGGCCCCGGAGATGCGGCGAAGCTCGACGAGGCGATTGGCAACTACGAGATTGACGGCAAGACCATGGTTCTGCGTCTAGCCGGCAAGAGACGCGTTGTCGCTTTCGAGCTCAACGGCGACACGCTGGTGGTTCGCGGCGGGCCGTTTGGCAAAGGGCTGACATTGCATCGCAAGAATCCCTGAAACGCTCTCTTTGTCTCGCCGCTCTTGGCGAGCGCCCACGCATTCGGTGGCAGGTAGCCCCTGCTGCCACTGTCGGTGCCAGAGGGTGTTAAAACGGAGACCTCAGCCGTAGCTGCGCTCTTCCATCTCTTGTTCTTCTTTGCAGCGAATGCAAAGGGTTGTGACTGGACGAGCCTCGATTCTCTTGAGCGAGATCTCTTCCGAGCACTCTTCGCAGATGCCAAACTCACCCGCTTCGATCTTGCTCAATGCCTTGTCGATCTTTGACAAATAGTACTTTTCTCGGTCGCGCAGTCGGAAAATGAACGACTGGCTGTACTCGGCAGACGCCTGATCGATCTCGTCAGGAAGCTCGCTGACGTCGAGGGTCGCCTCCTCGGTGAGCGTCTTGCTGGCGTTTCTGATCAGCGCAGTACGCTCTTCCTGCAGGATATCCTTAAACCGCTTCAAATCCTTTTTATTCACGGCTCCACCTCCCAAAGTGGCCACGGACCAAGCCCGCGGGTAGCCAAGCATCATAGGCAGCGTTGTACCAAAATGAAACCATAATCGTCAGTCGCAAGCCGCTCTCAGGTGAGTTTTGCCCTCCGGTTTTTTCAACTCGTGGACACATTTCCTCGGTATTTTCCCCACTCAGGGAAACCGGCACCTCGAACGGCTGAGATCTTGGTCTCTTCGGACAAATGCACGATTGGGCTTTGACGCGGTCAGCAGGTGGTTTATGAGGGCACGCTCACGCGAAGAGGTGTGCAATGGGCGAGCAAGAAAAACCCGATGATTTGATGCAGCGAATCGTGAGTCTGTGCAAACGGCGCGGATTCGTATTCCAATCAAGTGAAATCTACGGCGGTCTGCGCTCCGCATACGATTACGGCCCTCTGGGTGTTGAACTCAAACGCAACATCATGAATGAGTGGTGGCGAGCCATGGTGCATGAGCGCGAGGATGTGGTTGGGCTGGATGCTTCGATCATCATGCACCCGCAGGTGTGGGCCGCCTCTGGACATCTGGGCGGTTTCTCCGATCCCTTGGTCGATTGCCGCAATTGCAAAGAGCGTTTTCGCGCTGACAAGGCTCCTCGGGTGGAGGCTGGCATAGAAGTTGAGTACGTTGAGGGTGGTAAAAACAAAGGTAAGAAACTTAAAGGCGTGGCCAGCCGAGGCTATGTTTGCCCGGTCTGCGGCTCTCCGGATCTTTCGGAGGAGCGTCAGTTTAACCTGATGTTCAGATCACAAATGGGTCCCGTCGATGTGCTCGGACAGGTGGCGCAGTTGTTGGAGGACAATCGGGATCTCGGTGGGGCACAACTGCGCGAGAAGCTCGATGAGGTGATCAAGGAGAGCGCGGTCTACTTGCGACCGGAGACGGCGCAAGCAATGTTCGTGCAGTTTGCCAATGTCCAGCAGACCATGTCGATGAAGGTGCCGTTTGGTATCGCGCAGATGGGTAAGAGCTTTCGCAACGAGATTACTGTCGAGCATTTCATCTTTCGCTCCTGCGAATTTGAGCAGATGGAAATGGAGTACTTCGTCGAGCCAGGGACTCAGGGTGAGTGGCTTGACTACTGGGCGAAGAAGAGACTCGCTTGGTGGAAGAGCTACAGCAATTCCCCC
>Ga0156400_1289_pt1 | contig 30642 bp, 28 predicted proteins | sample RifOxyA3_FD_108044 | JGI IMG/M metagenome (GOLD analysis project Ga0156400, IMG submission 108044) | Deltaproteobacteria bacterium RIFOXYA12_FULL_58_15
GTCGATTCTCTTTAGGGCTTCCTCGGAGATCGCGGCGGCAGGTCCAAAGTCGAACGGCTCACTTGGGCAGCTGTCGCATCTGTTGGTGCAGGCCCCGGAGGCGGTACTGGTCGGGATGGCGGCGTTCGACGTCGGCAAGGACACTCTTGGCTTCGTCGAAGCGACCGAGCTCGATGAGAACCCGCGAGAGCATGAGGGCCATGTCCGCCATCTTGGCGCCGTCGTCGGTGTGAGCGCGTACCAACTGTTGATAGAGGTGCGCGGCCTTGTCGTATTGCATGGCACCGTACCAGATAGCCGCCGCGCTCTCCTGGTATTGCCGCTCTTCGAGGCTGCCTCGGTCCAGCAACGCTTTGAGATCGGCAACCCGTTTTGCTGCATCGGCGAGACCGCTCTGCCTGCGCAGCTCGGCGTCCCCGAGCTGGTCGAGATAGGTCTGAATGGTGTTTGCGTACATCCCCGCGGGCCAGCGCGACAGATAGGTGTGCCCGGCGCTGTCGACGCATTGAAGGCGCTTGAGCATATAACAGGCGAGCACACGGTAGAATGTTAGCGTCTCATTGAGGTCGGTATTGGGCGGCACAACGATCTTAGCCGTATCGTAACCATCGAGATCGGTGAGCATGGCGGTGTACTCGTTGTTGGACATGCGACGCGCCAACGCCATTGTCATCGCCTGGAATTCGCCGTAATCGACCATTGGCTCGGGTGTCGCCACCTCGGGACCGGTGTTCTCGATTTCCACCTGCATCAACTTGCCCACGGCAATGGTCATGATCTTCGCCAGCGACTCGCCGTCGGTTGGTCCCCGTGCGGTCGAGCGCTGCAACACCGCCGGCGCCTGGGTATCCATCAGTCGCAAGGACAAGACAGCCTGGGTATCGAGCTTACGCAGCTCGCCGGCGAGCAGAAATGGCGCGCCGAGGGCGCCACCGATCTCTGCGGCGCAGCTGACGTCATCACAGCCCATGGCATCCTTCATCGCCTCAACGCCAAGAATGGCATTGAGGTCCGTCGGGCCGAGAACTTCATACTTGTTGAGCCCGTGGACCGCCGCGAGAAGCATTTCATCGAGGGCCCGCGCCTGGGATTCGAGGCCCGACTCCGTCCTGAGCGGCATCACCAATAGCTTCGACAGCTCGGGAGTGCCCGCACCAACAGGCTCGGAACCGACCGGTGGTTGCATCGCTGAAACCGCAGGCGGTGCCCCTTCGGACGTAGCGCAGGCCACCGCCAACAAACACAGACCCAGGGGGAATGAGATTTCCTTGTACATGGGTCAATTCATCCCCTGGACCCTTGGTTGTACGCAAGTGCGAGCGACGGCCGATCACTGGACCAACGCCCGCAAAGTGTCTGCAAGAGCCTGCCGTTGAGCTCCCGTTTGATCATCGAGCGTGGCCATTTGATCTCTGAGGGTTGCCAATCGGTCTTCGTGGGCGAGAACGCGATTGACCAGATTTTGCGAACCGCCATCGGTGCCCTTGTTTCCCATGGCCACGAGGTAACCCTTGAGACGGCCGAGCTCCGCCTCAATCTTCGCGATGGTCCCTGCGTGCTTTCCTTTACGCTCCTCGAGCTCTTTGAGCTTCGCAGTGATGGGCAGGGCCCGGCGCAGCACAGCGCGGTCTTGGGCGCGAAGCGACTCGGTGTCGACGAGGTTTGCGAGTGCGGGGTGGGTGATGGAACTTACGGGCTCGTTACGAGAGAGCCCTTCTTTGACTATCAGGCTGGGCCTCTTCTTGCTAACGGCGTCGAGCCTGAATCCGGCAATGATGTTGTTGTTGTCAGGGTGGGTGTCGAGAACATCGGCGCCTTCGATGGTGGCGTTGTCGACAGTGTCGAGGGGGAGGTAAACCAACCGAGCTTGGCCGCTGCGATTTTCCAGTTCATAGGTGATCGTGGTTTGTCGCACAAAATGAGTGACCAGCATGTCGTTGTCCACGACAACTCGTTGGGGTTTGTCCGTGGATTGGGAGCCGGCCCGTTCGACCGTGACATCCAGGTCGACACCAAAGGTGACGAAGGTGCGCTGGCCTGGTTTGGTGCGGTCCAAGGCCGACTCACCGGCGAATCCTGTGCCGTGGAAAAAGGCGATGGGACCGGCGGGCAGGGTGTACGGGGTGTTGTTGGTGAACAGCACTGCGCTCCGGGCAAGCTCACCATCATTGACGATCCAGGTCACCCGTTTGACTTCCATGGTTTGGTCTACGAACGGTACCAACGCCGATCCATGGGCGCGAAGGTCTAAGGGATTGGCCAAGGTGAAATTGAAAAGGGCCGCTTGTTCTGAACCTTCGGCCTCGGCGATGGCCGCGAGATCTCCCACCTCGAGTAGGTCACTTTGGTTCGCGCTCAACGATGAGATGCCAACGCCTCCGCCGACTCCACCATGGCCGCGAGTACCCAATCCACCCATGCCGTAACTGGTGCCGACTCCACCACCTGTGAGGGCGGTTCCGACTGAGCTTGCGAAGTCTCCCCAAAGTTGGTCAACGGTTTCATCGATGAGTTGCGGCACGGTAGAGAGCTCATTTTCGGGTGTTACCATTTCGCGCCACGCGTAGCGGGGAGCGGCCAGGGGAAACAGAAAGGAGTCGGGTCGGCCGTTGACCAGATGGAGCTTGATGCCCTGCCAATTCTCGTCCGTGTCGTTGTGGACCAAAGCCCAGGATTGGAGCTGGCCGCGGGTGCCGTTGGGTTCGAGCACAAAGCGGTAGGTCGTCCGCCACACCGGGGTCTCTGCCACATAGCCGAGGGACACCGGGCCGGTGGTGCTGGCCAACAGTCGCACGTCTCGTTGGGTTTGTGCTGCCCGGGGCGAGAGGGCGTCGAGGGCGGAGTTGAGCCGAGTCAGCAACACCGGATCTGTGGGCTTGACCGATGTGATGTCGTCTCCGGCAAGGCGTCGAATCTCGCCGCTGTCACTGAGCAATAGGAGGGACATCGCATTCTCACATGTGCCGACTTGGCCTTTGCTCTTCTCTTGGTCTTCACCCTCATCATCTTCCCCATCATCTTCCCCAGTGGGGCAAGTGCCAGATTTGTGCACCTGCACCAGACGGCCGGCATAGGCAGCCTTGGGTGTGGTAACCACCACGTGTGCTCCCTCGAGGCTCTCCAAGATGTGTTGGTGAGAGATCGGTCCCTCCTCATCCGTGGGTAGACCCGCCAAAGCGCGGGCGAGGCCGTTGGAGAGGGAGCTCTTGAGCTCGAAACCATGCACCACGGTTTCCCCGCCGGCATCGATCACCGTGAGGGTCTTGAGCGCATCATCGAGGTGGCCTGCGGGGACGGGCAAGGTGGTCTGGGAGCCCGAGAGCTCTCCAGAGCGTTCGAAGAATCCGACGCCGGTTTCATACAGGTGCAGTGTTCGAAGCGGCAGGACCGGCGCGTCCCCTAGTGATGTGGTTGTGGCGCAACTGGCGAGCAGCACGAGAACGCAAAGCGAACGCATCCTATCCTCCGGGTTGTGGGGCTGCAGGAGTATCGCTGTGGTGGGGAAAATGCGGACAGGCAGGTTAACATCGACCGTTCGTCAGGAAGAAGTGGCATCCGGCGACTTTGGTTAGAGCGCCAGATGCAGCAGGCGGGGCATAACCATACAGCCATGAATACGTCGGCATTTACGACCTGAGGCAACTGGATTTCCTCATATTCGACGCATTGTTTTGATTCGAATCGACACTATCGTTCGTTATCAATCCAAGAAAGGGTCGAAGGTATCAATATGAGAACACATCTGTTCTTCGTTGGAAGTCTGTTCTGCGTCGGAAGTCTGTTGCTTGCTGCAGGTTGCGCCACGTCTACCGGATTGCGCACCGAAGCGTCAACCTCAGGGATTCGCGCTGCAGAAGAGGTTGGGGCATCGAAGGTTCCTCAGGCTGCGCTGCATCTACAGCTCGCCAAGGAGGAACTCGAGCACGCCAAGGGGTGGGCTGCGAACGGTGACAAGGACAGAGCCGCGTCACTTTTGCTCAGGGCCGAAGCTGACGCCGAGTTGGCTGTCGCGCTATCTCGCGAAGACGCCGAAAAATCAGAGGCTCTAGCTGCCATTGAGCGCGTGCGCAACCTCCGACAGGACAACAACTAAGAGTCATACGAAAGGAATCTACCATGAAGACAAACAATCTTATCATCCTCGCCGCGTGTGCTGGCTTCATCAGCAGTTGCGCGACCACTGTGCCGAAGGAACTTGTCAACGCCCGCGCAGCGTATCAGCAGGCGAGAAACGGGCCGGCAACCAGAATTTCCCCCGCGGAGTTGCACGTAGCGTACCAGGCGCTTGCCAAGGCAGAGCAATCGTTCCAAAAGGATCCCGATTCGTATCGGACACGAGATCTCGCATATGTTGCTCAGCGCAAGTCAGAGTTGGCAACAGCGACCGCTTCCATCACCGTTGAGAAGGAGAGCCAGGCTCAGGCGAAGGATGATTACCAACAGACGCAAGGACAGATCATCTCGCAGACCAAGGGCGACTTAGACGACACGCGCGGAGCGCTAGCGGCGTCGGAGCGCACGGGTGCAACCACGAAGCAAAACCTGAATAAGACACGCACTGAGCTTGCCGTGTCGAACCAGATTGGCGAGAGGACGGCCGAACAGCTCGACATTGAGAGGCAGGCCCGATTGTCGGCGGAAACCAGGCTCGCCGGGGCGATGGAAGACCTCGCCGCAGTTGCCGCAGTCAAAGAGGAAGCCCGCGGGGTGGTGATCACGCTCTCGGGGGGCGTGCTCTTTGTTTCGGGCAAGTACGACCTGATGAACACGGCAAAGACCAAGCTCGACCAAGTTGCAGAAGCCTTGAAGGCTCAGGATGCCGACAGAACGATGGTCGTTGAAGGGCACACTGACAGTCAGGGCTCGGACAGTACCAACCGGCCTCTTTCGGTCAACCGCGCAACCGCCGTGCGTGACTATCTTGTGTCCCAAGGAGTTGCACCGGAGAAGATCTCTGCCGTGGGAAAAGGATCTGGCAGTCCGATTGTTGACAACAAGACGGCCGAGAACCGAGCCAACAACCGCCGCGTCGAGATCGTCATCGAACGCGAGGGGCATACGTCTAGCCTGTAGGATGGGTCCGTTATGAAGGGCCTAGGGCTCATTCGGAAATCTGTGCTTCCATCATTCGTCCAAATCCATGCAAGGGCGGGGCTTGTCAGGCTTGTCCGGCTTGTCTGGTTTGTCCTCGACCGCAACGGTCACGTTCGCGGATAAACCGCGACCGTTCATGTTCTGCCCAAATCGACGACATGAGCTTGCACTCCTCCTCCGCCCACTGGCGGTTCCGCGCCAACGGCGACGCCTATGCGTCATCCCTGCATCTGTCGTCTTTCCCGACGTTCCGCGCTCTAACTTTCTAATAGTCAATCCCACTGCCCATGCCTAATACAAGAGCATCGGTCACGGTGGCGCTCACACACCCATCCCGTGAGCAGACCGAGCAGGAAAGGCACATCAATAAAGTTCAAGCGCAGGGAAAGGACTCGCTCAAATGGAAAACTGGCAACTGACGTTGGTCATCCTTACATCGGTGTTCGTCGGGGCATTGATTCCTTTGTTCATCATGGCAGCCGTCGCTCTCTATCGTGCCAGCAGAGCGATCACTGAGATCAGTTCACACCTGAAGGGGACGTTGACCCAGGTCGAGGTCATTTCTGATCGCGTCGAGGTGTTGACCCGCGGCCTCAAAGGAGGAGAAGCGGACATCGCGGACCTCCTGTCATCTGTCGGACAAATTGCCCGCAGCCTCGAGCACAACATGAAGATTGTCAACGTCGTATCAACGATCATAGCGTCCATCGGAACGGCCATCGCTGCCCATATGGGCACACGGCCCCCGGTTGACGAAACAGGGCGGGCCCCATCACCCGATACCAATGGTGCGAATGGTGCGTCTAATGATGAGCCGCACCGGTCGAAAACCGACATGTCGTCAGAGACAACCATGGATTCACAGTAGCAGGACGAAGAGATGAAACCAGGTGACGGACCAGAAGATAACCGCAGGAGGAGCACATGAGAGAGAAAAGCACCAACAAGCCTAACGGAAAGAATTTGGAAGCAGTGAACGCCGAAGTTGCAGAGTCGCGCGAGGAAATCGCAGCACTAGCCGCCGGCTTGAACGAGCTCACCAAAAGGAGACTGGAAGACCACGCTGTTGACCGGTTGAGCTGGCTCGATAGTCGCGAAAACGGCGGTACACCCCACAGAGGTTGGAAGGGTTTTCGGCGCAGACTCGGCGACGTCAGCACCCGTGGAGGAGAAGTTGCCAAGGGAATTGCACATGAGATCGAGCGGCATCCACTGATAGGTGGCTTGGCCGCATTCGGACTCGGATTTGGGATCGCCATGCTGCTATTTAAGAGAAGCAAGAGGGTTTTCGAGCAATGAAGAAGCGGATCGGGACGCACCGGTGAAGATGGGTTAAGGTCCAAGCGCCGCCTGTGGAGACAAAGGCGGTGAAGTCCGCGCAAACGCGGTGGCGGTCATCGTCGATGGCAGGGCGGCAACAGTCAGACGGACGTCTTGAAACTCAGAGGCAAATACAAAGATCCAGGCCGATTCCAAAATGGCATTGTCTTGGTCTGCCAACTCCGATTCCGGTGGGAGCGGTGCCCAACCGATGAAACCACCGCCAAATCGCCAAGCCACCGTGGCCGGCGACCAAGTCTCACCTGGCACCCAAAACCAACGTTCCATCCGGTCCCGAGTCCATCGGCCGTAGTGGAAGGTGATGGCACCCCAAGAGAGCTCAGAATGCCAGGTCCACCCGTGCGGACCGTTGACCCAAGTGCCGAGGGTGTACGGTCGCCAGTCAGCCGTCACTGCTGTGGGCCTCCAGACCCTGCCGTAGGGCTCAACTTGAATCCATTCACCGTAGGCATCGAGGACACTCAAGTCCGGTGTTGCCGGCCGCTCAGTTGTCGCCGCAGCGGCTGGCGCAGCTGCAACATCAATGGCACGCACGGTCACAGCCGTGAACGGGAGAAGGACCAACATCACCAGATTCTTCCAACGCATGAGGCACCTCTATGGCGCTATCGCGCCAGGTCAGTTGAGCCGGCACCGGAGTCACTCCACCAAGCTCCTCGCATATGATTCCCACTGCCTCCGACGCCTGTTGTTCCGCATCTGCATGAGAAAGTGATACCCGCGAAGAACAATCAGCGCGCCGACGATCGCCGCAAATAGGCCCAACATATTGAAACCGGCGACGCCACGTGGACCGACGAGCTGGAATACCAGGCCGCCGATGAGACCTCCGACGACACCGAACGCGCCGTCCAACACGATGCTCCCGCCAGCGAGACTATGAACTCTGCCGCCAACGACGCCGCCCACGAGTCCAAGCAAGATCCAAGCGATCACAGTCATGTCAGCTCCTCTGTTCGGTGCCGGGTGAGATTCGCAGCGACACCTCGCTACAATGTCACCCCAATGTGGACACCGCTGCCCGCAAAGAACATGAGAAAATCTAAGCGGGGACCGTCGTCTTAAGCGACAGGACGCAACGGCGTCGCGGCAGCGGCAGCGGCAGCGGCAGCGCTCCTGCGTCAGGCAACTACGTGATCAAAGCCGCCGCTTCGAACGAGCTCGGTGCGAATCTTGCGCAGAGCCTTGCCCTCGATCTGACGGACGCGCTCGCGCGAAACCTGAAAATGGTGGCCAATCTGCAGCAGCGTGTTCGGATCTTCGGCCATGAGCCGGTTCTTGATGATGTAACTCTCCCGCTCGTTGAAACCACCGATCGCTCTGGCTACAGATCCGTTCACGCGCTGTTGTTCTTCCCTCTCGGATATCTGCTCCTCTAGCGACATGTCGGGCGAGCACAGCAGATCCAGTCGGGTTTCGCGTGCGCCGTCCTGGACTGGGGCATCGAGCGAGGAATCACGGCCGGCAAGCCGGCTCGCCATGATGCGGATATCGCCTTCGTCAACCCCGAACTGGTTCGCGAGCCGAATTGCGCTCGCCGTCGTTCCATCGGGCGCTTGGCGGTCCGCAGCCTCTTGCGCTAAACGCAGCTTAAAAAAGAGCTTGCGACGCACGCGACCCGTACCCAACTTCACGAGCGACCATGAGCGGAGAATGAATTCGTAGATTTGGGCGCGGATCCACCAAACCGCATAGGTGATGAGACGGCAGCCGCGACTGGGGTCGAACTTGCGCACCGCCAGCATCAGCCCGATGTTCCCCTCCTGAATCAGGTCGAGCAGATTCATGTTGTAGCCCCGATACTCGTGAGCCACCCGCACGACGAAGCGGAGGTTCGCAACTACGAGTTGGTTCGCAGCATCGAGGTCGGCATGGGTGCGATAGCGCTCGGCGAGCGCCGCCTCCTGTTCGCGCGTCAAGAGTGGGTGTCTGCTGACTTCGGCCATGTAACGGTCGACGGTGGTGTCACGCATCAGGTCAGTTGCCATCGAGCTTGCCTTTCGTGGGGCATACGCTAGGTAAGCTAGAAGTGAGCGATCGACTATGAGGAAGTTTCTGCGTGCGTCGTCGGGAAAGACGACCTATTGTTTGGAGCGGGAACCACGTTTCGACTGCGTCACCGGTCGGGGAGATTCCGCATGGAATGGCTCAACTACCACCACCTTTTGTATTTCTGGGTCGTCGCCAAGCAAGGGAGCATCATCGCAGCGGGAAGGGAGTTGCGTCTTGCGCATCCGACCATCAGTGGCCAGATCCATCGGCTGGAAGAGGTCCTCGGCCAGAAGCTGCTCATGAGAAAGGGACGGAACCTCGTTCTTACAGATGAGGGCCGAGTGGCGTTTCGGTACGCCGAAGAGATCTTCGGCCTCGGCAAGGAGTTTTTGGACACGGTCAAAGGACACCCGACCGGCCGTTCGGTTCGTCTGGTCGTTGGGATATCAGACGCTATCGCAAAGTCCGTCGTGCAAAGAATCCTGGAACCCGTTTTTGACCTCGGAGACGACATTGAGATCGTCTGTCGGAACGACCATTCGGTCGAGGCGTTCATGGGCGACTTGGCTCAGGGCGAAGTGGATGTCGTGTTTTCGGACGCTCCAGCGGGGCCCGGCTCGCCTGTGCGAGCATTCAGCCATCTCCTCGGCGAGTGCGGGACAACATTCTTCGCGGTAGCGCCACTCGCTGCGCGTTTGCGTCGGAGTTTTCCCCAGTCGCTCGATGGCGCGCCCTTTCTGTTGTCCGGAATCGACTCGACGTTGCGCAGAGCCCTCAACGAGTGGTTCGATGAAAATGACATTCGACCAAAGGTGGTTGCTGAATCGGACGACGCCGCGTTGACAAACATTCTTGGTGAGGCTGGCCGCGGCGTCTTCGCGGCACCCGATGTCATTGAGAAGGAGGTACGGCAGCGCTACCACGTGCAGGTCGTTGGCCGTTCAGAAAAGGTCCGGCAGAGCGTCTATGCAATCTCCCTCGAACGGAAGATCAAGCACCCCGCGGTAGCGGCGATTTGCGAAATCGCGAGAAAGAGCGTCTTCGCCTGAGCCTAGAGTGTCGCGTCCCTTTCTTCGAGCGTCGCATCCCCAGCCACGAGACGCGGGGGAAGCCAGTGGTACAAAGACGGCAGCACGAACAGGGTGAGCAAGGTCGCCGTCAGCAGTCCACCGATGACCACCACCGCGAGCGGGCGCTGCACCTCGGCTCCGGGTCCGACGGCATACACCATCGGCAGGAGACCCAGGACCGTCGTTGCCGCGGTCATCAAAAGGGCCCGAAACCGCAGCCGGCACGCCTCCATCACCGCCTCGCGCAACGGCCGGCCTTCTTCTCGGAGCTGGTTGATGAAGGCGACCAACACGGTGCCGTTCTGCACGGCCACACCGAAGAGCGCGATGAAGCCGACCGTGGAGGGCACGTTCAACGTGATCCCGAGGAGGATCATCGACAGGATCCCTCCGACCAGCGCGAAGGGCAGATTTGCCAGCACGAGACCGGCGGTCTTGATGGACCTGAGCGCCAATGTCAGCATGAAGAAGATCAAGAGCACCGATATCGGCACCACCACCGCGAGCCGCCGCATGGCACGCTGTTGATTCTCGAAGGTTCCGCCGTACTCGATCCAGTACCCGGCGGGCAGGCTCCTTGAAATCTGCGCGAGACGAAGCTTTGCCTCTTCGACAAAACCGCCGAGATCGCGGCCGCGGATGTTCGCCTCCACCACCACCCGCCGCATGTTGTTCTCCCGGCTTATCTGCGCCGGTCCTTCGACGCGCTTGATCTCGGCCACGTGCGACAGCGGCACCCTCGCGCCGGTGGCTGTGGGCAGCAGGATCGCCTCGATGGCCTTGATGTCGTTGCGTCGCTCCCGAGGGAAACGCACCTGCACGCCGAAACGCATCTGGCCGTCGACCATCGTGGTTGCCACCTTGCCTCCCACGGCGGTCTCGACGATCTCGTTGAGGTCTTGCATGTTCAACTTGTAGCGAGCCATGGCACGGCGGTCGGGGATGATGTCGAGCTGCGAGAAGCCGGTGATTTGCTCGACGCGCACATCCTCGGCGCCCTCGAGGCCCCCGAGAAGTGCGGCAATCTTGTCGGCGTTGGCTTTCAGGATGTCGATGTCCTCGCCGAACACCTTGATCGCTAGGTCGCTCTTCACGCCGGAGATGAGCTCGTTCACGCGCAGGGCTATGGGCTGGCTGAAAGACAGGCGAAGGCCCGGGATCTTCGCCAGGCGCTCCTGCATCGCCACAACGAGCTCGGCCTTGGAGCGTCCGGTGGTCCACTCGGACTCGGGATGGAGCATGATGAGCACATCGTTCTGTTCGGGGCCCATCGGATCCTCGGAGATCTCGGCGCGCCCCGTCTTGGTGACGACGGTCTTCACCTCGGGGAAAGTCCGAAGCTGCTTCTCCATGAACGTCCCGGTCTCGACCGAGCCTTCGAGTGAGGCGTTCGGCAAACGCACGACATTGATGGCGATGGCCCCCTCTTCGAGCTGGGGAAGAAACTCCGTGCCGATAAGCGGCAAGAGAGCCAGGGTGGAAGCGAACAGCACGGCGGCGACACCCACCGTTAGTTTTTGATGGTTCAACACCTTGGAAAGCGCACGCAGGTACCCGCGCTGTAGCCACAAAAACCCGCGCGGCTCCTTCGCGGCGATTCCTCGCTTCATCAGAAACGACAGGATGACCGGCATGACGGTCATGGCCACGACCAGAGAACCCAGCATGGCAAAGACCATCGTCAACGCCAGCGGTCCGAACATCCGCCCCTCCATGCCCTCGAGGGTAAACAGCGGCACGAAGACCAGGACGATGATGAGGATGGAAAAGACGATGGGCCGGGCCACCTCGCGGGTTGCCTGGATCACCAGGTCCAACCCGTTCTCGGACGGCCGCTCCTTGAGATGGCGGACGATGTTCTCCGTTACCACGATGGAGCCGTCGACCACCATGCCGATGGCGATGGCCAAGCCTCCCAGGCTCATCAGGTTGGCCGTCACTTGCCCCAGGTCCATGAAGATGAACGCTATCAGAGCGGTTAGCGGCAGGCTGGTCGCAACCGCCAGGGCCGAGCGAAAATTGCCAAGGAGCAAAAACAACACCAGGATGACGAAGAGCCCTCCTTGCACGAGCGCGCCGGACACGGTGCCGATCACGGCCTTGACCAGGTCGGTGCGGTCGTAGAAGACGTCGATGGCGGCGCCCTCGGGAAGGGATCGCTCGATGGCGACAAGAGCGGCCTTGACCCGCTCGACCACCTCCTTGGAGTTCTCGCCCTTAAGCATGATGACCATGCCGGCCGCGACCTCGCCCGCACCGTCACGGCTTACGGCGCCCATCCGGGTCATCGCGCCATCGGTGACCTCGGCGACGTCGGTTAGGTATACGGGCGTGCCGTCGTCCGCGTGCAGCACGACATCGCGGACATCTTGGACCGAGCCAAACAAACCGACGCTGCGGATGTTCTCCTGCTCCCAGTTATTGACGATGAAGCTGCCGCCAGCGTTGGCGTTGTTCTCGGACAGCGCGGCGACGATATCCGACAGGGTGAGCTTGTACTTAAGCAGCTTGTCGGGCGCAACGATCACGTGGATCTGTTTGACGTGACCACCGAAGCTGTTGACCTCGTTGACGCCGGGCACCATGCGCAGACGCGGCGCGACCATCCAGTCCTGCATGGTGCGCAGCTCAGTCAAGCTGTGACGGTCGCTCTTGAGGGTGTACTGAAAGATCTCTCCCAATCCCGTGCTGGTCGGTCCCATCTCGGGCTCGACCCCGGGCGGGAGTTGCTCCTTTGCCATCTGCAGGCGCTCGAACACGAGCTGACGGGCGAAGTAGGTGTCGACGTTGTCCGCGAAGATGATGACCACCTGAGAGAGGCCGGTCTTGGACAGCGACCGAACCGACTGGACGTCCGGCAACCCTCCCATGACCCATTCGATGGGGAAGGTGATCTGTTGCTCCACATCGAGGGGGCCCAGACCCTCGGCCTGGGTCAAGATCATCACCTGCTGGTTGGACACGTCCGGAAAGGCGTCGATGGGCAGGCGGCTCCACGACAGCCCGCCCAGGGCGATCACGATCAACGCGCCGATCCCCACGGTCATGCGTCGTCGCAAGATGAATTCGAGAAGGTTTGACATGTCGTTGCCTCCTTTCAATCCGCGCAGCCCGCGCCCATCTTGGAGCGCAGGACATCGGACTTCAGAAGGAACGCGCCGTTTGCGACCACGACCTCACGCTCCGCGAGCCCTGCGGTTATTTCGGTCATCCCCGCGAAGGTCCGTCCCGCATCGACGGGCCGTCGGACCCAGTAATCGCCCTGGTGATGGACAAAAACAAACGAACGCCCTTCGTCTTCCAAGATCGCCTCGCTAGGGACTGCGAGCACCTGCTGGTCACCGGGGATGAATATCTTCACCTGAGCGAACATCCCGGCAAGCAGCCGTCCGTCCGGGTTAGGCACATTGATGCGGGCTTTGACCGTCCGCGAGGACTCGCTCATCGACGGGCTGATGAAGTCGACGGTGCCGGCGAGCTCCTCTTTGGGAAACGCCTTCACCTCGACCGTGGCCGCCATCGGCTGTTTCGCCTGCTCTCGGGTGACGAGGGCAATGTCTCGTTCGTAGAGGTCCGCCCACACCCAGACCGACGAGTTGTCGCCGACGGTGGCCAAGGACGTGTCGGCGCGTGCGACCTCGCCGGCTACGGCATGGATATCGAGCACGGTGCCTTGGACCGGAGCACGCAGAACCAGTCGGCCGGTGGCGGTGTTCTGCGTGAGGCCGCGAGCCGCGGCGGCGCTCATGCCGAGCCGCTTGAGTTTGCCGAAGGCGGCGTCGGTGCGAATCTGGGCGGCGTCAAACTCCTGTCTCGCTGAAAGCAGCTCCTTCTCGGAGGCGATGCCCTCCTTGCGCAACGCATCCAGACGAGCGTGGTTGCGGCTCGCAAGGGTGAGCATGCCTGCCGCCTCGAGGTACGCCGACTGCGCCTCGCCGATCACCACGGACTCGAGCTCGACTAGGGCCTGGCCTCGTTCGACCTTGTCGCCCAGGGTGACGTAAACCGTTTTGATGATGCCCTCCGCTTGGGTGCTCACATGCGCGACGCGACGCTCATCGAAACGCACCTCGCCGGTGAGCTTGAGCGGCAGCGCCACGGCTCGCTTCTCTGCTTGGGTCTTCTCAAGCAGACCGCCGTCGAAGAGGCTGGCGTCGGTCTTGACCACGCCGACCTCGTAGCGGCACTCGTCACACTCGTAGGTCTTGAGGTTGTGCTCGCAGGTAGCGGTGAAGAGCTCAGCAACCGGTCGGTCCAGGTCCGAGGGCTCCTTGCCCTCGGCCCCCTCACTGTGTTCCCCGTGGCCTTCCCCTTCGTGGGACTCATGGTGTTCGGCATTGGCGGCCGGGACCGGGGTGACCTCGGCGGTTTTCTTCTTGCTGCACGACGCGCCCGTGACCACCAGGGCCAATGAGAAGATTGCGATAAGAATGCGAAGAATGCGGCTGTTCATTTAGGCTCCTCTCCGACAAGCACCTCGAGGCGGCTGCAGTCGATCTGGGCTTCGGCGAGCGCGCTCAAATAGAGGCGTCGTGAATCGAGCAAGGTGCGGCGGGCGTCGATGACCTCGAGCAGGCTCGCCTCGCCGAGCTGGTATGTCCTCTCCACGGTGGATGCCACGGTCTCGGAGCGCGGCACCACGTTGTTTCTGAAGCGGGCCGCGGTCGCGACCGAGCTCTGGCAGGCCGCCTGGGCGTCGATGACCTCTGTCGCGAGCTCGAGATCTGCGGCCTCGGCCTGTTTGCGACTTGCGGCCAGCCTCGCTTGCGCCTGCGCGATGCGACCGGTGCTCCAGTTCCAAAGCGGCAGGTCTGCCGTGAGCCCGACCCCGTAGGCTCTTCGATCGAGCTCGTAGTTTGCAAAACCCGTGAGGCCGAAGGACGGCACCTGGGCCAGCTCCTCGGTGTCGAGCTCGGCCGCGAAGAAACGTGTCCGTGCCTTGGCAACGGCCAAGGCGGGGTGGGATTTCCGCGCCCCCGTGAGTGCCGCGTCCTGATCTACCGCAACCGGCAGAGTGTCCAGGTCGGCGACCAAGACGAGCCTCATCCCCGCGGGCACGCCAAGCCAGAGCGTCAACTCCGCACGACGCGCCCCGAGCGCGATGCGCGCGGACTCGAGATCGCTCGTCACTTTCTCGAGCTCGATCTCGACCCGGGTCGCCTCGACGGGGCGGACCTCGCCCTTCTCGGCCCGCCTTTTCACGGTCTCGACGAGCGACGAGGTTTGGGCCTCGAGCGACGCGAGTGACGCAACTCGCGCCTGCTCGTACGCCAGGTTCCAGAACAGGGTCCGGAGCTTTAGGAGAATGTCACGGCGCAGCGCCTTGGTCTCGGCCATGGCGACGTCGACCTCTGCCTCGGCCGCGTTGATGCGCGACCCGCGCTCTGCGATCCAGCCCAAGGGCATGGTCACAGCCAGACCCCACTCGATGCTAGAGGCACCGCCCGTCCAGGCGAACCCTTGGCCGACGTTGCCTTCCAGCATCGGGTTTGGCACGGCACCGGCGGCATCCACGCCGCCCCGTGCGGCATCAACTTGGAACTTGCCCGCCGAGAGCCGCGGGTGTTGGTCGACCAGACGGATGAGGTCGGGCCAGGTCAGGTTGATGACGGTTGCGGACGAGACGTCAGCAATTTCGGCCGACAAAACGAGCTCGGGCCGACTTGGACCGGCCAAGGCCGGGCTCGCCGAGAGGAGAGACACGAGTAGGAGCGGACTGCGCCTCCAACGGGAGGCGCGCACGAGAGTGCATCGCATCATCGAACACCTGCCTGTAGGCGACGTCCGCGGGGGACGTCCGGGTTACGCCAAACCGGTGGCACCTGTCGCGCGACGACACGCGAGCGCAACGGTGCCTTCTCAACGGGAAGGCGTCAGAGTCGCGGCGGGTGGAAGATGCGGGAGAGGACGTCCTGTGGGTGTAGGTCCTCGTTGGGATGAACCTTGAGTTTGCTCAGCGGTGGCTGGGCAAGCTTGAGCGACGGGATCGCGAAAGCCACGGCGGGTGCGTGGCCGGGGCAACAAGTGCAGGCACAACCCGGGCCGCAGGGGTCGCCGCTGTGGTCGGGATCGGGACAGGGAGATCCCTCGATGTGGGTGACTTGGTCACCGCCGAAGGAAGAGCCCAGCACCTCGCCCGCGGAAGCTCCGACGAGCCCGGCGACGAAGAAGAGCATCACCGCCAGAGCGAGGCGTGGAAGTCTCATGCACGCTCCCCGTGCGGTTTCGTGCGTGCTGCCGTCTTCATGCGTGCCATGGGTAATCACTACCTAACTTGTGCAAGTGTAGGAATGTGCAACTGACCTGTCAACCCAACCATTTCCAACCCGGCGATTTGGAGGCTGTTCACAAAGCTCGTCAGATTTGACATTATTCGGACAACCGGTTATACGAATGCAAAGTTTCACACCTCGGAGATACTCGTGAAAGACGTGGCCCAGTTCCTCAAGGTCCTCGCTGACGAGGCGCGGCTGCAGATCCTGTGGCTCTTGTTCAACCACAAGGAGCTGTGCGTCTGTGACATCATGGAGGCGCTTGGCATCACGCAGTCCAAGGCTTCGCGGCATCTAGCGACCCTGCGTCATGCAGGCCTGGTGGTGGACCGCAAGGCCGCGGCTTGGTCTTACTACTCGGTCTGCCCCATTGAAGGCGACCTAGAGCGCGCCGTCCTCGACACCCTGCGGGCCAGGCTTGCCAACCACACTGGGGCCGCGCGGGTCCTGCAGAGCCTGCAAGCGTGGCTTACGCGCAAGGAGCGCGAGGCCGCGTGTGAGCCGGGCGGCCGCTGCGGTCCCGCGAAACCCGCAGAGCCAAGGAGCCGCGCTCGTGCGGCGCGTTCAGGAGGTAGCCGATGAGCAACGAGCCATCCTCGGCAGGTGTGTTGAAACGCCTGTCCTTTTTAGACCGTTACCTGACGCTCTGGATCTTCATCGCCATGGCGATTGGTGTCGGTGCCGGTTACCTGGTCCCGACGGTCGTCCCGTTCATCAACCAGTTCAACGTCGGGACGACCAACATCCCCATCGCTATCGGACTCATCCTGATGATGTACCCGCCGCTTGCGAAGGTCCGCTACGAGGAGATGGGCCCTGTCTTCCGCAACACCAAGGTGCTGGGACTGTCGCTCGTGCAGAATTGGATCATCGGCCCGATATTGATGTTCGCCCTGGCCGTCATTTTCCTGCACGACAAGCCCGAGTACATGGTGGGGCTGATCATGATCGGCCTCGCCCGCTGTATCGCCATGGTCATCGTCTGGAACGACCTCGCCAAGGGTGACACCGAGTACTGCGCAGGCCTGGTCGCGTTCAACTCCATCTTCCAGGTGCTCTTCTTCTCGGTCTACGCCTATGTCTTTATCACCGTGGTGCCGACCTGGTTCGGCCTGCAGGGCGTGGCGGTCAACATCACCATCGGCGAGATCGCCAAGAGCGTCTTCATCTACCTCGGCATTCCGTTTTTAGCCGGCGTCATCACCCGGTTCTTCCTCATCAAGCTCAAGAACAAGGACTGGTATCACACCAAGTTCATTCCGAAGATCAGCCCGATGACACTCATTGCGCTGCTCTTCACCATCATCGTGATGTTTTCGCTCAAAGGAGAGACCATCGTGGAGCTACCGCTCGACGTGGTCCGCATCGCCATCCCGCTGCTCATCTACTTCGTGGTGATGTTCTTCATCTCGTTCTTCATGTCGAAGAAGATCGGTGCGACCTACGGCCAGGCGACCACGCTCTCGTTCACTGCGGCTTCGAACAACTTCGAGCTCGCCATCGCGGTGGCAATCGCGACCTTCACCATCAGCCATGGCGCGGCTTTCGCTGCCGTCATCGGGCCGCTCGTCGAGGTGCCGGTCATGATCGGACTTGTGAATGTCGCGCTCTGGCTCGGGCGCAAGTACTACCCCAACGACCCCGCTAAGCTGCAGGCAGTCCAGACCTGCGCAGGAGAAACCAAGGCATGAACCAACCCGACAACATCCGACAGGCGGTCTCGGCTTCGTACGCCCGCGCAGTCGCGCAGAACCCGAAGACCGGGAGTTCGTGCTGCTCGGACACCGCGACCCCGGGAGTGCTCCCCATCCTCGCCGGCTACAGCCGCGAGGCGCTCGCAGCGCTGCCTGCCGACGCGGTGCAGAGCTCCTTCGGCTGCGGGAACCCCGTGGCCCTCGCTGAGATCCGCGAGGGTGACACCGTGCTCGACCTCGGTTCGGGCGCGGGCATCGACCTCCTCCTCGCGGCCAAGCTCACCGGGCCCAAAGGCAAAGTGATCGGTGTCGACATGACCCATGCAATGATCGAGCGCGCGCGAGCAAACGCCATCGCCGCAGGGCTCACGAACGTCGAGGTGCTCGAGGGCATCATCGAGGATCTACCCGTCCCATCGAATTCGGTCGACCTCGTGCTCTCTAACTGTGTCATCAACCTCTCGCCAGAGAAGACGCGAGTCTTCGCCGAGCTTCACCGGGTGCTCAAGGTCGACGGTCGCATCTCCATCTCGGACATCGTAGCCGAGCCGATGCCCGAGTGGATCAAGGCCGAGGGATTGCTGTACTCGGCCTGCATCGCCGGCGCGATCTCTGAGGCCGAGTACCTCGAAGGGCTCAGCAAGGCTGGCCTCGTCGAGGTTGCCGTCCAGGACCGTCTCACCTATGACGCCTCACAGCTCGCGGCTCTGCTCGACACCGATTCAGCGGGGTCCTGCTGCTGCGGTTCCGTGGCTCTATCCAAGGACCAGCTCAAGCGGATCACCGAGGCGCTCGACGGCAAGGTGGCGAGCATCCGCGTGGTCGGCCGCAAGTCCGAAGAGGTTATTGCCGGGTTTGCCGACAAGTACCTCCACGAGCCCGCCACCAAGGCCGCACCGTGCTGCTGCTGCTGCTCGGACGACAGCGAGCCCGCGAGCGGCAAGAAGTCCTGCAGTTAAGATTGCAGTGAGCACATCACAATCCTGGAGCTCACCGATTGAGCGGCAGACATAGGTGGCCGCTCCGATGTGGACACCAAGACATTCGGGACAATGAAGACCGATCTGCTCGGCTTGCAGCAGTACGGTCTAATCCTGCCAGGCGCTCACCCGGTGAGCGTGGGTTTCCCCCGAGCAGTGAACGTTCGCGTATGTCATTGGTCATCGGTTGTTTGGGTTCAAGCTCGATGCCGTCTGAGCAGCCAGGATGTTAGGCCCGACGCGACTCCGAGGGCTACCACCGACGCGGCCGCATAGGGCCCGGAGACGTGGATCAGATCCCAGAAGACACTCTTAATCCCCAACAGAACGATTCCGATAACGCCCGCCGCCAGCCACGGCTTGCTGTCGAATCGCCGGCCCAGGAGCTGGCTCAACAGGGCGAAGACGCCCAGGATAAGGGTGACCGCCAGTTGGAAACCGTCCGATTCTCCGAGAATGCCGAAGGCGACGGCGCGGGCGGCGAGAAACAGGAGGAGCCAGCCACCGACCAGTGACACCGGAGCAACCAGCTCGCGCGCGCGGGTCGCCGCTCCAGGGGCGGCCCAGTGGACCAGGAGCGCAGCGGGCAGGACGAGACCGGTGAGGAGTATACCGCTCGTCGTCGCCGGTAATGTGAGCAGTGCTGGCAACGCCGACGCGACGGCGACGACCACGATGGCGGCGCCGGCCGCCGTGAGCAGATCTCTTGAGCGAAAGTGATTGGTTGCCAGGAGCGTGAGTGGCACGAGGCCCAGGGCGACACCGCTCGAGTCGAGCCCCGGGAGGGTCACGGCTGCCAGGATTGCACCGGATAGGGCTGCGCCGACGATGGTTGGATCGTTCGCTGTCGTTCGCGACAGGTGGAAGGCGCCTGCGAGCAGTGCGACCGCCACGGCGGCGCCCACCGAAGTGCTGCCCGGAAGGGCGAACCGAACCAACGCGCCGCACCAAATTGTGACCACAACCAGCCAGGCGGCCTCGCCGGGTTCGAGTCGCGCCCGGCGCACGAGGTGATTGACGACGAGGAGAACCCAGATGCTGATCGCCGCCATCACGAGAGCGCTACGAACCTCGGGCGGGATGCTATCCCGCCGCGCGACCATGAGGATGGCGAGACCGAGAACGCTCAGCACCGGTAGCAGCGCCGCGGCGCGCACCCCCGCCCACGAGCGCAGATGGGCCGTCGTGAGGGCGGCGGCGACCAGGACAACCAAGGCGAACGCGCGTACGGCTGCCCCGGCAGGATCGAGGCCGAGCCCGGCGATGCCCGCGGCCGAAATAACCAGCGCAACCGCTGCCAAACCTCGGCTCCGATGCAGCGCTCCGAGGGAGCAGCCCGTTACGCCCGCCGCCAGGAGCACGAACGTGGCACCGGCTGCATCGAAGACCGCGTGGCGGTGGAACATCTCGAGGACGATGAGAGGCACGAGGACCGCGCCGCAGTACTCGAGCACGACACCATGGGCGGCGAGAATCGGGACACGACGCGCCAGAATTGGGCCGACGACCAGGAGCGTGCAGTACCCGAGACCGATAGCGGTCCCCACGCTCGCGTCCACCAGGCCCCGCTGCGTGGCCACGCGCAGGAGCAGAGCACCGACCATGGAGAAGCAGATGAGCGCGAGCTTGGCGAACACCGTGGAGAAGCCGACATCGCCGTCGATGGCCGTCTCGGGTTCCTCTTCCGCTACCGGTGCGGCGAGCGGCTGGGATCCGGCTTCCAGTGCGGTAAGGCGGTCGTCGAGGGCACGAACCGCGGTGGTCAACCGCTTGAGCTCCTGGCGAACGTCCGCGTCCACGACTCAGGCCGAGCGCCGTTCGGCGTTGGGGAACAGTGGCACGATACGGTTGAAGACCCACAGGATGCCGAAGGGAAGCGTGAAGATGACGGCGGCAACAGCCAATCCCTCCTTTTCCCACAAACCCGGGAAATAATCGGTGAAGCCGCGCATGGACTTGGACAACAACTGGCCGCCGACGACCACGTTCCAGCGCATCAACAGCACCTGGAACAGGAGCATGGTGGCCGCGGTCCAGATGATGGCGTTCGCGAGCTTGTCGCGCAGCTTGAAGAGCGCGCTGATGGCGAGGAGCAAAAAGGGGACCAGGGAGAAGACCAGGAACTGCAGGATCACATAAGTGATCATCAGCTTCTGCTCGATAAGCTGGCCGAGGACCTCCCACTCTTCGGTTTGCTTGTAGGCGATGGACATGATCTCGAGAAGTTCGAGGGCCACCGCGACGATCATGAAGCCCCACAGATAACGGCCGAGAGAGCGCACGCACGGCTGATCCACCTTCCAGCCGTTGATCCAGGAGACCACGAAGTAATGGAAGATGAGGACGGCGATGCCGGAGACGATGGCGGAGAAGATGAAGATGACGAACATCAGCGGCGTCGACCACCAAGGGTTGGCCTTGATCGAGCCAAACAGAAAGCCGACGTAACCATGCAGCAGGCAGGCCATCGGGATGCCGACGCCGGCGAGCACGCGCGCGATTCTGTGATCGGCTGCCCGGGTAGCATCGCTCTCGAACAGATTGCCCAGGAGGATAGCGCGACAGCACAGCCCGACGAGGCCGCCGCGGCGCGCGCGGGCGATGAATTCGCTGCGCATGACGAACCAGATCTCAAGGACTACGAGCAGCGAGTAGGCCGAGTAGATGTAACCGAACCCCGCCATCGCCGAGGTGAAGTTGGGCGTCACCATGATGTTGAACGCTCGGGTCGGCTGCCCCAGGTGGATGAGCAGGGGCAGGGTGGCGAACAGGAGGAACACAAAGGCCGAGGCGAGCGAAAAGCGCGCCACCGGTCGGAGTGCCTCGACGCCGAAGACGTGGTAGAGCGACGACACGATGAAGGCGCCGGCGACCAGGCCGGTGATGTACGGGTAGAGGACGATCATCACCGTCCAGGTGACGTTGACCTCGTTGGGAAATACGAAGTCCATCACACCACCTCCCGATCGAGGCCCAGGTAATAGCACTTGGGATGGGTGCCCATCTCCGGGCGCAACAAGCGATAGCGTCCCTGTCGCAACACAGTGGAGAGGGTGCTCTTGGGATCTTTCAAATCACCGAACATGCGCGCCCCCGTTGGGCAGGAGGCGACACAGGCTGGCTGCAATCCCCGGGTGATGCGGTGGTAGCAGAGGGTGCACTTGTCCGCCATGTGCGTGCGCGGATCGATGTAGCGGGTGCCGTAGGGACAGGCCTGCACGCAGTAGCCGCAACCGATGCAGCGCTGGTGGTCGACCAGCACGACACCGTCTTTGCTCATGTAGGAGGCACCGACCGGACAGACCTGGCTGCACACCGATTTCTCGCAGTGGTTGCAGATCTTGGGTACGAAGAATGCCCGGGCGACGTCGCCGGCCACCGGCTCGAACACGTAGTCACCCTTGTCCGCGATATCGACCCTAACCGACTCGTGGGCGTCGATGCGATAGCGCTCGACCCAGGTGCGGTTGACCCCCTCCGGGACGTCGTTCTCGGCGCGGCAAGCGCGCATGCACGCGTTGCAGCCGATGCACTTGGTGGTGTCGATTGCGTAGCCCCAGAAGTGGGCCTCCCAGTCGTAGTCGGTCTCGGTTCCCGGCAGTGGTGGCACCGGGCCGCAATGGATTAGGAGAAGACCGGAGCCGGCACCCAGCACCTTGAGCAGCTCGCGGCGGGACAGTTCTTTGCTCATTGGGATACCTCGGAGGCGTGGATATTCTCGCGGTGGCAATCGATGCAGCGCTTGTCTGCGTCTTCAGGGAAGGTGCCCATCTCTTCGCGGTGGGCGGGCCATTCGATGCCCGGTGGGGCGTCATCACTGCGGAAGTCGGCCGCGCGGTGGCACAGGAGGCAGAAGCGCGGATCGGCGTCGCGGATGATGCGTCCCGTTGACTCATCCTCGCGGAAGAAGATGTGGCAGGAGGTGCAGCGCACGCTCGCGTGGGTGCGGCCGGCGAAGTCCTCGACGATCGGCCCGTGACAGTAGGAGCACTCGAAGATCGGCGGGTGATTCTCCGGCCGCTCCAGCGATTCGTCTTCGCGACCCTGGTGACAGTCGCGGCAGCGGTGAATCATCGGATGCAATCGCGCGGTGCGCAGATCGCGGTCCATGTACAGGGGCTCGTGCGGATCGTGGCAGCGCGTGCACTCGACCGATTCGTCTGCCACGCCCACGAATTTGTAGTGCTCGCGCCACTCGATTTGGGGGAAGGAGCCCGGGCGCGCGGCGAGCCGTTGGTGGCAGACCAGGCAGGCGCCCTTGCCCTCGGGCCGGGCGATCGGGGCCTCGCCCTCGGCCTCGGCGTGCTCTTTTCCAGGGCCGTGGCAGGTCTCGCACGGAACCCGTGCGTGGGCGTCCTTGTCGTGCAATTCGACCTGGTCCTCGTGACAGTCGGCACAGGTCTCTTCGCCGACGTACCGCGGGACCGTCTCCGTCCGGGCGCTAGCGACCGCAGCGCCGCGGTAGCGGCCAAATTGGCCGAAGGTCTCCGGGACGGCCCACCAGCGGGCGAATGCCGCGCCGACGACGAACAGCACCAGGACCGCGATCAAGCGATAGGTGTGACGAAAATCGTTCTTCTCGAGTTGTCCACTCATGGGGAGCATAGCTCGGGTGGGGCGTCGAATACCCGCCGCAGGACGGTGCACTTACGACACAGCTGCATCTTCTTCTTCCAACTGTTCTGGACTTCACCATGGCACACGGTGCCGTTGATGAGCCAGCAAATATCCCCGGCGCGGAGTTCCCAGGTGGGGCAGAGCTCACGCCGCTCCCGGGGGCAGGTAAGCTGCTGCCAACACGGCTTGGGCCGGGCTCCCGCGTGCACCTTGCGGAACGCGAGGAGGAGAATTTGGCGCTCCACGTGTCCGGGCACGTGGCGCCAGCCCTGCTCATAGGAGTGCACCGCGGTGAGCGACGTGCCGAGCAGTTGGCTCATCTGTTTCTGCGTCTTGCCAAGCTGGCCGCGTAACCGAACGAATTCGGTGGGTTTCACGTAGACCTCCAAGGAGCCCAACGGGAGCTCAAATAGATGGTAGCCGACCAATATCACAATGTGATATATGATTCAACTGGTCACTCGATCGATCCCGGGAGGTACCGATGAACTCACAGATATCGTTCGATGAGGCCTTGGCGTTGGCGATCCGGGTGCGCGACGAGCTCGGCGCGCGCTTTGACGAGCTGGCCGAGCAGCTCGAGAGGAGTCGCACCCACGAGGCGGCTACGCTCCTGCGCGAAGTCGCGTCTCGCCAAAGGGAGACCTCCGCCAGCTTGCGCACCGCCGCGCACGAGTTGCCCGCTTCTGCCGGTGGGCAACTGGCGTTCGAGCTACCCGACTACTCGGCCATCCGCGCCCACATGACCGCCCACCAAGCGCTCCACATTGCGGTCGAATCGGAGCAAGCGGTGTACGATTGGTTCAGCTCGCTCATGGCCTAATCCTCGTTGGTCCATAGCGACGTGGATCTTTTTCAAGGCGTTGCTGTTTAGAGACCGTATCGGCCGAGCTTGTTAAGCAGGCCCTGTCGAGAAAGACCGAGAGCCTCGGCCGTCTTGGTGCGGTTGCCGTGAAACTTGGCCAGGGCGGCTTCGAGCTCACGCCGTTCGAGAGCTTCAACGCGCTCTTGCAGCGTTGTCGGGCCCTTACTCGGCCCCACGTTCTCCGCGACGAAGGATAGATGGCCAGCGCTGATCTCGGGGCAATCGCCAGCTACTACTGTGGCACGCTGCATCTCAAAGCGAAGCTCCCGCAGGTTGCCGGGCCAGTCATGGCTGAGAAGCGCCTCCGCCGCTGCTTCGGAGATCTGTTTGGCCTTGCCGTTGCCGGAAAGAGAGGCGCATTGGCCGAGAAACACCTGAGCCAATACCGGCAGATCGCTCGGTCGCTCCCTGAGCGGCGGCAACGCAACCTCGGCCCCACGTATGCGCCAGAAGAGGTCTTCTCGGAACTGGCCCTCGTGGACCATGGACAAAAGCTCCCTGTTGGTCGCACATACAATTCGCACGTCAACGATGGACGGACGGTCAGCGCCTACCGGAAGGATCTCGCCCGACTCCAGTGTCCGCAGTAGCTTGACCTGAAGCGAGGAGGGCATGTCGCCAATCTCGTCGAGGAACACCGTCCCCTTGTCGGCCTCTGCGAAGAGCCCCCTGCGGTCGCTCGTCGCGCCTGTGAACGATCCCTTCTTGTGGCCGAACAACGTCGATTCCAAAAGGCTCTCAGTCAACGCCCCGCAGTTAACAGCGACGAACCTTTGAAAGGAACGCTGACTGCGCTGGTGAACAGTCCGCGCCATGAGCTCCTTGCCTGTTCCGCTCTCTCCTGAGATCAAGACCGGCAGGTCGGTAGCTGCTACGGCTTCGGCAAGCTGCAACGCCTTGAGAAATGAAGGGCTGCGCCCGATCATTCCGCTTTCGGGAGCTTGTTGGCTGAGACTCGTTCGCAGGTTGTCGATCTGCTGCTCGAGGCCAAAACGGGCCAAGGCCCGCTCTACAACGACCAGAAGAACGTCCGGGTCCACGGGTTTGGTCAGAAAATCGTGGGCCCCGGACTTCACCGCCTTGAGCATGTGCGTCACGTCGCCGGCCCCGGAGACAACCACAACCTTGGTGCTCGGCCGAGCAGCGATGATCTCTGACAACTGCATCAGGCCCTTCTCGACTGTGCCATCAGGCGGCAGCATGAGGTCGAGGAGCACCACAGGGAACAGGCGGTCCTTCGCTATGGCACGCGCTTTTGGTCGGTCATCAGCCTCTGCGACCTCCCAGCCTGCATCGACGAGAACTTGTCGGTAGAGCTTGCGGAACGCCGGATCATCCTCGACCAGGAGGATGCCTTTGTTGTCGTTATGTGGTGCCATGTCGCCCGGTCACTCTGCCCCCTTTGCGGTTCCCATCACCTTTTGGATCAGAGGTAGCTCTATGTCAAAGCGTGCTCCTCCGATTTCGGCGTCGGCAATGCAGACGCTGCCGCCATGCCGCTCGACAATCCCGCGGGCGATAGCGAGACCGAGGCCGGTGCCTCCCTTGGGTCCCCCCCGCTTCCTGCCGGTGACGAAGGGCTCGAACAGGCGCTCGCGAATCTCAGCAGGCACTCCCGGCCCATTGTCCTCGATACAGAGACGCAATCGCTCCGACTCCAGTTCACAGGACGCCCGGATGCAGCCGTCCGCGGTAGCGTGCAGCTCGAGCAAGGCGTTCTCAAAGAAGATGACCAGGACCTCCAACATCTGTGATTGATCGACCTCTACCTGGATGGGGCGGTTCAATCCTCGCTTCTCGAAATCGACGTTGGGTTTTGGCTCCCCAAAGCCGCTCAGGGCAGTCGAGTACGCCAGATCTACAAGCGCCGCAAAGTCGACAGAGCGGATTTCCAACGGGCGTGGCCGGCCGTAGCTGAGGAGATCCTCCACGAAGGTCTCTGCCCGGCCGATTTGCTCGCGCATGGCTCCAAGGACCTCTGAATCGACACTCGCCTTCTCGAGCATCCGGAGGTGCGCAGAGAGTACCCCGAGCGGATTGCGAACTTCATGGGCAACAGCGGAAGTGAACACCCCAAGCTCGGCGAGCCGACCTGCCTGGTCGGCTCGTTCTTCCTGGTCTACGAGCGCCTCGGCCAGCTCTGTGACATTGGAGGCGCTGCGAGTGAGCTTCTTGGAGATCAGCTCTTGAACGTGTTGGCGCAGCGGCTCGAATGCCAACGCCGCCATGAACAGGAGGAACAACGCGCTCAGTCCGTATTCAACGGGCAAGGAATTGCCGCTAACTCTCATGACGACGAACACGCCGAGCAGGAATCCTGCTGAGACAAACGCTGCCACAACACTGTAGGCCAGGCTGCGCTCCAATATCCGTTTGGTAGAAGCCGACTGCCGGCGTCTAACGAGACCGGCGAGGACAAAAAGCGACGCCAGAACGATGAACAAGCCCAACGGCACACTCGAGCCAGACGCACTGGTGATAGTGTGCAGCGCCGCTCCGCCGAAGCCCAGTAGCCCTGCTACAGCCAAGGCACGCAAGTTTTGACGACTCTCAAGAGATTGGTTCTGATAGGAGATGGCCAGTTTGCCAACTGGTAGAGCTGCCGCTATGGCCACCACGACCATAGCGGGCCAGAACGCCGGCCCCGCTTGCAGCGTCACTGGATCATGCAGCAGTCGAGGATAGATGACGCCGATTGCTGTGATGAGCCCTGCCACCAGGTAGGCCAAGAGCAATAGACTGCGTTTCGTCTGCCGGCTGATGTCAAAAGCGGCGTGCAGGTATCCTGCCGGTACAAACGCGCCAGCAGCGATCAATCGATGGCCGATGGGTGCGGCCCAAGTGACCGTGGCCATGGCGAGCGCACCTGACCAGACTGCGACGGCAAGGCAGTAGACGGCGAGTCCTCGCGTGCCCGTCCCGTAGAGAAGAGTCGAAAAGAACAACAACAGGGCGACCGCAACAACCGGCACCAAACTGAAAAGATGGGCATTACTCATAATATCGCCGATGACGATACCACTCGGAGATGGTGCGGGGCGAGCTGCAATGACACCTTCGGTGGCAGATGCCGCGATCTCGAATCGCCTCGGCTCATGGAGCATTGCAGATTTGCCTCGACTTTCGAACCGACCGCTGTGCTGACTGTGGGAGTGTGACGAGATCGCTCGTTGGTGTTGGAGAACTCTGCCTCTCACGGGGGTAGCCTGGGACAGCGGTCAACTTGCCGGGGCGAACAAACTTGGTTGCGAAGAGGAACTCCAGGATCTCGCCGAAGGTGCCGCGTATGCCGACACCCAGGTACTGGCGAAGGATCTGCCGTGCGCGATTGTCGGTCCAGAACAACATCCGCCAGATCCCGCGAGGCCGAAGGTGAAACAGGGCCTCGGTTAGCTTCACCGCCCAGAAGAGGAGACGCGGCGGCAATCCATGAGAGCGCAGAACCTGATTCCGAATGGTAAAACGGCTCAAGTCAGGCTGAATGACATCCTCTGGCTTGGTCCATCGGCCGAGTGTGGTCCAGAAGTAGGGAGTGACATGGCAAGCGTTCACCACGTCCGGGTCCAACCAGAGCAGGCGCTTGAACGTCTTCCACAGCGTCGAGGGTCGCTCTTCTTGTAGTCCGTAGATGACATTGACCAGGCCCACGATGTTGTTTTCACGCAGAGCCACGACGGCCCGCTTGCTGATTTCGAGCGGGTTGTCTTTGCCCACCTTGGCAACCGTAGCGTCATCCAAAGACTCTATGCCGAGGAAGATGTTGTCCACCCCCGCCTGTTTGTATAGCGGAAGCAGATCACGGTCGCGGACGACCTCGGCTGCTGTCATATTCAAGTTGAGGGACAGGTCGAGCTTACGTTCGACGATGAGTTCGAGTACCTCATGGGCTGGGCCTCGTTCTGCCGCAAAGTTCTCGTCCGCAATCCATACGATGTGGACCCCATATTTCCGTGTAAGAATCTCGAGTTGGTCAACGAAGCTCTCGGCCGACCGATGACGCCAGCGATGCCAGAAGCGCCATTGGCCGCAGTAGGTGCAGCGGCGCGGACATCCTCTACTGAACTGCATTCCAGCTCCCCGCCCAAATCCGAACAAGTGATAGTCATCCCACTGCACGAGCTCCCATCCAGGTCGATAGGGGTCCAGATCTTCGACTGGAGGCCGATCTGGATTCGCTACGATTTCGCCAGCAGCATTGCGCCAGGTGGTGCCTTCAACTGCGTCCAACAACCGACCGCCGAACGCCAGATGTTCTGCCAGATCGACGACTGTGGCCTCGCCCTCTCCGCGCACCACGATGTCGATGGAAGGGTTGTCGCGCATTACTGAGTCAGCGGCGAATGTTGCGTACAAGCCGCCGTACACAATGGTGGTCTCAGGAAGGTGGTGTTTCAACGCCCGTGCGGTGCGCATGGCAACAGGATGCGCTGCCACCGGACCGGAGTGCCCAATCATGATGCAGTCTGGAGGATCGAGGAGTAGTTCCTTGGCCAATCGTTCATCGTCCCAGCCACGAACGTCATTATCGATCAGTCGAACGCGATGACCGGCGTCGAGAAGTGGTCCACCGAGGCAAACCAGGCCAAGTGGGATTTGGTAGCCGTATGCGTATCGGTTCGCGATGAAGCGACGACACGGCGTCAGCAAGACGATGTTCAACATAGCAGTTCCGCTCCCTACGACCCTGGTGCCGGGTCTCGACTAGTGCCTTTGCAGCGACCGTGCCGAGAGCGAATGCAGTCCATTTCCGCCGTCTGGCGCTGTGGATCGGTGAACGGTGTCAACGAGGTGGACGAAGACTGTCCACGCCGTGGACACCTTGCCTCTGGCAACCCCCAAGAAGCGGCCAGAACCGGGAGAATCCTGCCTGGCCTACTCTATGCACCAAGACGAACCAGACGTTGCCGTACAAGGAGGTTCAGCGATGGTCTCGAAAAGATTTCACGTTGTCACCGGAGCGTTCGGCTACTCAGGCAAATACATCGCCCAACGGCTCCTCGACGAAGGCTGTGAGGTTCGCACCCTCACTGATTCAACCAGTCGCAGAAACCCCTTTGGCGGGAAGGTCCGTGCCCATCCTTTCTGCTTTGATGAGCCAGAGCGACTGGTGAGTTCCCTGCGGGGTGCTCGCGTGCTCTACAACACCTACTGGGTCCGGTTCAACCACACAAACTCTATGTCGAGGCTCCAGCAACAGGAACGACCCGGCTCACCGATTGGGTGCAAGCGAACGCAGATGCATTGGGTGTCCGCTACGCCAGCGAGCTGGGTCGGCGTCGCGACCGAGCGGCGTCATACGACAATACTGAGCCCGAGACGAATCCATCACCGGATTGGCCCGACGGCAGTGCCAAGACCGATTCAGCCGTCGTTGAATACCCTTGAGCGGTCCTCACCAGGTGATTTCCAATAACCGACTCAGGCCGAGCGCCGCTCGGCGTTGGGGAAGCGTGTCACCGAGGCGCTCGACGGCAAGGTGGCAAGCATCCGCGTGGTCGGCCGCAAGTCCGAGACAGGACGCGCATCTCACGAGTTTCGCCCCCGAGCATCAACAACACGCTGCTGACCGCGCACGCGCGCGCGTCGGCCATCGTGTCTTCGCCACATAAGATGGCCGATCTTTCGTTCGACCACGCAGTTGTCACCTGGGCATGTCACCGTGCCCTCGACCTCTTGCTCCGCGGGCCCTAATCCAATGACACTCGCTTCCACGGGCTGTGCACATCGCCTTTTGCCATGATAGAACTCGTGCATGCTCGGATACGCCGTCTGTCTTTCTCTGTGTGGACTCAGCGACACCCAGGAAGGTGAGCCGTGTCAAACGCTGCCGGTTTGCATCTCCCAATGTCGAGATGGCGATCCCGCAGGGTGTCAGAGCTTGGGGAAAATCTTGCGCCAGACGCAAGTCCCCAAACAGCTCAAAAAGGGATTGGGTGTACTGGCCCGGGCATGCAAAACCACCGATGCGGCATGTCTGCAGCACGCGATGGTGCTCTTCGAACGTGCAGCGAACGAGAAGCAACGACTGAAGGGTCTCGGAAAGCTGCGCGACCTTTGCACAGAGAAACCATCATCCCATGCGTGTGAGGTGTTGGCCGCTGTACTCGAAACCCATGGCGGCGCCTTCGCGGCCGCGGCAATCACAGAAGCAAGGTCCCTGCTGTCACGCGCGTGCGACAGCCACAACGCCGAGGCATGTTTTGGTTTGGCGAGGTTCCATGAACGCCACCGCCCCCATCCGGACGTCCGAGATGCGGACGTCCGAGATACGGACGTCACAGACATTGAGCGCCACCAAGCCCATGCGGACACCATCGACGCATTGTTCTCCAGGGCCTGTAACGGCGGCGTTACAGCCGCGTGTGAGGCCCAAGCCGACAAGTACCCACCAGAGGGGTGGAATCCTTCCCTGGCCCGCAGGATGGCGCATCAATTTGTCGACGAGTGTCTCTTGAGGCCTGGCCACTCGCAGCGGCAGATATGGGAGAGTTCCTCCACGAATCGAACCTTCACCGTGCAGCGCGGGAGCAATCCTCGAGAAGACCTCCTTGCGAACGCTGTTTCCGAAGCCATCGCCGCATTCCCATTGGCCATGGTGGGGTTCCAAGGTGGACACAGGGTGGAGTCTCGCCTTCACGAGCTTTGGGTCCCCATGGGAAAGGCTCAAGTGGCTCATCTCACCGTCGAGATTGAAATGTGGGACCCGAAGACAGGTCA
>Ga0156400_1291_pt1 | contig 30542 bp, 32 predicted proteins | sample RifOxyA3_FD_108044 | JGI IMG/M metagenome (GOLD analysis project Ga0156400, IMG submission 108044) | Deltaproteobacteria bacterium RIFOXYA12_FULL_58_15
CCAGATTCACGCGCCGGCGACGACCATGGGATGGGGTCGCTGTAGTTTCTGCACGACGGCGCTGGACTGAGGGGTACTTGCGCGGGCGGGTGCCTCGTGGCGCAGCCAAGCAGAGCCAGGAACGTCGCGACAGTCCATCGGCCCAGGGCCATACGGCTCTTGCGGCACACCGACCCACGGATCACAACCGAGGTCTATGGCCACCTGGACGTCGAGGACATGCGGGCAGCCGTCAACAAGCTGTCGTTTGGCTCACCGCCGATTGATGTCGAGGACGAGCAAGAGGCACTGGCCGAGGTCGACATGGTGGCAAAAGTCGTTTCATTTGGTGCGCCGGTGGTGCGCCCCACCGCGTCATTCTCTGCCAGTCATCACGAGCCGCGAAAATCGCGTTGAATCTTGTTGGGATGAATGGTCGGGGCGAGAAGATTCGAACTTCCGACTCCTTGACCCCCAGTCAAGTGCGCTAACCAGACTGCGCTACGCCCCGACGCCCGACTCCTATATGTGAGACTGGGACCGTGCGTCAACAGAAACAGCCGGTCATGTTGAACGTTCTTGTCGACGGAAGTACGGCGGAAGTGCCCTAACTCTCCGCTTATGTTTGACTCTTGGCCGCACCGTGGGTATTTTGCGCAAATCGATGAAGAACCAACGATTCGTCCTTCTCATCACCGATTCTGCAGGCCAATGGACCCGCCGCCTGGCGATCCGTCGGCGCAGTATCCAACTGTTTGTTGGCGCAGTCGCGGTGGCCATTCTCGCAGCCGTGAGCATGACAACTCACGCATTGCTGCGCTACCAAGAAGCAGAAGAAACGGCGACCATCCGCGAAGAGAATCAGCGCCTCACGACGACACTTGCGAGCCTGCAAGCCAAGCTTCCAGATCTACAACACGCAACGTTGCGCGCCGAGGCTGGCTTTGCGCAAATCTGGTCAAAGAGCGGTCTGGGAGTCGAGCCCAGTCTTCTTGCCGTAGGCCCCATTGAGCGCGACGCCACTGGGCAACTGTCGTCGGTGCCGAGCAGCAACGTGCTGCAGGCGGAATGGATTGCTCTGCCATTTGAAGTTGAGCGCATCGAACAGGATGCCACCAGGACACAGCACACGTCCGCCGAGTTGTTGGAGTACTTCCACGACGCACAACGCTTGTTGCAGAACACCCCCTCTGTCTGGCCCACCACCAACACCTTCATCACCAGCCCTTTTGGTCGACGACGCGATCCGATCTCCTACGATTGGCTGATGCATAAGGGGCTCGATATTGGTGGGCAGACGGGCATGGACATTCGTGCCCCAGCGGACGGCATCGTCATTTACGCTGCCCATCGTGGCGGATACGGTCAAACTGTCGTGCTACATCACGGCTTCGGTTTGCAGACCCACTTCGCACACCTCAGCCGTTTCCGTGTTCACATTGGCGACCGCATTAGACGTGGACAAGTCATTGCTGAAATGGGAAGCACGGGCAAATCGACTGGGCCGCATCTACACTACGAAGTCCGCCGTGCAGGTCGTCCACTCGACCCCCAGCGTTTCATCCTCGACTGAACGCAAGCCGCGCATTTTACGCGAGACACGTTGGCGACGGTTAGGGGTCTTCCCCTGCCATGCGAATGAGCTCCACAAGACCCGCGCGCAGGTCCTCGTTCCTTTTGGCTTGTGGCCATTTGGTGAACCCCAACGGAAGCTGGCAGCTGTCATCTTTGCCAGCTGGATCTACCGGACCTTCAGACGTGAGCGCTGGCTCTGCTGGTTCGGGATTTCGTGCAGGCTCTTGCCTCGATCGGGTCTCGGAGTCGGGCCGTACCACCTCGGCAGCACCCTTGTCCCCTCCCATCATCCGTTTGCGCGCGCCAGCAAGGGTGTAACGTTCCTGGTGAAGGAGTCGGCGAATCTCTCGGAAGAGCTCGACATCCCGACGTCGATAACGACGTTGGTTAGAGGTGGTCTTGCCTGGCCTCACAAATGGGATCTCTTTTTCCCAATAGCGCAACACATGGGCCTGAACTCCCACGAGATCCGCCACCTCGCCGATTTTGAAATACAGCTTGTCGGGGATTTCGGAGCTGTAGCTCAGGCTCGCGCGATTTCGCGCGGCTCCCACCGAGCTCAATCTCCGCTCGTGGGTTGACCGCTGCCATCATCCTCGCCGTTAAGGGCAGACTTGAGGACTTGGGACGGCTTGAATGTCAGCACCCGACGCGCCGAAATCTCTATGACCTCGCCCGTTTGCGGATTGCGACCGACACGGGCGCGCTTGTCACGCACCTCGAAGTTACCGAAACCGCTGATTTTGATTTTCTCGCCGTGCTCGAGAGTTTCCTTCATTGTGTCGAAAACCATCTCGACTATGTCGGCTGATTCCTTTTTGGAGAATCCGACCTTTGTGTGCACTGCTTCGACGAGATCGGCTTTTGTCATCGCCCCTCCAATTTTCCTCGTTATATATCGGTGGTTACGGGCAAATGGCAAGGCCTCACCCGCGAACTTCCAAAGCGAATTCTTTTTTGAGATTGGCTATCACTTTTTCGAACGCCTGATTGACTTCAGCATCGGTGAGGGTGCGATCGGGATGTCTGTATTCAATGGCGAAGGCCAAGCTGACCTTTGATTTCTCGATCCCCTCGCCGCGATACACATCGAAGAGCCAAACGCGCTCGATCACTTTGCCTATGCCCCCGCCCGCATTCTCTGCGAGATAACAGCGGATATCCTCCGCCGGCACCGAATCACCGACGACCACAGCGAGGTCCCGGCGTGTCCCGGGATGCTTGGGCAACGGTTGATAGGTGATGGGCCGCGTTCCCAAGAGTTTGAGGGCATTGAACGATAACTCAGCCACATACACGGGACCTGTGAGCTCCAGGCTATCACTCTTTTCGGGGTGAAGCTGCCCAGCGATACCTAGGACTTCCCCACCGCATGAGAGCTCGGCTGTCGCGAAGGGATGCAGATTGGCGGCCTTCTTCGGCTGTTTGGCAATGACCACCTGCAGCTTGGCACCAAGGTTATCCACGACGCCGGAGAGATCGCTGAAATCGATGTGCTCATTGCCCTGGTACCAGCGCCCTTCGTGACGCTCACCCCACATCACCACAGCCACTCGCAGCACCTCCAAAGGCAACGCTCGATCGCGTTCGTCCTCATCTGCTTTGGATTTCCGTGCGTGGAAGGTTGTCCCCACTTCGAACAGTTTGAGACTCTTGGCACCATGTCGTTGATTGTGCCGCAGAACGGCCAGCAACCCAGGCAGCAGACTCGTTCGCAGGGCGCTCATCTCTTCGCCAAGCGGGTTCTTCAAACGCAGAGGCACCTCTTGAGTCCCCACCCCGTTGAGGTAAGCGTCTGGGCTGCCGAAGCCCCAAGTGACGGCCTCACTCACACCGCTCGCCAGCAGAGCCTCGCGGGCCCTCTCGACCGTATCGTCCGCAGGTGGCTGATAGCGATAGTCGCCCGACGCATCGGGAAGTCGATCGGGAATGGCGTCGTGGCCGTAGCGACGGGCTATTTCTTCGATGAGATCGATCTCACGGGTCAAGTCGGGCCGGAAGGTCGGCGGTTGGAAGCGCAGGGCACCCTCATTGCGAGCACAACAACGTATCTCCAGAGGGTCGAGCAACTGGACAACAGTCTCGGCGGGAAACGACACGCCGAGAATTCGTGCCACACGGTCTAAGCGCAGTGAGATCTCTGCCGGTTGCTCGATCTTCTGGGAAACATCGAGCACTCCCTTGGCGACCTCGCCCTTGGCGACCTCGGCAATGATCTGCGCACAGCGATCAAGCGCTTTGTGCACACAGCCCCAATCCGCGGTGCGCTCGAACCGGTGGGATGATTCCGTATGCAAGGCATGACGACGCGCGGTGCGACGCACGGTGGATGGATCAAAATAGGCACTCTCGAGGAGCACGGTCTTGGTGCTCGAGGTAACCTCACTCTCGGCTCCTCCCATGACCCCCGCAAGTGCCACGGGACGATCGGCATCGGCAATGATGAGATCGTCCGCGTCGAGCTTGCGTTCCTCACCGTCGAGGGTTCGCAGAGTCTCACCCGGGTTTGCACGACGCACCCTAATGGTCGGCAAACCCGTCTCGGCAGCAATGCGCCCCATATCGAAGGCGTGCAAGGGCTGCCCAAGCTCGTGCAACACGTAGTTCGTGGCGTCGACAACGTTGTTGATGGAACGCTGACCCACGGCTTCGAGACGTTGCTTGAGCCAATCAGGTGACGGCCCCACCTTGACGTTGCGAATCACCCTAGCGACATACCGCTTGCAGCCGGCGGGGTCCTCCACCACCACCCGTGCCAAGGTTGCTGCACCTGGCCCCGTTTCAACGAGTCGCCAGTTGCTTGAGCGTCGGCGAACACCGGTGGCCGCGGCCACCTCTCGGGCAACACCGAGATGGCTGAGCAAGTCCGGCCGGTTTGGGGTGATGCTGACAGTCATGCTGGGAGCCGCATTGATCGCAGCCAGCACATCGCTGCCCAGCTCCCAGGTTTTGGACAGCTCCCAGATGCCCGCGTTCTCTGCGCCGAGGCCGAGCTCTTGACGCGAGCAGAGCATGCCAAAGCTGTCGACATTTCGAACGGCGCGCTTGGTAATCTTGAGGCCGGGAAGAGTTGCCCCCACTCTCGCAAAGGCGACTCTTTTTCCTGCCGCCACATTGGGAGCCCCGCAAACAACGGTGTAGTTCTGCTTGCCGTCGAAGACTTCGCAAACTTTGAGACGATCTGCGCTCGGGTGTGCCTCACAAGACTTCACTTCGGCAACGACCACGCCACTCACTTGGGCGATGGCGGGTCGCGGATCACGGACCTCTTCCACCTCGATGCCAGCACGTGTGAGTTCTGCGCACAGCTGTCCGATCTCAGGGGGATCGACGAAATCACTTAGCCACTCGTAGCTGATCTCCACCTACAACCTCCGCATCGGCTCGACTGGCTTGCACCGCTTCATGGGTTTCCCGAGAATTGCCGCAAAAATCTCACGTCGTTCTCATAAAACAGGCGAATATCCTCGACGCCCCACCGCAAAATCGCAATGCGCTCAATGCCCATACCAAATGCGAATCCCTGCACTTGCTCGGGATCGTAGCCAACCGCTTCGAGCACTGCCGGATCGACCATCCCAGCTCCAAGGATTTCCAACCAGCCGGTGCCTTTGCAGATGCGACATCCTCCCCCGGTGCCGCCGCAACCGACGCAACTGACATCCATCTCCGTCGACGGTTCGGTGAAGGGGAAGAAGCTCGGCCGAAATCTCACCCTCGTCTCAGGACCGAAGAGGTTTTCCGCAAACCGCCGCAGCACGCCCTTGAGATGAGCGAACGTCGTGTGCCCATCGACCCACAAACCTTCGATCTGATGGAATGTCGGCGAATGCGTGGCATCGAGTTCGTCGCGGCGGAACACCATGCCCGGTGCCAATACACGAACCGGCGGTTTTTGCTTGCACATCGTGCGAACTTGCACGTTCGAGGTGTGGGTACGTAACAACACCTCGTCGCTCACAAACAATGTATCCTGCTGGTCGCGGGCTGGATGGTCGGGGGGAAAGTTTAGCGCGCCGAAATTGTACCAATCATGCTCGACCAAGGGGCCTTGGGCCACGGTGAAACCGAGTGGCAACAACGTCGCGATGACGTCGCGCTCGACAATGCGCAAGGGATGGGGAGAGCCCATCGTCACAACCCGACCGGGCAGGGTCACATCGAAGCGGCCGGCAACGAGCTCCTCCTCGAGTCGACCCTTTTCAACCCGCACCATTGCCGCCTCGAGAGCCGCCTCGATCCTCGATTTGGAGGTGTTGATCTGTTGGCCAACCTTAGGGCGTTCCTCCGCCGAGAGGCTGCCCAAAGAACGCAGCACGGTGCCGAGCTCGCCCTTCTTGCCAAGGACGTCTGCGCGAATCGTAGCTATTTCTTGCGCAGTTTTGGCGCTTTCCGCCCGTTGTATGGCGGCGCGCTCGATGCGTTTGAGATCTTCCATCCGATAAGCCGTCAACTTCCGGCCCATGACACAAATGCCGGTAGCTCCAAAGTCAGGCTCTGTGGGTGCGCAAAGACATCTGAGGGAGGGCGCGGCCCATCCCACCCCAGATCACAGCGCTCGTTTTGCTACGCCCGCTACCGCCGCAAAAGTAACAGGGTCGCTGATTGCGAGCTCGGCCAACACTCGTCGGTCCAACTCGACGTTGGCCTTCTTGAGACCATCCATCAACCTGCTGTAGCTGAGGTCGAGAGGACGCGCCGCCGCGTTGATTCGGGTGATCCACAAACTCCGGTACAAACGCTTCTTCTGTTTGCGACCAGAGAATGCAAAAGCCAGCGCGCGATCCACCGTTTCTCTGGCAACCGCGTACAACTTGCGACGAGCGCCCCAGAAACCCTGTGCGCGTTTTAGGACACGATTGCGACGTTGTCGCGTCTTGTATCCGCCTTTGGTGCGAGGCATCGTGCTACTCCTCGAATAGAGCTATCACTGGCTAAGCCAGTAGCCCTCAGTTCCACGTTGTGAGCCGCCATGTATTGGCAGCTCTTGTCCTAACTTAGCGTGCGTACGGCAACAGGCTCTTCGCCTTCGCCTCATCACTCGGGCCAAGAATCCGCGTACCCCGGGTGTGGTTTTTCTGTTTGCGGGATTTCCCGGTCAAGATGTGGCGATGACCCTTCCTGCCAGTCTTGATCTTGCCCTTGCCGGTAACGCGATAGCGTTTCGCCGCGGCACGCTTTGTCTTCATCTTGGGTTTTGCCATCGTTCTACTCTTCTGGCTTCTCAAGGGCTGTGGCCCTTGTTCTTCTCGATCAGGTCTTGCCAACCGGTGCAACCACCATGATCATATTGCGACCGTCCAGCTTTGGGAAACTCTCGACGGACCCACACTCTTTAACGTCTTCGACTATGCGTTGCATGATCCCACGCGCAATTTCTTGGTGGGTGATCTCGCGGCCTCGGAACATCATTGTGACCTTGGCCTTGTGACCTTCGCCCAAGAATTCACGAATGCGGTTGACCTTAAAATCATAGTCATGCTTCTCAATCTTGGGACGGAACTTTACCTCCTTGATCGTCGTACTGCTCTGGTTCTTTTTCGCATCGGCAGTCTTCTTCTTCTGCGCGTATTTGTACTTTCCATAGTCCATGATTCTGCAGACCGCTGGCTTCGCCTCGGGCGACACCTCCACGAGGTCGAGGCCCAAATCTGCAGCCTTCTGCATTGCCAACTCAGGCGGCATGATCCCGAGCTGCTGGCCTTCCGGATCGATCACCCTAACCTCTCGGGCACGAATGCGCCGGTTAATCCTGAGGTCTGGGGTTGTGGTCCGTGAATTGGGTCTAGGTGCTATGGCAGACTCCTCTTGCTCGTTACGAAAAAGCCGTAACCTCTCCAAATTCCAGGCGGAGTACCCGCACTCCGCCTCCCAAAACTTATGAAAACCGGAGAGCGGCGGCTTCTAGCACGCCCGAGCCCGCCCGGTCAAGCGCCATTACTCTCCAATCACCCGTTTTTTCACGATCTCTCCCATGATCATCCGCACAGGCTGGCTTTGGCCTTGTTCACGGGAAACAGTCATTGGGATGGATTCGGTTGTTTGGGTGGTAGGCACGCGCAGGATCGAACTGCGGACCCCTACCGTGTCAAGGTAGTGCTCTTCCACTGAGCTACGTGCCTGCATCCAAAAATGTCAGGAAGGATGCCTTACCTCTGGACCTCTGGCCCTGTCAAGCGACCTCGACACGATTCTTCAAGGAAATCCATAGGCACGCACCTGCCGCAGACATCGTTGTGCCCCTTGGGGACCCACTTCCAACGTCAAGGTGGCGTTCTGCTCCTCGAGAGCAAAGAGATACCAGTCCGCAGTGCTCTTATGGGTCCGGCGCCAGGCTCGCACAAACCCCAAGATGGGCTGCGGTGCCTCACTGTTCCATAACTCACCCCCGGGTCGACGGACCTGCAATGGACCGAACGGCCCATCGCAACCACAATGGATCACCAATGCAACGATCTCATTTTCGGCGGCAATATGAAGCTGCCCCATCTCGCCTGCACGCAGCACGAAACTCGTTACATCGCTGCCATCGACGAGCTGCGGCAAACTCTGGCTGCCAGCATCCGACTGCCACGACACCTTGAGCTCTTGTTGCACAAGGAACCTGGCGATCGTTTCTTCTACCAACGGCGTTCGGGTCGAACCCGAAACGCGGCGGACTCTGACGCTACGCAATAACTCGATCCGGTGATTGCCGCCGTCGAGGGGGATACTTTGCGGCTCATCATTGAGATGCAACCGATGATCAATCCAGACGATCCCCGCAGGCACAGGCCCTGGAGCGATGACTTCACCGTCGGGGCGAATCAACAGCATGCGGTCATCAAAACGGGTGGCACATCCCGACGACGGATCCATGAGCAAGAGCGATTGAACAATCTCGTCTGGGTTCTCCGCGTTGACAACGAGAAGAAGCAAGGGGCCATCGTCCATCTCCACCCAACGGAAGTCGTCGATCTCTTCGCCCAGGACGACGACGCTCTCACAAATCCGCTGCCACCTGTCACCCTTTTCGTCGCGCTGATGGTGGTGAAAGGCTGCTATCCAACCCGACTCTATCTTCTCAGCGGTGACGTGATCCGTAAGGCCATCGCCGTCGAGATCGCGTGCCAAAACGCCGTGGGCGTGATTCTTAACCGCAGCAAACGCCGGGCTGTCGACAAAAAGTGTCACCGGGGCCGGCGGTATCGTGTGTGCGCAAGCGACACCCAAGGCAACGCACGCGGACACCGCCACCCGGAACAATATTGTTAGATAATTTTGGTGTATTGGGGAAATGCGCGTCCCGCAATATTGGCCAACACATGTGGAGTCGCGGTTCATTCGCGACCGCGTCCGCGGCGCGCGGGGACAGGCCCCGCCCCACGTGGGATTACAAACGACGGAAACACCCTTTTTCGAATTCGCCCTAGTACTTCTCTTGGTAGAAGCCGTCGAAGATCTCTTTGTATCGTTCGTTGACGACCTTGCGTTTCACCTTGACCGAAGGCGTCAGCTCGCCGGACTCGATGGTGAAATCATGCTCGAGGATCTTGAACTTCTTGATTGTCTCGTATTTGGCGAGTCCATTGTTAAATTCATCGACTGCCTGTTGGATCGCCTTCTCCACTTCGGGCTTCTGCGTCATCTCGGCGTAGGAACCATTGCCGAGGGTGTTGCTATCGCAATATGCCTTGAGCGCATCGGGGTCGAGGGTGATCACCGCACTGAGAAACTTGCGCTTGTCACCGTGCACGACGACCTGCGAGATCAGCCGGTGTGTCTTCAGCATATTCTCGAGGTTCTGCGGGGCGATGTTCTTGCCACCCGCGGTAACGATAATGTCTTTTTTGCGGTCGGTGATCTTCAGGGTGCCGTCGCTGTTGACGGTGCCGATATCGCCAGTGCAGAACCAGCCATCCTTGAAGACCTCAAGGGTGGCCTCTTTGTTGTTCCAATAGCCGGTCATGACCCCACGACCTTTGATCAATATTTCGCCGTCCTCGGCAATCTTCACCTCGGTTCCGGGGAATGCGGGGCCGACTGTGCCAATCCGATTTCGACCAGGACGATTGACGAAGGTGGCCGCTGACGTCTCTGTCAGACCGTAGCCTTCGAGCACGGTGATGCCGGCATCACGGAAGAAGTAGGCAATCTGCGGTGACAAGGGCGCGCCACCGGAAATGAGGAAACGCAGACGCCCACCCATCAACTCTGCGAGCCCCTTGCCGACCTTCTTGAACACCAACTTCTTGAGAATACCGAATTTCACACTGTCGGCGAAATCCAACGCTCGACCTTGGGATTCGAGGTCACCGTTTTTCTTCGACAGCTCGGCGGCCGCAGTGAAGAGCTTGGCTTTCAAACCTCCGGGGGCGGTGCCCTTGTTGACGACGGCGGCATGGAACTTCTCGAACAAACGCGGCACGCCAGCCATCAAGGTTGGGCGGGTCTCCGGAAGGTTCTCTTTGATGGTCTCCATCGCCACAGCGAAAGCCATGACGTGGCCGGTGCCGATCCAAGCGATCTCGAGGACCTTGGCAAAGGAGTGCGCCAAGGGCAGCCAGAACAACTGGATGTCGTTGGACTGAACGATCTTCATTTCAGCAACCGCCTCTGCCTCATACACCATGCAGTCGTGTGTGAGGACGACGCCCTTGGGTCGGCCGGTTGTGCCCGAGGTGTAGATGATGGTGAGAATAGACTCACCGTTCAACGCCTGGCGGCACCCGTCGAGAGTTGCCTGATCATTTTTGGCGAGCTTGAGAAAGTCGTCGTATGAAATCACCCAACCGTCGTCGCTGGAGACAGGTCCAAAAATTTGGATGACTTTTTTGACATTGGGCATCCGACCCTTTTCAGTGCGGAACTTTTCCACCTGCTCGGCGTTCTCCGCGAAGACAACAACGCTGCCACTGTTGTCGACGATGTACTGGCACTCGTCAGGCAGAAGAGATGTGTAAATCGGGACCGTGACACACCCTGCGCCGAGAATTCCCATGTCGATCATGCACCACTCATAACTGGTCGTGCAGATGATGTTGACGCGGTCACCCGCCTTGACCCCGAGACCGAGAAGTGAACGAGAGACCCTGTCTGCCTCGTCACCCATGGTCTTCCAGGTGACTTCGCGGTATGCGCCATCGCGTTTTACCAACGCGGCAACTTTGGAGGGCGTGCTGTCGACGTTGGTGCGGAATAGGTGAAAGACGGACTGTGCCATGAGAATAACCCCCAGGGAGATGGGCACCGACGCGCGATTGGGTGCACGCGGCTGCCTTTTGGTTGCAGATCTGTAGCCGATGCCTGACGATGGGGCAATGGTTTTCGTACACCCCAAGGCCCCGACGGGCGCGTTGCATTTATCCGGAAATCCTTCTAATTCTAATCGAGTGAAAATCCTCCCCGGGCTCGATTGAACGTTGGAGCGACAATGACCGCCGGTCTCGAAGGCTCACGCCTGGGCAAATACGAGGTGCTCGAAGAGCTCGGCCAGGGCGGCATGAGTGTGGTCTATCGCGCCATCGACACCCAGCTCAAACGGGATGTGGCCATCAAGGTGATGCACGGTTTTCTCGCCGAGCAACAGGATGCGAGTGAGCGCTTCCATCGCGAGGCCGTCGCCGTGGCGCGGCTCCAACACCCCCATATCATCAGAATTTTTGATTACTCGGGGGAAGACGCCGAGATCAGCTTCATCGTCACCGAGTTGGTTCGGGGCGAAGCGCTGGCCGATCTTCTCAAGCGCACGCCGGTGCACCCCCCGGAGTCGGCGGTTCTGCTCACACTCCCCGTGGCACAGGCACTGGCGCATGCCCACGAGAATGGGGTCATCCACCGCGACCTCAAGCCCGAGAACATCCTGGTGGGATCCGATGGCTCGTTGAAGCTCACGGACTTCGGCATTGCCCGCATGCTTGACTCCCACACCATGACCATGACCGGCACCCTGCTCGGGTCACCGGCCTACATGGCCCCCGAGTACGTCGAGGGCTATGCCACAGATGAACGGGCGGACATCTTTTCCCTTGGAGCGATGCTCTATCAGATCGCCGTGGGCAAGCTGCCCTTTGAGGCACCGACCCCGCACGCACTCCTCAAGAGGATTGCCACCTGTGACTATGTCCCCCCGGAGCAGGCAAATCCGCAAATCCATGCCGCCCTGGCCCGCATCATCAACCGTTGCTTAGAACGTTTGCCGGAGAAGCGCTATGCCACCGCGGCGTTGCTTGTCGCCGACCTCGACTCATTCCTCGAACGGGTGGGCATCGACGCAGACGCTGAGCTGCGCCACCTGCTCGTCGACCCCAAGGGCTTTGGCGAGGGTCTGTGTGGCGCCTTGACGACGCGGTACCTCGACAACGGCAAGCTTGCCCTCGTCAGAAACGACATGCAATCGGCCATCGAGGACTTCGACCGAGTCTTGGGGCTGGACCCCGACAATCGCGAGGTGCGTCGCATTCTCGATAGACTCGCCCGCCGTCGGCAAACGCGGCGCGTGCTCCGTGATGTCGGCATCGTCGTCATGGGAGTGCTGCTGGTCACAGTGGCAGCGGCAAAGGTCGTCGAGGCCGTCAACAATGCAAGGGCGCGCAGCACAGCAAATGCCGTTCCTGCACTCGCCGCTCCGACCCCACCTCCTATCGTGCCGCAGCCCCGCGATCTAAACGTCGGTTTTGTGCTCACGGGCACCGGCGACCTCTTCGTGGATGATGCCAAGGAGCCGATGAAGGAAAATGCCACCGGTCGCTTTGTTCAGAAACTCGAGATCGAACCCGGCCCGCACACAGTTCGTTTTGTCGGAGCCAAGCGCACCGCACTCCATCATTTTGTCGTCAACGAGGGCGTGCCCATCGATCCCATTGTCCTCGATGTTTCGGTACCCGAGCCACGTATCGACCCAACACCCAAAGTCAAGACAAAAAAGCTGCAGTTCAATACCATCCAGTGGGCCAACATCTATGTCGACGACCGGCTGGTGAAGGAGAACGCCATGGGCAAATTCTCCCTGGAGGTCCCCTACGGCCGACACACGCTGCAATTCACCAACGATTTCTCAAGAACCCGCAGTGACGATATCACTGTGGGAGATGCACCCGTCCAACCCATCATCGTGGATCTTGAGCCCCTGCCGGCGCGCCTGTTCATACTCGGGGCTCCAGATGACGCTGTGGTGGAGGTTGCGGGCAAGGTGGCACCATTGAATCAGTACAATCGTGATCAGGGAGTCGAGGTGCCCCTGTCGGAGTCGGGAGCCAGAAAGCATGAAGTGGTCATACGACACAACGTCACCAGAGAAGAAATCCTCAGGCAAACAGTCGAGTTTCGACCAGGCAAACAACAACGCATAGAGGTCAAGACACCGTAGGCCAAACCCACCGTCACATGCTCTGCGAATCGCCAGATGTGCCGTTAGTTAGGTCGAGGAGCCGGGAGGAGCTTGCACCCTGGTCCAAGCCCTAGTAACCCTGTGTCACCATGGCATTTTGCCTGCTCATCGCGTTCGGCATTTCGCAGCCCAACCCTGTTCGGGTTGACGATGCCCTGCGCCGTGCCGAAAACGAGTACCGCTACGGCAACTATGACGCCGCTGTCGAGCAACTGCGCGCCCTCCTCTACCCGATGCAACTCGGCACAGATGCACACGTCATCGAGGCCCGCCAGTATCTGGCTCTGTCGTACTACCTCCTCGATCGGCTCGACGAGGTGGGAGAGGAGTTCGCCAAGCTCCTGCACCTCGATCCCGACTACCAGCTCGATCCCTACACGGTGGCCCCCCCAGTCATTGACATGTTTGAGACCATCCGGCGCAAGCTCAAACCGGACCTCGACATCATCCGTCAGCTCAAGAGCGACAAGCAGATCCAGACCCCAGTGCAACCGGGATTGCAGCGAGAGATCGAGCGGACCATCACCGAACGCAGTGAGCTCGCGACCTTCCTGCCCTTCGGCGTCGGCCAGTTTCAAAACGGCCACAACGGTTGGGGCGTGGGTTTTGCCGTTTCCGAATTGCTATTGCTCACGGCCAACATCGTCGCTTACGTCTACGCAGTCGAGGTTCTGGGCGATGGATATCCCCCGGAGGACCGCTCGTTGGTTCAGGGACTCGCGGTCACCCAGTATGCGAGCCTCGCCCTGTTCGGCTTGGCATGGAGTCTCGGTGTATTTCATGCTCGATTGCACTTTGTACCGGAGGTCGAAGGGCCGACCACTGTGCGGGAAGTTCCTCTCATGGAGGAACAGGCACCAGTCTCAGGATTGCTGTTCAAAATTGACCTCTGAGGCCGCTCTTGCCGCAAGCGGTTCGATGAACTAAAGGTGTGTCCACGATGGCCGTTCTCATCTACGCTCACGGGGACACGGAGCAACGCTTCCCCCTTTTTCGTAACATCACTCGCATTGGCTCTGATCCCACCGCAGACATCAGCCTTGGTTTCGACAACGTCGCAGCGGATCACGCCCACGTGCTTCGCGAAGGCGACGCCTTCGTGCTTGCGTCCCTTGGCCGCGGACGACCCTTGGTCATCAACGGCAAAAAGGAGAAACGCGCGCGACTGCAAGAAGGCGACACCATTGAGATCGGCGAGGCGACGCTCACCTTTGCGCTGCATGACGACGCCGTGCAATGCGAACACAAGCAGCCCGCTGAAGACAAGGCTGTCATCAAAGCCTATCGAGAACTCGTGTCGTTTTCCGAGAAGCTCTTGCACAGCAAGGACCTCGACGGCCTTCTCGCGACGCTGATGGACACCCTCATCGAGGTGACCCGATCCGACAAGGGGTTTTTGATCCTGTTCGAAGATGGCAACCCTTTGGTGAAGGTGGCCCGCAACGTCCAAAGGGAAAACATCGACGACGCCATCAAGGAGCTCTCTGACAGCATCATCTCCAAGGTCGTGCGCGAGCAGCAGCCAGTCATCGTTGCCGATGCCCAGGGTGACGCCGAGTTCAAGGCAAGCCTGTCGGTGATCAACCTCAAGCTGCAGTCAGTGATGTGCGTTCCGCTCACGGAGGCCGGTGAGCTCCTCGGGATTATCTATTTGGGTTCCAACAAGATTGTGAACCTGTTCGATCCCGCAATGCTCGAAGCCGTCACGGTGTTCGCGTCCCAGGCGTCCCTGCTCATTCGTAACGCCATGCTTCTCAACACCCTGCGCGCCGACAACGAAGCGTTGCGCCAGGCCGTCGACAGCAAACACTTTGGCGATATCATCGGTGCCTCTGAGCACATGCAAGAGGTGTTTCGCAAGATCCGCAAGGTAGCACCCACCGGCGTCTCCGTCCTTATCACCGGCGAGACGGGTACCGGCAAAGAGCTCATCGCTCAAGAGATTCACCGGCGCTCCGATCGCGCCGACCAACCCTTCGTCGTCGTCAACTGCGGTGCCATTCCCGAAAACCTGCTCGAAAGCGAGTTGTTTGGTCACGTTCGCGGGGCATTCACCGGTGCCGTGGTCACCCGCGAGGGGCGCTTCCAGTGTGCCCACAAGGGAACCTTGTTTCTCGACGAAATCGGTGAGATGCCGGCGAGCCTGCAGGTCAAGCTCTTGCGGGCGCTGCAGGAAAAGGTCGTGACCAAGGTCGGTGGCACAAAGCCAGAGTCCGTCGACATCCGTGTCGTGGCTGCGACCAACAAAAACCTCGACGAGGAGATGAAAAAGGGAACCTTCCGAGAAGACCTCTACTATCGTCTCAACGTCGTCACCATCCACCTGCCGCCCCTGCGTGACCGCGGTGAGGACTTGATGCTCATTGGTCGCTATCTCCTCAAGCGCCACGGCGAGGAATACAACAGCAAGGTCAAGGGTTTCTCGCCGCAGTGTGTCATGCTGATGAAGAAGTATGACTGGCCTGGCAACATTCGCCAGCTGGAAAACCGCATCAAGAAGGCTATCATCATGGCGGATCGGGTGCAGCTCGCCCCAGAGGATGTCGAGCTCTCCGACGCCGACCTCAAACCGGTGGTCCCCCTCAATCAAGCCAAGGAGGACTTCCAGCGCCGCTACATCAATGAGGTCCTCGCCCGCAACAATGGCAACCGTACCAAGACTGCTCAGGATCTTGGTGTCGATCCGCGTACCATCTTTCGCCATCTGGAGCGGGAGGACGGGGAAGACGGCGCCCAAGGGTAATTCTTGCACACGACAAATCTGTCGCGGTTGTCGCCAAGGGGCCTCGACGGGACATGGGGTAACTCCTTAAAATAACAGCGATGTCATTCCGACGGCAAAATGGCACCCAACTTGCTGTGTCAGCACGCAGGATGGCGAGTCGTGCATGTTTGCTGCTGTTGATGGGCGGTTGCATCATGCCCCCCGCCATTGACGAGGGTGTAACTTTGTCGAATCAAGCGCCACGGATTTTGCCTGAGAGCCTCACTCCAGATCCGGCGAATTTGCCCAAGACTATCAGCGTGGTTTGCGAACCAGGCTACATGTTTCTAGCCAGAGTTCGCGATCCCGATCCCCTCGACACGATCTACTGGCGGACCTTCGTCGACTACAGCCAGATGAGCCTCGCCGAGAAACTCGGCAGCAGGATTGATGAAGAGCTGCCCTCGACGCCGCCGAATCCTGAGGTTTCGCGGCTTGTCACCTTCCCGGTTTTTGGCTCCGATTTTGGTGGTGATTTTTCTGTGCCCCATGTCCTCGATTTGTTGGTTAGTGATCGTCCGTTTACCAACGACGAGCAAGATCCCGTCGGCCGTAAGGTCGAAGAGGACGGACTGACCGATATCTACACCTGGGCCATAAAGCTTATCCCAACCAGTGATGAGAACTGCCTAGCCGGGGGTGGTGGATGATTTTCCGATCTGTCGCCACATTTTTGGCCATTGCGTTGTTGTCCGCTTGCGAACAATCGGACGGCGCAGGCATCGACTGTTTCTCCATCGACGACTGCAAGAACGAGCAGACCTGCTTTTTCGGGCGCTGTGTTGATGTGGGATACGCCCTGACCTCTGTCTACGGCGAGCTCACCCCACCCAACGACTCGCCGTGGCTCGAACAGCAAGCAGGCCCCATCAATCTCGAAGATGGCCGGCAGGATATCGTCCTAGAGGACTCAGTCCGTTTCAGCGGCGAGTTCGGTCCCGACGCTGGCGCAGTCCAGAGCTACAGCGGTGAGTTATTGATCCACTCCACCTACGGTAAGATTCCGGGTCGGGATCTGGTGCGCCACGTTAACGTGAGCGAACAGGGTTTTGAGATGAATGTCCTGCGCGGCATTTACACCATGACCTTCCAGCCCAGCGAAACCCGCCGGCCACCCAAGTCGTTTGCCAAGGAGATCATCAAGAGCGCCCCTCCGCAGAATTTCAGTTATCCCGCCGACAACGAGCTTCAATGGGTGTCAGGACGGCTCTTGGCGAAGCCGCTGTCGGAATGGAAGATGCCAGATGCGACAATTTACGGCACCGCAGCCAATCCCAATCCGGATCTGGGACCGTTGCGCTCAACCCTTACGCAAACGAACGCCGATGGCATCTTTGAGATCGCGTTTCTGCCAGAGGCCACCAACTTCTTCACCATCCATGTCGGTCCGAGCACCAGCGATTTCTTCGTGCCTGAAACGGAGTTCCCCGACCGAACCATTGTTGAAGAGCCCAACAGCGTCGGCGATCTGGTCTTGGGGATAGACGGTCTAACGCAGGTCACCGCAGTGGTCGAAGACCAGAGCGGTGCAAGTATCGTTGGTGCCAACATTCGGTTTGATGGCTATTCGGTGGGCGACGCCGGAGGCCAGTTTGTCACCAACGCTGCAAGCGACGGCGATGGCCGGGTGAGCACCGAGGTTCTCCCAGGGGATTACCTCATCACCGTCGCACCGCAGAAGGCTCAGCGCTACGGACTCATCAGCAAAGTTGCACGGTTCGATGGCGTCCAAACCGTTCGCATAACAGTGCCTGACAAAGTCTGGGTGGGCGGGTGCGTCACCAGTCGCGCCGGTGCCCGTGTCACCAAAGCCGAGGTGGTCTTCACCCGACGCAACTCCCCAGTGCCCAGACGCTTCGAGACCACGACCAACTCCGACGGGTGCTACAGCGTCGCCGTGGATCCCGGCTACGTTGACGAAGATGAGTTGGAGCCCGCGGAATACGAGTTGGTGATAAAACCCGATGTCGAAAGTGGCCTCCCCTTCTTCCGCAAATTGATGCTGGTTCGGGACACGACCATGAGCAGAGAGGACGTCGAACTGTATGAGCCTGCCATTGTTTATGGTATGGTCCGAGATCCAATGGGAATGCCGCTCGGCAACGTCATCATTGCCTTCTACTCTTTGGAGCTGGACCCGAACGAGCCTCTGCTCGTAGGAGTCTCACAAACCCTCGATGGCACGCGTGCGGGTGAATTTGTGTTGCCAGTGCCCTTGTTGAAATAGCCGTGACCGAACGCAAGAAGAGCATCCTAGGACGCGTCATTGTCATCACCCTGTTTGCCACGGTGGTGGTCTATTTTGCCACCGCCATTCTGGGCAGCGTCTTTTCCCATCTCTACGGCAAACCCCCGCCCCAAGGTCAGGCCACAGTCATGGGCACCCAAGAGCGGACCTGGTGCATACGTCGGCTCGTGGGTCTGCGCGATGAGCTCGAAGGGCAGGTGACCCTCGAGCTGCATCACCCCAAACGGGAAGGCGACCCCTTCTCCCGTTGGCAGTTATGGAACGAGGGTTGGCGAGACAAGTTGGGCACTGCAGAAACGAGGTGCGTCGGGTTTGGCACTAGCAACCTCGATCGGGCTTATGAGAGGCTGACTGACCTGCATGCCGGCTACGAAGCAGCCATCACCACGATGATCCGCACCCGCACCCAAGTCGGCGTAAGCTTGCAAGAATCTCTGCAGCAATTGAAAAACGACTAAGACACCGAGTATGTCCGCGCCAGCATGACGTAGCCAACGACTGTCTTGGCCATTCCCTCCCGCTCCTCGTCAGTCACAGCGCGCAGGACGCGGGCCGGTGCGCCGAGGGCAAAGGCACCAGGGGGAATCTTCTTGCCTGGGGGGACCACAGCGCCAGCGCCAACGATGGCACCTTCACCTATCTCGGCGCCATCGAGAATGATGGCACCCATGCCGATGAGCGCCGCGTCGCCAATGGTGCATCCATGCAAGATGCAGCGATGACCAATCGACACGTCATTGCCAATGCGCACCCGATCGGCCGACTCTGATTGCATATGCACCACAGTCAGATCCTGAATGTTGGTGCGCGCTCCCACTTCAATCTCGCCAACGTCTCCTCGCAACACGCAGCCGTACCAAACGCTCACCTCATCGGCCAAGGACACCCTGCCGACCACCATCGCGTTCTCTGCAATGAAGACGGCCTCACCCAAACACGGTTTGTTGCCACGGTGCACGGCAATCATCGTTCCACTCCTGCGACTCTTCTCAAATAGCCACCAACGATGAGAATTGCACCACTGCTATCAGCCACCCAATCGAAGAAATCCGCATGTCGGTGGGGAACGAAGCTCTGATGCACCTCGTCGGTGAACCCATAGAGAGCCACCAATATGACACACAACCAAGCCCTGCCGCCCTGTGGCCAACCGAATGCAAACAACAGCGTGATGGCAAGGACACCGTAGACTCCAGCGTGTACAATCTTGTCGAGGCCGTCAAAACTCACGGGCGGTGCCGGCAACTGCGCGCTTGAGGACAGTAGGAATATCAACGCGCCCCATGCGATGGCAGGCAAGAAACGAATCGTCCTAATCGAGGCCACGCGAAAGCCGCTACGCTGCGTTGTCTCACTGCTAGTTAATGTCGCCATGACAGCCGGGCCTGCGGTCAACCCGTTCACCTCCCGCTCGAATTGCATCGGGCTACATTGGGCGATTCAGATAGGTCAGTCAAGGATGCGACAGACTCGAGGCGGTCCAAACGCAGCGGAGCTCAGCGGTTGAATGTCGCAACCGTCTCGATGTGTGCGGTCTGTGGAAACATGTCGAATGCCTCAATGGATTCGAGCTGGTACCCCCCTGCTGTGAGGATCTGGGCGTCCCGCGCAAACGTGGCGACATCGCAGGAAACGTAGACAACTCTCTCGGGACCACGCTCTGCCAAGGCCTCGGCCGCAGCTCGGGCTCCCGCTCGCGGTGGGTCCAGCAACACGACATCATACGGTTCGAGGTCAACCACAGCTTCGGCGTCGGTCGATTCTGCAATCTCTGCGGCAATGCTGACCGTGCGAATGTTGCGTCGGCCCATGATGGCCGCGCGGCGATTCTTCTCGATGGCTGTCACCTTGGCACCCGCCAAACCGAGGGGTACGGTGAAGTTCCCGATGCCAGCGTGAAGTTCGAGAATGCGCGGATGTTGTTGCGGCCGAACCAGGCGCACCAACGTATCGATGAGGCGATCGTTCATCGCAGGGTTCGCTTGAGTGAACATGCCGGGCTCAAAGCAGATATCATACCCCTCGGCGCGACCGTGGTCGTAGCGAAGATCCAATTTTCCGTAGCGCCAACGTTCCCCGCCACTTTCGACCTCAACACCATTGAGCCCCGAGGCTTCAAACCAGGAGAGCGAGCGGCGATATTCCCGCATCTCTCCCTGTCCAATGAGTCGCGCGGTAGCCCGGTCATCCCGACGCGAATATGCGATCTCAACTGTCTCGAGACGAGCACGAGGTGGCAGGTTGCGCAGTTCCCGAGCCAGTGTCATTGCAACTTGTTCCAACGGTCGCCAGAGCACCACACAACCTTGCACAGGCACGATGTCGTGGCTCTGTCTGCCGTAGTACCCAATTCGCCACTCGCTCTCCTCGTAGGTTGCGTGCAGACGAACGCGGTGACGATAGCGCCACCCATCACCGTCCTGGACCACGTTCTTGAGCAGAACATCGGTCGCATCAATCTTGCCGATGCGTCGCAGAGTTTGCAGTATGCGTTCGCGTTTGAAACGGGACTGCCCCTCCGTCACGGAGTTGCGCAAGGGGCAACCGCCACAGGGATCGACGCTGCAGCGACCTTTGGTTCGATCTGCGGAGGCTTCGAGGACCTCCTTGAGAAGGCCGCGCTGAACGCCACGCTTGCTCGGGCCGAGCTCTACCCGCACACGGTCACCGGGGATGGTGCCTGGCACAAACACGACCAAACCATCGGCGCGCCGACCCACGCCATCCCCTTCGGAGCCCAGGCTCTCGACCACCAGAACGACGAGCTCACCGGCCACAGAGCACCTCCACACCGTTGCCGAAGAGGTCACTCGCACGCGCTTGTTTCATGGCGATCTCGAGAAATCCATCGGACCCACCTACCGCCAACAATTCCCCATCCCCACCTTTCCCATATGTTTCGACCACTCGTGCCGGCACGCCGCCAACAGTAATCCGCGCGTCATTCGCTGCTCGCCAGGGAATGTTGGTCAACAGGTTGCCGAAATGATCGGCACAAAGCGTTTCACCGCAGACCACATTCCCCCTCGCCGAAGCCTTGGGGAGGGTGCTCGCAACCGGGTCATCGATGGGCGTGCCGACATCCGTAAGGGACAAACCACAGGCAAGCTCAACCGCAACGGGGGCGAAAATATCGCGTCCGTGGAATGTGCTCGATACAGGTTGGCGAAACAATGCCCGGTTGTCCAGTGCGACCACCATGGCGTCAGGCCGTGCGGTGATTTGCCCGAGCACTCCGTTGTCAGGTCCCACGAATACCGTACCCGCAGTGGATACGGCGATCGCTCGGCGGTCGGTGCCTACACCTGGGTCAACAACCACCACGTGCACAGTACCCGTTGGCATGCAAAACGCGCAGCTGCGCAGGACCACTTCCGCCGCGCGAATTGACTGTGGTGGGATGGCGTGGGAGACGTCAACAATGCGAGCATTGGGTACGCCTGAAAGAATCACACCCTTCATCTGGGCGACATAGGGCGAGCTCGGACCAAAATCGGTGGTGAGTGCAAAGAGTGGCAACATCATGAGTGCTCAGATCTGTCCGCCATCGCTGTCTTCCCAGAACGCCCCACAGGCGACAGCTCGCTCCACCAGCTCGGGATCGAGTTGTAACTCACGTGCGACCTCCATGCCATGTTCCCCGAGCATAGGCACGTCTTGGTGCCTCGCGCCACAGGGTGCGCCAAGATCCACGGCAAGGAACTCGTTTCCAGCCACGCTGACGGTCGGCAGTCCTGTCTCTGTGGCCGCCTCCTCCGGCGACAGCACCGGCTCACAACAACAATCGCAGCCACTGAGTAGCCCGACCCACTCGTCTCGCGTATGCGATGCGAAGATTGTCTCGAGCTGTGCCATGGTTTCTGCGCCCTCTTCTCCCATCGTCATGCCCTTGCCCACCAGGTGCTCGCAACCTGCTCGCTTACAGAAGGCATTGAAGAACTTTGGCTCCAACGCCCCCAGGGCCATGAACTCGCCATCTTGCGTCTCATAGACCCGATAACCCGGACGTCCTCCGGTTAGAATACCGCTGCCGCGAGACTCCTTATCGCCCACGCGCCGCGCGTGCTCAAACATGCCAAAGCTCGCGGCGCTGTTGCACAGGGATATGTCCAGACGCCTTCCCCGACCGGTGGTGTGCCGCTGATACAGAGCTGCGAGTATTGCCACCGCACCATGCAATCCTCCGCCGATGTCTGCCACCTGGACTCCCGGTGGTGGCGGTGGACCGTTGGCTGGCCCGAACAACGACAGCACCCCAGATCGCGCCATGTAGTTAATGTCGTGCCCGGGGACAGACGCAAAGGGACCTGCTTGCCCGTAACCAGAAAGGGAACAAACGATGAGAGCCGCATTGCGTTCCATGAGTACGTCTGCGCCGAGGCCGAGTCGGTCGAGCACCCCCGGCCGAAATGACTCGACCACCACATCGACAACCTCGACCAGAGCGAGCACCATCTCTCGGCCCTCAGCCTTCTTGAGGTCCAGAACAATGGAACGCTTGCCCCAATTGAGAGCCGCGAAGGCGGTACTTTGGTCCGCAACGAATGGAGGAAGATATCGGGCCCAGTCGCCCTGTGGGCTCTCAACCTTGACGACATCAGCGCCCAGATCGGCGAGTGTCCGGGTGAGAAACGGCCCCGGCAGATGGCGGGACAAATCGAGCAGGCGAATGCCTGCCAATGGCAGAAATGTCTCAGCCAAAAAGTGATTGGAGCTTGAGCGCCAACCCCATGTCCCCGGCAACCTTGAGCTTGCCACTCATGAACGCCATCTGGGCGTTGAGCTTGCCATTGATCATGTCAACGAAATCCGCGCTCTTCATGGTAATCGTGCACGCCGCTGTGCCCTCACCCGCGGTGATCTTGCCGCCGTCGGTGAGATCGACAATCCATGTGCCGCCTGCGTCGCCATCGAGCACAAACTTGTAGGTGGAGTTGATCTTCGCCACGATGTCCGGCTTCGCCTTGAAGCGATTCGGGAGCTCGGTTTCAAAAACTTCTTTTGCGGTCGTAACGGCCATGGTTTGTCTCCTCGAAGCGCGAGATATCCGCGCAAAAACGTGATGCGCACATAACATCCGTTCAAACCGAGAGCAAGTGAGCCCGCCGCAGCGGCCGCAGCGCTGCCGATCGCTTCAAACATTTGAATCGAAGCTTGTTTTCGACATATGGTTGCATCTCGTTGACCGCGTGCCCAAGGACAGTGTTAGTGACCCGGAGATGCAAGATGAAACGTACGCGACTGGTGTTTGACGTTGTCGTCGCTTTCGTTGTCTGTTGTGTTGTTGCCCGGCAAGCAGCAGCCAATCCGAGCATCAACGAGGTATTTGAGGAGGATCAGCTCTGGAAGGGGAGTTACGCCTGCGGCGGAAGTCGCACCGACGTTCAGCTCAGAATAGAGGGTATTTTCGCCAACGAAGTGAGGGCGCTATTCGCCTTCGATTTTCGCGGGACCAAGGGAAGTTATTACGTCAGTGGTCAGTACGAGCCGGCACTACGGCAGCTGCGGTTGGTGCCGGGCAGGTGGGTGAAAAGGCCAGCAGAGCGTCGTAGCGTCCCCATCTCAGGCGTCGTCAGCGAAGATGGATTGGTGTACACGGGGAGAATCGACCTGCAAGGATGTTATGACTTCACCGTTTATCGTGAGGGCCCGGCTCTCGTGGTTGCCCCTCCACCCAACATTGCGCCAGTGGCTGAAGTGGGTACCGCGGGTACTGTAACCGAGCCCGGCGGTCCAACAGCCGAAGGCTCGCAGACAGCAAAGGGCGTCGGAGAAACGGCCGAGCAAACCGCAGTGAAGACCATACAGCCGCTGGGTGGTGGGGGAGATTTCGTCATTTTGGATCCCGTCATCAAGGCCGGTGAACCCAGACGCGAAGGCGGACAGCGCGACGTGTGGGTCGTGGGAACGCTGGTCAACAACGGCGAGCGAGATTTTCGGAAGGTAACGGTCAAGGTTTTCCTCAAGGTCGGCAAGCGGAACTTTCATGTCGCGGCGGAACTTCGAAACGTGTCGGCCGGAGGCAAGATGTCCTTTACGACGAAGCCAAAGAGAACAAAAGGGGAAGTGGTCTTCTCGGACAAACAGATAGTGGTGCGCGCTATCATCGCGAAATAGGCGACCAGAAACGCCGCTGGCAAGCAACGGCAAGGCCGCCGGACAAATGGGTTGAAGCAGCCATGATTCGAATGAGTCTTTGCACAGTCGTCGCGCTCATCGTGACAATCGGTGCCCAGTGTGTTCACGCCAAAAAGCCAGATACCGCGGTCATGCCCTTGACGGCGAAGGGCGTCGATAAGACCCTCGTAGCCGTCTTAGACGGCATCTTGGTCTCCGCCGTCATGCAAAGCGGGCGGTATCACGCTATTGGCAAGAGCGACATTGAAGCGCTGCTTGGTTTGGAAAAGGCCCGCGAGGTGTTGGCGTACGACGGCCCCACATGCTTGTCGGACATCGGCAACGTTCTAGGGGTCCCGTTTCTCATTACCGGAAGCGTCGGCAAGCTGGGCGAGAAGAAGATTGTTCTCACCCTTCAATTGCTCGACGTCCAAAACAGCAAATCGGTGAACACGATTTCGCATACGGCCAACAGCGATCCAAGCGCGCTTGATGTGGAGCTGCAAATGGCGGTGGCCAAACTGGTTGGCAGCAAGCCCCCAACCGTGACAACCCCCGTCGAGACGACACGTCCACTCCCCTCCGTGTCTACTGACAGCGCGGTAGCAAAGGCCGCGGGAGAGTATGCGGAGACGATTACTCGAGACCCAAAGCGCCTGCGCGTGCGCGCCACGGGGCAATCGATGCGTGGCGAGGCCGGCAGCCTTATGCGCCTCAATTGGTCAAAAAAGAAGGTCATGAAATTGGTGCGCGATGAGGCTTTGAATGCCCTGCAACTCGCTCCGTATGCACTGGCGCTCGATGCGGCTCAGGCTTTGGTGGATACTGCGACACAAGAATACGAGATAGATGACGACGGCAGTGTGACCTTGACCCTCGATCTGCACCTGTGACGTGTGCAAGCTCGCTTTGGCAATAATCAGTTTTGCGCCCAAATGCGCTATCACCACAGTGCGAAACTTCTCAGAACAGCTTGCAAGCGCAGAGGCCCGGTGTGTCCTCCCCTCGACACGTCGTGGCGCGCCTCTTGGAGCGCAGGCTGTCGCGCGCGTCAGGGGCCCATTCTTCTCATGGAACCATTCGCCAGGACCTATTGAGCAGTTGCCACAGTGCCTATTGACTCCCGCTCAGCGCCAGGGAAGACTTCGACGCTTCAAACTCACACTCTTTTGGGGTCAACAGATGAAGATTTCCAGCAGGTTTTGGATCATACTAATCAGTTCAATGACGGTCGTCGGATGTGCCGGGCCGGGGCGCTACGTCGATGTGAGCCCGGTTTACGATCCCGTACAGCAAGTCCATCAGAATTTCTTTTTGGAAAAAGGATTTCAAGCCAAGGACAAGCGCATCGCCATCATGGACTTCAAGGGTCGCGAGGGTCATGGCCAAGTGTTCGCGGATACCCTTGCCGCCGAGCTGTTCAAACAGGGATTAAAAGTCGTCGAACGCCAAAACGTCGATGTCATGTTGCAAGAGATGCGCATGGCACAAGCAGGCGCGCAGGCCATTTCCGACACCGAATTGTTGCGCAAGATTGGCCAGATGGCCGGGGTCGACATCATCATCGTGGGCGGCATTGTCGCCTATGATGAGTCAATAGAGGCACAACTTACCGCCGATAGGCCGGCTTTGCCGTTCACAATCATCGAAACGCCCACGCCAAAGACGGCAAAGAACAAAGAGGCCGCCCTGCCGCCAGGGTGGGTGGTGTATCGTTGGACGCCGGGGGCTTACAAGAAGGTCGCCGGCCTCCCCGTTTTCGCCAACATCTACGCATCGGCGCGTGCCATTGATGTCGCGACGGGCAAGATCGTCTGGATCGACACAGTGAACGTGCAAACCAGTGGTATCACCTCAGTGACCGGGCTGGAGCGATTGGGCCGCGTCATGGCGGGAAATCTCGCAGGCTCCAACTCCAAAACGGAGATCAAGTACATCTGGGATGGTGAGGAATTCGCATATCCCGCCAATTGGGACGAAGTGCAAGAAGCGTGGGGACGGTTCATGCAACAGCAGCTTGGGTTGTCGCAAGAGGTGTTGAAATAGGAATATGGGACAGTAGGGACGAGTAACATCTGATCACTTCGTCAGCACCTTTTCTCGGCTACTAAGGGCCACGCCGTTCTCGCTCGCTGGGCCCGCTGTGCGCCGCGGGGCCCCAAGGGCGTTGCGCCTCCCGCCGATCCGCCCAAAGGTCGGCCCAGCGTGAGGTCGTTCTATTGCCGCTTTGGCACCGCGGCAACGGGAAAGGAACCAGAGAAGGCGAAAGCTGAGCGGGAGTCACCAACGCTTGTTGGCATCATGTATGCGATTTGGCGAGACCAAACCAGGGCGGTTTTTGCCGTCGGGCTTGACCGCCAAAGAACGCAGCACCATAACCGACGACATGACTGACATCACCGTGGCAATTGACGGGCCAGCGGGTGCTGGCAAGAGCACTGTGGCGAGGACAGTCGCAGACAAGCTTGGCTACACGTTGGTCGACACCGGTGCCATCTATCGAGCGGTAGCCTTGTTGGCCAAGCGGCAAGGTGTGCCGTGGGATGACGACGACGGTTTGGCTGCCGTGGTCGGGCACCTCGACATTGCCTTTGAGCTGCGCGACGGCAAGAACCTAACCCTCATCGCCGGCGTTGACGTGAGCGACGATATCCGCACACCGGAAATCTCCACAGGGGCCTCCAGGGTCTCCGCCCGGCCAGTTGTGCGCAATGGCTTGTTGGCGCTGCAGCGCCAACTCGCCGGCCGTGGTGGCGCTGTTCTCGAAGGCCGCGACGTCGGCACAGTTGTCTGCCCCGACGCGCCCGTGAAGATCTATCTCGACGCCTCACCAGAGGAACGAGCACGGCGGCGGTGCGCCGAGCTCGACCTCAAGGGCCACGACGCGCGCTTTGATGCCGTTCTCTCGGAAATTCGCGAGCGGGACGCTCGTGATCAGGGCCGCGACCAGGCACCGCTCAAACCCGCCGATGACGCCATCATCCTCGACTCCACCAAGCTCAACATCGACGAGGTCGTAGCCCAGATCCTCGACGCGGTTCGCACGGCGATGCGTGGACTGGCCGGAAACTGACAACCCCACGCCCGTTCGCTTGCGTCGCTTTGGTCGACCCCATTTGGATTTTCGCGGCAGCGCGGGCACGAACCGCTCGCGTCCTTGTTCCTAGGGCTGCAGATTGATCAAAGTCTGCTCGTCGTCTGCGTCGATGTACTCCACGTCCCGTTCACGTCTGAACCAGGTGCGTTGGCGCCGCGCATACACCCAAGTGCTGTGGACGATTCGTTCAGCGAGTCCTATGACAGGCTCGTTCCCCAACACCACGCTCGCGGCCTCCCGATAGCCCACTGATTGCATCGGTCGGCAGTCCACCGGCACTCCCTGTTTCAGCAAGCCTGACACCTCGTCGAGGAGCCCCTGAGCCAACATCTGCTCCGTTCGCCGAACAATGCGTTGGCGGAGAATGTTAGATGCGCGATGCAATAAAACAACGCGCATCGGCACGAGCTCACGGGCAAAACCGTGGCGTGACCGCAAAATGCTTGCGGGCTCGCCGGTGTGCGCGTGTATCTCGAGTGCCCGGATGATGTGGACGAGATTTCTTGGTTCGGTGCTCTGTGCCGTCACCCAGTCGACCTCCTGCAGGCGTTGGTATAGAGCGCCGGGAGTCTCGGACTCCTGGGCCATGAGTCGTCGCCGCAACTCTTCGTTCGCAGGGGGGGCATCCACGAGCCCCCAACGCAGCGTGCGCAAATACAGGCCCGTGCCACCACAGAGGACCGGCGTTTTTCCCCTGCGCCTAATATCGTCAATGGCGGCGTGGGCCAGCTCGCGGAAACGTTGTGCGTCAAAGGGTTCATCAAATCCGACGACATCAATGAGGTGGTGCGGAACCTGCCGCTGTTCGAGAGCGGTGGGCTTCGCACATCCGATTGCAAAACCGCGATAGACCTGCACCGAGTCGCAACTGATGATCTCCCCACCCACTCGCAGGGCGGCATGCATCGCTGCCCCTGTTTTCCCAGAGGCAGTTGGGCCCACCACAGCAAGGATGCGGTTTTCTGTTTTTTCCCTGCCCTCCGCCATCAGGTATAGAGACCACCGTTGACGTTGATCACTTCGCCGGTGATGTACGCGGCGCCATCGGAGGCAAGGAACGCAACCACCGCCGCCACCTCCTCGGGCTTACCTGCGCGTTTGAGTGGAATGAGCGGTAGGATCTTCTCCTCGACATTCTGCTGCGATACCCCTGCCAGCATTTCGGTTTCGATAAATCCGGGAGCTACAGCGTTGACGAGGATGTTGCGGGCGGCAACCTCCAACGCCAGCGCTTTGGTTGCGCCGATCAAGCCAGCCTTGCTCGCGGAGTAGTTGACCTGACCGGCATTGCCCCGCAATCCCGCAGTTGAAGCTATACTGATGATCCGACCCGAGCGGCGACGCAACATCTGCCTAAGCACCGGGCGCGTCACCGAGTAGAAACTGCCAAGATTGGTGTTCAGCACTTTCTCCCAGGATTCGCGGCCCATGGTCGCAAAAAGGGTGTCACGCACCATGCCTGCGTTGTTAACCAGCACATCTGGGCACCCCGCTGAGTCCACCACCGCCGCGACTTTCGACTCCGCATCGCTACCGGCACTGACGTCGAGCTCGATGATTCGGGCCTCCCGACCCTTGCCGCGGATTTCCGCCGCGACCTCGTTGGCATCGTCAACACGAGACCGGTAGGTGATGATGAGGTCGAATCCATCAGCTGCGAGACGGATGGCGATGGATCTGCCGATCCCGCGGCTGCCGCCTGTGACCATGGCGAGTGGCATGATTACCTCCGAACAATCAAGACGAAGACGTGTTGTACATCCACCCCAATGCTCAACACCAGCGCCGAAATCTGCGCGCAACTACCTGCGCACGAGGAGGTCGTGCCGTAGCCGGTGCTCACTGTCGAAAAGACGCCGCAGTGTCAGAAGAATCGCCAGGGTCCCGCCAGCTGCTGTCGAAGCGGCAATGAGGAAGATGATGAGGATCTGGTAACGGGCAGCCATGTCAGGGGGAGTGCCACCGAGAAGCTGACCGGTCATCATGCCGGGGATGGTGACGATACCCACAACACTCATGGTATTGAGAATCGGAATCATACCTGTCCGCAACGCTTCCGCCGCGACTGGACGTGCGGCTTCCCACCAAGTGGCACCGAATGCCAACATGGCTTCGACCCGGTCGCGTCCCTCGTCGAGTTCAGCGAGGCAGCGGTCGAGGCCAAGACTGATGCCGGTAAGGCTATTGCCGAGTATCATCCCGAGAAGTGGAATCAGATAACGCGGCTCCCACCAGGGCTCGACTCCCACCAACACCGTAACAGCCAACAAGGTTGTCACCGTGGCCGACAGGGACAGCGCGAAGAAAGCATTGCGGCCGATGCCCCCATAGCTGCGCCCCACCCTGCGCACCGCCTCACGGGCGGCGAGGGAAATCATCAGCAGGCAAGTGGCACCAATAAGAAAGGGATTGCGCCACGCGAAGATCGGCACCAACAGGTAACCAAGCAAGAGCAACTGCACCACCGTTCGCAAGGAAGCGATCAAGAGCCTACGCTCGAGGCGAAGCCGTAGCCACAGAGACAAGCCGCCATTGATGGCGATGAGCGCGGCAGCCCCCGCCAGCCCCCACGCAGAGATTGGGACGGGACCCGTCACGGACTCAACTCCATCACCCGTGTTCCCACTCTTCTCGCTTGTTCCGCATCGTGGGTGACCCACACAGCGGTGCAACCTCGAAGAGTCCTCTCCACGGTATCGACGACTGCGGCGTCGAGGGCTGAGGTGGGCTCATCCAAGAGCAGCACATCGGGCTCTTGGGACAGAGCCATAGCCAACAGCAATCGTTGCTGCTCGCCCCCAGAGAGTTTTGCAAACGGTTGTTGCCAGTTCTCTTTGGCCATCCCCCAACCCTGTGCAATCTCGACGGCATCACGGCCCCGCCGATGCGAAGCAAACCCTTGCACCTCACGAAGAAAATCTAGGGCGCAGCCCCGCAGAGGTGCTGGTCTCTGGCCAACGTAAACCACCCGCGATCGCCAGGTCGGCACGCCCATTCGTGGGGGCGACACGCCCTCGAGTTCGACTGAGCCGGCATCAGCGGGATCGAGCCATGCGAGTAGGCGCAACAGAAGCGTCTTACCTGCCCCGGATGGGGCCTGGACCACCACCACCTCACCGCGGTTCACGGTCAGTGAGAGATCACTGAAGAGAACGCGCTCTCCCACACGGCGAGTCAATCCATGCGCACAAAAATACACGCCGCAAGTTAAGCCTCGCGCGGTCTGCGCGCAAGCCTGGCAGTCGGTCACCTCGGTCACCGTAACAGTCGAAGACCGGGCAGCCCTAGATTCCCAAGCCTGTCTTGATGGCAGCGTCAACCCGATCTTGTCGTCCTGGCAGGTCAGTTAGGAAGCGTCAAGAAATAACCTGATCAGTTTCTTGGGTGGATCGTG
>Ga0156400_1346_pt1 | contig 30356 bp, 15 predicted proteins | sample RifOxyA3_FD_108044 | JGI IMG/M metagenome (GOLD analysis project Ga0156400, IMG submission 108044) | Deltaproteobacteria bacterium RIFOXYA12_FULL_58_15
CAAGAACAAATCTCGGTTCGTCGCGACCGGTCCATTGGAGAGCAGGGGCATCCAACTCTGGCCGTCGACGACGGTGTCCCAATGGACGCCAAGAACGTCTGCCATTGAGGGAATCAAGTCGAGCAGAGAGACCGGTGTCACAATTCTTCGCCCGGCGTGGCGTTCGTCTGGCAGCACCACAACGAGGGGAACGCGAACAGACTCTTCATACAAGGCTCTGCCGTGTCCGAATCGGCCATGGTCGAGAAATTCTTCACCATGATCGGAGGAGAAGATCGTGAGCGTATTGCGTTGTCCCGTGAGCCTCGACAATACCGTTCGTGCGATTTCGTCGACCCGGCGAATTTCGCTGTCGTAGAGAGCTTGGATAAAGGCAACCTCATCGCTCTGTCGGTCAAGATTCAAAACGTCATAATTTCGTGCCGCGCTCTCGCCCAGAAGCGCGTTGTGACGTTTCTTCTTGCCCCAAATCTCGGTGAAATATGGCTCCTGGACACGGTAAGGCGCATGGGGGTCGAGAAAGTGTAGCCACAAAAAATAGGGCTCGCTGTTGTTTATCTTTTCGAACCATTGTTCGAACACGACCTCGAGCTCAACCGCGTCAGCGAAGCCGAGGCACTCATACTGATCAAAGCCCCGGGCGAAACCCAAGGGTGCCAACAGATGTCCATTGGACGTCAGGCCAAAGGTCGTGTACCCCAAATCGTGCAGCATCTCCGGCAAGGTTGGCAGGGTCATGGGGATAGGCTGTTGCTCGATGATCCTGTTGTCCCGGGCAGCTCCAAATATGATTCCATGGACGGACGGACTACGCCCGGTGACCAAGGAAACGACCGCCGGGACTGTCCACGAGGATGTTGAGTAGGCTCGCTCGAACAAGACTCCTTGTTCTGCCAGCGAATCAAAAAACGGCGCTGTCTTGCGCGAATATCCGTAGCTGCCCAGGTGATCTGCCCGCAGGGTATCGACTGTCAGCAAGATGACGTTAGGCGCGGTCTTGGGCAGCGGTGGCCTTTCGCCCGGTTGGGTGCATGCCGTTGCGATGATGGCAATACCCGCAGCGCCAACCAGCCAACCTCGAAGTGGCATCGTCATGGGTTTGGTCCTCGAGATGTGTCCTGTTGGTCTATTTTCAGCAACAGGCGCGCAGCTTCTCTGTGGCCGGGCATGCGTTTGAGCAGATCCAGCAACACCGCCCGTGCCTCAGGTAGGCGATGGGTGTTGGCAAAGAGAATAGCTAGGTTGAACAGTGCGTCTCGATTTTCGGGCTCGGCTTGCAGCACCATGCGAATGCGCTCCTCCGCCTCACGCAGCCGTCCCTGTTGTGCGAGAAGGATTGCGAGGGTGACCTCAGCCGAATAGAGCTGCGAGTCGAGGGCCAGCGCTCGTTCAAGGGCGACTGTTGCTTGTTGGATGTCGCCCTGCTCTGCCAAGATCACCCCGGTCGCCGCCTCAGCACTCGCCAACTTAGGATTGAGCGCGAGGGCGCGGGCATAACTCGACAACGCACGAGCTTTGTCCCCTTGCATGCGATGAACATCTCCCATGGCGACATACACTTCGGGCACTTGCCCAGCGAGGCTCAAGGTCTTTTCAAATAACCCGAGCGCTTGGTCGTAGTCGCCTCTGGAGGTGGCGATGCGCGCGAGCCCGACATAAGCGTTGGGGAAATTGGCGTGATGGCTGATGCAACGAAGGAATGCAACCTCGGCCTCGTCGAGCTGACCCAGCCTTCTGTGTGATTCCGCAACGACGTAGGTGAGAACGGGAATGGAAACCTTGCTCTCAAATGCCTGAGCCATGGTCAGCGCCACGTGAGGCTTGTCCATGAAGAGATGGGTGAGAGCGAGTCCGGTGACGAGACGAACGTCCTCACCGTCGTTGATCTGACGATGGGCATCCAGCGCTTTGTTGAAGTTGGTTTCGGCGTCCTGGTAGCGATGTTCTGCCAAATCTACAAACGCCAAGCTTCCGAGCATCGTGAATGAATTTGGAGCATGTCGCAGAGTTGACTCGAAGAAGGTTCTCGAGGTTCTCCATTCGCTGTTGCGCTGGATGGAGATGGCGACACACGCGACGCACAAGACTGCTGCGAATGCCAGGACCCCACGGGTGTGGTGCCAAAGGTGATGTACGGCCCAGGTCACGCCCCAACAAAAGAACACTGACGGCAGGTAGAGAAAGCGCTCCGCAATCGGAAATCCAGATCCCAAGGCTGCTCCCAGGGTGACGACGTTGCTCACTGGAATGAGAGCGGCAGCAAAACCCAGGCAGAGAAACACGAGATTCTTGTTGTGACGCAATGAGAAGATGAGCCCAATCGCCGCGACCACGCCGAGCGATGCCAATATTCCTTGCCAGCTAATGAGCTCGATCCAGGGGTTCTCTATGTGAGCGACCAAGGGCAACGGGTAGATGAGCTCCCCGACGTAACGCCAAAGAGTCTTTGCTGCGGTTGCCAGAAATTCGTGCGCCGGTCTGGCTGTCACGTGATTCATTTGCACGGCCACCGCGTAGAGGCGCCACAGGAAATAGGCGAACGCTGTCAACGCAATTGGCACAGTGGTCGAGACAGCGAGCCGTCGCGGACAACCATCGCGGCGGAGCCAAAGGTAGTAGATGGCAACGAAACCAAGTGCCATTTCCTTTGCAAGTAACCCAGCCATGAAGGCGACACATGCGAGAGCCGTCCAACCTGCGCGTCGCCACCCATTTTGCACGCGAGAGAGGTCCGCGAGTAGCCAACTGCCGAGCACAAACGCCGTTGACAACAGATCTGTCCGACCAGAAATCCACGCCACGTTCTCTGTGTGCACCGGGTGTATTGCAAAAAACAGCGCGCCGATCGCCGCAATGGCTTGGGAGTTCGGAAACACCTTGCGGCCGACGAGAAACATGAGAGCGCAACAACAGAAATGAAGCCAGATATTGGTGAGGTGGAACCCCAACGGCCGCAGTCCATAGAGAGCCCGGTCGAGCATGAAGCTAACCGTCGCTATTGGACGATAATAACCGTACTTGCCGACGTCGTCCTTGAAGGCGAAGTAGTCATTGCTGAAAATGCTGGGCAGGTACTCAACAGATTGCAACCGGGCGTCGCCAGCTATCAGGTGAATGTCGTCCCAGACAAAATCATTCGCCAGGGTGTTGCCGTAGGTAACGAAAACCGCGGCCAACAGGAGCAGAAGCACCATCGCGGTGATGCGCCATTGTTGTTGTTGTGGGCCAGACGCTCGGTCACCGAGGATGTTAGGCAAAAATCGCAAATCGTCCTCCTGCGCCCTTCAATTGACAATCCAGGTGACAAAACTCGAATGGCGGGCAACGAGCACCGTTGCGATCAAGAGCAGCCCGACGAAGTAGCTCTGCTTGTCGCGCAACGCGAAGGCAACGGGATCACTATCCATATTCCCACGACAAGTAACCAGCCACATGCGGGCGATCCAGTAGAGCAACATGGGAATGGCGAGCAACAGCCACGTCGGTGCGTCGTAGATCTGGGTAGCGGCGTGGGTCGTTAGGTAGAACCCCAAGACAACGGGGGATGCGACGCCCGTGGCCACCCCGAAGCCAATGATCACCGGTGTGTCTTGTGCGACATAACCACGGCCGTTCGAGCGAACTGCGTCCACGTGGTTGCTATGGGTGCCCCCATCGGCAGGTCCGGCCGAATTCCCAATGTCGTTTGGCTGACGCGTGGAGGGCATCCGTAACAGCTCCGTCGCACGTTTGATGAGCGCCAGAGAAAGAAAGAAGAACAGCGCGAAAACCAGCAGCCATTGCGAGACAGGTGTCGTGGTAGCCGCGGCTCCCGCAAAAATACGAACGACATACAGGCCAGCCAGGATCACGACGTCGACGATGGCGGCGCGCTTGAAGAACGCGCTGTAGGTCAGAGAGATCACACAATAGATTGTGAGTGCCAAAAGAAAGGAAGAGGGCAACATGAGCGCTGCGAGGGTGCCGCCAACCGTGAGCAGCACCAAGCCAGCGATGCCGGCCAGAACGAGGCTGATATCGCCCTGGGCGAGGGGTCGACGACATTTGCGCGAATGCAGTCGATCTGCCTGCAGATCCAAGAGGTCGTTAAACAGATAGGTTGCCGACGCAACGATGGACAAGCTAAGGAACGCGAAGGCGCCATCAATGACTGTTGGGAGATTGCCGTATCTGTGCGCCAAGATGACGGGGATGAAGACAATCAGGTTTTTTGCCCATTGGTGCGGGCGCATGGCCCGAAGCAGACTCGAGAATCGCGACGTGTCGCGAAAAAACACGCGCTGGTGCTCGACCCCGTAACGCTGCATTCGACCATCGGCGCCTACCGTGCGGCTGCGCGGAACCCCGGCTACAGCTCGTAACTTTGCCCTTTGCCAAATCGGCCGATCATGTTGGCTGTTACCAATATATTCGAACTGACCGTCTGGACATTGTTCGAGTATCAGCTCGAGTTTTGACGAGCCAATTAGATTTTTCACGCCGTCGCTCGCGAGAAGATCGGAAAAGCAGCCAAGGTGCTCTATCACGGTGCGAGCAACAGCAGCGTCTGCACCCGTGGCCAGTATGGTGGGTCGTCCCTGTCGGTGCTGGGCACGAACATAGTTGAGCACCGTCTGATCATAGGGCCAACAGGCCACGTCGGAAGCAGCGAGATGCGCCACTCGTTGTTTGAGATACGCACGACCGCGAAGAAGCCAGAAAAATAGCAGAAACAGCACCCAGGGTTGCTCCTTGAGAACGGCCGCCAGACCCTCGTGTAGGGAGTCAGTCTTGAGCAGGGTGCCATCGAGGTCGACATACAGTGGCAAGGAATCCACAGATGAGCTGTCTGTCTCCCCTATGATGCCATCGCGGTCGACGGACAACGCCAAGGAATCTCCATTTGTGACGGGACCCTCGCTCACCGCACGCCTCCACGGGCACCATCGACACGGCGCCAGAAGCTCGAGGAGAATGCCGGATCGACATATTGGCAGAAGCCGTCGAGTTTGTGAAAGCTCAGGCGGAACATATCCGGACTCATCCTCGCGTCCTTGGCGGGGTAAAGAGCGCCACCGGCGCCACCGACGATGCGGTCCAAGCGCTCCAAAAAGCGCAGGGTCTTGTCGCCTTGAAAAGGAAAGTCGATTGCCAAGGTGCAGCCATGCCGAGGAAAGGACAGCAGACCGCGAGGCTTCTTGTCACCGAACATTTTTAGCACGGTGAGGAAGGCGCTACAGGGACCGTTTGATATCTCGCGAATCATCTCGGCAACAGGTGCTTCACCGGCGGCTTTGGGAATGACGCATTGGTATTGCAAAAACCCACGCGGTCCGTAGATGCGATTCCACTCGCCAATGGCATCGAGTGGGTAGAAGAACCCATCGTAGTGTGACGTGGTCTCACCGCTGCCGCCTCGGTTCTTCATGTAATAGGCAACATTGAAGGCTTTCATCGACCAACTGTTGAGGGCCCAATTTGGCATCGGCAACGGAATTGACCATTGCCGCGTGGTGACGCGGGGGACCCTCCCCTGGTCTATGGCCGGCGCGTTGTTGCCACGAAAAAAGACGCCGCGCCCACTGCGGCGTCCTCTGGCTGTCGCGTCAAACCAGGCTACAGCATGTTGGTAAGTGGGCTCTGAATCCTTTGAGAGAGCGAAGAACTCATCGAGGCTATCGAAGCACAAGGACTCGGCGCGGATGAAGGGGCTTTCGATGGAGGTCAATGTGAAGTCGGCAGAGAGGATGAGGCCCGTAAGACCCAAGCCACCGATGGTCGCGGCAAAAAAGTCAGGGTTCTCCGTGGGAGAGCATTGGAGTATTTGGCCGTCCGAGCGCAACAGCTCGAGGCGCACAACATGATCGCCAAAGGTGCCAGCCACATGGTGGTTCTTGCCGTGCACATCGTTGGCGATGGCGCCGCCGACGGTGACGAACTTGGTCCCCGGGGTCACGGACAAAAACCATCCGCGCGGAACAATGAGCTGCAGAATGGACGCCAACGAAACGCCCGCTTCGCAGCGAATGAGGCCGCGTTCTGAATCGAATGAAATGCGGTCCATCCCCGTGGTCAACAACAGAGTGCCGCCGCCATTGAGACAACTGTCACCGTAACTGCGACCGAGGCCGTAGGGGAGTACCCTCTCCCCTTCTGCCAATTCGAGACATGGTTTCGCATCTATGAAGGAGAGCAACCGAGTGCGCCGAGCTGGTCGCTCTGGATAGCGTCCCCAGGATAACTGTTTGTTTGTGTCGGCGAACATCTGTCGGCGTTCCGTTTGGCGAACCTAAAGGGTGTCCTTCCTCTGTAGCACGACCAGCGGGCCGATGGGGAACAGCTCTTGATATTCTGCCTTCAGATATTTTTCCAAATCCTCTCCCAATCTCTTCGACTCGACTTGAAAGATGAACCTGACGGGTCGCGCTCGCAGCTCGCCGAGGAGGTCTCGCTCCACCGCAAGGCCCTGTTCGGATTCGGCATAGAGATAGGTCCAAAGATTGATGTAGCTGGTGTTGTTGGGGCGATCGCAGATGTAGTTGAGTAGAGAGTAGGTTGGCAAAAAAATGACGGGTTCGTCGGTGGCGGTGTTTTTCTCGACAAATTGCCTCAGATGGAAAATCCAGGCACCGTCCTTCCATGACACATAAACTATTTCATTGCGCATTCGCAGTTGGAAGGGAAAACCGCGCAAGGTGGTTATGCCGTAAGGATCCAGAGTGTTTGCTGTGGTGAAAGAGAATAGGCCAACGAAGCACAGAGGTACCAAGGCAACCAATGCACCTTTTACGGCCGCTCTCAAAAATCGATGCAGCGATTTCACAAATTCGCTGCCACGCAGAACTCGGTCGATGCCGTGGTATGCAAGGATGACAAAGAGGATCCAGGCGACGTGATAGCTCTGGAATATGCGAATCGGCGTGAATGCAAGGTACGCGGGAACGAGTGCGGCGGCGGCCATGGTGCAGATGGCAAACAGAGGGAATCGCATCGCTGCCGGGAGCGGCCAACGAAACAGGGCAACCGTGCCAGCCACCACCGTCAACGCCGGTCCAGCCAAGAGCACCAAGATGATGAGGTCGCTGGAGAACAGGTGACGCATCCTCGGGAGGGTGAGCTCCGCCTTGCTCGCCGTGTAGGCAGGCGTCTCGACAAACAGTTGCTTGAGCATGGGCACCAATGCCCCGTGGTGGTGCAGATAATAGAGGCCTGGCCCGAGGAGAACGGCGATCGTTGCGGAGAAGATCCCCAGGTGCACGAGGACTCGGCGAATGGCACGCACACGATTGAGACCAAGGCGATCAACGCGATCGGCCCGCGATCCATCCAAGAGGTTGGTGTACAGGATGGTGATACCGGCGATTCCCGTCGCAGATATGCCCATGTCCTGACGGAAGAATAACGCGAAAGCCGTACTCGCACCGAGGAGACACACCCGCGCCGGGGAAGGTCGCGCGTGGTACAGCAGGGCGCAATAGAGAGGGAGCAAGCCGCAGAGTGCGTAGTATGACTTGAACCAAGGGCCAGGAATCAAAGCCACAACAAGAGCGGGGATGATGGCGGTGGCGCGAGGTACCTGCCTCGCACCAATGAGAAACACCAAAGTGGCGCTGAGGGCTCGGACCACGACCCACATCCAGCGAGTAACCAGGTAGCTGTCGCCAAAGAGGCCAAACAGGCCAGCCACGGCGTAAATGCGGCCTGGGGAATAGAAATAATGGCGAAAATCGACAAAAGGAATTTGGCCGGCCAAGACCCGTTGTGCCGCCAAGAGGAGATTGCCATCATCGCCAAGGGCGAGACCCCGATTGACCGTCAGCGCTCCAACGCAAAATGCCACGCAGAACACCCCAAAAGCCACAAGCGCATCCAAGGGGCCAGAATCGTGGCTCTGGTCTTGGCTCAGGTTTTGGCTTTGGCTTTGGCTTTGGCTTTGGCTTTGGTCTTGGTTTTGGTTTTGGCCTTGGCTGTGGGACTTCTCGGTCATCATCGGAGATCGCCAGCAATATTTGGACAACGCGAGCCTGATTTTGGATTGAAGAAAATATTCAATCGGCTGCAGACAATTTGACGCATTTGGGCTATATCCCCCGGATTAATCTGGGCTCAAAGAGGAAAAATTGCTATGGCACAAGTCCTTTTCCGATTCACTCTCGCCGCAGCGGTTGTCATGGCTGTGGCATGTGGCGAAGAAGACAAACCCACTCCAGCGAAGATTCTCACCAACTGTATAGATGTCGATGGTGACGGGTACGGCACTGGGACCTGTGCTGGTACGGACTGCAACGACGGCGATGCGGACAATTGGACCTCGTGTGCCACCTGTGTCGACACCGATGCCGACGGCTACTTCGTCGGCTGTGACAAGTACGCGGTCATCAGCGGACCCGACTGCAACGACACCCTCGCCCATTGCACCAGCGACTGCACCGACCTAGACGCGGATGGCTGGTGTGTCGGCAACGACTGCGACGACGCCCTCGCCCACTGCGGTGCCAGTTGCACCGACCTTGACTCGGACGGTTGGTGCGTTGGCAACGACTGCAACGACGCCGATGCCGACAATTGGTCCGCATGCGATACCTGCGTCGACACCGACTCCGACGGTTACTTCGTCGGCTGCGACAGCTACACCGTGATCACCGGGCCTGACTGCGACGACACCCTCGCTCACTGCACCAGCGACTGCACCGACGTTGACTCAGACGGTTGGTGCGCCGACACGGACTGTGACGATGCCTTGGCGCACTGTGGCGCGAGTTGCACCGACCTTGATTCGGACGGTTGGTGTGTTGGCAACGACTGTAACGACGCCGATGCCGACAATTGGTCCGCATGCGATACCTGCGTCGACACCGACGCCGACGGTTACTTTGTCGGCTGCGACAGCTACACCGTAATCACCGGTCCCGACTGCGACGACACCCTCGCCCACTGCACCAGCGACTGCACCGACGTTGACTCAGACGGTTGGTGCGCCGACACGGACTGTGACGAAGCCTTGGCGCACTGTGACGCCGATTGCACCGATGCTGACTCAGACGGCTGGTGTGTGGGTAATGACTGTCTGGATACCGACGCGAACAATTGGGTTTCCTGCGACACCTGTGTGGATGACGACCTTGACGAGTACTTTGTCCATTGTGATGCCTACACCTCGATTACCGGTCCGGACTGCAACGACACCATGGATATCTGCACCACCGACTGTTCCTCGGAGGAATGTGGCAGTTGCACGGACATCGATATGGATACCTGGTGCGACGACGTGGATTGCAACGACAACGATGTGAACAATTGGCTTTCCTGCGCGAGCTGTGTTGACACCGATACCGACACCTACTTCGTTGGTTGCGATGCCTATGTGACCATCACCGGGCCAGATTGCGATGATGCCAAGTCGGACTGCACCACCGACTGCACCCTGGCCCAATGCATTTGCGTCGATGAGGACGATGACGGTCATTGCTCCACCGACGACTGCAGCGATAGCGACATAAACAACTGGGTTTCCTGCGATACCTGTGTGGACGAAGACAACGACAGCAATTACGTCGGTTGTGATGCTTACACCACCATCGACGGGCCGGATTGCTTCGATCGCAACGACATGTGCACCGACACGTGCGACTACGCGTGCTGTGTCTGGGTGAAGGGCAACTACTCGTGGGTTGATATCTCGTCGAGCGGGGCCGACCTCGGCATTGGCTCCGAGGACGACAGTTGGGCTGATGGTACTGCAATCGGTTTTTCTTTCCCGTTCTTTGGCCAGAGCTTTGAGAGTGTCAGTGTGAACACAAATGGCATGTTGAATATGGGAGAAGGAAGTGGATACGCAAATAACGATCCCATACCGAACACCAATATGCCGGACAATATCATTGCACCCCTGTGGGATGACTTGAGTGCAAGCACCGTGGCCTCAACCGTGATTCGCAGCCAGACCATCCCCGGCCCCGTCGCTCGATTTGTTGTGACCTGGGAAGACACGGCGTTCTACGGCAACGCAGATTCAAGCATGACCTTCCAAGTGATCCTCACAGCGGCGGGCGGCATTCAATTCCAGTACGCTTCCAACAGTGATCTCTCCGATACTCAGGGGCAAGGCGACTCAGCCACAATGGGTGTCGAGTGGGGGAGCGGCACGGATACTCAAGGTGTTCCATACTCCTACGACGAGGCGGTTCTCGATGGCGATTCTCTTGCCTGGGGCTCGAGCACTCTCGAGTTGATGTGCCCAGCCCCGCAATGATGTGTGAGGTCTGCGTCTAAGCACTCGGTCACTCCGGGGTGCACAGTCTTGGCGGTCTATTGCGATCCCATCGAGACCACCGGCGGCAAGATATCGATGCTGCCGCCGAACCCGGCCATGAGAAACGGCGTGCCGCTGATATACCGATGGGAAAGGTGGACGCCGACAATCAGCAAACCGTAGACCCGTGTCATCCCCAACAGCTCCGTGGGCATCCACATGGCGACGGCACCGAGGCGATGATTGTCGACCTTTGTTCCCAGGACTTCTCGTACATCATAGAAGCCACCCACAATGAGTTTGTCATCGTCGCGCAACGTCAGCTCGGTACCCAATATGGCGCGGTTCACCAATAGCCAGTCGACCGACTCCATGGGCAACCCGTACCAGTTTTCAAATACGATGGGGGCATCGGACAAGACGCGATAGTGGTTGGCCTCCGTGGTGTTTTGGAACACCACCGGGCCGATCTTCATACGCACCTCGGGGATTAGGCGGATGTTGTGGGCGCCGGTGATCTCCTCACCGTCGAAGTGGAGGCGAACCGGCTCGCTCCAATCATCATGGATTGAATCAAAGGTGAGTAACCCCGCATAGCCGTGGAAATACATGAAGGCGTACTCCGCTCGCAGGCGCAGGATCTGCAAGGGCTGCCATTGCACGGCCACGAGGTAACGGCCATAGGCGGGGTTGATATCAGCACCGACGGTGGCCTGCAGGTGCGCCTTATCGAACAGTGGATTGACGTCGCGGTGATAGGTGTAGCGACGATTGAGGGCGGTGCGCAGGGCGATGCCTTTGGGATTGTAAACGACGTAGAGGTCGACATCGGCGAACACCGTCGGCTCTTTTGATGACTCTGGCCCGCTCATCGGGGTAGCTTCAGCGGCGCTGGTGGTGGCGCCGTCGCTGGCCGTCTCCTTGGGCGCAGCCACTGCCGCATTGTCTGTCGCTGCCGATATGGAAATCATCATCGCCAGAGCAGCAACACCAAGAGCCATCGATCACCTCCTAAGTGCGCAAGAACTGCCCGCCTGATGTTGCTCGGGGTTTGCGGTGCGGGTCAAGCTGTGACTTGCACAATCGAGGCGAAAGAGGCAATCCCTTTGTGGACCATCCCGAGTTTGTCGAGCTCATCAACAATTTTTGAATATCACTGCCGCACCATCAATGCGACCGATGCGACCGCAACACTGTTGAACCCGCGGCTAAGTTGTGGCCAACATGACACTGGCTGCTCCCAAGGGGTACGGAGCATTTTTAGAAATTAGAGGAAGTCATGAACGTATTGGTGTTGAATTGTGGTTCATCGTCCGTGAAATTTCAGATTATTGAGACTGACGAGCAGCTCATAGAGCAGGACTCTGACCGCCGTCTCGCCAGCGGCATCATCGAGAGAATCGGTGGGCAGGCGTTGATTACCTTCCAAGCAGAAGGTCATCCCAAGGAGAGGCGCGCAGAACCATTGCGAGATCATCGCGCCGCGGTTGATGCAATTCTGCGCTGGATCATATCGCGCTCTTCAAACATCAATAACATCACTTCGTTGTCCGATATTCATGCGGTCGGGCACCGCGTTGTCCATGGGGGTGAGCATTTTCAGAAGTCGGCCCGGGTCAACCGTGAGGTTATTGAGGGTATCGAAGAATGCATCGACCTCGCGCCTCTGCACAACCCCGCCAACCTCAAAGGTATCCGCGCTGCCACCGAGCTCTTGGGCGAAGGCGTACCGCAGGCGGTCGTGTTCGACACGTCATTCCACTCGACCATGCCGCCATCGTCGTATTTGTACGGTATTCCCTATCAGCTGTATCGACGCTACAAGATCCGTCGTTACGGTTTTCACGGTACCTCGCATCGTTACATCGCCTATCGGTATCGCAAGTTGCGCAACCTCGAGCGCGAGCAGACCAACATCATCACTCTGCATCTAGGCAACGGCTGCTCGGCCTGCGCCGTGTTGCAGGGCCAGTCCTTCGACACCTCGATGGGCTTTACGCCACTCGAAGGACTGATCATGGGAACCCGCTCGGGCAACATTGATCCGTCGTTGATCGAGTTCTTGTCGGCAAAATCGGGCATGACCATCGCCGAGATTGATACCCTGCTAAACAAGCAATCAGGTCTGTTCGGCTTGTCGGGCTTGACCAACGACATGCGCGAGCTTCTCGACGAGGAAGCGGAAAACCAAGATCGTCGAGCGACCTTGGCCATCGATATCTTCTGTCAGCGGGTGCAACAATACATTGGTGGATACATGGCAGAGATGGGTGGTACCGACGCTATCGCTTTCAGTGGCGGCATTGGTCAAAACTCGCCGGAGGTGCGGCGCCGCATCTGTCAGGGCCTTGGGGCGATTGGCATCGAGCTCGACGACGAGAAGAACAACCATCTCAATCCTGCAGACTCTGCTGACATCGGCAAAGACGGCTCGAGGGTTAAAGTCTACATGATCCCAACCAACGAAGAGCTGCTCATTGCCCGCGACACTTTCCGGGTGGTCGCCGATTTGCCACGCCAGTGGTGACGAGTGGTTGATTGGAACAACGGTGCTGTCCTGCTGCCGCTGTTCGACGCATTTCCAGCGTCCCCAGCTTTCCGAGGCGGTTGACGCGCCGCGTAAAATGGCCGATATCATTTGGCCAGCTCGCGGTGGGTTTGGGGAAGCGAGCCAAGGGAGATTGGACAATGGACGTTACGGCTATCGTCATGACGGTTTTGCTGGTCGCAGGCATGGGAATGTTCATTTCCCTGATGTTGCCTCGATTTCGGCTCTTATTGGCCGCTAGCCCTGAGAACCGCTTCGGCAACCTGGGCGCGCGTGTGGGCCGCGCCCTCAAGTTCGCCTTTGGTCAGTACCGCATGCCTCGCGATCCTGTCGCGGGGTTCGCGCACATCTTTTTGTTCTTTGGCTTTCTGGTGGTGGCGTTGGCGACCGTTCTTCATTTTGTTCATGCCTTCGCGCCAACGTTTCATCTCCCAGGCCAAGTGGGTCTGGTCTACGCCCTGATCAAGGACATCTTTGAGCTGTTGGTTTCTCTTGCAGCCATCTACGGCATCTGGCGGCGTCTCAAGCCCGTCCCCTCTCGAGTGGGGCGCTCCTGGGAGGGTGTGTTTGTCCTGTTCATGATCCTTCTTCTGATGATCACCGATTTCATCGTCACCGGTAGTGAGCTCGTGGTTGCCAATGCCACAACGGGCCTGCCGTACATGCCGGCGGGCCATGTCGCCATGTTGGCGCTCGCGCCCTTGGGAGCTGATGCCGCGCACATCGTCGGCGTTGTTTCCTGGTGGATTCACTGCATTGCCATCTTGGTGTTTCTCAACTTCTTGCCCATCGGCAAGCACTTCCACGTCATCACGGCGATCCCCAACGTCTTTTTCAGCAACCTCAAGAGTCCCGGTGCCATCGTCAAGCAAGATGTCGAGAAGCTCATCGAGGAAGAGAAGCCAGTGGGCATTCGCAGCGCCGCCGATCTCAGCTGGAACATGGTGCTCAACACCTACTCCTGCACCGAGTGTGGTCGCTGTAACATGTTCTGTCCGACAGTTGTCACGGACAAGCCGTTGTCCCATCGGCAGCTCAACCTCGATCTCAAGCATGCCCTCTATGAGGTCAAAGACGACATTCTCTCCGGTGACGCCGAAAAGCTCGCGAACCTGCCTGCATTGGTAGATGGCAAGATCAGCGCCGACACCATCTGGGCGTGCACCACCTGCGGATCCTGCGAGCAAGAGTGTCCAGTTTTGATCGAACAGATCCCGCGCATCATCGGTATGCGCCAATACAAGGCGATGATGGAGGGAGACATCTCCCCCGAGCTCGCGCGCGCCTTTGAGGGCATGGAGCGCAACAACAACCCATGGGGTCTCGGCTTTGACCAACGCGATGCATGGGCCAAAGACCTCGATATTCCCCGCATGGCTGACGTCGCCGGTGAGGGCAAAGAAGCACCGCTGCTCTACTGGGTCGGCTGCGCCGGCTCCTTCGACGATCGCATCAAGAAGATTACGATCGCGATGGTCGAGGTGCTACGTGCCGCTGGCATCGAGTTTGCCATCCTCGGGCAGGAAGAAGGTTGCACCGGTGACACGGCTCGTCGTGCGGGCAATGAGTATCTGTTTCAGACGATGGCCAAGACCAATATCGAGATGCTCAATGGCTACGGAGTGAAAAAGATCCTCACCACCTGCCCGCATTGTTTCCAGACCTTGAAGAACGATTACCGTGAATTCGACGGCAACTATGAGGTCATCCACCACACCCAATTTATCCATGACCTGCTCAAGAGCGGCAAGCTCAAGCTCAACAAGGAAGTCAAAACCCAGGTTGCCTGGCACGATTCCTGTTACCTCGGCCGTTACAACGACATCTACGACGCGCCTCGAGACGTGCTCAACGCCGTCCCGGGCACGAGCGTCATAGAGCTCGAACGCAACAAGTCCCGTGGCGTCTGCTGCGGTGCTGGTGGTGGTCGCTTTTGGATGGAAGAGACCATCGGCGAGCGCATCAACGTGCATCGCTCCAAAGAAGTGGTCGCCACCGGGGCCGACTGTGTCGGCTCGGCCTGCCCCTTCTGCCTCACCATGCTCAAGGACGGCGTTGCCGATCTCGGCAATGAGGAGATCAAAGCCCTTGACCTCGTCGAGATCGTCGCGAAGGCTTTGTAATTTCTGTCTGCGCCAACTCTCCCGGCCTTGCTTTCGATCGATGCTGCGGGGAAAGCAGCCAGGACACCTAAAAGGTGCGCTCAAAGGCCACCCCCATTCAGCGGTCTGTCGACCCAAACCAACCGTTGTTGCAGAAAAAACGGGGCAAATGTATCAACGACCAATCAATCTTACCTTCGGAGAGGACTTTCGATGAACCTACAGCTGGATGCAAACAGCCTGTTTCTTGTTGCTGTTGTGGCGGTCTGTGCGTCGTTCCCAGCGGGCTGTTCTTCGACCATGAGTCATGCGTTCCGTCCCGGCGTTCAACCGGTGGAAGATCGAATCCAACAGATCGAACAATGGCTCGACGGAAAAGACGGTGCCAACTTGCTCAATGCAAAGCAGGAGATTGCGAACAAGTCTGAGGCTCCCCAATGGATCGCCAAGTCGAGTTGGGTCGAAGGTACGGGTGACTCGCAGGTGTACTACGGCGTGGGTGTGTTCCCGATGCTCAAGAACATGAAGTTAGCACTTGGCAGTGCCGACAATCGAGCTCGCGGCGAGCTTGCGAAGCTCATCCAAGTTGAGCAACAACGAAAAGCGACTGAAGCCGGCACAGAACTGGAGACAGAATCAAGCGTCACTATTTCCAACAACTTCATCGTCGATTGGTACATATCACCGACGGACTTTCCAATGCGCTCCGCTTTTCCTGACGCCAGCAACCCTTCGGCAAGACGGGTGTATTCGCTCGTTGCGCACTTCCCGGCCGGGCCACCAGCATCCCGGCCGGTTCTGCTTTCGACATGTGTTGCACAGAGAGGAGAGACGCTCAGAGAAGAGAAGCACTCGAGCGGCGGTATCAAGGAACGCTGTCTCATCAAGCTAAGCCCGAACGGCGTGATCGGCGAGTGGACCTCTTGGGATGAGAATGGCAAGAAGAAGCGGGAGGCCACCTTCAAGGACGGCCAACCGGATGGCGTGTGGACGCAGTGGTACGAAAACGGCAAGAAGAGTGGGGAGACCGTATACAAGGACGGCGAGCGAGAGGGCCTGGAGACGACTTGGTTCCGGAACGGCGAAAAGGAGGGAGAGTGCGCCTACAAGGATGACAAGCGGGAGGGTATGTGTACCGCTTGGTACATGGACGGAAAGATAGAAAGCACAGTCCCCTACGAGAACGGTAGGAAGGAAGGCGTGAAAACCACTTGGTCCGCAAGTGGGAAGATAAATGGCGAAGGCACTTATAGGAACGGCAAGCTGAATGGTGTGGCCAGCAACTGGTACGATAACGGGACAAAGAAGACCGAGGTCACCTTCAAGGAGGGTAAACGGGAGGGCCGGGCCACGATTTTCTATGAAAGTGGTCAGATCAAGAGCGAATTCACCTTCAGAGATGACAAATTGGAAGGCAGATGGACCGACTGGTACGAGAACGGGCAGCAAAAAGAAGAGGGAAACTATATGGGAGGAGCCAAGGACGGAGAATGGCTGACCTGGGATGAGACGGGTAACACGTACATGGAGTATCACTTTAGGAATGGTGACCAAGTGGATGGCGGCAATGTTCGCACCGACTACGGCAAGTTCCAAAACGGTGGGTACGGGGGCATCAAGTGGGGCACAAGTGCAGCAACAGTTGAGCGAGTGTTGGGTCACGGGCATCCTGTAAAGAAAGTCGCCGGCGTGGGGAACCGGGCGATCGGTATGTGGGGCGACGCGGAGCGCTCGGGTGCGTTGCTCCACGAGTGCTTTTTTCGGGCTGCGGGGCTCAACGAAGCTGAGGTCGACTGGACCAATCGATATGTCTCGGGAGTGCTCGGAAAGAAACCGACTCCTGATGCCACGCAAATCTATCGGGTTGACGATACGACGAGCTACCTTCTCGTTGAAGGAGTGTTCAGCGGTGTTCGAATCAGGAACCTTGGAAAGACAGCCGGGCATGCGAGAGTGAGACTGAGTCATCGTTATGGCGAAGCAAGGCAGTACAACATGAAGACGTACCTGGGGCCAGCCAGGTCGTCTCACATGGGTTGTGATACATGGGAGAGTCCAACCGTAGTGGCAATTGATTTCTGTCCGTGGCCAGAAATGGACCCCGAAATTGCACGGCAGTCATGCGATGACCAGGAGGGATGCAAGTTCTGCGATACGCTCGTCTTTGACCCGCGGGTCTTAGGGCTGGTCAAAGCGTGGGCCAGTGCCACGATACGCAACGAATCATCAGGTAGAGGCGACAATCCCGGCAGCCTCAAAAAGAAACCCAATGCTGCACGCGATCGCGGAGACATCGTCATGCGGTCGGACAAGGTGGCTTTGCATCGAACGGGCGAAAAGTGGGTCGAGGATTCGGATGGGGTGTCGGGATGGATGATCGACAAGCTGGACTATTGCCGCAAATTCTGGCCTGCCACGACCGATGTCAAATACACAGGGCCGTACTTTTCTAAGCCCGGATCCGGACCCCTTGGAGATACCACCTCGGGCGAGTCCTACAAGTGCATGCAGGGTCTGTAGTGCAGGGGAACGTGGTTGCTCTTCTCTGAAAAGTAGACGCCGGCCGAAACACACCCGGTCGAGGCACATCCTTGACGGTTGATTGATGGCCACCGGTTGACATCCCTTTCCCGATTCAATCGAGGACCATGGTCGACATCTCGTTCCAGGTATTGTAATTCCGTGTTCCACCGTTGGGTCCTCTTCCCGGCATTTCGGCCGCGGCGATGCAATGACCACCGGCGGCGAGTGATATTTTGACAGACAAACTGATTCCCTCTGAGCGAGCAAAATTGCTGCCCATTTATGACTGCGAAGATAAGATCATCGAGGCCGTCTCCAACAACCGTGTGGTCGTGGTCGAAGGGCCGACGGGCTCAGGCAAGACCACCCAGATTCCTCGCATTCTCAAGCGAGCACTCGACATCCGTCGCATTGGCGTCACCCAGCCACGCCGCATCGCCGCCGTGAGCGTGGCGTGGCGCATTGCCGCCGAAGAAGAGGTGGAGCTCGGCAACGAGGTGGGCTACAGCATCCGTTTCGACAACCAATCCAGCGCCAAGACGGCCATCAAGCTCATGACCGACGGCATTCTCCTGATGGAGGCGCGCACCGATCCCGAGCTACGAAGTTACGACGTCATCATGATTGATGAGGCGCATGAGCGCAGCCTCAACATCGACGTCATCCTTGGGTTGATTCATCGCGTACTACAGCACCGCGAGGATCTCAGGGTTATCGTCAGTTCCGCGACTCTTTGCCCTGAACAGTTTCAGAACTTCTTTGCACCGGTGGTTGGCAAGGTGCCGCGGGTATCGATTCCCGGCCGCACCCATCCGATCGAGGTGCAGTACCGTCCACTGCGCTCACACGGACCCATGGATGTGACGGCCGCTGTAGCCGATGAGGTTGTCTACCTACACCGCTATCATGAGCCCGGACATATCTTGGTGTTTCTCAGCGGTGCCGCTGGGATTCGGCACACCGAGATGGCCATCGAGGAACGGTGGATGAAGAAGGACATGGTGATCCTGCCGCTCTACGCCCGCATGACCAGGGAAGAGCAAGAGCGGGTCTTCGATGACTTCGGCGACCAACGCAAGGTTGTGTTGGCAACCAACATCGCGGAGACGTCCATCACCATTCCCGACGTTCGTTACGTGATCGACACGGGGCTCGCCAAGGTTCCGTACTACTCGCCACGAACACACATCAAAGCGTTGCGGGAGCAGCCCATCAGTCGCAGCTCCGCCGAACAACGCGCCGGCCGCGCTGGGCGGACCGGTCCCGGAGTGGCCGTTCGTTTGTACTCGGAGGAGTCATTCTCCGAGCGGCCAGAACGGCAGATGGAAGAGATCCTGCGTCTCGACCTGTCCGAAGTCGTCCTGCGGCTCATCGACCTCGGCATCTCCCAGGTGGAGGACTTCCCTTTCCCAACGGAGCCGACGGTTGGCAAGGTTCACGCCGCCCTCGACACGCTCTTTGCCCTCGGGGCCATCGACAGGGAGCGAAACCTTACCGGCATCGGCAAGCGCATGGTGCCGTTCCCCTTGAGCCCCGATCTCGCACGCATGGTGATCGAGGCCGCCGAGCGTTTCCCCACAGTCGTCGACGAGGTGCTGGTGGTTGGCGCCTTTCTCTCGGCACGATCACCTTTCGTCTTACCTGAGGGACAGGCTGACGCGGCTCGCGAGGCGCACGGCCGATTTCACCATCCCCTCGGCGACGCTGTCGCACATGTCGAGGTTTACAAAGCTTGGCGTCGTGCCGATCAAAAAACTCGTTTCTGTGATCGCAATTTCCTCGATCCGGAAGCTATGGCTTTTGCATGCAGAGCGCACGAACAGCTCGCCGAAATTGCCACGGAACACGGCATTGAGGTCAAAAGCGGTGGCAAACAGGAAGACATCGTCCGCGCTGTGGCGGCCGGTTTGGCTGATCGCATCATCGTCCATCAGGATGGCTCTACCTACGAGACCCTCGATGGCGTCCGTGTGGGGCTACATCCGGGGTGCATGATCGCCGGGCGTTACCCGCTCTTGGCGGTGGCAGCGGAGCTCGTCGAGCACTCCCGGAAGTACGCAATCAACGTCTCGAGTATTCGCAAGGAGTGGCTCGCCGAAATCAATCCCGAGGCGGCCAAACGCTTTGGTATCAAGGGCGCGGTGCGGCCGAAAGTGGAGGTCCAGAAGGGACCCACCCATGTCAAAATCGGCCCCCTCGAGCTGGCTGTCATCTACGGTCGGGGCAAACCTGCGATCGAGCTTTCCCTCACTGACCTTAAACATTTGGCTGTCGCCCATACCGGTGATCTCGAACCGGACGCTCGGTCTATTCGTGGTCGTGTCCATTGGACACCCAAGTGCGCTTTCGCCGCGGTGCCTCTCGCGCTCCTGTTGAGACTGGCAAAGCTCGGGGTGTATCCCGAAGCAGGAACAAAAGAGCCGCGGGCCCAGGCATTTGGCGAGCTCCTCGAGATCGACCGCGACCGTCACCGCATCGAGCGTGCGCTGGGGCAGATAGGCAAGCCAGCCGTCATGCGCAAGAGCGCGGGTTGGATCGCCTTTGTCGCCAACGGTGCCGGTGGATACTGGCTGGACGTGGTCCCCTATTATGGTGACGCCCTGCAGGCGAGTCGCCTATCCGTCGATGCTCTCGTCGATGAGCTCTATCCTGGTGACGCGCTCAGGGAGCGGGCGGAACTGTTGGCCGACGAGTTGGAGGCCAAAGACGTGCTGCAGAGTGGTGGATGAACTGTGGATGTGCCCAACACAGGCGTCCAAGGGGCGTCCACGGGGCGTCCATGGGGCCCCAAGGGGCGCAGGGGGCGGGCGGAACTTTGGTTGCGAGCCGACGCTCCTCCAGATAGATTCCTGCGTTATCTTGTCTTCACCCCAGGGGAGTGTTTGATGTTGCGTTTGCAATGGCTGATGTTATCGGTGTGTGTGTTGATGTTCACCGCGTGTGTTGTGGCCGTGCCCGATCCGGACGATGGCGTGTTCGCCTGCGAGAACGCCGACGATTGCCGCAGCGGTTATGTTTGCCGCGAGCTTGTGTGCGTCAAAGAAGATGGCTCCAGGGGAAAGTGCGACACCGATGGATGTCCGACGGGTGAGGTCTGTGTCGAGTTTTCCGGCGGCGAGATCGGATGCGTCGACGATTGCGGCTCGGGATGTGACAACGACCATGCCTGCGCCGAGGTGAGCGGCTACCAAAACGGCCAGAACACCATGCTCGCCGCCTGTGTCGAGTGCCCGGGTGGTTGTGATAGCACCAAGCAGTGCGAGCTCACCGGACAAGACCATACCAACTACGATGCAATTGAACGCAGTTGTATGCCCTTGACCACGGACTGCCGCAACAGCGGCTGCCCGATTGCCCAAGACGTCTGTGCCCGCACTCAAAATGACAACACGGTGTGTTTGCCGGAATGCTTTGCAATCAATGACACCAACCAGTGTAACAACGCCGAAATCTGCACCGAGGTCTACGCATATAGCAACGGCAATCAAGTCAACCGTTTGGCCTGCGCACCTTGCCTGGATGGTTGCAGCACCCAGGCGCAGTGTCAGAACCACAGTGGCTTCCCAAATTATTTCGATACAATGACTCTTGAGTGCGTGTTTCCCGACCAAGATTGCAACACCGCCGCTAACCCATGTACGGGGGGCACAGAGTGCGTTTACACCAACAGCGGTGGCACGATCTGTCTTTTCGGCTGCCCGTCATTCACTGAATGCGGCAATCAGGACGCCTGTGTCGAGGCCAATGGCTGGCGTGCTGACAATCCCAATCTCAGCCTTGCTGTCTGTGCGCCTTGCCCAGAGGCCTGTGGTCCATCTGACTTGTGTGTCTCTTCTGATGCCACGGCTCCGACAAATTTCGAGAACCACGCCTTTGCTTGCGAGCCGCTGGTAGGGCAGTGCACCTCCGACAATGACTGCGCGAGCCAAGGTGGCGGCCTTTGTGTCTCCATCGACAACCTCAACAATGGCGCCTGTGTCAAGGCATGCAGCGAGTGCGGCAGCAACGAGAGCGAAGGATGCGTAGAGCTCAACGCGCCCATCGGTGGCGTTCGCGCAGTGTGCCTTCCCTGTCCGAGCCAGTGTGCGCTCAACAATGGTACCGTCTGCGCAGCCGATTCCTGGAATGCCGAGACCTTGAACAATGTTTCCATGCAGTGCGTCTGTGATGTCAATGAGTGTCACAACGATCTTGGCGACAGTGCCTATTGCACCGGGGATCCACCCTATTGCACTGCCGGCTCCTCCACTTGTATGGCGGATCCGACGGGCACCTGCACCGCTCCCTACGTCTGCGACGTGTTTGCTGACAATTGCTTCGCCGACTGCAACGTCAGCGGTGTCCCGTGCAACTCCTCCTATGGTGACCAATGTGCCTATCGACAGATTTATGACGGCTCGATGGCCAATCTTTGCGTGAGCGATCCCTGCAACAGCTCCTGTGCAAACGATTGCCTGGCCGCACCCTACACGGGTGAGGCGTTCTGCATGACTAACTCTGATGAGTGCGGCGGCAGCCAGTGGTGTGTTGACCACGCCGCTGGAAAGAACACCTGCGTGTGGTCTGGTTGGCTCGATGGCATGGGCAACTGTCGCACTCCCTGCAGCGGACCTGGAACCTGCGGTTCTGACATCTGCGCCACTCTCGCGGAGCGTGATCGCAAATTGCCAACTCAGGTTTGCATGCCACCACCCACGTGCAGTCCGGCGTGCTATCTCCACCAGACCTGCGTGTACGGTGATGAGGCGTTCATCTCGACCGCCTGTACGTGGGGCTGTCTCAATAACAATGATTGCAATACAACCGAGGTCTGTATCATCGACACGGATCGCTTCCCCGGGAATGTCGACGCCGCCCCCATCGGCACCTGTGTCGCCAACAACACCTGCACGAGCGTTGGAACCGATTGTTCTGGTGGTGTTGAGACCTGTGAGTGGGTAACCGCCGCCGACAATCGCACCCAGACCATGCTCCTGTGCCGTCCCAAACCGAGTATGGGCGCAAGGACTGGCCAATCCTGCGATACCCAAGCGTGTGCCACGGAGCTTGGGTGCATTCGCCACCCAAGTACGAACTCTCACGAATGTCGGCCCTATTGCGACATCGCGAACCCCAAATGTCCCCCTGGTGAATCCTGCGTCGAAAGCCTGAGGTGGGATGGGACCAACTACATGGGTACGACATCGGCCTGCATCCCCACCGATGCGCGTTACGATCTCGGCGAAGTGGGCTGGACCTCATGGCTCGGATCGATCACGGGCGTCGAGGGAACATGGAACAATTGGTCTGGCGGCGTCGATATCGTTTCGATGGATGGCGCTACGGGGACGGGTGCCGGTGGCGGAGTTCTGGTGCTCAATGACGGCACGATGTTTGCCCTCTACCACACGGGAACTGGAGAAGTTTGCGGGTGGTGGCCAGGTACCGCGCACATTGGTGAAGCTGAATATGACCAAGCTTACAGCATGAGACGTCAACGGGTGTTGGTGGAATGTCCGCCATATGCAAACAGCAATCCGCTGTGCGTCCCCGACCAACCCCATCCCCATCTGGCCAGCGGTTTGATGAGCGACTGGGACGGATGCGCGTTCGTGAGTTCCTCCGTTGTTCAACATTCTTGGACCGACGCTTTCTCCCCCCGCGGTGCCATCGACGATGGCCTGTTGGCCGCAGTGTCGGTTTATCGCAACGCCGCCAATTCTAGCGAACGTCAAAGTGTGCGGATCGCTCGTTTCGTCGACATGCCTGAGAGGAACTATCTGTCGTGGGCACCCTTCGAAGCATGGGTGGAACCCAATAGGGTGGTGAATGAACTGGCCGTCTCTGCAGATCTCGTCGCTTGGATTGCCAGCGAACAAGGTAACCCATCCAACCAAGCCCTTCACTATATTCCCACTCATGCGTTCTTCACCGGTTTTGACCAAGCAGCCGTTGGTGTGGCCCTGTTCTCCGGGCAGATTCGCGACCTCGATGTGGATGGCAACTTCATGGCGTGGGCAAGACAGGACGGCGTCACCCAATACATCCATTACGCTTCGGTGAAGATCGAGAATTTCTCTTCGACCGCTCTCAACGACGACGCTATCTCAGCCTGCACTGGGTGCGGTCTGTTGAGCGACTCTGACAAGGTGATGCGGGCACAGCCAAGCCTTGGCTCTTACTACCTTGCTTGGAACGAGCCCGATACCAGCACGGGCATGATACGCGTCCGTGATCTTCTCCACTCCACCGCCACGGACGCGCAGTACTCGTTTGTCGGCGCGAGATTTGGCTCACCGGTGATCTTCAAAAATCCGTGGAGCAATAACATTCGGATTTGGGGATTCAGGGTAGGTGATAAGACCGTGATGGACTTCGAGTTCAACTATTGATGATTCCACTCTCCGGTGACAACAATCCAGGCCATGGGGCTACCATCGAAGTACCGGTGGCGAAGGAGTTCCCACAATGATGAACAACCGTTTGCGATTTCTCCCCATTGGCATCACCATGGCCCTTGGCCTCGTTGCCTGCAATAGACAGGAGGCCCCCGAAGCACCTGCGAGAATGGTGCCGGCCGCAGACGTGACGGAGAGCAAGATGGACAAGATGATCGCGAAGTTTGTTCCCACCGACATATCCTACGACGAGGGCCTCTTGACCGAGCGAGAGCAGAAGGTCGTCGCAGAGCTCTACGCGGCCAGCAAGATCATGGACGAGCTGTTTCTGCAGCAAGCTTATGCGGGCAACGAAGAACTGCGCGAGGAGCTAACCAAAGATTCGAGCCCCGAGGCCGCAAAGACGCGCCAGTACTTCGACATCATGTTTGGACCCTTCGACCGTCTCGATCATAGCAAACCCTTTATGGGCACCAAGACGCGACCGGCCGGCGCTAACTTCTACCCAGAGGACATGAGCAAAGAAGAATTTGCCGCCTGGCTCACGGAGCATCCCGAGGACAAGGCCGCGTTTACCTCGGAGTTCACCGTCATTCGGCGCAGCGAGGGCAAGCTTGTGGCCATTCCCTACTCTGAGTTCTATGGGGACAAGCTCAAGATTGCGGCGGAGCATTTGCGCAAGGGTGCCGAGTCTGCCGACAACCCGTCGCTAAAGAAGTACCTGCTCAGTCGTGCGGATGCCTTTGGTACGAATGACTACTTTCAGAGCGACATGGACTGGATGGACCTCAAAGACCACACCATCGAGGTGGTGATTGGGCCCTACGAGGTCTACGAAGACGAGCTGTTCAACTATAAGGCGTCCTTCGAGGGTTTCATTACCGTCCGTGATCCCAAAGAGAGCGCCAAGCTTGCCAAGTTTGTCGCCTATCTCGACGACATCGAGCGCAATCTGCCGATTCCCGACGAGTACAAGAACTTCGAACGTGGCTCCGAATCACCCATGGTCGTAGTACAGGAAATCTATGCCGCCGGTGACGCCAAGTCGGGGGTACAGACTCTCGCTTTCAATCTACCCAACGACGAGAAGGTGAGAGAGGCGAAGGGCTCAAAGAAGGTTATGTTGAAGAACCTTCACGAGGCAAAGTTCGAGAAACTGCTCAAGCCCATCGCAGCGATCGTTCTCGAGCCGGAGCAGTTGAAATGGGTAACCTTCGACGGCTTTTTCAATCACACCCTGATGCACGAGATCTCCCACGGCGTCGGACCGGGCAAGATCATCATCGACGGTCGCAAAACAGAGGTGAAACAAGAGCTCAAGGAGACCTACTCGAAGCTGGAAGAGTGCAAGGCCGATGTGCTCGGCATGTACAACAACGTCTTCATGATCGAGAAGGGTGTTTTTCCCAAGACCTTTGAGAAAGACATCGCCGTCACCTTCCTCGCCGGCATCTTTCGCTCGATTCGTTTCGGTATCACCGAGGCCCATGGTGCTGGCAATGCGATCATCTTCAACTATCTGTTGGAGAGGGGTGCCTACGAGCTCAATGCGGAAACCGCCAAGGTGAAGGTGAATTTCGAGAGGATTCAACCTGTGGTCAAAGAGCTCGCCACGCGTTTGCTCACCATTCAGGCCAACGGCGACTACGCTGGTGCCAAGAAGATGCTGGAACAATATGGCACGGCCACCGCAGCCATTGAGACCCTGCGCAGCAAGCTCGCGGAGCTACCCGTGGACATCAAGCCGGTATTCCAGATTGACAAGATGCTCGGCACGTCTGAGATGTGAGTGATTGCCCAGCGCTCTTCGTCGGGCGTTGATGCTGCCCCATCTAGTCTCCCATGCCTGAGGTGCCTGTCGGGCCACAAGAGATTGATGCCACACCCCGACGGTACCTTGTAGCATCTCTGGGCACTGCTTAACGGGTTCACCCGTTTTCACTGCTTGGTCAAATGCTTAGCGATCCTTCGCCATCGCTTCCAGAAGCTCTGCGGGTATCCGAATGGGTTGCAGTTCTTCCACCGCACGTCGGTCGAGTTCCCTGCTTTCCCGAATTCGCCTTTGTTCTTCGAAGGGGAATAGAAGCTGAAAGTACTGGATCTTGGCCTTCCCACTGTTTGCCATGTGCAGAACATGTGGAATTCGATCGAGCAGCGGGTCGCCGGTCGCCACCGCTCCTAGGGCACTCGCCGCCACTGAATTATTATACTGAGTCGAATAGGCGGATTCCTGGCCTTCTAACAATCTGGAGTAAATATCCTGAATCCCGAAGTCTCGGTTGTACGAAACGTGATCTCTGGCTTCACCCTGCGCGTCCAACGTCGGTATGAGAGGATCCCAGTCGCAGTCCATGTGGAAGGACTCTGCGCCAAGACGAGGGAAGAATCCAAGTCTACCCATTCTTTCGAGCCAAGGAGGGTCTCCGATCTGCCAGAAACCTATGCCAGGCAACATGGGCTGAGCGTGAGTTGGTGGTGCCTTTCCAAAATCTGTGTAGTTCTCAACGATGGTCTCGATCATCGTTCGGGACAAACCGAGTCTTCTGACCCCCTCTTTTTCGATGACAAAATTGGCGAGGTGGTGGAATCCCTTTGGCTTGTACCTGTCGATAGGTGGCAGATCGAATTTGTCGAACCACTTGTGCTCAGGCGTGCCATCCGGTGCATAGTCGAAATCCACCGTCTCGCGGAGGTTGCTGGCCGTGACGTTGTTGAATTTGCTGGTGAAGAAGAAGATAGTATCATCGTCCTTCGATACGAGCACGGTGCCGACAATCTCCCGGCAACCGTGGCCGATGTCCCGCGACAACACGAAACGGTAACCTTTTTCACCCCAACGGTGTCTGACACCAAACGGCGAAATGAGCTCCCTCTGAACTCGTCCGACAATTGTCGGTGGAAGATATCCACCGTTGCCGTATTTGGCATCCTCCAGGGACCGCGACAGCAGACTGGATACGGCATTCGCCATGGCATCACAACCTACGTCGACGATGCCCAGTTCGAGATCCAATTCGACTGTCCCACCGGTTATCTTGTCGAGGACGGCCTTTTTGATCACTACGAACGGCGAAGCGTTGTCGGGTGCTCCTTCTCGGCGCAAGTAGGCGGCCCGCAATACCTCTGCGTCTACAAATCGCGCATTCGGATCGAGATTGACCTCAATCGATGGGTTGAAAGTGTTGTCCCCAACCAGGTGGTTGGATGCATTGTCCGGGCTGCGATTCCCAACAGTGGAATGGGTGGGTTCGGGAACGTCGAACGGGATCTTCGCCTCGACCTCGGCCTTCAGAAGCAAGCCTGCGCAGGAGAAACTGCTGCCGGCCTGCCGGACCAAACGGCCGATAATCCCCGCCACATCTTGGGTTGTGGCCTTCCCACCGGTTGACGTCGCGATGTCCTTGACTTGCAGAACGCCGCCATTTCCCGCCAGGCGTTCCTTGGTGAGGGTTGTGGTGCAACTGGTTTTGAACGCCGTGCGGTGCATGCGCTCGACGGCAGCGGCAATCTCTTGCCCATCTGTTCTTGTCTTGCCGATTTGTTGCATGACACCCCGTCCGGCCGATTCCGCAACCCTCGCTTCATTTATCGGCACGTTCAGAAATAGTGTTGTGCGGCATTATTCGTTGCGGTCTTTTCCGTGCCTGGTTTTCCCATAGGCACCGCCCTCGGAGTCTATTCTTTCGTTGTCTTGTTCAAAGACGAGACCGCAGAGTTGTTCAAGAATGGGAAGGGTCCTGCGGGTCCCCTTTAGAGCCTTCGTCTTGGTTCTCCAACCGTTGTGCCCGCCTCTCGGCCCGGCGTTTGTTCCGTTTCGCATGGCGCGCTGTGCGACGCAGATCCTCCAGATAGAGCTTCTCCACCTCGGTCCGCGCCCACTGAACCCGGCGCAAGTACTTGAGGCTGGAGGCCAGACTCGGCGTAACGGTGAAGCAGCGCAGCTTGATGCGCTTGCCGAGCTCTTCCCAACCACAGCGCTCTACCAGCTCTTCCAGAATTGTCTTGAGGGTAATGCCGTGCAGCGGGTCATTCGGATGTTGTTCACTCATGGTTCGGTCAGAGTTGCGGCATTAATTCGGGTCCACTGACTCAACGGGGCAAGGTCCAGATTGTTCGGGTCGAGGGGTCCAATGTCCAATGTTCATAACTCCCCCATTGTGCTGTTTGTTGTTTCTACAATCAATGATCGGTGCTCCCCGCAATTGTCTCCTACGACGACGACAACGACTTGGCATTGCTGTGTTCATGTTGGGACAAAATATGCGACCATGGCGTCGACCTGGTCGCCAGAGGTGGCAGGCCACACACTGCGCAGCTGATTCCTTGAACCTGCAGGATGTGCTAACCCACCAAATTGTCGCCCGTTCATGAAAGGACCAAGCGGCGACAAAGGACGGGAAGTATGGAGCCACTGGCGTTGGCATTGATCAGAAACAAGGGCGGGGAGTGGATCCTAGTTTCGACCGCAATGTGTCTCGCGATGCTGGTCACGGCATGCAGCGGAGCCGCCGGTAGCATCATGGGTGGTACCAACGGCCAAGGCGACGATGGCAATCCACCTGGCGACGATGGCAATCCACCTGGCGACGATGGCAGTCCACCTGGCGACAATGGCAGCCCACCTCGCGACGATGCGAGTGGCGGGGATGCTAACGACGCGCTCACCCTCCTTTTTCATTCGGGTTTCGAGCCCAATACCACTGTGGTGAACACCTCGACGGCCGTCGGCGATCTCATCGGAGAAGACATCTCGGTCACGCCACCGAACAACTGGATAGATGACCTTCAGTCCGATCCATATGTCCACAGCTTCAGACTCTACTACGGTGACGGGTCGGGTGATGCATCCACCCGGGGGGTCGAGTTGGTCCCGGATCCACAGAATTTTGCTAATCAGGTGCTGCGCTTCTGGATACTGCAGCCAAACGACGGTGTCGGCACCAAAGGGCGCATTCAAGCAGATTGTTGGAGCGACCCCGGTGGATTCCGAAACCTCCACTACTCCGTACGCCTCTATTTGCCGGGTGATGATTTTACTGCAATCATAAACCTTGCCCGCGCCGTCTCCTGGTTCACATTGATGGAGTTTTGGAATCACTCCCCGCCCGCACCAGAAAGTTTTCGTGTGACCGTCGATCTCGAAAAACCGGTGACCCATTTCGGTGTGTTACGATTCGGCGTGCGCAGTGAGTCATACGACGCCAGCGCTTCGACCTACAACCGGATCACCAGCCACGTCAACACCAGTTTCGTGGTTCCGGTGGACAAATGGATGACCCTTGAGATCAATCTGGCGGAAGGTGACGAAACGACGGGTCGCTTCTATATGGCGGTCACCCCAGAGGGCGAAGAGAGGGTGATCGTATTCGACGAAATCCTGCGTACCTATCACCCAGACCTCGTGCCCAACGGCATGCACTACTTCCAGCCGATGAAGCTGTACACCTACGATTGGCTCATCGACGACTTGCGTAACCAAGGCAAGCTCACGCAGGTATATTGGGATGACTTCGCCATTTACACAGGGGACTGAGACGGTTTTTGCCATGGTATCGCTCTCCACAGGGTTGCATTCCAAGAGCTCAACATCGTGTTGGGAGACCAAATGAAAGTATTGTCTATCGAGTCGCTTCTGGTTCTCGGAGTCATTCTGCCGACCGGCGCAGACGCGGCGGGGCGGTATCACAATACCAACCAGAGCGCCGAATGGGTGCGCACACTCAATCGCAACGCCTCCACCGACATTGACGCGGTGTTTTACAATCCAGCGGCAACCGCACTCTTCGAGGATGGGCTGCATTTGTATCTCTCGAACCAGATGATTCTGCAGAATCGTTACGTCAGTGACTCAACAGACCTCGAGTCCATGGGGCTGAGCGCCGGTTTGCATGATGAGTACCAAGGCGAGCTTTTCGCGCCGTTGTTCCCGAGCTTTTACGCGGCTTACAAGACCGGTAGCCTTGCGGTCTCTGCTGGTTTTGGTGTCATTGGCGGTGGTGGCTCCGTCACCTACGAGGAGGGACTGCCGTCGTTTCATCTTCTCGCAGCACGGCCCGTTGGAGTCCCCGGCGCAATTGCCAATGCCTTGGATCCCTCCCAGCCCTCCACCGCTATAGACCTGAGCGAAGTGGATATGAAATTCGAAGGGGATTCGGTGTTCCACTCCGCTCAACTCGGTGGCGCCTATGCCGTCAATGATTGGATTTCACTAGGCCTGGTCGGCCGCTTGGTGTTCGCCTCGGAGTCGACCAAAGGCACCTTGCGCGCCGATTATGATCTCGTCGGCGTTGGCCGAAGCGGCCTCAACAAAATTGCGTCGATTGAGACCAAGAGGAGCGGCATGGGCTTTGGATTGATGGGCAGTGCTCACTTAAGACCCATCAAAGACCTCGACGTCAGTGTCGGTTACCAATGGTACGACACCATGGAGCTGGAAAACGAAACCGAGATCGACGACACCGGCATGTTTCCCGATGGCACCAAAGTGAAGAAGACACTGCCGATGGTGGGCACTGTGGGTGTGGCATACGCCATTTTGCCGGAGTTACGGGCCGCGGCTTCCCTCACCTATGGCT